>WBZO01003152.1_pt1 | contig 19880 bp, 13 predicted proteins | sample 5204261 | NCBI WGS metagenome assembly WBZO01 (sample SAMN12412400, study PRJNA552823) | activated sludge metagenome | isolation source: activated sludge from anammox sidestream of wastewater treatment plant... | place: USA: North Carolina | collected 2017-09
GTTTTGAAAGTTCTGTCCTTTGATCCACTCACCGGCTTTTGCAGAGTCAGCGAACCATTTATAGGGTGAACTGATCGGTTCGAAATTACCTCCTACAAGTATCACATTTTTCCAATCATTTTTTTTTATTAATTCCACAAGTGATCTGTGCTCCGCAGCGCTCTCAGCTCCCAATTCTGCCATGGATCCCAACACCAGTATTTTATTTGGTGCATGCATTTTGGAAAAGTTGTCTATCGCCTGCTTCATGCTGGAAGGATTGGCATTATACGCATCCAGGATGATATCATTGGTTCCCATCCTGATCCATTGAGAGCGGTTATTGGAAGGAACATAGTTGCCGATCGCATTACTGATCTTTTCATCCGCAACTTTAAAATATTTACCTGCAGCCACTGCAGCCAGAACATTTGGTAAGTTGTACCCGCCCACAAGATGGGTTTGTATCTCACTGATTGCAGTTCCTTTTTTAAATTTTACCTGCAGAAACGGATCACTGGCCATAATGTCTCCTTCTATTTCCGAATCATGTGTTCCGTAAGTAATCACCTCTGCAATGCCCTGACTCATTTCCCTTAGGTAATCGTAATCCCACATTACAAAGGCAGTTCCTTTATTTGTTCTCAGATGGTCATAAAGTTCTCCTTTTCCTTTTCGTACCCCTTCTTCGCTGCCAAAACCTTCCAGGTGTGCTTTGCCGCAATTGGTAATGAGACCATGAGTGGGCAGAACGATCCTGCAATAAGAGGCGATCTCTCCGATATGATTGGCGCCCATCTCCACGATTGCAAGTTCCGCATCAGATTTTATTTTCAATAAGGTCAGGGGAATGCCGATATGATTGTTCAGGTTTCCTTCGGTAGTGTATGTTTTGTATGTTGTTGACAGGACAGCATGGATGAGTTCTTTGGTGGTTGTTTTGCCATTGCTGCCGGTGATCGCAAAAAAGGGAATGGAGAATTGCTGCCGGTGATGTTTTGCCAGCTGTTGCAAAGAAGTGAGAACATCTTCGACCAGGATCGTTTTTCCCGGTATTTCAAATTCCTTTTCATCAATGACAGCATTAGAAGCACCGGAATCAATGGCTTGTTTTGCAAAACTGTTTCCGTTGAAATTTTCACCTTTTAATGCAAAGAAAATATCACCGGGTTTCAACTTCCTGGTGTCGGTTTGAACAGATGGATTTTGAAGATAGATCTGATAAAGCTCTTCGGTCTGCATATGCAAATTTAAGCGGCACAAATAAAAAGACCCCGGCAAACGCCGGGGCCTGTTGGGATTTATAAAAGCAATTTCTTATCTTTTTTGTCTTTGTTTTTTCCAGTAGTTCCCGGTCTTGAAGGAATTTCCTTCAGGGCTGCCCATGCGGTCCATGGCACAACGGAAACCTAAAGTGCTCAATGACTGGTCTTCTTCAAGGAAGCGGCGTGTGCCGGGGCTCAGCCAGTAAGGCATATCTGCCCAGCTTCCGCCTTTATATACCCTTGATTTATCGCTGATCAGGGTAGTGCTGCCATAACCGTAAGAAGACTGGGATAAGCTGTCACCATCCAGATAATTGATTACATTACCACGCTGATAGTTTCTGCGGTTTTCACTTTCTTTATCGGTGACATCCACTTTTACTACGCGGCCAAGGCTGTCAATTTTTGCTTCGCCTGTAGAAGGATCAATATAAAGTTTCTGGAATTTATTACCACGGTAAGAAGCAATATCATCTACATCAAGGGAAGAGAGAGGACGATAAACGTCGGCCACCCATTCGCTCACGTTTCCTGCCATATTATAGAGGCCGTAAGCATTCGGGAAATAAGATTTTACAGGTGCGGTGTAGAAAGCACGGTCATTCAAACCTCCGGCCACACCGGCAACGTCACCGTTTCCACGTTTAAAGTTGGCCAGGAATTCACCTTGCCAGCTTCCGTGTTTGGTTTCGCGGAGGCCGTTTACATTCTGAGCCCAGGGATAAACCTGTTTGTTCATCACTAACTCTTCGCCACGTTTGCCATCTTTTTTGCTGGGCCTCGGGTTTTGAGCTATGTAGCCGTAAGCAGCATATTCCCACTCGTCTTCACGGGGAAGGCGATATGCCGGAAGTAAAATGCCATCTTCCATGTTGACCGTCGTCCTCGGCTGCCCCTGTGCTGTCTTCAACGGATTCTTTTTGGAAGTTGCAGTTTTGCCCGGAGCTGCAGTATAAAGCCCTAACAAATATGATTCGGTAGTGAAATTGTTTTCCTGTTGCTGGCTTTGAAGGCTCTGTTTGTTGATGTAACCTTTTTGCATCAGGATACCTTCATTCACCCTGTCACCTCTCCACAGGCAGAAATCATGAGCCTGTCTCCAGCTTACACCCACAACGGGATAATCATTGAAGCCCGGATGACGGAAATAATATTCAACCATCGGCTCATTATAACTTAACTCGCTTCTCCAAACCAAGGTGTCCGGAAGCGCTGCGTTGATTATTTTTTTATTGTCAGGATCGGAAGGATCAAATACCCTTTCCAGCCAATGAATATATTCGCGGTAGTGAACGTTGGCTACTTCGGTGCGGTCAATATAAAAAGAAGGGACAGATACACGGCGGGGGATATTATCCCAGTTGCCCATCACATCGTCATCGGTTTGACCCATTACGAAGGTACCGCCCTGAACCAGTACAAGGCCCGGCCCTGTAGCCTGATCTTTGGATTTGGCCACCTGGAAACCACCCATGTTTTTATCATTGTAGTTCCATCCGGTGACATCGGATTTATCATATTTCTTTTTTCCGAAAAGGCCTTTGCCTTTGCAGGAAGAAAGCGCAATGACTGCGGTTAAGAGTAGGATTGTCAGATTTTTCAGTTTCATAGTTTTTTGCATAAACCTGTGAATTGGAATAAATTTAACGCCGGATTGGGGTAAATATTGTATCAGAATTCCGCCGCTGTTGCGAATATAGACAGATTCAATAAGAATAAATACGCAGAATTACTTTTTAAAGTATGTAAATCTCCTATTAATCAGAGCTTTGACCGTTATGAGATGCTATACTCATACATTCTTACTGGCAATTTTTTTTGCTTTTTCTGTTGGGTTAGCTGCTCAAAGGAATTATAAGTCAAATTCAGTGCTAAGCGTAGGAACCTGGTTTAAAATTGCCGTAAAAGACCCCGGGATTTACAAGGTAGATCTTCCTTTCCTGAATCGCCTCGGAGTCAATACGAACAGTATTTCTTCAAATTCCATACGTCTTTTCGGAAATGGAGGGCAAATGCTTGCGGAATCAAATTCAGTTTTCAGGATAGATGACCTTCAGGAAAATGCCATTATGGTTCAGGATGGGGGTGACGGCATCCTGGATGGAAACGATTATTTTTTGTTTTATGCTTCCGGACCAGATCAATGGATTAAGGATTCTGCTAACCTGAGCTTCACACATAAAAAAAACTTTTACTCCGACAGTTCCTATTATTTTCTGACCATTGGCGGTAATGGCAAAAGGATTGCAGGCACTTCATTTAATTCTATCCCTTCCGTCACTATCAATAGTTTTTCAGAAAGATATTTTCATGAGCTGGATACGGTCAATTTTTTATCGAGCGGAAAAGAATGGTATGGTGAAGAATTTCAGAATGCTCCCGGAAAGTCACTGACCAGGAGTTTTGATACAAAATTTCCATCTGTTCAGCCCAATTCCCCAATGACGCTGATCAGCAATTGCATTGCAAGAGCCGTGGGTGGTGGAAGCAGTTTTGAAGTAAAGATCAATGAACAGCCAGCAGGCCAGATCAATATTTTACCGCTAACTGGAGCAACACTCGATCTGTTTGCACAGCAGGCAACAGTAAAGATGGTTTCCACTCTCACTCAGCCGAAGATCAATGTTCGTTATACATACAACCCGGGAAGTTTTAATGCTCAAGGATGGCTGAATTGGTTTGAATTATTCTTCCGCAGAAACCTTTCCATGTCAGGAACGGATCAGCTTTTGTTCAGAGACTGGCAATGTGTTGGAAACCCGGCCGGCGAATTCATAATTGGAAATGCCACATCATCCACACAGATTTGGGATGTGACCGATCCTTTGGCTCCGGTGAAAATGCAGACAAGTCTTATGAATTCAGATCTGCATTTCGTAAACGATTGTCTGAGATTAAGGGAATATGTGGCTTTCAATTCAGGAGGTTTTTTGGCCCCTTCACCTGACGGGAAGATCGTTAACCAGGACCTGCACAACAGTTCGCCGGCAGACCTTTTGATCATCACTCATCCTGATTTTTTATCACAGGCGCAAAGACTGGCTGAGTTCCATCAGCAGAAAGACAAAATGAAAGTGATTGTAGCCACCACCGATCAGGTTTTTAATGAATTTGGAAGCGGCAGCCCCGATCCCTCTGCTATCAGGGATTTTGTAAAAATGTACTACGATAAATACAGGAATTCAACTTCCGGCAAATTAAAATACCTGTTGCTTTTCGGGGCAGCTTCTTATGATTATAAAGACAGGCTGAAGAACAACACCAATTATGTTCCTGCTTATGAAAGTGACAACTCCCTGGACCCGCTTTCCACCTACACGTCTGATGATTTTTATGGATACCTCGATGACAATGAAGATGTCGGTTCACTGATCGTGACAGGCGATCTGGACATAGGCATTGGCCGTATTCCGGCAAGAAATATTGAAGAAGCCGGAAATTTTGTTGATAAAGTTTATGCTTATACAGGTTCGCAGGGTTTTGGGCCCTGGCGAAATAACATGCTGTTCATTGCTGATGATGGCGACCAGGATCTGCATTTGCAGGACGCTGAGGTGATCACATCCACCGTTGCCAATGAAGCTCCGGTTTTTGACCTGCAAAAAATTTACCTGGATGCGTTTCAAAAAGAAAGCGGAGCAGGGGGCGGCACTTATCCCGGAGCCAATGCAGCCATCAATAACCAGGTGTTTAACGGCACCCTTATCTGGAACTTCAATGGTCATGGCGGCCCCCGGAGACTAGCCGACGAAACTATTCTTGATCAGAGTATCATCAATGGCTGGAACAACCCGGACAAACTGCCTTTGTTCATAACTGCCACCTGTGATTTCGCCCCTTATGATGATCCAAATATAAATTCGATCGGCTCCAACCTGCTGGTCCGGCCTAAAACGGGAGCCATTGCACTGATGACTACGACAAGGGCAGTCTATGCATCCAGCAACCGGGTCATGAACAACAATTACCTGAAGATCTCATTGCAGACTGATGCAGATGGAAAATTTAAAAGCCTTGGTGATGCCGTAAGAGAAGCAAAGAATTTTACTTATCAGAATTCAACTGATGTGATCAATAACAGGAAGTTCACGTTGTTGGGCGACCCGGCGCTGACATTGTCATTTCCCAAACAGAAGATAGTGGCAACGAAGATCAACGGAATCCCATCTGACCGGGCAGATACTTTGCGGTCAACCGATAAAGTGATTATGGAAGGAGAAGTGCAGGATCATCAGGGAAATCTTCTGACCGGCTTCAGCGGAATCGTTTATCCAACCGTTTTTGACAAGCCCCGGCAGGTCACCACGCTGGGCAACGACCCCACCAGCCCCGTAACAATGTTCATGGATCAGAATAGTGTCTTATTTAAGGGTAAGGCATCGGTCGTCAATGGAAAATTCTCTTTCAGTTTTAAAATGCCGAAAGACATAAACTATCAGTATGGTTTTGGGAAACTCAGCCTGTATGCAAATGACAGCTTAACGGATGGGAACGGGTTCTTCAAAGGCTTTGTGGTAGGAGGTTCATCGGCCAATCAGGACAATGATAAAGATGGGCCGGTGATCAAAGCATGGTTGAACGATGAAAAATTTGTCAACGGTGGAATAGTCAACCAGGCACCGGTGCTTATCATAAAATTATCGGATTCATCGGGCATCAATACGGCAGGCACGGGCATAGGTCATGATCTCGTAGCCACTTTGGATAATGATAATAAGGATTTTTTCATATTGAATGATTTTTATCAAAGTGACCTGGATAGTTACCAAAAAGGCAGTGTCCGGTTCCAGCTTCCTCAAATGGAGCCCGGCCCTCATTCATTGAAAATAAAAGCCTGGGATGTGATGAATAATTCAGGCGAGTACGTGATAGATTTTACGGTCACCAACGACGAAGAACTGAGGATAAGCCATGTGCTGAATTATCCCAATCCATTTACTACAAATACCAGTTTCTGGTTCGAGCATAACAAACCCGGTCTTGATCTCTACGTGAAAGTGGAGATTTTTACCCTTACCGGGCGGATAATAAATGTGTTACAAAAGACAATAAACACCCCCGGAAACCGTTCAAGTGAAGTGAATTGGGATGGAAGAGATGAGTTCGGGAACAAGGTGGGAAGGGGCGTTTACCTGTACCGGTTGTCCGTTTCCATTTCCGGCAAAAAAGCTAAAGGGAAGATTGAAAAACTGGTGATATTCTGATCCTTCAAAATCCTGATCCTGTGTTTGATGAAAACGGGTTCATTTTTAAAACCATATAAATTTATGCTAATGAGACAAGCTGCGTTAAAGCTTTCTGCTGCTTTGTTGTTTTGCAGCAGCATTTTTTCTGTTTCTAATGCCCAGGTGCAACCGATCAATGTAGTTACTACTGCAGTTCCCTTTCTTCGTATCTCACCGGATGCACGTTCGGGCGGGATGGGAGATGTCGGACTGGCCACCACACCCGATGCCAGTTCTGTTTTCTGGAACCTGGGTAAAGTTGCTTTTAACGAATCGAACGGTGGAATAGTGGCCACATACACACCCTGGTTAAAAGACCTTGTGAATGATGTTTACTTAGCATCCCTTGCAGGTTATTATAAGTTCGACGAGAACCAGGCTGTATCAGGCTCTCTTCGTTATTTCAGTTTGGGAAATATTCAGTTTACTGACATGAATGGAAGTTTGCAAGGGGATGGAAGACCCCGTGAGTTCTCCATTGACTTTGGCTACTCAAGAAAACTTTCTGATAAAGCAGGTATTGGTGTAGGCCTGAAATATATCAACTCAAATTTAGCTGCTGGAGCAGTTTCTAGTGGCACAACTTATAAAGTAGGAAATTCTGTAGCAGGTGATATTGCATTTTATTATGATGGAAAAAATCAGCAGGGAGATGGTTGGGCTTTCGGCGCAGCCATGACTAATCTGGGTTCCAAGATCAATTACACCACTAATGCATCTCAAAAAGATTTTATTCCCGCTAATCTTGGATTGGGAACAACTTATACTAAAAACTTTAATGAACAAAACAGGATTCAGTTAGGTGTTGATATTAACAAGCTGCTGGTACCTACACCGCCTGCTGAGGGCGACCAAGCAGCACTCGATGCATACAGGAGTAAAAGCGTTGTGGGTAGTTGGTTCAGCTCTTTCGGAGATGCTCCCGGCGGATTCAGTGAAGAGTTAAGAGAATTCCAGGTTTCTCTCGGAGCGGAGTACTGGTACAATAATCAGTTTGCTCTTCGTGCCGGGTACTTTTATGAGGATAAAACCAAGGGCAACCGCCGCTATTTTACGGCAGGAGTAGGCATTAAGTATAATGTTTTTGGTTTGAATTTCTCATACCTGGTACCGACAGGAAACGGAGTGAACCGTAATCCATTGTCAAATACATTACGTTTTTCGGTTGTATTTGATCTGGATGGCAGCGATAACGCAGAAAGTAACTAATGAGAGAAAATGATATTTAAAAGCGTCCCGGATCTTCCGGGACGTTTTTGTTTAGGATATTTGCCAAACAAAAGATATGACATCATTAAGGATCGGTTTTGGTATTGACTTCCATAAATTGGCTGAAGGCAGGCCATTCTGGCTGGGCGGTATCAAAATTCCATATCATAAGGGGGCCGTCGGCCACAGTGATGCAGATGTTTTGCTTCATGCTGTATGTGATGCAATGCTCGGCGCTGCCTGTCTTGGAGATATCGGCGCTCATTTTCCCGATACAAACATGGAGTATCAGGGTATTGACAGCAAGATACTTTTACAGAAAACAGTTGAGCTGATCCGCAAAGAACATTACTCGGTTGTGAATATGGACAGCACTGTTTGCCTGGAATCGCCTAAGATCCGGCCTTATATTGACGAAATGAGAAAAGTGATTTCTGATATCACAGGCATTAAAGTCAATGAGGTTTCCATCAAGGCCACTACTACGGAGAAAATGGGTTTTGTAGGAAGGGAGGAAGGATTAGTTGCTTATGCCACAGTATTGCTTCAAAAAGATGATGATTAGTTAACTTTTTCACCTTGTTCTGCCTTATTATCTTTGTTGCAATGGCGGTCATAGAAGTCAAGGTTGTCAATCACTCTTCCAATCCTCTTCCGGAATATGCCACGGAAGGATCTTCAGGCATGGATATAAGAGCGCATCTGGAAGCGCCGAAAGCGTTGAAACCTTTGGAGCGTGCACTGATACCTACCGGATTGTTTTTTGAGATCCCTGATGGTTATGAGATACAGGTGAGGCCGCGGAGCGGCCTGGCGATCAGGCAAGGCATCACTTGTTTGAACTCTCCGGGTACCATTGATTCGGATTACCGGGGAGAAATTAAGATAATATTGATCAACCTTTCACAGGAAGACCAGGTCATTCATCCGGGTGACCGTATTGCACAACTGATCATTCAAACTGTTGACCGGATAAAATGGGAACCTGTTGAATGGGTGGCTGAAACCCAACGAAACCAGGGTGGTTTTGGTCATACGGGAAGCCGATAAAATATTGAACATGAACAGAGCTTTATTGATATTCATTTTGCCCGTTTTGTTTTTTACTGCGTGCCGGTCCACAAAGAAGATACAGACCGCAATAACCGGTGTAAAAAAAGATTCCCTGGCAATAGCTGATGTCCCGGTTCATGATTCGCATGCGGATTCGCTTTCCTTTATCAGGGAAACCTATGATGAAATAGAAAAACAAAAGATCGAATTCAACACTTTTTCCGCCAAAGTAAATGTGGATTATGAAGGAGGAGATAACAAGAACTACAATGTGAATGCTTTTGTGCGGATGTACCGCGACAGTTTGATCTGGATATCTGTAAATTCTTTTTTCGGGATGGAAGCTATGAGGGTTCTTATTACAAAGGATTCTGTGAAACTTATGGATAAGCAGAATAAAAAATATACGGCAAGAAGTGTTGCTTATTTACAGGAAGTGACAGCGTTGCCGCTTGATTTGCCAACATTGCAGCAACTCATCATCGGAAATCCGGTATTTCTGGACAGTAATATTATATCGTACAGCAAAGACAACAATATAGTATCCTTACTGAGCATAGGAGAATGGTTCAAAAACCTGATCACCATAAATGAAAATGATAAGAACATTCAGCACAGTAAGCTGGATGATGTGGATGTGAACCGTAACCGGACCTGCGATCTGACCTATACGGATTATGAAAATAAGAGAGGACCGAATTTCCCCACCGGAAGAAAGATTACGGTGGCTGAAAAATCCAAGCTGGATGTAAGGCTTAATTTCAAACAATATGATTTTAATAAAACGTTAAGCTTTCCGTTTAACGTCCCCGAAAAATATAAAAGAAATTAGCAGGGAAAATTTATTTTGCAGCCCGCCGTTATACGGTAAACGATCCGGAACCTGAATTACTGAACCCTAATATCTGATAGCTATGATCAAAAAGATCCTTATTTGTGTTTTTGCTGTATCGGGTTTCCTGAGCTCCATTCATCTCAATGCACAACAGGAAAAGGAGGAACTGGAAAAAGAAAGAGTACAACTTCAGAAAGATATTAATGACATACAGTCCCAGTACGACCAGGTGAAAGGAAAGACCAAACAAAGTGTGGCACAGTTGAATATCCTGAACAGAAAGATCAACCTCCAGGAAAGATATATCAATAATATCAACAGGGAATTGAGAATGATTGATGATGATGTGTACAGGAGTAACCTGGAGATATACCGTTTACAAAAACAACTGGACACATTGAAAGCCGAATATGCCCGCAGCGTGGTGTATTCGTACAAAAACAAGAGTTCCTACGACTATCTGAATTTTATTTTTTCTGCTATCAGCTTCAACGATGCATTGAAAAGGATCGGTTATCTGAAAAGCTACCGTACCTACAGGGAAAAGCAGGTGAACACCATACTGGAGACCCAGCAACTGATCGCAAAGAGAAAGGAACAGCAGATGGTAAGAAAAGAACAGAAGAGCAGTGCGTTGGGTAACCAGACCAAACAAATGGTGGTACTTTCAGAACAGAAAAAAGAAAAAGCTGATGTTGTTTCTCAGTTGAGATCCCAGGAAAAAGATCTGGCTAAACAACTGGCGGCAAAGAAGAAGAGAGATAATGATATCAAGAACTCACTGGCAGCGATCGTAAGAAGGGAGATCGAAGCGGCCAAGAAAAAAGCGGCGGAAGAAGCAAAGGCAAAATCAAATGCCATTGTTAATGCAAAGCCTGAAGCGAATGCAGCATCCAAGACCAATGTAACAGAGGCGCCAAAAGGAACTTCAGCTCCTGTTGCAGACGTGGCAACCGTCAAGACCTCCACAACAGGCAGCTATCTTGACCTGAATGAAACGGACGTGAAGCTAAACAGCGAGTTTGCCCTGAACAGAGGAAAACTGCCCTGGCCAGTTGATAATGGGTATGTATGCATTCATTACGGCCCTTATTCGATAGAGGGCACTTCATTGAAAGGATACAATCATGGAATAACGATCTGTACCCCGCAGGCAGGAGTTCAGGTAAAATCTATTTTCAATGGTGTGGTAGTTGGTGTATTCAATTCAGGTGGTGAAATGAATGTTACGATCCGCCACGGAAAATATTTTACCACGTACAGCAACCTTTCATCGGTTAGTGTAGAGAAGGGCGATGCTGTGAAGACGGGTCAGCCTTTGGGAAAACTTGGTGTTGATGATGAAGGAGGCAACGGAGGTAAGCTTGATTTCTTTCTCATGGTGGAAGCGAAAGAAGTGAATCCGGAGATCTGGCTTTCCCGCCATTGATCATGATATTGAAAATTTACATCCTCTTTTATTGCTGCAAAAATCTCCCGTATAACTTCTCGTAAAGCGGAACGATATTGTTAATATCAAATATTTTGGCGTGAGTCGCTGCTTTTTTCTTAAATTTCTTTAAGGTTTCTTCATCTTTAAGAATGTCTATTGAATAACGGCTTAGTGTTTCAATATCCCCCACATCCGCCATATAGCCGGTTTCACCGGGAACATTTATCTCTTTCAATCCGCCAACGTTAGTGGAAATTACAGGAACGCCTGCCGCCATGGCCTCCAGTGCGGCAAGGCCGAAGCTTTCGTATTCGGAAGGCAAGAGAAACAGATCGCCTATTGCCAGGATTTCTTCCATTTGTTCCTGGCGGCCTACAAATTTTATTTCATCACAGAGCCCGAGTTCGCGGCAAAGCTCTTCAGCCGTTGGCCTGTCCGGCCCGTCACCTACAAATAAAAGAATGGAAGGGATCACCTTGTGAACTTCATTGAAAATTCTCACTACATCTGAAACACGCTTTAATTTCCTGAAATTGGAAACGTGTAACAGGATCTTTTCTCCATTAGGTGCAATAGCTTTTTTAAATGCATCAATGGGCTTCTTATTGAACCGGCTTACGTCAATGAAGTTATAGATAACCTCAATTTCCTTTTCGATCTTAAAGGAACGGTAGGTTTCTTCTTTCAGGTCTTCCGATACGGCAGTGATCGCATCGCTTTCATTGATGGAAAATGTTACAACAGGCGCATAGGTTTTATCGCGGCCTACCAGGGTAATATCGGTTCCATGCAATGTGGTAATGACCGGGATCTTAATGTTCTCTTTTTCCAGGATCTTTTTTGCCATATAGGCTGCTGAGGCATGCGGAATGGCATAGTGAACATGCAGCAGGTCCAGATGATTGTTTTTGATCACATCCACCATGGCGCTTGCCAGCGCTGTTTCATAAGGCGGATAATCAAATAAAGGATATGTGGGTACATGCACTTCGTGGTAGAAAATATTAGGCACATAAACGTTCAGTCGAACGGGCTCCCGGTAAGTGATGAAGTGTACCTGATGGTCTTTCTGAGCCAGTGCTTTTCCAAGCTCGGTGGCCAACACCCCGCTTCCACCGAAAGTGGGATAACAAACAATTCCGATCCTCATAAATAAAAATTACTATATGGCAAACTCTAAGGTAAACACTTCAAAGCAATGGAAGTTTACCGTTCATCTTAAAAATTGTTTTTCAGGATGAGGGATTGGTTTATTTTTATCCAAAATCATCATTATGAGAAGAACTGTTTTGATTGCATCACTCTTTTTAATAGGCCATAGCCTTTTTGCACAAAATGAAGATTCGCTGTTTATACGCCGCCTTGCCGATGAAGTGCTTGTTAACGGAAAAGCTTATGACAATCTTTATGATCTCACAAAAAATGTGGGAGCCAGACTGGCCGGTTCACCGGGAATGGTTAAAGCAGAACAATGGGGATTGAAAACCATTCAAAAGAGTGGGTCAGACAAAGCATGGTTGCAGGAATGCATGGTGCCGCATTGGGTAAGAGGAGGTCAGGATAAAGCAGAAGCAACCTATAACGGGTCTTCAAAGAAATCCCTGGATGTAACTGCCCTGGGAAATTCGGAAGGGAGCGGACCTAAAGGAGTTACCGCTGATGTGATAGAGGTGAAATCATTTGATGATCTGGAATCAAAAAAGGATCAGATCAAAGGGAAAATAGTTTTTTACAATTATCATTTCAACCCCACTTTTGTTCAGACATTCAGATCGTATGGTGATGCGGTTCGTTACCGGGGAGCAGGACCGAGCCGTGCATCTAAATACGGAGCCGTCGGGGTCATTGTAAGAAGTATGACGCACAGCACGGATAATGTGCCGCATACCGGATCCACCAGTTATGATCCTGCTTATCCAAAGATTCCTGCTGTGGCCATCGGCCTGAAAGATGCTGACTGGCTCAGTACACAATTGCAGAAAGCGCCGGTGAAAGTTTCCATGACTACTTACGGGCATTTTTTACCGGACACCATTGGTCACAATGTGATTGGCGAACTGACCGGTTCAGAATTTCCCAACGAATATATCACAGTGGGCGGGCACCTCGATTCATGGGACCTGGCGGAAGGTGCACATGATGATGGAGCCGGCATTACTCAGACCATTGAAATATTAAGAGCTTTTAAAGCGCTTGGATATAAACCCAGGCATACTATCCGTTTTGTTCTGTTCATGAATGAAGAGAACGGTATGCGTGGCGGAGCAAAATATGCTGAAGAGGCAAAGGCGAATAATGAAAAACATATTTTTGGTTTGGAGAGCGATGCCGGCGGTTTCACCCCAAGAGGATTCAGCTTCGGAGGAAAACCGGAACAACTGGAAAAAGCCAAAAGCTGGGTTCCGCTTTTTTATCCTTATGGTGTGTATGAAGTGACCAGGGGCGGAGGCGGCGCTGATGTCAGCCCTTTGGCCGGACTGGGAGCTGCAGTGTCAGAACTCTCACCCGATTCGCAACGGTATTTCGATTATCATCATGCCCGCAATGATGTTTTTGAAAATGTAAATAAAAGAGAACTGGAATTAGGCGCTATCAATATGGCAGCATTCATTTACCTGGTGGACAAGTATGGGTTGTGAAGAAATATTGCCGGAGGCAATGAAATACTATTGCGAAGCGAGGACGCTTCGCAAAGCGGGATAAGTATGGATTGTGATTATTGATTACTGATTATTTTATTACAGCCTAGCGGGGAGCTATCATTGTTTTGTTGCCATTCCTTTTCAGATAATGAGCTCCCTGAAACTGAGAGTAGAAGTATTGTAATGAATTGCCGGTAGTCTTTTATGCCGGATTGGTAATTGTCTTATTTGAGTGATAAGGCAGGTAAATGAATCCTGTCCCTGAAATTGCAGCTGTAAAAAAAATTGTATGTTTATTGAACAGATAGAAATTCCTGGTGAAGAATCAATTTCAATTACGAAAGCAGGATCGCCGGATCAATTATTCCTTTTGGGGATCTCTCTTTTTATTGTGTATTCTTTCTGTTCTTATTTCCTGCAACAATAATCATTCTTCGTCAACGGCTCATGATGATACTTCTAACAAACAACCGGAGCCGGGAAACGTCAGTAAAAAAACTTTTTCCAAACCTAACATAGTTCCACTCACTATAGTTAATCACCCAAAGACAATACCGGCAGGAAAGCCTGCTGTCAAAATAGACTCCTCCTATGGCGGCATTCCTTTTTTCTCTCATTACGGAACCGAACAGGGGCTGGTGCTGAATTCAGTTCTATGCAGTGCAACAGACCAGTCAGGAAATCTTTGGTTTGGAACTGCCGGCGGGGGAGTTAGCAGGTACGATGGAAACAGGTTCACAAACTATACTATTGCACAGGGGCTGATAAGTAATGTAGTGTTTTCAATAATTGAAGACAAAGAAGGCAACCTGTGGTTTGGTACAAGCACAGGTGTAAGTAAATATGATGGATACCGGTTTATTAATTATACTACCGCTGAAGGACTGGCAGGCAATTTTATTTCCTGCATCATTGAGGATAAGCATGGCGGCCTCTGGTTCAGCACACACGAAGGTGGTGTCAGTAAGTTTGACGGAAAGAAATTTATTAATTATACCACTTTACAAGGCCTTGCAGATAATTATGTACAGTGCATGATGGAAGACAGAAATGGAAATCTCTGGTTTGGCACTGCTGCAAAAGGAGTAAGCCGTTTTGATGGAAACAAATTCAGAAATTACAACAAAGCAGATGGCCTGCCAGGTAATTCTGTGAATAGTATTGCCCAGGATAAAGATGGAAATATGTGGTTTGGTACAAAGTCGGGAGTGGTCAAATTTAATGGTACTGCTTTTTCAACTTATACAACTGCGCAGGGTTTGTCCGATAACAATGTTCACTGCATGACAATAGATAAAACCGGTAATTTATGGTTTGGCACTCAGTCAAAAGGTATCAGCAAATATGATGGAAGCAGATTTTTTAATTACAGTAATGCACAATCCATAACCGGAAATAGTGTAACAAGCATTTCAGAAGACAAAACCGGCAACCTGTGGTTTACATCACTGGGATCCGGAGTAAGTAAATATGAGGGCAATAGTCTTACGAATTATTCTCTGCCCCGGGCTTTGGCCGGAAATTCTGTGTTTTGCATCATCCGGGACAGGTCAGGTAGCATGTGGTTTGGCATGTATGAGGGCGGTGTCAGCAAGTATGATGGAAAAAGGTTTTTAAATTTTACTACAAAGCAGGGATTACCTGACGAATTGATATGGAGTGTCATGCAGGATAATGAAGGTAATATATGGTTAGGCTCTGATAAAGGAGGCGTTACCAGGTATGATGGCACCGGATTTACAGGATATACAATGGCACAGGGGCTGATCAACAATACTGTTTCCTGCATGATGCAGGATAAAAAAGGAAATATCTGGTTTGGTACATTTGGCGGCGCCAGCAAATTCGATGGAAAAAGTTTTACAAATTTCACTACCGATCAGGGCTTGCCGGGAAACAACATACAGAGTATTGCAGAAGATAATTCCGGTAATATATGGTTTGCTACCCACGATAACGGCATAAGTAAATATGATGGCACAAGGTTTACCAATTACACTACTGATTCCGGACTGGCAAGTAATACCGTGTATATGACGCTGAATGCTAAGAACGGGGATCTTTGGTTTGGTACAAACAGGGGCGCCAGTAAATTTGATGGAAAGAATTTTATTAACTATACAACAGCAGAAGGTTTGCCCGATAATTGTGTATGGGCTATTGCTGAAGATAAACAAAGGAATATAATATGGTTCGGTACAAATAAAGGGTTGTGTGCTCTTAGAGAATCATTATCAAACACTGACCATAAGCCTGATGAAGTTTTCGGGGTATTTAATGAAAATACAGGATACCCGGTAAAAGAAGTGAATTCCGGCGCTTTATGTGTAGATGATAAAGGAATTGTATGGGTCGGCAGCAGTCTTAATGACCTGATAAGGTTTGATTACCCGGCTGATCATAAAAAAGATCCCGGGCCTTTAAAATTAGTAATACAAAGCGTAAAAGTTGATAATGAAAACATCTGCTGGAACGATCTCTTGCGCTTGCATTATGGAAATGATGTTGCAGACAGTCTTATAGTTTTAAATGAAATGGTAACGACATTTGGAAAAGTGTTGTCGCCTGTTATTTTAGATAGCATCACCAGGAAACACCGAAATATAAAACTAAGTGGAGTCTCTAAATTTTATCCGGTACCCGTAGATCTGGTCCTTCCTTATAATGACAACACGGTCAGTATTGATTATTCTGTCATTGATCCCGCAATCGCCAGACAGGTAAGATATCAATATATGCTGGAAGGCTACAATAAGGATTGGAGTACACTCAGCAATAATACTACAGCAGTCTTTGGCAATCTGAAAGCGGGGAGTTATACTTTTAAAATAAAAGCTTTAAGCCCTTTTGGGGTTTGGAGTGAAACAGAATATTCATTTGAAGTGATGCCGCCCTGGTGGCTTACCTGGTGGGCTTATATTTTGTATGTGATCATGGCAGTTGGAATATTGTATGGTTTGTACCAGAACCGTATCCGCATCATGGAACACAGGCAGGCAAGGCGCATGAATATTATGGTTGCTACGCAGGAGGAAGAACGCAAACGTATCGCAAGGGAACTGCATGATGATGTGGGTGTAAAGCTTTCAGCGTTAAAGTTGTCTTTGTCTTCTTTATCAGAGAAAGCGGAAAAAACGAAAAATGAAGAGATACATTCGCTGTCCCGACACTCCGAAAATCTGATCAGCGAATCCATGCAGGATGTGCGCAGGCTGTTACGTAACTTAAGCCCGGGCGTTCTTGAAGAATTCGGATATACCACTGCAGTAGAAGGGCTGGTCAATAAGATCAATGAAACAGGACAGATCCATTTCAACCTGGTGATCTTTGGCATGAATGGGCGTTTGAAAAAAGATTATGAACTGTCTTTATACCGGATTACGCAGGAATTAATAAATAACGTATTGAAGCATGCCCGGGCCCGTAATGTTTCCTTACAGATAGGACACAGGGATGAAAAAATAATTTTAATGATGGAAGACGATGGGGAAGGTTTTGATATGAACAGAAAAAGTGATGGTTACGGGCTGCACAATCTTGAAATACGGACCAAACTCATGAAAGGAACAATGACGATTGACTCATCACCGGGAAAAGGCACCAGTGTGTTAATTGAAATACCTTACACTAATAATATTTTATGAATCCTTATCAGATACCTGTAAATATTCTGATAGCTGATGATCACCGCCTTATTACAGATGGTATTGCCAAAATCCTGGGAGAGGAAAAAACAATTGGAGAAATACATATAGCCAACAACGGAAGCGAGGCGGTGGATAAAGCATTGACAGCGGATATTGACTGTGTGATCATGGATATCAATATGCCGGTGATGAACGGGCTTGAAGCTGTAAAACGCATTAAGCAGGAAAAGCCTTATGTAAAGATTATTGCAGTGAGTATGCATAGTGATGCTTCTGTGGTCAGTAAGATGCTGAAAGCGGGTGCAGACGGATATATTAATAAAGATACCGGTAAAACAGAACTGCTGACAGCATTGGAAAAAGTGATGCGGGGGGAAAAATATATCAGCCCTGAAATTTCCAATAATTTATTTCTTCATCTCAATGATCGTAGCGTTCAATCTGAAGAAGGTGAAAAACCCCTCACTCCAAGAGAAATTGAGATCATACGGTATATTGCCGATGGGCTTACCAACCAGGAGATTGCCCAAAAGCTTTTCCTCAGCGTCGTTACCGTGGATACACACCGTAAAAACATACTGGCAAAACTTCACCTGAAGAATTCGGCCGCCCTCGTAAAATATGCGGCGGAACATAAGTTGCTTTGATCATTCCCTGAGTTTTCATTCACTACACCAAAAAGGGTATCGGCAAAATACAGGAAATAGTGTATTGTCACATCAGTGAGCGTTTCAGATTTTTGTAATGCTTTTGTTATTGCTCTGTTTAGAATATTGAATATTTACTCAAGAAAAAGAAACATTTATTATTAATTAAAATTTGAATCATGAAAAAGATTATCGTATTTCTGATATTAGCTGTTGCCACCGGAAGTTCAAACGCACAGTCACTTCCTGCAAAAAGTGCAATCAATAAGAAAATTGATACGGTATTTCAAAAAAGGGTAAGAAAAGGAACGGTATCAGAATCCGGAAACTCATCTGTAAATAGAACCGTAGTTAGGGGAAAAAAAGAACAAAATGTTAGTAAGAAATCCGAGGCTTCACTGAATCCACAACCTTTGCCTCCGGTTAACCCTGATAAACAAAAAGGTAAAAAGAAGAGTAAGAAGGTCAAAATAAAAAAAATTAATTAAGTAAGTAAACCCCGGTTGTACCCTGTTTTGTTAGTGCCCATTACTTTTCTTCCTGGTATTTATTTTCCTTTAAAATAATCGTTATAAAAATATTATGAGAAAGTTAGTTTTAATAATGATATGCTTTACCTTTTTTTCAAAGCTGACAGTGTTAAATACGTATGCCCAAGGCTCATCATTAATAGGTGTACCGGTAAGCAGGATAAAAATTATTAATGAGTACAATGAGCTTATCGGCAAAGATTTGAAAAAAATGAAACTTGACAAACAAGTTAAAACCTCTAGTTCAAAACAAAGGGAAATAAATGATATAATTAATGGAGATCTTTCGAATAAAATCAAGCCGGGAACATCAGATAAAAAGAAATCGCATACTTTGTTAGATATTCCAACTTCATTATTGAAATACAATATCTATTACATGATAGATTCTCTGCGACCAAACCTTTCCGGGGGAATTAAAAAGACTATTTTAGGTAATATTTCCAGGAAGCTGCCTAGGGGCTTCGGAATACACTCGAGTTCTAACTTACAGCTTGGAGAGGATTGTAATATTGAAACTTATTTTTTCTCTAATTCACCCGTACCGACCTTTGAGATTGAAATTAGTATTCCTCATAACAGGCTATTTACAAGAATTACAACACCTGATGGATATCCGGGAAGCCTTGACCCTAATTTCATAACTTTTTTTGATTTTACAATTAGAGTTCCTTTAAGTATACCAGGGAACACCTCACAATTATATAATTTTCTTGATGAGGAGGAAGTAACTGTTGAGGCAAAAAACATATCAAAGCCGGTTACAAAGAGTGTTACAGGTAACCTTGCCATTATAATTAATGATATTGTTTCAATATTCAGCGGAAATGATATGATTGCCAACCTTCAAAGAGATAAGACTTTTAATTATACGATAACAAATATTTCCAAATTAATTGATCTTTCCTCAGCAAAGAAAACATTTACTGGCCTGCCACCTATGAGGATAGATAGCTACATCAATGAATCGGTTTTAATGTTAAGAGCCACCAATGAATTAAAGATGTTCCAAAAAAGATTTTAATTAGCTCAGTTTATTAAATCTATACTTTTTGTGCTCACTATAATTTGCAGTAAAAGATAAAGTATGCCATGCAAAGGCAATGGAAGGTATTAGATTGAAGTAAATTCAGCTCTGGCTAAACTTTACACTCGCAGTTTCATTCACACTACACCAAAAAGGGTATCGGCAAAATACACGGAATAGTGTATTGTTCCGGACCGGTTTGTTTTTGACTTTTGAGCTGTCTTATTCAAAAGTTATAAACGGTTATTTCGATTATTCATTTTAAAAAATAATACCATGACAAAGAAACTTACCATCCTGTTTTTAGCAGCCACCATTCTTTTTGCCGGGTGCAAAAAGGATTCATTGCCGGGAGGCCCTAAAGGACCTCAAATACCGGAACAAATCAG
>WBZO01003154.1_pt1 | contig 19871 bp, 18 predicted proteins | sample 5204261 | NCBI WGS metagenome assembly WBZO01 (sample SAMN12412400, study PRJNA552823) | activated sludge metagenome | isolation source: activated sludge from anammox sidestream of wastewater treatment plant... | place: USA: North Carolina | collected 2017-09
GCGGTACGCGCCGGCCGCGCCCTGATTGGCGACGAGATGGGCCTGGGCAAGACCATCCAGGCCATTGCGGCAACGGAGATCCTGGCGCGACATTTCGGCGTCTCGCGCGTGCTTGTAGTTTGCCCGACCTCGCTGAAGTACCAGTGGCAAAGCGAATTCAAGCGCTTCTCCGGCCGTGTGGCGCGGGTGATGGCCGGCGGCCGGGCGCAGCGGCAGAAGGATTTCGGCGACGACGATTTCTGCAAGATCACCAACTACGAAAAACTGAAGCCCGATCTCGATCTGATCGCCGCATGGGCTCCGGAACTGGTGATCGTCGACGAGGCGCAGCGCATCAAGAACTGGAACACGATCGCCGCGCGGGCGCTCAAGCGCATCGACAGTCCATACGCGCTGGTGCTCACCGGCACGCCGCTGGAAAACAGGCTCGAGGAGCTGGTCTCGATCGTGCAGTTCGTAGACCAGTACCGGCTGGGGCCTACCTGGAAGCTGCTGCACGAGCATCAGGTCAAGGACGAGTTCGGCCGCGTCACCGGCTACACGGAGCTGGAGAAGATCGGCCAGACGTTGGCGCCGATCCTGATTCGCCGGCGACGTTCCGAAGTACTGACACAGCTGCCCAGTCGTACCGACCAGAACCTGCTGGTGCCGATGACCGAGATGCAGATGGTGCATCACCGGGAGAATGCCGACATCGTGGCGAAGATCGTCAAGCGCTGGCGGCGGACGAAGTTCCTGTCGGAGACGGATCAGCGACGACTGACCTGCGCCCTGCAGAACATGCGCATGTCCTGCAACAGCACCTGTTTGCTGGACCAGGAAACTGACCACGGCGTCAAAGCCGACGAACTGGCGGCGCTGCTCGACGGTGTCTTCGTGCAGCCGGATGCGAAGGCGGTGGTGTTCAGCCAGTGGACGCGCACCCACGACATCGTCGTCCGCAGGCTGGAAGAGCGCGGCATCGGCTACGTCAGCTTCCATGGCGGCGTGCCTTCGGAGAAACGCCCGGCGCTTGTCGAACGTTTTCGCGCCGATCCGGACTGCCGCGTGTTTCTATCCACCGATGCGGGCGCGACGGGACTGAACCTGCAGCATGCCTCGACGCTGGTGAACATGGACCTGCCGTGGAATCCGGCGCTGCTGGAGCAGCGCATCGGACGGATTCATCGCATGGGCCAGACGCGGCCGGTGCAGATCGTCAATTTTGTCGCCAAGGGCACCATCGAGGAAGGCATGCTGTCCGTGCTCGCCTTCAAGCGCTCGCTGTCAGCGGGCATTCTCGACGGCGGCCAGAGCGAGGTTTCGCTCGGCGGCTCACGCCTGAGTCGTTTCATGAAAGACGTCGAGAAGGTCACCGGCCGCATGGGCGAGGGCGAAGCGATGGCGCCGGCGGAAGAAGCGGCGAGTGTGGCCAGCGCAGCGGTGGAGTCGCCGGTCGAGGTGGCCGACGCCGACGTGGCCGCCGCGGCGGGCAACCTCGCGTCGGCAACGCACGCGTCGTGGCCGAAAGCGGCCGCGCCGGCGTTGCAGCAACCGGTCGCCGATCCTTGGAGCGTGCTGGTGCAGGCAGGCACGCTGTTGATTTCGGCGCTGCGCGTTGCTGGCGAAACCCAGGCACCTTCACATCCCTGGCTCGAGCGCGACCCGGCAACCGGCGCATGCAACCTTCGCCTGCCGCTGCCGGCGCCGGAGCAAGCACGTCAATTGGCTGATGCCCTCTCCGCAATTGCAGATTCGCTGCGAGGTGCAAGATCGAGCGAATGAGTCGTCATCCTGGCGGCAAGAAGGTTGGCCGGAGGATTGACGCAAGACCATCGTCAGCTTGCGGATTCTCCCATACCGGCTGGTGGTCGAAGTGCAGTACCAGGCGGGGATCGTCTGGGTGAAGTTCGTCGGGACGCATGCGCAGTACGACCGCATCGACGTGGAGACCGTGAATGACTATCAAGCCGATCCGCAATGACGAGGACCTGCGACGCGCCTTCCGCCGCCTCGAGAAGGTCTTCCAGGCCGAGGAGGGCACGCCACAGGCGGACGAGCGCGACGTGCTCGTCACGCTGATCGAGGCCTACGAGAACAAGCACCATGATTTCGGTCCGTCCGATCCGGTGGAGGCGATCAAGTTCCGCATCGAGCAGGAGGGGTGACGCCGCGCGATCTGGAGCCCTTCATCGGTCCGAGTGGGCGGGTGTCCGAGGTCCTGAATCGCAAGCGCCCGCTGAGCCTTCGGATGATCAAGAGGCTGCACGACGGCCTGAAGATTCCGTACGAGAGCCTGATGGCGGGGGTGCAGTAGTGCTTGCGCGGCTCGATTCGGCGGGTTGCGGCCGTACTCGGTGCTCCGGGCGCGTTCGATTGCCCAAATCTTCGTGCGTTCCCCGACGGGCAATCGGCTCGAGGCGCTCAAGGGTGACCGGGCTGGGCAGTGGAGCGTCCGCATCAATGACCAGTGGAGGGTGTGTTTCGTGTGGACCGACGCAGGCCCGGACCAGGTCGAGATCGTCGACTATCACTGAAGGAGTGTGGCGATGGGGCGAGTTGCGAACCGAATGCGTCCCGTGCATCCGGGAGAAGTTTTGCGTGAAGAGTATCTGACGCCATTGAGCCTGAGCGAGAACGCCCTGGCCATGGCGCTCGGAGTACCTGCCACACGCATTCACGAGATCGTGAAGGAGCGCCGTGGCATCACTGCCGACACGGCCGAACGGTTGGCGCGCTACTTCGGGGGCGACGCCGCATCGTGGCTGGCGCGCAGGCCGACTATGACTTGAAGACCTTGGCCACACGGGACGACATTGCTCGCAAGGTATCGCCGCGCGAGGCCGCGCCTGCATAACTCGCGACCGTTGTCGCTGAGGCCACTTCGACAAGCTGGTGGCGCCGCTGCTGCCGCTGATGGAGAAGCTCACCACCGGTCGCACGGCCTCGCTGCTCTCGCCCGAGCTCGACGCTCCGACCGACTGGCGCCCGGTGTTCGACTGGACCTCGGCGATCCACCTGGGTGGCATCGTCTACGTCGGGCTCGACGCGCTGTCCGACTACGAAGTGGCCGCGGCGGTGGGGAACTCGATGTTCGCCGAGCTCACCAGCGTGGCCGGCAGCCTCTACAAGTTCGGCACCGGCTGCGGACTGCCGGGCGAGGTGAAGCCACGGTCGACACCGTTGTGTCGTCGTCGGTGTCCGACACCAACGATCCAATCGACGTTGCGGACTTCGCCAGCCGCAACGAGGACCGCATCGCGCCGGAGACGGTTCGGATGCTGGAGCCGACCGATCTCGTGCAGCTGCCCAAGGGCGAGGCCTTCGCGCTCATTCACGGCGGCCAGCTGCACAAGATCCGCATGCCGCTGCCGTCGGCAGCGCGCGATCCGTTGATGCCTGCGAGCCTGGCGGCGATCGGGAAGACGCTGAGAGTGCGGCTCGACAGGCCGTGGAATCGGCCGGAAGAAGGTGCCGAGGCGGAAGACCGGCGTGTCGTCTAGGAACGCGGTTCAGGTGGCGGTGCTGGGGCTGGCCAGCGTGCAGTGGGCGTACTACAAGTAGCACATGCAGGTCCGGCGCCGTCCGCGTTCGCGACGGAACCGGCCGGATTCAGAATCGCCAGAAGCTCGGAGCTTCAGGCTCGGCGGCTTCCGGGCGATCCGTAGCGAACGCGGAAGTCATCGCAGTTCGGTTGTGCTATCATTGATAGCACAATTTCCGGGAGGTGGCGCCATGCCTGACTTGCTCGTTCGCGGTGTCGATGAGGCGCTCGTCAAGGCGCTCAAGGAGCGCGCTGGCGCGCACGGCCGAAGCGCCGAGGCGGAACATCGGGAGATCCTCGCCGAGGCGCTCGCGCGCCCGCGCAAGCGCGCTTTGGCGGAACTGCTGGCTTCGATCCCCGACGTCGGCACCGACGCCGACTTCGAGCGCGTCGAGTCCGAAGGGAAGGCGCCCCGTGTACTTGATTGACACCAACGTCATCAGCGAGGCCCGCAAGAGGTCCAGGGCGAACCCCGGCGTCATCGACTTCTTCAATCGCGTTGCGAGCGCCGGCGACCCGGTCTACCTGTCGGTCATCACGATCGGCGAGCTTCGTCGCGGCGTCGAACTCATCCGACTGCGGGGCGATATCGAACAGGCAGGCTTGTTGGAGCACTGGCTCTCAGCCGTGCTCGACCAGTACTCGGACAAGGTGCTCGCCTTCGACGCCGACGCCGCGCAGGTGTGGGGTCGGCTCCGAGTTCCGAACCCCGAGCACGCCCTGGACAAGCAGATTGCGGCCACCGCGCTGGTCCACGATCTGACGGTGGTCACGCGCAATGCGGCGGACTTCGCAGGCGCCGGCGTGAAGGTCATGAACCCCTTCGTGGCGCCAGCGTCCCCGCAGTGACGCCCTTCGCGGTCGATCGCTGGGCGTGGCCGAGGCCCCATTCGAGGCAAGCATCGCCTCGGCGAAGTTCGTCGGGGCGCACCCGCAGTGCGACCGCATCGACGTGGAGACCGTGAATGACCATTGATCGCCGGTCCGAAACGACGAGGACCTGCGACGCGCCTTCCGTTGTCTCGAGAAGGTCTTCCAGGCGGAGGAGGGCACCGCACAGGCGGACGAGCGCGACGTGCTCGTCACGGTGATCGAGGACTGCGAGAACGAGCACCACGGCTTCGGCCCGGCCGGTCGGGTGGAGGCGCCTTAGTTCCGCACGTAGCAGGAGCGGGGACATTGACACCCCGCGACTTCGAGCCGGGCAGCGGCCAGGACGACCGCGTCTCCGAGGTGCTGATCCGCTGCGCCGGTCGAGCCTGTCGAAGGTCGAGAGGCAGCACGATCGATTGCGTATCCCGCGCCAGGGGCTGAATGGCGGAGGTGGCGTATGCTCGGCCGGCCGGATGGGAACTGTGTGATCGGGCGCGGCGCTGATCTTCACTGAACAGCAAATATCGCCATTTCGTCGAATATCGGAAGCTGGCGAAGCAATCAGTGTCTTGGGACTGCGGGGCGGGTACTGTGCCCTCGGGTTGGGCGAGGGACCACCTTCGGGTGCGTCGCTCTGGTCTGGCCGGCGGCTTCAGGGCGACGAATTCGAGGCCGTGGACGTCGCTGATGGGTCGGCTGCTGATGCGCCGCAGCAGCAGACGTTCGATCGGGTACGGCGGCGGAACGGCGCTGGCCTCTTTGTGAATGTCAGCAGTACCTTCAGTTCCGGACGCTGCTCCGCCGCACGCCCGCAGTAGGTGAATGACCCATCGTTCGCCTTCAGGCCCGGCTCGGCCGCGTGTGCCGCCGCGCTCAGGGCCGAGGTGCCGGCGTGTCGGCCGCTGCGGGCCGCAGCACCGCACTCAGGGCCGTACTCAGGTCGGCGTCCAGTGTGCGCACGCCCCTGACGACGAAGGCGCCGCCGTTGCGCCACTGCGTGTGCAGGTCGACGAGCGGCTGCGCGCCGGCCAGGCGCAGCACGCGCGTGTCGATGACGACTTCGGTGCCGCCTTCGACGAGTGCGGGCGGGCCCAGCAGCAGACGTGGACCCAGTTCGCGCACGACGATCCGCAGCACGAGCACGGGCGGCGGGTCGATGGCGCCGGCGCGGCGCACGAGCGCCTCGTCGTCCGCTGCGCCGTGCGCATCGGGCCAGCGTTCGACTTCGGTGAAGGCCAGGCATCGCTGCTGCGCGACAAAGCGCTCGATGCCGCGGCGGGCCAGCGCTTCGCGCGCCTGCGGCTCCTTCTGGTCGGCACGCCACTGCGGCTTCCAGTACAGCGCCGCCGATGGCCTGGGCTGCCCTTCGACGCACAGCGGCTGCTGCGGCGCCAGCCCCGACGACCGGACGGTGGTCGTCGCGCAGCCGGCGTGCAGCGCCAGCGGGACCACGGCGACGAAAAGCTTGCGAAGCCGAGCCTGCATGGCGTGCTCATCCGAGGGCCGCGACGCGGCGCAGCAGTTCGACGGCCACGGCCATCGACGGCGGCGCACCGACGAACTCGGTGGCGTTGATGCTGCCCGCCACGGTGATGCCCAGCGCCGGGCCATGGAGCATGAAGGCGCCCGAGAACCCGTCGTGCCCCCAGCAGGCGGTGCCCGCCACCTGCACGCGCTGGATGCCGCGCGCGTAACCGGCCGGCGGCGTCGCGTCGGCGACTTCGGCGGCCACACGCAGCATGAACTGCCGCGCGCCGGGCTCGAGGATGCGCCCGTCGACCAGCGCACGCACGAACAGCGCGAGGTCACGCGCGTCGGAGACGAGTCCGCCGGCGCCCCAGAGGTCGGTCGACGCGTCGATCATCGCGTCGTCGACGCCGGGCAGGAGTTCCTGACGGGCGCGCGGCCCGGCGCCGGCAGGCACCGGCTCGACGCTCTCCTGATAAGTGCTCGCGAGCCGCAGCGACTCGAGCTGCAGCAGGCGCCGGAACGCGGGCCCGAGCGCCTCGCCGGTGCGCCGCTCGACGATCTCGCCCAGCAGCAGGTAGCCGGCATCGCTGTAGCGCCAGCCGCTGCCCGGCGCGAAGAGCGGCGGGCCGAGCGACATCGCGACCGCGAGCTGCTCCGTGCGCGCCCAGCGGTGCGTCGGGTCGGCCAGCACCGCCTGCAGATACGGCTCCGCGAGCGCATGGTCGGGCAGACCCGAACGATGCGTCAGCAGGTGGTCGATCGTGATGCGTGCGGTGTCGTAGCCGCCTGCGCGCAGCAGCGCGAGCGTCGGCGCCGAGAGGTGGCGCTCGATCGCGTCGGCGCTCGCCAGCTCGCCGCGCGCGTGCAGCTGCAGGATCGCCGCGGCGGTGAAGGTCTTGGTCACCGACGCGGTGCGGAAGGTGGCGTCGGGTGCGAGGGCGCGCCCGGTGGCGCGGTCGGCCAGCCCGAAGCTGCCGCCCCACGAAAGCCCCGAGCGCTCGTCGAGCACGTGGACGACGATGCCGGGCAGCGCCGGGTAGCGGCCGGCCAGCGCGCGCAGGCACACGCTCAGCCCGTCGGCGATCGCGGCGCGGCGCTGCGCGCGGTCCTCGCCGCCGCCGCAGCCGACGAGTGCGGCGGCGGTGCACAGCGAGGCAGCCGCCGCGGCGCGCAGCACGCGACGGCGGGGATGGAGGCGAGACGAAGTCATGTTCCAGCGGCTCCGGGATCGAGGAGCGGGCATGTTCGCGGCGCGCCCGGCGCCGCGCATGTGCCGCAAGTCGCAGCGGCGACGCATGACCTCCGGCCTATGGCGCAGCTCGCTTGCCGCTCCTAGACTGGCTGCATGTTGCGTTTCACCACCGCCCATGCGCTGCGCGCCGCCGGCCTCGCGGTGTGGGCGGTGGTGACGTTCAAGCATTACCTCGGCCCGCGTGCGGATGCGCAGCAGGGGCCGATCGCCCAGATGCTCGGCCCGGTCTGGTGCGAGCTGGTGTCCGGCGCGCTGCTGCTGGCGTTCGCGGCCTGCCTGTGGTTCAACCTGCGCGAGGCGCCGGTCGAGCATCCGACGCGCGTGCACCGGGCGCGCCTGGTCGCCCAGATCGTCGCCGGGCTGCTGATGGACACCGACCTGATGTACGTCGCCGCCGGGCAGACCGCGCTGGTGCTCGAGCGCCGCTCGGCGCTGCGCTGGCTGGGCGCACAGATGCTGCTGCTGGCGCTGTGGGCGGCGTGGCTGGGGCGGCTGCACGCGTTCGAGCCCTTGCCCGCGTTCAGCGACGCCGCACCGGTGCTCGCCTTCGGCGTCACGCTGCTGTCGGTGCTTGCCTGGCAGGGCTTCGCGTTCTGCGTCGGCTGGCTGGCGGCGCGCGAAGCCAGGCAGCGCCGCGCGCTCGCGCAGGCGAATGCCCGGCTGCAGGCGGCGCAACGCGAGCTCGCGGCGAAGAGCCGGCTCGACGAGCGGCTGCACCTGTCGCGCGAGCTGCACGACAGCCTGGGGCACCATCTGGTCGCGCTGCACCTGCAGCTCGACCTGGCGCAGCGCGCGCCGCAGCCCGAGCGGCAGGGCCATGTCGTCGCCGGCGCCCAGATCGCGCGCGGCATGCTGGGCGAGGTGCGGCGCGTGGTGAGCACGCTGCGCGAGGAGCCGCCGCCCGACCTGCGCGCCGAGCTGCGCGCGCTCGAGGCCGCGCTGCCCGAGCCGCAGCTTCATGTCGACTGCGCCGCCGACGCAGGCGCGCTGCCGCCGGCGCACGCGCACGCGCTGCTGCGCTGCCTGCAAGAAGGCGTGAACAACACGCTGCGCCACGCCGGCGCGCACAACCTCTGGGTCGCGCTCGCGACCGCCGACGACGGCACGACGCTGTCGCTGCGCGACGACGGCGCCGGCGCCGAAGCGGTGCAGCCCGGCAACGGACTGACCGGGATGCGCGAGCGCATCGAGGCGCTGGGCGGATCGCTGCGCGTGCGCAGCGGGCGCGGCCAGGGCTTCGCGATCGAAGTGCGGCTGCCGCCGCAGGTGACGCCGGCATGATCCGCATCGTGCTCGCCGACGACCAGGCGCTGGTGCGCGCGGGCCTGCGCGGGCTGCTCGCGCTGGCGGGCGATTTCGACGTCGTCGCCGAGGCCGCCGACGGGCCGCAGGCGATCGAGTGCACGCAGCGCGCGCGCCCCGACCTGCTGCTGCTCGACGTGCGCATGCCCGGCGGCTCGGGCATCGAGGTGCTGCGCGAGCTGCAGCGCCGCGGCGCGCTCGTGCCGACGCTGCTGCTGACCACCTTCGACGACGACGAGGCGCTGCTCGAAGGCATGCGCGCCGGCGCGCGCGGCTTCATGCTCAAGGACGTGACGCCCGAGCGGCTGTACGACGCGATCCGCCGCGTCGCCGCCGGGCAGAGCCTGTTCCGGCCCGCGCTGACCGAGCGCGCGCTCGCGCACGCCGCTGCCGCCGCGCCGCCGCCGGAGCTCGCGCCCGATGCCCTGACGCCGCGCGAGACCGAAGTGCTGCGCCTGATGGCGGGCGGCTTCAGCAACAAGGAAATCGCGCGCGCCCTGGGCACCGCCGAGGGCACGATCAAGAACCACGTCTCGAGCCTGTTGTCGAAGCTGGGCGTGCGCGACCGCACGCGCGCCGTGCTCAAGGGCTTGCAGGAGGGCTATCTGTGAACGCCAAGCCTTTCGTCGCGTCCGGCGCGTCGCGCCGGTTCGACATCGATCATCTGCGCAACGCCGCGGTGCTGCTGCTGATCGTCTTCCACAGCGCGCGCCTGTTCGACGCCGAGGACTGGCACATCAAGGACGCCGGCCGCTACCAGGCGGCCGATCTGCTGGTGCGCGGGCTCAACCTGATGTCGATGCCGCTGCTGTTCCTGCTTGCCGGGGCGTCGATCGCCTGGTCGATGCGCACGCGCTCGGCGGCTGCCTTCGCGCGTGAGCGCCTCGCGCGGCTGCTGCTGCCGCTGGCCGCCGGCTGCGTGCTGTTCGTGCTGCCGCAGGTATGGATCGAGCGCCAGGCGATCGGCGCGCCCGGCCGCTCGAGCCCGATCGACTTCGACGGCGGCCTGCTCGCCTTCGTTCCGCGCTTCTTCGAATGCTGCTATCCGCAGGCCAACTTCAGCTGGCACCACCTGTGGTTCCTGGCCTATCTGTTCAGCTACTCGCTGGCGCTGCTGCCGCTGCTGGCGATCGCGCGGCGCCCGCTCGCGCAGCAGGTGCTCGCGCGCAGTGCCGGCTGGGTGAACACGGCGCCGCGCCTGCTGTTGCTGGGATTGCCGCTGCTGGCGGCCGAAGTCGCACTGCGATCGAGCTATCCGAGCACGCATGCGCTCGCCGGCGACTGGGCCAACCACGCGCACTACGGGCTGCTGGTGGTGCTGGGCTGGTGGCTCGCGCGCAGCGAGCGGCCCTTCGCCGCCGCGGCCGCCGCCTGGCCGATGCTGGCCGGCGCGACGCTGGTACTCACCTTGCTGTGGCTGGACGCGCCGCGATGGGCCGGCGCATTGGCGCCCGGCTGGCGCGGCAGCGTGCTGCTGGTGGTGCGCGTGGCCGGCGAATGGTTCTGGATCGCGACGCTGCTCGGCCTGGCCTGGCGCCATCTCGACCGTCCGACCTGGTTGACGCCGTTCAGCCGCTACGCGATGCCTTTCTACGTGATCCACCAGGCGGTGATCGTGGCCCTGGGCGGCTGGTGGCTGGGCTGGGCGGGGCAGCCCGCGCTCAAGTACTTCGCGGTCGCCGGCTTGTCGGCCGCCACGACGATGCTGCTGTGCCTGCTGTTCGAGCGCGCGGCCCCGATGCGCTGGCTGCTCGGCATGAAGCCGGCCCCGGCCGCGGGCCGGCCGGCGGCGCGCCGCGGCGGCGAAGCGGCCGCAGGCGGTTGCGCTTGAAGCCCGTGGCCCGGCGGCAGCGGCGCCCCGCTCGGCTCGGCCGCTTGTGCTTGCCGTCGCACCCGAGCCGCAAGCCGTTGCGCCCGAGCGGCTGCGCCGCGGCGGCGGCGGGCGCGCTCGCACTGGCCCTGGCTGCCGCCGGCTGCGCGAGCCCTGCGCCGCCGGGCGAACTGGAGCGTCACGTGGCCGGCACGGGAAGGCCGCTGGTCGTGTTCCAGAGCGGGCTGGGCGACGGCCTGGGCGTGTGGTCGGCGGTACAGGCCGGGTTGCCCGCCGCGATCACCAGCTTCGCCTTCAGTCGCGCCGGCTATGGCCGCAGCGCGCCGCGCGAGGGCGACCACAGCCCCTGTGCGGCTGCCGCGCAACTGCGCACCGCACTGCGTGAAGCCGGCTTCGCGCCGCCCTATCTGCTCGTCGGCCATTCGCTCGGAGGCCTGTACCAGTTCGCCTTCGCCCGGCTGTACCCGGCCGAGGTGGCCGGCATCGTGCTCGTCGAGCCGACGCATCCGGAGCAATGGCCGCGCCTGCAGCACGAAGCGCCGGCGCTGGCGGCCGTCGTGCGCACGGCGCGCCTCGCGGTCTTCTCGCCGACGATGCGCCGCGAATTCGACGACCAGCAGAGCTGCCTGGATGCCCTGGGGACGCTGCCCGCGCCGCAGGTGCCCACGCGGGTGCTGGTGCGCGGGCGTTTCGTGCCGCCGGAAGCGGGCGCCTTCGAGCGCCTGTCGCGCGCGCTGTGGCGCGACTGGCCGCATCTGCTGCACACGCCCGGCGTCGAGCCGGTGGCGGGCGCCGGCCACTACATCCAGAAGGATCGCCCCGACGCCGTCGTCGCCGCGATCCGCGCCGTGGCCGCTCGGTAGCGGCGCAGGATCGGACTACAGCGCCTTCACCGCCAGCTTGAAGCTGCGGTCCTCGACGTAGGTCTGCACGCGGAACCCGAGCCTGGTCATGAGCCCGAGCATCCTGGTGTTTTCGGCCAGGATGAGGCCGATGATCTCGGTGAGGCCGCGTGCGCGGGCCTGCTCGATGATCGATGTCATCAGCCGCGTGCCCAGACCCTGGCCATTCATCTCGTCGGCCACGGCGAGCGAGAACTCGCAGGTCGTGGCGTCGGGGTTGGTGATGATGCGCGAGACGCCGACGATGCGCTCGACCTCGGTCTCGCTGCCGGTCCCTGACGACGGCCACCAGCGCCATCTCGGTGAGCACCTTGCGCCGCTCGGCCAGCATGCCTTCGACGAGCAGGCGCGCGCCTTCGGCGTCGGGCGGCGCGAGTTCGGACAGCGGCGGCGTCTGCAGCAGCAACTGCTGGTTGCGGTAGAAGCTGGCGATGCTGTGGAAGGCGTCCACCGCCGCCTCGGGCGTGCGGAACACCGGCAGATGCCGGTCTGCCAGCATCTCGCGCGCCGCGCGCGTAGTGGCTTCGCCGAGCCAGCAGCCGAGCACCGGCTTGCCGCCGCGTGGGCCAGCGCCAGCTCTGGGGCATCGTCGGTCTCGCCCGGGGCTATCCGCGTCGCCTCGCCGAGGGCGCCAATGCGCTGATCGTGGGCAAACCCGGTACCGGCAAGAGCCACGTTGCCAAGGCCATCGCCTATCACGCCTCGAGTCTGGTTGGGGATGGGTCCTGGGACGTGCGTCGGGGCCTTGCTTGTAGGTACGGATTTCCGCGAGAAAGTGTCGGGGCACTGCGCGACGGGCACGGCTGCGGGGATTCGACAGGCACCCGAACGAAAGCCGACCCCCCATCGATACCGCTGGCTCAGGACACTCATGCCGACGCTGCCAGTTCCAGGAGGCCAGACCACCGTGCGGCGGTCCGGTTCCGGACCGGGCGTTCCGCTTGACGGAATCTTTAGCGCGGATCACAATATCGCATGATTCGCTCGTTCGCGTGCGCCGATACCGAGGCCTTGTTTCACAGCCGCCCGGTATCCCGCTTCCGCAACATCGAGCGCGTCGCTCGGCGCAAGTTGCTCCAGATCCACGCCGCCACCGAACTGGCCAGTCTGCGCATCCCGCCGGGCAACCAGCTGGAGGCGCTGAGGGCCGACCGCAAGGGCCAGCACAGCATTCGCATCAACGACCAGTGGCGGATCTGCTTCGTCTGGAAGTCGGACGGAGCGCACAGAGTCGAGATCGTGGACTACCACCAGGAGTCGAAACATGCCCAAGTTGCTCGAGGAGATTCATCCCGGCGAGATCCTGCTGGAGGATTTCATGAAGCCCATGGGCATCAGTGCCCGTCAGCTTGCGGCGGACATCGACGTCTCGCCGAGCCGGATCAGCGAATTGGTGAATGGCCAGCGCCCCATCACGGCGGACACGGCGCTTCGGCTCGGAATCTTTTTCGGCATGGAGCCCAGGTTCTGGCTGAACCTGCAGTCCGAGTACGACATGCGGGTCGCAGATCGAGAACTGCGCGCGAAGCTCGCGCCGAGGATCCGCGTCCTTCAGCCTGTCGCCTCGTGACAGTCCGCGCTCGGTACTGCGGCCGATTGAGGGGTGAGAGAAGTCCTGTTCTCGCAACCGGGCGCCGCTGATTTTCACTGAACAGCAAATATCTGGTCCAGGTGCATCCCGAGCCCATCGGTGGCACGGTCGACGCGATTCGCGCCGCGCTGCCGTGGCTCGGGAAATGCAGCCGGGAGCAGGCCGGGCACTCGATGCACCTGGTGTTCGAGTTCAGGCCCGAGATCGATGCGCAGGAGACGCTCGGGCTGAAGGTCGAGATCAACATCCGGGAGCACGCCCCCAAGACTGACGTACGGATCATCGACTTCGTCGACATCGGTCACCCGGCCCTGCGTCGAATGTGGGACAAGCGCCAGCGTGGCTACCGAGCGATGGGCTACTCGATTCGCGCAGACGCGAGTGTCGAAGGAGCCATCGGGGCCGAACTCCCGCTCGGTCGAGCACTTCTGACAATGGTTCAACAGTGAAACGGCAACCTGCTTCCAATCGGTCCGTCAAGGAACCTAAGCTCTCCCGTGCCCATCGGCCGGGCGATCTTGCCCCCGCCGACTGGCAACGCGCGCTGCGGCGTCAGTTCGGGCGCGAACAGGCGTTCGTGCTGGAAAACCGCGGCGGCCAGCCGTTCTTCTCGGAGTTTCGCGTCGGCAACCCGCAGTCGAAGGCCACCTACCGCGTGGCGATACGCGGTCTGAATGCCGGCGACAACTACTGCTCGTGCCCCGACTACGCCACCAACGAACTGGGCACCTGCAAGCACATCGAGTTCGTCCTCGCCCGGCTCGAGAAGAAGCGCGGGGCAAAGGCCGCCTTTGCACGCGGATGGCGTCCGCCGTTTTCCGAGATCTACCTGCGCAACGACGGCGCGCGCGCCGTGTACTTCCGCGCCGGAGCCGACTGCCCGCCGACCGTGGCGCAAGCGGCGGCGAAGCTCTTCGACGCCTCGCAAGGCGGCGTGCTGCCGGAGGAGCGTTTCGGAGAACTCGATCACTTCCTCGCGACGGCGGCGAAAAGCGGGCATGAACTGCGCGCCTATGACGACGCGCTCGACTTGGTCGCCGGCCGGCGCGATGCGGCGCGGCGGGCGCAGGTGCTCGGCAGCCTGTTCCCGCGCGGCGCGTCCGACCGGCAGCTGGCGAAGCTGCTCGAGGCGCCGCTGTATCCGTATCAGGCCGAGGGCGCGCTGTTTGCGGTACGCGCCGGCCGCGCCCTGATTGGCGACGAGATGGGCCTGGGCAAGACCATCCAGGCCATTGCGGCAACGGAGATCCTGGCGCGACATTTCGGCGTCTCGCGCGTGCTTGTAGTTTGCCCGACCTCGCTGAAGTACCAGTGGCAAAGCGAATTCAAGCGCTTCTCCGGCCGTGTGGCGCGGGTGATGGCCGGCGGCCGGGCGCAGCGGCAGAAGGATTTCGGCGACGACGATTTCTGCAAGATCACCAACTACGAAAAACTGAAGCCCGATCTCGATCTGATCGCCGCATGGGCTCCGGAACTGGTGATCGTCGACGAGGCGCAGCGCATCAAGAACTGGAACACGATCGCCGCGCGGGCGCTCAAGCGCATCGACAGTCCATACGCGCTGGTGCTCACCGGCACGCCGCTGGAAAACAGGCTCGAGGAGCTGGTCTCGATCGTGCAGTTCGTAGACCAGTACCGGCTGGGGCCTACCTGGAAGCTGCTGCACGAGCATCAGGTCAAGGACGAGTTCGGCCGCGTCACCGGCTACACGGAGCTGGAGAAGATCGGCCAGACGTTGGCGCCGATCCTGATTCGCCGGCGACGTTCCGAAGTACTGACACAGCTGCCCAGTCGTACCGACCAGAACCTGCTGGTGCCGATGACCGAGATGCAGATGGTGCATCACCGGGAGAATGCCGACATCGTGGCGAAGATCGTCAAGCGCTGGCGGCGGACGAAGTTCCTGTCGGAGACGGATCAGCGACGACTGACCTGCGCCCTGCAGAACATGCGCATGTCCTGCAACAGCACCTGTTTGCTGGACCAGGAAACTGACCACGGCGTCAAAGCCGACGAACTGGCGGCGCTGCTCGACGGTGTCTTCGTGCAGCCGGATGCGAAGGCGGTGGTGTTCAGCCAGTGGACGCGCACCCACGACATCGTCGTCCGCAGGCTGGAAGAGCGCGGCATCGGCTACGTCAGCTTCCATGGCGGCGTGCCTTCGGAGAAACGCCCGGCGCTTGTCGAACGTTTTCGCGCCGATCCGGACTGCCGCGTGTTTCTATCCACCGATGCGGGCGCGACGGGACTGAACCTGCAGCATGCCTCGACGCTGGTGAACATGGACCTGCCGTGGAATCCGGCGCTGCTGGAGCAGCGCATCGGACGGATTCATCGCATGGGCCAGACGCGGCCGGTGCAGATCGTCAATTTTGTCGCCAAGGGCACCATCGAGGAAGGCATGCTGTCCGTGCTCGCCTTCAAGCGCTCGCTGTCAGCGGGCATTCTCGACGGCGGCCAGAGCGAGGTTTCGCTCGGCGGCTCACGCCTGAGTCGTTTCATGAAAGACGTCGAGAAGGTCACCGGCCGCATGGGCGAGGGCGAAGCGATGGCGCCGGCGGAAGAAGCGGCGAGTGTGGCCAGCGCAGCGGTGGAGTCGCCGGTCGAGGTGGCCGACGCCGACGTGGCCGCCGCGGCGGGCAACCTCGCGTCGGCAACGCACGCGTCGTGGCCGAAAGCGGCCGCGCCGGCGTTGCAGCAACCGGTCGCCGATCCTTGGAGCGTGCTGGTGCAGGCAGGCACGCTGTTGATTTCGGCGCTGCGCGTTGCTGGCGAAACCCAGGCACCTTCACATCCCTGGCTCGAGCGCGACCCGGCAACCGGCGCATGCAACCTTCGCCTGCCGCTGCCGGCGCCGGAGCAAGCACGTCAATTGGCTGATGCCCTCTCCGCAATTGCAGATTCGCTGCGAGGTGCAAGATCGAGCGAATGAGTCGTCATCCTGGCGGCAAGAAGGTTGGCCGGAGGATTGACGCAAGACCATCGTCAGCTTGCGGATTCTCCCATACCGGCTGGTGGTCGAAGTGCAGTACCAGGCGGGGATCGTCTGGGTGAAGTTCGTCGGGACGCATGCGCAGTACGACCGCATCGACGTGGAGACCGTGAATGACTATCAAGCCGATCCGCAATGACGAGGACCTGCGACGCGCCTTCCGCCGCCTCGAGAAGGTCTTCCAGGCCGAGGAGGGCACGCCACAGGCGGACGAGCGCGACGTGCTCGTCACGCTGATCGAGGCCTACGAGAACAAGCACCATGATTTCGGTCCGTCCGATCCGGTGGAGGCGATCAAGTTCCGCATCGAGCAGGAGGGGTGACGCCGCGCGATCTGGAGCCCTTCATCGGTCCGAGTGGGCGGGTGTCCGAGGTCCTGAATCGCAAGCGCCCGCTGAGCCTTCGGATGATCAAGAGGCTGCACGACGGCCTGAAGATTCCGTACGAGAGCCTGATGGCGGGGGTGCAGTAGTGCTTGCGCGGCTCGATTCGGCGGGTTGCGGCCGTACTCGGTGCTCCGGGCGCGTTCGATTGCCCAAATCTTCGTGCGTTCCCCGACGGGCAATCGGCTCGAGGCGCTCAAGGGTGACCGGGCTGGGCAGTGGAGCGTCCGCATCAATGACCAGTGGAGGGTGTGTTTCGTGTGGACCGACGCAGGCCCGGACCAGGTCGAGATCGTCGACTATCACTGAAGGAGTGTGGCGATGGGGCGAGTTGCGAACCGAATGCGTCCCGTGCATCCGGGAGAAGTTTTGCGTGAAGAGTATCTGACGCCATTGAGCCTGAGCGAGAACGCCCTGGCCATGGCGCTCGGAGTACCTGCCACACGCATTCACGAGATCGTGAAGGAGCGCCGTGGCATCACTGCCGACACGGCCGAACGGTTGGCGCGCTACTTCGGGGGCGACGCCGCATCGTGGCTGGCGCGCAGGCCGACTATGACTTGAAGACCTTGGCCACACGGGACGACATTGCTCGCAAGGTATCGCCGCGCGAGGCCGCGCCTGCATAACTCGCGACCGTTGTCGCTGAGGCCACTTCGACAAGCTGGTGGCGCCGCTGCTGCCGCTGATGGAGAAGCTCACCACCGGTCGCACGGCCTCGCTGCTCTCGCCCGAGCTCGACGCTCCGACCGACTGGCGCCCGGTGTTCGACTGGACCTCGGCGATCCACCTGGGTGGCATCGTCTACGTCGGGCTCGACGCGCTGTCCGACTACGAAGTGGCCGCGGCGGTGGGGAACTCGATGTTCGCCGAGCTCACCAGCGTGGCCGGCAGCCTCTACAAGTTCGGCACCGGCTGCGGACTGCCGGGCGAGGTGAAGCCACGGTCGACACCGTTGTGTCGTCGTCGGTGTCCGACACCAACGATCCAATCGACGTTGCGGACTTCGCCAGCCGCAACGAGGACCGCATCGCGCCGGAGACGGTTCGGATGCTGGAGCCGACCGATCTCGTGCAGCTGCCCAAGGGCGAGGCCTTCGCGCTCATTCACGGCGGCCAGCTGCACAAGATCCGCATGCCGCTGCCGTCGGCAGCGCGCGATCCGTTGATGCCTGCGAGCCTGGCGGCGATCGGGAAGACGCTGAGAGTGCGGCTCGACAGGCCGTGGAATCGGCCGGAAGAAGGTGCCGAGGCGGAAGACCGGCGTGTCGTCTAGGAACGCGGTTCAGGTGGCGGTGCTGGGGCTGGCCAGCGTGCAGTGGGCGTACTACAAGTAGCACATGCAGGTCCGGCGCCGTCCGCGTTCGCGACGGAACCGGCCGGATTCAGAATCGCCAGAAGCTCGGAGCTTCAGGCTCGGCGGCTTCCGGGCGATCCGTAGCGAACGCGGAAGTCATCGCAGTTCGGTTGTGCTATCATTGATAGCACAATTTCCGGGAGGTGGCGCCATGCCTGACTTGCTCGTTCGCGGTGTCGATGAGGCGCTCGTCAAGGCGCTCAAGGAGCGCGCTGGCGCGCACGGCCGAAGCGCCGAGGCGGAACATCGGGAGATCCTCGCCGAGGCGCTCGCGCGCCCGCGCAAGCGCGCTTTGGCGGAACTGCTGGCTTCGATCCCCGACGTCGGCACCGACGCCGACTTCGAGCGCGTCGAGTCCGAAGGGAAGGCGCCCCGTGTACTTGATTGACACCAACGTCATCAGCGAGGCCCGCAAGAGGTCCAGGGCGAACCCCGGCGTCATCGACTTCTTCAATCGCGTTGCGAGCGCCGGCGACCCGGTCTACCTGTCGGTCATCACGATCGGCGAGCTTCGTCGCGGCGTCGAACTCATCCGACTGCGGGGCGATATCGAACAGGCAGGCTTGTTGGAGCACTGGCTCTCAGCCGTGCTCGACCAGTACTCGGACAAGGTGCTCGCCTTCGACGCCGACGCCGCGCAGGTGTGGGGTCGGCTCCGAGTTCCGAACCCCGAGCACGCCCTGGACAAGCAGATTGCGGCCACCGCGCTGGTCCACGATCTGACGGTGGTCACGCGCAATGCGGCGGACTTCGCAGGCGCCGGCGTGAAGGTCATGAACCCCTTCGTGGCGCCAGCGTCCCCGCAGTGACGCCCTTCGCGGTCGATCGCTGGGCGTGGCCGATGTGGTGCAGGACGGAAGGGGCTGACGCCCGCAGCTTCCGGGCGTTCAGCGGCCAGGACGACGGTCAGGAGCTGTGCGATCCGAAGCGATGCCGATCTTCACTGAACGGCAAATATCGCCATCCCGTCGAATATCAGATGCCACTTCACCCTGGGCGCAGGCGACGAACGCTGCTGTGGCGCGCTAGCGGCAGCGATGTTGTCGTGCGAGCGTCGCGGTACCCGTGAGGGGGTCAGCGGGACGACGCCAGGGCGGGCCGCCTGGGCGTCAGCCGGCCGCTGAGCCTGAGGCCGTCGCGCATGTTCAGCACGAGCAGCGTGAAGTTCACGGCGCCGGCCAGCAGCTCCACGCCTTGCAGCGCGTAGAACGCGCCGTCGAAGCGGCCGGCGTTTGCCCACGAGGCCAGCAGGTAGGCGCTGGGCAGCAGCACCAGAAGACCGTTGGCCGCCACGATCTTCATCCGCCGGCCCTTGACGCCGACGAGGCGGCCGCCACGTCCCTTCGCGAGCGAGAAGCCGCTGCCGCCGGTCGCGGCCATCGCCGGAATCAGCAGCCACATGCCGGTGAGCACCGCGTTCTTGACTGCTGCGACGCTCGCCTGACCGAGAAACAACTCGGACACGACGGTCGAGAGCCAGAACGTGGTTATGCACAGGAGCGCGACGGCTCCGAAGATTCCATGCAGCTTCGATTTCATGATTCATCCTTCGAAGAATGGTTGACGGCCTGCAATTCACGCAGCATTGATTCGAGCGCCCGGGTCGCCGCGCGCGCCTGAGCGGCCGGGATCAGCGCGGCCAACTCGGCTGCCCGAGCGGCCCACAGCGCATCGGCCTGCTCGTACAGGGCCATGCCCTGCGACGTCAGCGAATAGAGCGGCGAGCGCCGATGCGCCGCGTTCGGGCGCGCCTCGACCAGCCCCTGTTCAAGCAACAAGTTGAGCTGCTTCTGCGCACCCTGGCGCGTGACGCCCATCGCCGCGCCGACCTGCGGCGCCGTCAGCGGCGTGCCGGCGAGCACGATGGCACCCAGCATCTGCCAGCGTGCGCTGGTCAGACCCAGCGGTTCGACCAGCTTGTCACCCCAGTGCAGCAGCACGCCGTTCAGGCGAAACACCGTCAAGGTCAGTTGGGTGATCGCGGCGGCGCGAGGATCGGGTTTGGCCGGTATCGAGTCTCTTCGGTGCATGACAACCAGTTTCCACTAATGGCAACTGGTTGTCAAGTAGCGGATGTGAAGCAGTCCGGACCGGCTCGTACATCGGGCAAACCGGCCGCGCCTACGAGGTTACTGAACCGCGAGCGTCCGCTGAGCCTGCGGATGGTCAAGCTGGGCTGCCCCGGTTTCTCCGGACCCATTAGATGGCAACATGTGTCCAGTTCCGCCAACGCTAATCAGAATGCTCTCGGTGAATCTCGGCCCGCTGGGCCTGTCGGTCGACCGTCTCGCAATCGTCTTCGCGTTCCTTGCGGCGCTGGTGGTCGGCTGGTTGGTGGGCCGGCGCCGAAGCGTCGGTCGCGGCGAGGGCGTGGGCGCGGTGCTGCCCGACATCCG
>WBZO01003155.1_pt1 | contig 19869 bp, 15 predicted proteins | sample 5204261 | NCBI WGS metagenome assembly WBZO01 (sample SAMN12412400, study PRJNA552823) | activated sludge metagenome | isolation source: activated sludge from anammox sidestream of wastewater treatment plant... | place: USA: North Carolina | collected 2017-09
GATAGCTTCAGCCGTATGCTGCTGCGCGACTCTGCGCACGGCGTCCAGCAATTCCGCCCTGTCAAGAGGACGAATCAGATAGTCCGCTACGCCGCTGCGAAAGGCACGGATCGCCATCTCCTCGGAGTGCTGCTCGCTGATCGCAATCAGGGGGATAGAATGCTGGCCGGGGGAGAGAAGTTGTTCTGCTCCATCAGCCAGGGGGTAATCGCTGATCACCAGATCGGGATTTATCTCATCGACGGCAATGAGGGCGTGGGCGACATTTGACGCCACTGCAGGCTTGTGCCCATCCTGTCTGAGCCACTCGCTCAACTCATCGCGATGTGTCGATATTGCACTGATGATCAGAATCACCAGGGCATGCATGGCACCCAACCTCTCAGTTTGATCTGGCAGTGTAGAAATCCGGCCGGGTACAATTCTGATATATGAATCCAAAAGGGGCTGCCGGAGCAGCCCCTTCATTATAGCCGAGATGTGTCTCGATCTAGTACATGTCTTCCATTCCGCCACCGGGCGCGGGAACTTTGGACTTTTCTTCTGGCAGATCGGTGATCAGCGCCTCGGTAGTCAGGATCATGGCGGCGATACTGGCCGCATTCTCCAGCGCGCCGCGGGTGACCTTAGCCGGGTCAATGATGCCGGCCTCGATCATGTCGGTGTACTGGCCGCTCAGAACGTCGAAGCCGATGTTCTTGTTCTTCTTCTGGTTCTGCGAACGGCGGACATTTTCGATAATCACGGCGCCATCTTCGCCAGCGTTGGTGGCGATGCGCTTCATCGGTTCTTCAAGCGAGCGGCGTAGAATGGCGACGCCGGTGTTTTCGTCGTCATAAGTGAGCTTGACGCCCTCGAGGAGCTTGACTGTGTTGAGCAGGGCGACGCCACCACCGGGCACAATACCCTCTTCCACGGCAGCGCGGGTAGCACTCAGGGCGTCTTCGACGCGGTGCTTCTTTTCCTTCAGCTCAACTTCGGTCGCGGCACCAACGCGAATGATCGCCACGCCGCCAGCCAATTTGGCCAGACGTTCCTGCAGCTTCTCACGATCATAGTCGCTGGTGCTGTTTTCCATCTCGACGCGGATCTCATCAATGCGGCCATTGATCTCGCGTTCGTCGCCGGCCCCGTCCACGATGGTGGTGTCGTCTTTGGTGCTGACGACCTTGGCGGCGCGACCCAGATCGGCGATCGTCACGGTCTCCAGCTTGCGGCCCATTTCCTCGGTGATAACCTGGCCGCCAGTGAGGACAGCGATGTCGCGGAGCATAGCCTTACGACGATCGCCAAAGCCGGGAGCCTTGACGGCCAGCACGTTCAGCATGCCGCGCAGCTTGTTGAGCACGAGGGTGGCGAGGGCCTCGCCATCCACATCCTCGGCGATGATGACCAGATCGCGCTTGCCGACCTGAATCAGCTTCTCCAGGATGGGGACGATATCCTGCGCCGCGCTGATCTTCTTGTCGTGGATCAGGATGTAGGGTTCGGCAATGACAGCGGTCATGGTGTCAGGGCTGGTGACAAAGTAGGCGCTGATATAGCCGCGGTCGAACTGCATACCCTCAACGTATTCGGTCTCGAATTCCAGACCCTTGCTCTCTTCAACGGTGATCACGCCATCGTTACCGACCTTGTCCATCACGTCGGCGATCAGGTTGCCAATTTCTTCGTTCTGGGCGCTGATGGCGGCCACAGCGGCAATCTTGTCTTTGGTGCTGATGTCGATAGCGGCATCACGAATGGCGGCTGAGACCTTCTGAGTGGCGACTTCGAGACCGCGCTTGAGCATCATGGGGTTGGCGCCCGCGGCAACGTTCTTCAGGCCTTCGTTCACGATAGCCTGGGCCAGCAGAGTCGCGGTGGTGGTGCCGTCGCCGGCGATGTCATTAGTCTTGGTTGCGGCTTCCTTCAGAAGCTGCGCGCCCATATTTTCAAAGGGGTCTTCCAGCTCAATTTCCTTGGCGACGGTCACGCCATCGTGGGTGACGGTCGGAGCGCCAAACTTCTTATCCAGGGCGACATTACGGCCCTTGGGGCCAAGTGTTGTTATGACAGCGTCGGCCAGCTTATCCACACCGCGCTTCAGGCCGCGCCGGGCTTCTTCCCGAAAAACGAGTTGCTTGGGCATTTCGATTATTCCTCCAGGGTAAGTCGTATTGTGTCAAAATAGCGGGCTACTTCTCGACAATGGCGAGAACGTCACTCTCTTTGAGGATCAGGAGCTTCACATCATCAATCTTGATCTCGGTGCCGCCATACTTGGCAAAGAGAACCAGATCGCCCACCTTGACATCCATGGGAACGCGCTTCGAGCCTTCTTCATCGTATCGGCCAGGGCCAGCAGCCAGGACTTCGCCCTGCTGGGGTTTTTCCTTGGCGGTCTCGGGGAGATACAGGCCGCTGGCGGTTTTTTCTTCGCCTTCGAGCGGTTTCACCACGATGCGGTCATTCAGCGGACGCAGTTTGAGAGCCATTATTAACCAACCTCCTCCACGTTCAGGTGATAATCTGCCTGTATTACACAGCGAAGATCGCGAGAAAACTCCGATTAGCACTGTAGTGCAGAGAGTGCTAATCCACTTCGCTGGCAGTTTACCAGAGGCACCGGGGATTGTCAAGAAACTCTAGCAAACTTCTTATGAGAGTGCTAAAGCGCGTATATTGAGGCCTCAAGAGGGAGGGGTCAGGCGGATTATCCGGCCTTCCTGAACTGAAATCGCGATATAACCTTCCGGACTGATGGCGATATCCACCGGATGTTCCGGATAGAAGCTCTGTCCCTGTATGCTCATGATTAGCAGGCCGTAGCCGTACCAGGCGTCGACTGGCAGGATCAGTTCTCTGTCTGTTGGCTCGCCGCTGGCATCCAGAAGCGGGCTGCCGTCAGCGTCCAGGCACGCTTCTGGCTGGCCATCCGGATTGAAGCACAGGCGGTATATGCCATATCCGCTCGGCAGGCGGCTGTCCCAGCTTCCGTACAGTACAACAAGCAGATCACCTTCATATTCGGGGAATGCTGCTCCTTCATAGAACGCCATCCCGGCTGGCTGGCTGTGGGCGGGGAAGGTGAATACAGGGGGAGTCGTTTGTTGGCAGAAGGTTGGATCTGGCGAAGAGAGCGTAATGTCCTGTGTAATCCCGATCTCTGTCTGGTAGCAGTAAGGCCAGCCAAAATGCTGCCCTGCGTCAGTAATGCGATTAATCTCATCGAGGGGCGCGGTATTTCCCCGATGGGGGCGCTCACTTTCAGACACCCAGAGCGCGCCACTGACAGGATGCCAGACGAGATCAAAGGCGTTGTGCAGCCCGCTGGCGACAACCTGCTCATCGCTGCCATCTGGATTGATGCTGAGCACAGCAGCGCGGCGAGGATCTGCCTCCTGACAGGCGTCACAACTTGCGCCTATAGCGACATACAGGCGGTTATCTGGCCCGATGCTGATACTGTTTGTCCACCCTCCCGCGCCGGCCGGCAGATCATCAATAATGGGGACTGCGATATCCGCCGCGCCATCGCCGTCATCGTCTTGCAGGCGGATGATCGACGTTCCTGCCGAGACATACCACGCCCCGTCATGCCAGACAAGCCCGTTCGGTGTCCCCAGATTCTCCGCGAAGGTATGTCGGGTATACGCTCCGACTTCAGGATCGTAGTCGCCCACCCATTGCACCATGCCCTCATCTGGCCGGGTATAGAACAGCGCGCCGCACCACACCGGCGGGCTGGAAAAAGTGTGGCATGCTGGAGCGTAAGCAATCGATGTGATAGCCGCTGTGGCTGAGCGCGGCAGTTCCCGGACGAGATATTCGGGGCAAAATTGATCGGGGTCTACAATTGGTTGGAGGACAATCTGACCGGTGGGGTTGCATCGACCCGCCTGCCTGGAACGCAGCAGCGGCAGAGAGCTGGCGCTGCTGTATACGCCATCGCCCGCGGACGGCATTACAATACAGAGAGCGGTGACTATCAGAATCAGGATAAAGTGCCTGGGCATCGGGCAGGGCTTCTCCAACTGGCAGGAAGAATTGCCGCAATTCTTCCCCAGACCATGCGACCTGGAATCGTACCGGGCAGAGGGCGTTTGCGCCAGCAGACGCAGCTAATTGCTTCCAGAACCGCCGGGCCATACAATCGTTGTACTCGACGAAAGGCAGAGGGCCAGAGATTCATGCGGAAGATTTTACGAAGAGCGGGGAACTTCGCCCTGTTGTGGCTGGCTTTGACCGTGACTGTAACACCCCTCCAACGCGCAGAGGCGCTTCCGCCAGGCCAGGAGCGCATTACTATACGTTATGGCGACATAATGACGGGTGTGTTGGACGATACCCGATTCTTTCAGCAGTACAGCTTCGAGGGCAGGGTGGGCGATCGGGTAGTAATTTCGATGGATGCGCTATCTGGCAACCTTGATCCTCTGCTGCTCCTTGGCGACGCGGACCTGAACCTGATCGCCGAAGATGATGACGGCGGGGAGGGCTTCAATGCCCGGCTGGAGGTTACGTTACCGGCTGACGGAGCATACATCATTGAAGCGACACGCTACGGGCAGGATTCCGCCAGGGGCCAGAGTTCAGGGGGATACCGCCTCACCTTGCTGGTCAATCAAGCTGCAGGTCGCGGGGTGAGTCGTGGCGCGCATATTGATGCTATCGGATTCGGTAAAACTGTCCGGGGCACTCTGACACCTGAGGGAGGGTTTCGGTTCTACTGGTTTCAGGCTGAGGCTGGAGATCGGGTGCATATTCAGAGCGCGCTCAGTCTCGATATGTCAGCTTTCCTTGTTCTGTACGATAGCTCTTTCAGGGAGCTGAAGCGGGATGCTACCGGGAGGCAACTCGATGCCGACCTGCCGCAGTCGGGCATTTACTTTGCCGCACTTTCGTTACATCCCGGATCGGTTGGGGGGACCTACGGGCTTGTGCTCTCTGGCTGGACGAGCGAGTCGGGTGTGGTTAGCAACCCCGGCCTGCCGCTGTTATATGGCGAGCAGACACAGGGGACGATTAATGATGAGCAGCCGCTGGAGCACTATATGTTTCAGGGGCAGGCTAATGATCAGGTCCTGATCGAGATGGGGGTGGTTGAGGGGGATCTTGACCCGTTCCTGTACCTGTACGGGCCGGATGGAGAGGTCGTCGGGCAGGACGACGACAGCGGCAGCGGCTCCAATGCTGCGCTGGCGGTGGTGCTCCCTGCTGATGGCCGGTACAGTCTTGTAGCTTCACGCTTCGGACGCGAGCGCGGTGAGACACGGGGCAGCTATCTGCTCGGCCTTTCAGTGGGCAACGAGGAGGCGCTCCCCGTATCGCTGGCCGGCGCGAATAACATGCTGCCCCCGGAGTTTGAAGGTATCCCCACGATCCGCTATGGCGATGTTATGCGTGGCCCGATCACGGATGAAGTCTACTATCGCGCTTACATATTTGAGGCATCGGCCGGCGATCAGATTGTGGCAACAATGGAGAACGCCGGCGGCGATCTGGACCCGATGCTCATGTTGCTCGACTCGAGATTGCAGACTGTAGCCGAGAATGATGATATTGTCAGCGGTACAAATCGCAACGCTCGCCTGGAATATACTATTCCGTCAGCGGGCTACTACGCACTACTGGCAACGCGCTATGCCGGAGAAACAGGGACCACAACCGGCGATTTCGTGCTCACATTTGTTTCTCCAAATGCGCAGGCCCGCAGCCGGATCGCCACTTTGCTGTCCGCGCCATTCCTGATTCCCGGAGGGAAAGTTACCGGCCAGATCAGCGATGCTATAGCCGCCGTCTACACATTCTACGCGGCAGCGGGAGACAGAATCGATCTGGACCTGACGACTAACGGGCCGCTGCGGAATGAATCCCTGTTGATTCTGGCGGATGCCGATCTGATCGAACTTGCAGCAAGTCCGGATGGAGCGTTGCGTTACAACATCCGGGAGGATGGTCTTTACGTTGTCGTGGTCACCCGGGAAGGAGGGCCAGCAGGTACAGCGCGAGGTTTCTTCGACCTGAGGCTTGATGGCGCCGATCCACGGGCAGCAGACCGGCTGGGGGCCAGGACTGAACCGGCCTATGGTCCGGGCAGTGTATTGCCCTATGGAACCGTTGTGACAGATGTGATCACGGATGCACAATTCCGCGTTGAATATCATTTTACGGGCGCGATTGGCGACAGGATCACCGTGCGCATGACGGCCTTGGATGCGACTCTGGACCCGGCGTTGCGCTTGCTCGATCCACAGGGGAATGAACTGGCTAACGACGACGACAGCGGAGGCGATCTCAATGCCATGCTGACCTCGTACCTGTTGATGCAGGATGGCCAGTATACGCTCGTCGCAACGCGATCGGGAGGGCGTAATGGCACCTCTCGTGGCAGGTTCGAATTGACGCTGGCCGGTGTGCCGGTGGCGCAGCCCCCCCCAGAACAGATGGAAAACAGCGCTGGCGCGGCATTACCCCTCGCTGTAGGACAAACGACCACCGGGGTTATTACAAGTGAGCAGGCGGCAGGCTTCTACGTGTTTGAGGGGCGGGCAGGCCAGTCTCTTGATATTGACATGGTGCGCCTGAGCGGCAATCTAGACTGCTATCTGGCGTTGCTCGACGCCGGGCAGTCTCTTTTGGAAATTAACGATGATGGCGGGGGTGGTCAGAATGCGCGCCTGCTGGTCACGCTGCCCGCTGATGGACAATACACGATTGTAGCTACCCGCTATCTGTTTGCCGAAGGGACGACGACAGGCGAATACCTGTTGAGTCTGCTGGAACGATAGCGCGAGGATCAGGCGGAACTATGACGCAGATCAGATTCTTCCTGCTGGCGTTGGCCCTGCTGAGCATTCCTGTGGCCGTCGATCGGGCGACGGTCTCGGCGCAGCAGGGACGCCAGCTCAACTACGGGGATATCGTACAGGCCAGGCTGACGGCCAGCGAGAACCGGCAGGCCTATTATTTCCGGGCCAGGCGGGGGGATGTCGTATCTGTTCAAATGACAACGCTGAACGGAAATCTCGATCCGCTGTTATTGCTGGTTGACAACGAAGGGAGGGTGCTGGCGATGAATGACGACAGCGATTCATCCCTGAACGCGGTGATATCCACTGTCCGGATTCCTGAAGACAGCTTCTACTTTGTGATTGTCACACGTTATGGGCACGCTTTGGGTGTCACGGAAGGCGAATTCGAGCTTCAGTTGAAGCGCGAAGGGGTGCTGTCAGAGGCGGGAGTCTACCTGAACTACGGCGATTCAGTGGTGGGCATTATCAATCGGGAGACTCCCCGGGTCAGTTATGTTTTCGAGGCCCGGCGCGGCGATATTATAAACCTCCGCATGCGGCGTATCTCAGGTAATCTGGATTCTTATGTGGCAATTTCTACTGCAGACGGTCAAGTTCTGGTGGCCAATGATGACCGGTCGGAGGGCGGGCTGGATGCCGCAATTGAAGACTTTCTGATTCTCGATCCTGGCTTTTATACAATTGTGGCCTCCCGCTTTGGCGAGGAATCGGGGATCAGTGAAGGCAGCTACGTCCTGACGCTGGAGACTGCCCCAACCAGCGGTCTGGGGCTGTCCATGGATTCGGCCTTATTGCTTCGTTATGGCGATGAGCTCAGAGGCAGCATTGATGGCGAACATCCGACTCACTACTATATGTTCGGCGCCAAGCGCGGCGATATCGTGACAATCGCTATGACCCGGACTGGCGGCACGGTGGACCCTGTCATCACACTGCTTAACTCTCAGGGCGAATTGCTCCAGACTGATGATGATTCCGGCCCGGACAACAATGCGCTCTTGCAGTCTTACATCATCCCGGAAAGCGGCACTTATTATGTGCAGGCTTCCCGTTTTGGCGGCGAAACCGGCACAACAGCCGGGAACTTCCTGATCCGGCTGGATGGAATCAGCGGCGAAGCCCCGGTGGTGGCGCCCGGCGTGCTGACTATCCTGTACGGTGGATCTGTGGTGGGCAGTGTAACCGACGAAACCCCGGCCTGGACATATGCCTTTCTGGGGAAGGGGGGAGATCGGATCACCATTTCCATGTCAAATACGGCGGGCGATCTGGATCCGTTGTTGTATCTGTTCACTGCCGACAGCGTTCAGCTCGCCGAAGATGATGATTCCGGGCCCGGAAAAGACGCCCAGATCGCTGATTTTATTTTGCCCAGGGATGATATTTTCTACATTATTGCCACGCGTTTTGGTTTGCATGGAGGCAATACCACCGGTCAGTTCACTATGTCGCTGACGCTGGAAACTCCACCACCCGAATCCTCTCCGTGAGCACAACTGCGCCCTGGTTTGATGGAAAGCGTTCAGCCTGCTAGAATTGCCCCTCGCGCCTGCGGTATCTCCTGGAGGCCATACATTTGCTGTTCTGGTTCCGCCGAACGCCTTCATTTGCCTCTGCCAATAACTGCCGAAAGAGACCTGATGGGTAAGATCATTACGTTGCAGCAAGCGATACAACGTCGCGAAGCACTGGCGGCTGAAGGAAAGATTCTGGTCTTCAGCAACGGGCATTTCGATCTGTTTCATGTGGGGCATCTGGATTATCTGGAAAAAGCGCGTGCGCTGGGGGATGCTCTCTTTGTAGGTGTCAATGATGACGCCTCCACCCGGCGGCTTAAAGGATCGGCGCGGCCCGTAACGCCAGATCATGAGCGCGCCCGCCTGCTGGCGGCGCTGGGCATCATTGATGCCGTTATTATTTTTTCCGGCGACACGGCTGATGATCTGATCCGGAGCCTGCATCCGGATATCTATGTCAAGGGCAGCGATTACGCGACCAAGCATCTCCCTGAACGGAGTACGGTGGAGGCCCTGGGCGGGCGTGTCGAGCTTATCGAATTGCTGCCATACCACAGCACATCCGACCTGATCAGACGGATTCGGGCGCTGCCGGAGGATGAATGACGCGCGCTGCGAGCGAGGAGCCGGTGTCCGAAGCCCGGATGACGCAGCCGGAAGGAGTGAGCGGCATCCCGGAAGAAATCAGCATCGGTCGGGCGACCGGCATTGTGGCGCTGGGCAACATCACCAGCCGCGTTCTGGGTCTGGGCCGCGAGATGCTGCTCAGCGATCTGTTTGGCGCCGGGATAGCCGTTGACGCCTTCAATGTAGCAGTCATTGTCCCCAAGACACTATACGACCTCCTGATCGGCGGACATGTCAACAGCGCGCTTGTCCCGGTATTGAGCGAATATGCTATGCAGGAGGGCCGCGCCGCGCTCTGGCGGCTGGTCAGCCTGCTGCTTGGAGTTGTGGTGGCGATCCTGGCTGTTCTGGTAATTCTGCTGGAACTGCTGGCGCCTCAGGTGATTGCTCTGGTGACCGGCAATGCCGTGGATGAGATTCAGGTGCTCGCCACGCACTTGCTGCGGATTACAACTCCTGCGCTCCTCTTCCTCAGCGCTTTTGCTGTTCTGAGTGGCCTGCTGTACGCGCTGCGCCGCTTCACGCTGCCGGCATTTGCCGGCGCGGTGTTCAACGGCTGTATTGTTCTCGTAACCCTGTTGATGGCGCCGTCTCTTGGCATCGTGGCCATGGCGATAGGGTGGCTGGCGGGCGCTATTGTGCAGATGGGGACGCAATTACTGGGCCTTCGCGATGCACGGATCCGGCTGAGTCTGAGGCGATTCTGGCAGGAACCGGGCCTGCGCCGTATCGGGTTGTTATACCTGCCGGTCATGTTTTCTCTAATTATTGATACTCTGGTTATAAGGCTGGTGAGCTATCGGCTGGCGGCCCAGGTGGGGCCGGCCAGTATCAGCTATATGAACTTCGCCACGACGCTGGTGCAGTTTCCGCATGGCCTGGTAGCGACAGCGATCAGCATCGCCATTCTGCCTACTCTTTCTCGCCAGGCGGTTCTGATTTCGTCGCAGGGTGTGGACATCTATAAGGACACTCTGGGTCGCGGTCTGCGTCTGGCTATTGTCCTCATTCTCCCGGCCTGTGTGGGGTTATTCATCCTGGCTTCGGTTACGGTAGGGCTGCTCTTTGAGCATGGCTCCTTTACCACGGTAGATACGGCCTATACAGCGCTGGCCCTGCGCCTTTATCTCATCGGACTGCCTTTCGCGACTATCGATCTGTTGCTCGTGTTCGCCTTCTATTCGCAGCAAGATACGCTGACTCCGGCCATCATCGGTGTGATCAGCCTGATCGCTTACATGGTGGTGGCGCTATCGCTTATGCCGCAATATGGCCTGTTCAGCCTGATGATCGCCGATTCGTTCAAGCATATCGTACATGCCAGCATTGCCGCCTGGTTGTTGAGCAAGCGCATTGGCGGCTTTCGGGGGCAGGGCCTTTTTTCAACAACATTCAAGACCGCGCTGGCGGCGGCTGTGATGGGGGGGGCGGCTGTCCTGACCCTGAACGTGCTGCAACCGATCCTGCCTGCCGGGTTGTTCGGAGAAATCGCGCTGGTCATGGCTCCGCTCGTTGTAGGGGCTGCCGTATTTCTGGAGCTGGCTATGCTGCTCAGGATTCCGGAGTTATCCTGGATTTTGCGCCTGTTCAGCATACGGCGATCGCGTCATAGCGCATGATTAGCAAAAAAGCCGGACATCGTCCAATGAGATAGGCCCTGTTATAATCAGAGGTATTGCAGAACAATAACCGTTCTTTGTGAGGAGACTGTTGCATGCCTTTCGAGAAAATTGTGCCCCCATCAGAAGGCACGAAAATTACTGTTGAATCGGGCAAGTTACACATTCCTGACCAGCCGATTATCACGTTTATTGAGGGCGACGGCATCGGCTATGACATCATGACTGCCTCGCGCCGCATCTGGGACGCGGCGGTGGAAAAGGCCTATAACGGCGCGCGGCGGATTCACTGGATGGAAATTTATTCCGGCGAGAAAGCGGCCCAGCTCTACGACGGCAACTACATGCCTGAGGAAACCTTCGAAGCCCTGCGGCAGTACCACATTGGAATCAAAGGCCCTCTGACGACCCCGGTCGGCGGCGGTTTCCGCAGCCTGAATGTGACGCTCCGCCAGGTACTTGATCTCTATGCCTGCGTTCGTCCGGTGCGCTGGTACAGGGGCGTGCCCAGCCCCCTCAAAGACCCCGGCAAGACCGATATCGTGATCTTCCGTGAGAACACAGAAGATGTGTACGCGGGTATTGAATATGAGGCCGGCTCTGCAGAAAACAAGAAGCTGGCCGCCTTTCTACGAAATGAAATGGGCGCTCAGTTCTTCGAAGACGCCGGCCTGGGCATCAAGCCGATCAGCGCTTTCGCCTCCAAGCGGCTGGTGCGTAAGGCCATCCAGTATGCCCTGGATCGCGGCCGCAAATCTGTAACACTGGTGCACAAAGGGAATATCCAGAAATTCACCGAAGGGGCATTCCGCAAGTGGGGATATGAGGTGGCGGCGCAGGAATTCGGCAGTGTCACAATTACTGAGGATGATCTCTGGGAGAAGTACAACGGCAAACAGCCGGAAGGCACGATCGTGATCAAGGACCGGATCGCCGATATTATTTTCCAGCATCTCTTGCTGCGGCCCGATGAGTTCGATGTCCTGGCTACGATGAACCTGAACGGCGACTATCTCAGCGATGCGGCGGCGGCGCATGTCGGCGGCGTGGGTATTGCGCCCGGCGCCAATATTGGCGATGAAGTGGCTATGTTCGAGGCGACGCATGGCACGGCGCCCAAATACACCAACCTGGACAAGGTGAATCCTGGCTCGCTCCTGTTCTCCGGCGTGATGATGCTGGAATACATGGACTGGTGGGAGGCGGCCAACCTGATTAACACTGCTTTTGAGAAGACGATTGAGCAGAAGATCGTCACGTATGATTTCGCCCGCCAGATGGAGGGCGCGACTGAGGTCGGGACCAGCGCGTTTGCCACGGCGATCATCAGGAATATGGATTGAGGCGAACAGTACGGGATTGAAACCGGGTGGAAACGCCCGGTTTTTTATTGGCTACGTTTGTATTTGACGAAGGAAATCTATCAAACACGGCAAGGTTAAAGCGGGAGTTCATAACGCGCTCCGCCGTTGTGCGGAGCCAACTGGCGGGATGAAGCATACGGTTGTTTAACCGGTTCACCTCCACTCTTATAGCCCTCCTCAGCCAACGAGCGCGAGTGGCGCCTGTAGCTTTGAAGGAACGTGGAGGCTTGCTGCCGGCTGATGATGTTGATTCGGCCGGTTGGCCTCAGTGTGCTCATCCCGGTCTCATCCTGCTGTCATGTTTTCCTCATGGTTTCGTGTCACGATAGCGCTGGTAAAATGGGCGTAAAAAGTCCATTATGGGAGAAGCCATGAAGGCGAAAATCGCGTTTCTGATTATCAGTCTGGTCTTACCGCTGGCTGCCGTCGGGCCGCTGGCGCTGGCACAGGGAGGTGACGGCGTGGGGCAAGGCTATACGGGGGATGTTCCTGCCCCGGCATTTCCACAGAATCTGGATTGGATCAACACTTCAGAACCGCTGACCTGGGAGATGCTTCGGGGTAAGGTCGTCCTGCTCGATTTCTGGACCTATGGTTGTATCAACTGTATGCACATTATCCCCGATCTCAAGCGTCTGGAAGAGGAATACGCCGATGAGCTGGTGGTGATTGGCGTGCACAGCGCCAAGTTCAGGAATGAAGGCGATACAGAAAACATCCGCCAGATCGTCCAGCGGTATGAGATTGCTCATCCGGTGGTTAATGATCATGAGTTTGCTGTCTGGAATCGGTGGGGTGTCCGGGCCTGGCCTACGGTGATACTGATTGATCCGGAGGGCCGGGTGTTTGGCTATCACTCTGGCGAAGGCGTCTATCCAGTCTTGCAGCCCATCATTGCGGGAATGATCGCGCAGTTTGACGCCAGCGGGTTGATCAATCGCCAGCCGGTGAGTGCTATCGTAGGACTGGACGCTGCAGCCGACACACTTCTGGCTTTTCCGGGCAAGGTGCTGGCCGATGCGGAGGGAGGACGCCTGTTTGTAGCGGATTCTAACCACAATCGTATTCTTGTGGCCGATCTGGCGACCTATGAGGTGCGCGATGTCATTGGCGGGATTGAGGCAGGCAGCGCGGATGGGGCGTACGGCGTGGCTCGCTTCTACCGCCCGCAGGGGCTGGCGCTGAGTGCGGATGGACGCACGTTGTATGTGGCGGATACCGAAAATCACCTCTTGCGGGCAGTGGACCTGGAGAACCGCACAGTCTCCACGCTTGCCGGAACCGGCCAGCAGGCGGATGGGCGGAATTACGGCAGCGTAGGGCCGGAGGGGGCGCTGAACAGCCCCTGGGACCTGGTGCGAGTCGGCAATACTCTTTATATCGCTATGGCCGGCCCACATCAGCTATGGCAGTACAACCTGATCACGGGCGAACTGGGTATCCAGGCTGGCAGTGGTATCGAGGGGCTGGTGGATGGCCCGCGTTCCAGAGCACAGCTCGCCCAGCCGAGCGGCATTACTACTGATGGCGAGGTCCTGTACTTTGCCGACAGCGAGGCCAGCGCCATCCGTGAGTCGGAGATTGACTCGGCGGGCGTAGTGCGAACGCTGGTCGGAACCGGACTGTTTGATTTTGGCGATCGGGATGGAATCGGAGATGATGTGCTGTTGCAGCACCCGCTGGGCGTGGTCTACGCGCGCGGCAATGTCTACGTGGCGGACACCTACAACAGCAAGATCAGGATTCTTAACCCGTTGACCCGTGAAGTGACATCGCTCACCGGCGATCCAGCCGGCGGCTATCGGGACGGTTCCGTGGTTGAAGCCCTGTTTGATGAACCTGGAGGCATCAGCTACGCCAGCGGCATTCTCTATGTTGCCGATACCAACAATCACGCCATCCGCGCCATTGATCTTGATGCTGGCACGGTCAGCACTGTGCAACTTGTCGGCCTTGATGCTGCGCAACCCGAGGCTGGCGGGCAGGAGAGCGAACGGTCAAGACCCGTTGCATCACCTTTGCCGCCGTTTGTCGGACAGGAAGTGACACTGGAGCCACAATCTGCTGCTGCCGGAGAAGGCACGCTGACGCTGCGCTTCCAGTTGCCGGAAGGGTACAAGCTCAATACGTTAGCTACTTCGTACGTGAACTGGTACCCTGACAATGTTGCAATTCAATTCGATGGCGGCCCACTCGTCTACACAATTGCGGACCTGAATGAGCCTGTTGTAGCGCCGGTCAGCCTGGCCGAAGGGACGGGCGAGCTTACGGCCGATCTGATGATCTTCTACTGCGAGGCAGTCAATGAGAGTCTTTGTTTCGTGGAGCGGGTTCGGCTGCAGCAACCCCTGGAGATCGGCACGGAGGGAACGCCCGACCTGGTCATAGAGCACGCAATTGTGCCTCCCGGGGGCAGGTAAGGCCGAAGGGCGCTTGCTGCACACGCCGCCGGACAAATCTAGCCCCTCAATCGAGCGATAGCGATTTGATCCCGGCGCGCGCTGCCTCCTGGCGAGACATCTGGTCAGCCAGAGATGGCCGTCGCGCCGGGAGGCCCACCTGTTCTAACATATAAGAGGCCGCTGTCACGCCGCTGATAGCCGCTTCAACAAGATCGCCTGTGTCATGCCAGGTGACGGCGAAGGCTCCACAGAACGCATCCCCGGCGCCGACGGGGTCTGCTACGTGAGCGACAGGAGCAGCCGGCACCATCACGCCCGCGCCGGTGTAAAGGTCCCAGGCTTCGACTCCTTCCGCGCCATGCCGTAAAGTCAGCAAGTGCGCGCCCAGCGCCTGCGCGCGGGCAAGAAGCTCCCGCCGGTTTGCGGTCCCAAACAGGCTGGCGGCTTCCGCCCAGTTAGGCGAGTAAATATCGCAACTGGAGAGCACCGTGCGCAGGTCATCGTCCGCCAGCGGCTCCTCTAACCCTTTGAATGGCTCGATGCTGACCAGAATGCCGCGCTCTCGCAGGGGGCGGCAGGGAGATAGATATGGGTCTTCCGGATGGATACCCCAATGTACAACCCTCGTTTCCGGATAGATATCAAGGATTGTGGCGGCGTCCGGGTGTGTTTGCAGATCGGATATATCCTGGCCGACCTGCCAGACATGCCGCCTGCGGCCATCCGCTTCCAGAAGCTGCCAGGCGCGCGGCGTCGGCAGATCGGTGGCGCGCACACCGTCCGTGTTGATATCCATCGCCTGCAGAGGAGCCAGGGCCTGCCAATCGAAGTCGCGGCCTACGCCGGACAGCAGGCCGACCAGCGCGCCTGAGCGCGCTGCCAGGGCCATGCCCCAGGCCGCCTGTGGCCCGCCGCCGCCCAGAACTCCTAACTGCTGCTGGCCATCAGGAAAAACGATGTCGTCAATAATGATGCCGGGCGAGACATAAAGAACCGTCATGGTCGTCACCTGAGCGCGCTGTAGAGCATCTCTTTGAAGCGGGGAATATCGATCTGCCAGCACACCGTCACATTGAGGCCATGGGCGACCGCCTCGCCCCAGAGCGCCCTGTTGCGTGGATCGGTAGCCACGCCCAGACGATCGACAACGGTCATGCCGCGGGTGAGATCGCTGGCTGTTTCGACTTCGACATAGTGTTTGCTCTTGTGTGTGCACACATCCGGCTCAAGCGCTATCGCCATAGCGACCGGATCAGGGAGGGCCATACCCGGATCGCCAAGCCATTGCCGGTTTGCCATGATTGCCGTCCGGTTGCAATCCAGCGCAAAATGGGCCAGCGGCGTATCGAAGGCGCGAATGGCGGCCATTTCTGCTTCGTTAATGTTGGCTGCTCCTGTAGAAAGTTCACAGCCAACCATCTCAACAGGCATTCCGGAATAAAATACACGCCGCGCCGCTTCTGGATCGCACCAGATGTTGTATTCCGCAGCCGGCGTGATGTTGCCAATCGTGTTAGCGGCTCCCCCCATGACAACGCAGCGCCCGACAAGCGCCGCGATCTCCGGCGCCCGGGCCAGAGCCAGGGCGATATTGGTCAGAGGGCCAAGCGTCACCAGGGTCAGGCCCGGATTGGCTTTGATAGTATCGATGATGATGTCCAGAGCATGTCCGGCCTGCGCTGTGGCGGATGGGGCGGGATAATTCTGGTCCCCCAGGCCGTCCTGACCGTGGAAGAACTGAGCGTGGACAGGCTCACGAGCCAGCGGGCGATCGGCGCCGCGATAGACAGGGACGGCTGAGCCGCATAGCTCGAGCGTATAAAGCGCGTTGGTGACTCCCTGCTCCAGGGGGACGTTTCCAGATACGACAGTGATCGCTTTCACATCTATATCCGGGGAGCGCAGGGCCATAATCAGGGCGACCGCATCATCGGATGCGGTGTCAGTGTCAATTAAAAAACTGCGTGTCATGAGAACCCCTCCGTCGCTACGCGTCCGGGCCGGCGGCCAGCGCTGCCGCTATCCGGGCAGCGATCCGGGCATTGTGAACCAGCAGCACAACGTTGGCCTCTCGCGAGCGCCCTTCGGTTTTCTCTGCTACCTGGCTGAGTACGAACGGCGTGATGGCCTTCCCGGTAATTCCCCGGGCATCGGCCAGCCGGGTAGCTTCGGTGATAGCCGCCTCGGCCTCGTCAAATGGCAGCTCGACTTCCTGTGGGATAGGCACGGTAATCAGCAGACCTTGAGGCAGGCCAAGAGTATGACGGGCGCGGATAATCGCCGCCGCCTCCCGGGGAGATTCAATACGTATGTCAACCGGCAACCCGCTTGTGCGCGAATAAAATGCCGGAAGCTGGTCCGTGCCGAAGCCAATCACGGGGACGCCCTGCGTCTCCAGGACTTCCAGCGTCAGGGGCAGGTCCAGGATAGACTTGGCGCCAGCGCATACCACGGCTACCGGCGTTCTGCCCAGCTCGATCAAATCGGCGGAGACATCCTGGGGATGGCCGCGATGCACCCCTCCGATGCCGCCCGTGGCGAAAATCTCGATGCCGGCCATGTGAGCTGCGATCATGGTGCCGGCCACTGTTGTTGCGCCGTTGCTTTTGAGGCCGATAACAAGCGGCAGATCTCGACGGCTGCATTTGCGTATCTGATCCGGCTTGAATTGCGCCAGCATGTGAATTTCGTCGGCCGTCAGCCCAACGCGGATCTGCCCTTCGAGCACAGCGATTGTCGCCGGCGTACCTCCCTCCTCGCTGATTGCCTGTTCCATCGCCAGGGCTGTTTCAACATTAATCGGGTAGGGCAGGCCGTGAGTAATCAGCGTTGATTCCAGAGCCACGACCGGCCGTCCTGCTTCGAGCGCCTCGGCAACTCTGTCTTGTAGCCTGAGATAGTTGGTGGCAGGCATAGATATTCCTCACTGTCGCGGATAGACTGCACTTTCAGCGCATCAAGCGTGAGCTTGGACTATAATAACAGGTGTGGCGATAGATACCTAGCCGACGGGGTGAAAATGGCGGGCATTCAGGGACAGGCTGCGATACTGGAACTCCTCTGGCAGACGATCCCGGAGCTGCAGGAAGCGATCAACCACCATCCGCTGATTACCGATCGCGAGAATATCTGGGTACTGCTGCGCCAGCTAATGGTCGCCAACGCCCCATCAGGCGGCGCTGCTCTTCCCGGGGCCATCTTCGACCAGGTCACCGATATCGCGGCGGCATTCGGCCTGGCCGATCGTCTGGATAGCACGCTGGCCGGGGCGGGGAATCCGGGACTCTGGCTCGGCGTAGCGAAGGAACACGTAGACCTCCTCGTTGTTGCCTATCTGGACGGGCTGACGTACAGGGTACGATCTTTGCGCGATGGCCGGACTGCCCTGCTGACGCCAGTTGGTGCGGGCAATTGGCCGGATGAAATGGCCCAGACCCCGGCCAGATCGCTTCGTTTCGACGCGACATCCGGGCGACTGCGCGTTGCTGGCACAGGAACCCTGACGCCGCTGGGAGATGAGTTGAAGTTTGAGCTGCAGGAAGGATCGCTGTCCTGGCAGGACCTGATCACGCTGGATCTGAAGCCTCGCCGGCAGGAAGACTGGGTGCGCGGCTCCGGCGTGGATAATAGCGCCAGCGTGTTGTGTGCGCTGGCGGCGGCTGCAATTCTGCGTCGGGTTGAGGAGACGCTGCTTGAGCATGATCGGCGCTGCCTGTTTGTCTTTCCTGACTATCGCGGCCCCTGTCTGCCTCGCTTTTCTGGCGGCCGGAATGGCGATGCGCTCGTACCGGCCCTGGGCACAGTTGTTGTGGAAGGTCAGCCGGTCGTCAGCGAGGGACTTCAGTATGAGGCGGGCGCCGCTTACTCGTTCGTCTCTGACCGGTGCTATGCTCCGCTGGTCCCGCCCAACTACCAGCAATTCACCCGCGATCTCAATGCGGCATTCCCCGGCGCGGTGCAGTATAACCCGCTGGCAGGAGCGCGGCAGATGGAGACAGGACTGGCTTGTTCCCCCGGGCGTGTGCTTGGCTTTACAGGCCCCCCCAGAAGCCATCTGCATGCCGGGCAGGAGATTGTCTATCTGAAGGATATTCAGGCGACGGTATGGTGGCTGTCGTGCTTCCTGCCGTTCGTCCTGAATCTCGTGCCAGCGGTTTCGGCGCGCTACGCTCTGGGGCGTTGATGAAATATATCCCGAGGACGTGAGAGGTTGCGTATGGCTGAAAAGCAGATGCGGACACGAACGCTGACAATTCTTCAGGCGGATCTGGTAGGCTCGACAACCACGGTATCATCGCTCACCCGCCAGGAGATGACCGATTATATCGAAGAGGTCAACCAACAAATTACGCATGCTATCCGCCAGTTCGGGGGCGACCCGTTCAAATTCACCGGGGACGGCTACCTCGCCAGTTTTGAAAGTGCCAGCGACTGTTTGCTCGCGGCTCAGCAGATTCAGCGGAACATGTCCGGCCGCAACCTCACCATCGGCGATAAGGCGGTCGGCTCGCTGCGCATTGTCGCCCACACGGCGGATGTTATCGTGACGGAAGGCGATTTGCTCGGCGACGGGGTGGCGACAGTTGCTCGTCTGGAGAAGCTGGCTCCGCCGGGCGCCGTCTATGTCACCGAGACGGTCCGGGGAGTCTGCAAACGCGCCGAATTCGAATTTGAATATGTGGATACTTACACGCTGCGAGGAATCCCCGATCCCGTCCGCGTGTATGAGCTGAAGTCTCACGAGAAACTTCATTCTGAGAACGGCGTCTACGTTGTAGTCTCCGATATCAAGCGATTTTCTCAACTGACGCGGGCGGTCTCGCCGGAAGTGTTGGAGGATTATCTTTCGGCATTGCACCGTATTCACCGCCAGGCGGCCAGGACTTTCTCCGGTGTGCTGGCGAAGATACTTGGGGACAGGGTGCTCATGACGTTTCAGGCCCCGGCTGATGCGGTGGCTGCGGCGATTGCCCTGCAGGAAGACGCGATGGTTCACTGCCAGCAGCGCCCCGATCTGCCGCCGATCGATCTGACTATCGCTATCACCGGGGGGGATGTCTATCGCTTTGCCGGAGATATTTACGGCGCGCCGATCAATGACGCTTTTTCACTGGCTTCGCGTCTTGATGATTGCGCGATTGTGGCGGAAGCCGGCGTCTTTCAGCAGGCCGGGATCGGGGCAGAGATGTTCGTCCCACTCTCTCATCCGATTTCGGAATGGCCGGATTGCCATCTTCAACTGGTTGCCTGCCCGCGATCTTAGCCTGAGTCGTGAATAACCCGGGACAGGGTATGTCTGAGTCGATCACCTATTATCGAGTCCGCCTCACTTTTGGGAAGCTGGATTCGCTGCGCTTTGTAGGCCATCTCGATCTGGCCAAAACGTGGGAGCGCGTCCTGCGCCGCGCCCGGATGCCGCTGGTGTACTCGCAGGGCTTCAACCCGCAGCCCAGGATGCAGCTTGCCTCGGCGCTGCCTCTTGGGGTCAGCAGTGAGTGTGAGCTGCTCGATATCTGGCTGCTGGAGGACCTGCCGACTGAAGG
>WBZO01003156.1_pt1 | contig 19868 bp, 11 predicted proteins | sample 5204261 | NCBI WGS metagenome assembly WBZO01 (sample SAMN12412400, study PRJNA552823) | activated sludge metagenome | isolation source: activated sludge from anammox sidestream of wastewater treatment plant... | place: USA: North Carolina | collected 2017-09
ATTCAAACCTTTAAATTATAATTATACAAATGGGAATCAAATTCTTGTAAAAAATAATAAGTTTTATTTGACGGGCTTAAATGATTATGGCAATGAGGTACAAACAGGTTTATATGTATATAATAAATCTTGTGATACAATTCTTACAAGAGGTGTAGGGGATACAGCTTATTATAACTATTCCTATAAAATTACTCCTTTTATTAAAACTAAAGATAAGCTCTTATTATTTGGGGTTACTGATAGTACCTGTGGTCCGGGTCATCAGGGGCAATACAAGTCAATCATTAGAGTCGTAGATACAAATGGTGTTTTATATCAAACTAAATTATATTTAAATAATTGTTTTTATCGTAATGTATCAAGTGTTGATACAAGTGAGAATAAGGGGTATTTGGTTGGTTATGCAGGCATGTTTAACTCATGGGATGCTGAATCAAGAGTAATGAAGTTAGATAGTAATTTGAATGTTATTTGGGATAAACAAATTAACATTACAGCGCAAGGAGTATCTAATGTTGTAAACCATAAGAATCAATATTATATGGTTTTATCTACAATAAGGGATAGTGTGTGGAATTTTAGTTATCATTTTGGAAGAGTAAGTTTAACTAAACTTAATATAAATGGTAGTACTATTTGGCAAAAGTATTTTGGGGTAAAAGAGCGTCCTATTTTAACTTCAGGATTAAAAGAATGTTTTAATGGTGATTATATTATGTGTGGTACACATCGCACTTCTCCTAATGAGTTACAAGGGTGGATAATGAGGACTGATAGTATTGGTAACCTAAAATGGTGGCGTAATTATCGACCACAAACTTCCCCTATTTTAGATACTCTTTCCGAAAACTACCTGCATGATATTATCGAGTTGCCAAATGGTGATATTGCAGCAGTTGGTTGGTCAAGCCCTAGTACAATTTCATCTAAACAACAAACATGGCTTTTAAAACTAGATAGTAATGGTTGTTTTGATTTCGGCAATTGCAATCCTAATATAGTAACAGGTATTGGTGAGATAGATAATACAAGCTCACATGAAGACTACATCAAAGTGTCACCTAATCCCTTTTCAAATAATTTTAAAGTATCTTACGCATTACATAATGAAAATAATTCAATCTTCGAATTTAATTTAACAGAATTAGCAACAGGAAAAATAATCGCTAGGCAAAGTTCTTTTAAAAATCAGGATACTATTACATTTAATACTGAAGATATAGCAAGCGGGGTTTATATTTTCAATGTTAGAAATAACGGAAAAAACATTAAAAATATTAGAATTATTAATATCAAATAAATACATATGAGGCTTCTAATTATTTTACTTTTTTCAAGTACCATTTTAAAAGCTCAATCATGGGTTCAGTTAAATGATTTTCCGGGCACAGAAAGAGATGATGGATTGGCTTTTGTGATAAATAATAAAGCTTATTGTATAACTGGTTTAGAGGTTGGTTGGCATTGTACTAAAAATGGGTATGTTTTAGATGGTAGCACAGAAACATGGTCGGTTATAGCTTCATTACCTTTGGGCTCAGAAAGGCAATACGCCACTGGTTTTTCTTATAATGGTTTAGGATACTTATTAGGAGGCATCGATTGTAGTAGTATTTGCTTAAATGATTTTTTTGAATATTCTCCATCACTTAATAATTGGTCTCAGTTACCAAATTTTCCAGGTCAAGGTAGGCAAGGCATGAGTAATTTTATAATTAAAAACAAGTTGTATGTTTTAGGTGGAAAATATACTGATGGAACAGTTACGAATGAGATTTGGGAGTATAATTTCTCTAATAGTAACTGGACTCAAAAAAACAACTTGCCATTTAACGGTATGTGGAGAGGTTCAGCATTTTCAATAGATACAATAGGATATGTTTGTTATGGTTTAAAGAATGACAATTCATATAATCATTTTATGTTTAAGTATAATTATATTAATGATACATGGTCAAAAATTTCTAATATAGTTTTACTTGACAGAAAATATATTGGAACTGCTATTTGTGATCAAAAGGCATGTTTATACGGTGGTATAGATTCATTAAATAATATTTCAAATACAGTATATGTTTTCAATCCAATAGACTCTTCTATTGCTATAAAATTAGCTATTCCTTCATTTGCACGAAAGGATGGCATGGCATTTTCTCTTAATAATGATTTTTATTACACTACTGGTGTTACAAATTCATTTAGGACTAAAGAAACTTGGAAAACTTCTGAATTAGTAGGATTAAATGAAAAAATTAAACATGATTTTTTTAAAATTTATCCAAATCCTGCTTCATCAGTGTTAAATATAGTAGGCAACTCTAATGAATTACAAAACTCCATTATTAAACTCGAAAATTATTTTGGTCAAATTGTTTTTATTGCTCCATTTACTCAACAAATTGACATTTCAAATCTACCTGTTGGAATTTATTTTTTAACCTTAAAAACTGATTCCATTCAAAAAACGGCGAAAGTTGTAAAACAGTAATAATTAAATATTATTGCAATAATAAAAAATTAAAGTGAAAAAGCGTCAATTGACACTTTTTCACTATAAAAGAAATTTTTTAATCGAGTAATTCTCAATAAATCTGTATACAATTTACTTCGACATTTTGTACCTTCGCCTGACATTATTATTGTGTGTGCTTGAACTGACATTATTATTGAGTGTGCTCGAACTGACATTTTTCTCGACTGATTTAGGAAGGGTATTGTTCTCGACTTCGCTCGAACTTACAACGGAGGCAGCCCAATAGAAATCGCCGCTTACAATATCCTTTGGTTTAAAAAACACAAAATATTCTTTTAAATTTGTGTCTAGTATTTGCTTATTAGCTAATAAAGCCCTTTGAATACGTACTGCATAATTTATACTATCGGTTATTTCTTTATGTTTTTCTTCTACTAAATTTTTTTGACTTTCAACGATTAATTTTTGATTTTCAACTTCTACTTTTTGATGTTCAATAATTACATTCTGGCGTTTAGTAATACGAAATCGATTATAAATTAATATTGAAAAAATAGAAATAATTATTAATACAACAATTACAGAAACAATAATTAATTGATTGCGTTTCTTTTCCTCATAGAACTTAAATTCACGAAGTCTTTTTTCCTCATCAACCCTCAAACTATCCGCAGTTCTTTGTTTATTAAAATCATAACGCATTTGTTGTTGAACAACGTTTTTCGCTGTTTCTACATTAAATAAACTATCATTATAGGTATTAAACAATATATTATTATTTAAAGCCTCTTTATAATTTCCTGATGCGTCTTCTATCAACATTAAATAATTATAACTTTCAGAAATCAGGTCTAATACATTTTGCTCTTTAGCTATGGTAAGCCCTTTTAAAACGGATTCTTTAGCAAGCATTAATTTATGTTGCTTGAAATAAATTAAACCCATATTTATCAGACTTGAGGCAGTTTCCCATTTATAATCTAACTTACTGGCTATGTTATACATTAATTGAAAATTAGGTAATGCCTTTTCATATTCATTTAGTTTAATATAACAAATGCCTATATTATCATAATTTAATAATATCCCCGAAGAGTCAGCAATTTCCTTACAAACATTTAAGGACAAATCAAAATGCTTTAAAGCCTCAGTATATTTTTTCTGATCTACATAAACATTTCCAATATTCCCATAGACATAGGCTAAGCCTAATTTTTCATTTATCTCCTTTTTTATCTCTAAAGATTTAAAATGGTATTGAAGTGCTTCATTAAAATTTAATTGATGAAAATATACATTACCAATACATGTATAAGCATCCGAGATACCGCGTTTGTCATTAATTTCCTCTCTTATTTTAAGCGATTTAAAGTAATATTTCAGAGCTTCAGTGTAATTACTTTGGTGATTATAAACATTTCCAATATTATTAATTATGGTAGCTAAGCCTCGTTTATCTTTAAGTTCTTCTCTAATTCTTGCTGTTAAAAAATAATATTTAAGAGCTAATGAATAATTTCCTTCCATTTGATAACTAAGCCCCATATTCCCGAATGCCTTGCTTTTTCCTTGTTTATAATCTAACAAATTAGATAGCTTTAAAGCTTGGTTAGCTAAAAGTAAAGCGGTATCAATATTTCCTATTCGCCATCCAACTTTTTCACTTAATAAATTTAATGCCTTTACTTCATTGGTATCGCGTAATTGTTTTTTTACAACTCTAAATAAGCTGTCAATCTTTGTTTCTTGAGCTAAACTTTTATGTGATAAACACCACCAATTTGGACTAAATGAAAGTAAAATAAGAAACAGAAGAGTTAAGAAATTCTTTTTCATATCAGAGTACAGGCTTTATGAGAGATTTACGCTCATTAAATGAATAGTAACAAGTATTACAAATATAATTAATTTGAATTTAGATAGTGAATTTTTCGACTAATATTGCTTAGTTGCCAACATAACTAAGGTACAAGCCTCTATTGTTTCAATACCTAGTTTATTTAGTGTATCCATAAAACTTCTATTTTCAGTTCCAGGATTAAAAATAACACGTTTAGGCTTTAATGAGATAATATAATCGTACCATTCTTCTTGATAATTTGGGCCAACATAAAGTGTAACTGTATCTATCTCGGCAATGAATGGTTTAGTCGTATTTATTTCTAAATGTTCAATTTTACCTTTTCTAATTCCAATTGGATATACCACATGATTATTGTTAAACAAACTAAGTACTGCTTTATAACTATATCTTTCAGAATTGGGTGAGGCACCAATTACCACTGTAGGCTTATTTTTCAACATAATTTAAATCTTTTCCGAATGTTTCTTCTAAAAAGAATAAGGCAATAAAGCCAATACTAATTATAATTGCACCTGTAATTTTAGTTGCCATTAATTTATCTACATCTAAAACAGCTATGACAAGGTTTAATAAAAATGTAATAAAAATTGTTGAAGCTCTAACGAAATTAGGAGCTGTAGTAGTTGCTGTTGCTCTTATATTTGTGCCAAACAACTCAGATGCTGTACTAATAAAAACTGCCCAATAACCTGTTGCAAATCCAATAAATGTAACAATACTATAAAATACTGCTACTGATTTTCCGCCATAGATAAAATATAAAACCACACCAAGTGTGGTTAAACTTAAAAAGAGTGCTAAAGACTTCTTTCGTGATTTAAGTAACTGACTAATTAATCCTGAAAATATATCGCCAATTGTAATTCCAGCGTAAGCATACATGATTGATCTACCGGCAGTAACTGATTTTTCGGGTAACCCCATCATTTCACTTAGTTCGGGAGAGAATAACACTAAGGTTCCCATTACATACCAAACAGGTACAGTTACAAAAATAACACATAAGTATTTTTTTAAGCTATTTATATTAGAAAATAGTTGGAGAATATTTCCTTTCTTAATATGATCTTCTTTTTTAATTGCATCATACATCCCCGACTCAAACACACCGATTCGAAGTACTAATAGAGCCAATCCCATTCCACCACCAATAAAAAACGAATAACGCCAATTCGTAATAACATCGCCCATAAAACCAGCAACTACAGCACCAAAAACGCCTATCGTTGCTACAATCATAGTTCCATATCCACGCTTTTCTTTACTCATACTTTCGCTAACTAAGGTAATACCTGCTCCCAATTCACCAGCCAAGCCGAAGCCAGAAACAAATCGTAATACAATATACGCATCTGTACTATGTATCAATCCATTTAAAATATTGGCAATGGAATACACTAAAATTGAACCAAATAATACTGATAAACGTCCTTTCTTATCGCCTAAAATTCCCCAAAATACACCGCCTAACAACATACCAAACATTTGCCAGTTTAATAAGAGTTTCCCGTATTGATCATTTAAAGATTTTTTAAAACTAGGATGAAGATTAGGAAACTGTTCAGATAGAATTGAATTTAAGCTATCTACCCGTTCAACACCAAACAACAGTAAATCATAAATATCTACAAAATAACCTAGAGCAGCTACAATAACAATTTTATTTATACTCTTACTTGAGTTAGATGTAATCATTAATAGTAATTATATTTAAACGTATTTATCACCTTTTAGTGTTTTTACATCATTAACGATATTTCTAATTTGCTGTTCATCTTCTTTTTTACAAATCATCAAAATTCCCTCCGATTCTACAACTATATAATCTTGTAATCCTTGTAAAACAACTAACTTTTCTTTTGGAACATGAACAATACAATTGTTACAATCGTACTGCATAATATTTTTTCCTACAAAGGCATTATTATTTTTATCATGAGGAATATGTGTATATAAAGAACCCCAAGTCCCCAAATCACTCCACCCCAATACACTCGATCTTACATAAACATTATCCGCTTTTTCCATCACACTATAGTCTATAGAGTCTTTTTTAGCCATGTTATAAGCACGTTTTAAAAAATCTCTTTCCTTAGTTGTATTATAAAATTCATTACCATCTTTAAAAATAGAGGCTAATTCAGGGTCGTGTTTTTCAAAAGCTTTGATAATACTTTTTGTACTCCAAATAAAAATACCACTATTCCATAAGAACTCTCCAGTTTCAATAAAGAACTTTGCAGTTTGCAGATCAGGTTTTTCTGTAAAAGTCTTTACTTTAAACATGCGTTCGTCCTTCTCTTTTTTAGGTGAGTCCATAAACTGAATATATCCATATCCAGTATCAGGCCTAGTAGGTTTTAATCCCAATGTAACTAAACAATCTTCCATTTCTGCCTTCTCATAACACGATTTAATTGCTAATTGAAACGTATCTTCTTTAGTAATTAAGTGGTCTGACGGGGCTACTACGGTTATAGCATTAGGGTTTAATCTATTTATTTTGTAGGAAGCATATGCAATACATGGCGCTGTATTTTTTCTAGCAGGTTCTGTTAAAATATTTCCCTTAGGTAAATTTGGTAGCTGAGTAGCTACTATATCTGAATATATATCACTAGTAATAACAAAAATATTTTCTAGTGGACATATATCCATAAATCTATCAAATGTTTGCTGAATAAGGGTTCTTCCTGTTCCTAGAATATCTAAAAACTGTTTAGGATGTTCGGTAGTACTCATAGGCCAAAATCGGGTTCCTACACCTCCAGCCATAATAATACAATAGTAATTCTTCATAAAATTAAGTAGGCTAATTTAATGAAAATTATTGAGAGAATAGATAGGATTTTAATAAGCGTTTTATATTAAATTTTAATACCAATAACTAATACATCGTCTATTTGTTCTGCATCTTGTTTCCAATCGGAAAAGGCTTTAGCCAAATTACCTTTTTGTTTTTCCATCGGGTGCTCAACTGAATCAAAAATGGTTTTTTGTAAATTAGTGAGCATGAATTTTTTACCTTTAGGCCCTCCAAATTGGTCGGCATACCCATCACTAAATAAATAGATGGAATCTCCTTCAAATACGTCGATAGTATGATTCTCATAAATTCTAGTTTCTTCAAGTTCAATTCCTCCAATTGGATATTTTGTAGCTTTAATAATTTCTAGCTGATAATGATTTTGTTTCCTATATATCCAAAGTGGTCTATTGGCACCTGCATATTGAATTTGATTAGAACCTTCAGTAAAGGCACAAAGTGCAATATCCATCCCATCTCTCCTTTCAAATTCTTGTGCATTTTGATTAAGGGCAATTTTCACACCTTTATGTAACTCTAATAAAATATCCCCAGGAACAGTTAGTTTCTTTTCATTTATAATTTCATTTAACAAAGTGTTTCCTACAATACTCATAAATGCACCTGGCACACCGTGTCCTGTACAATCTACAGCAGCAATAAAACGGGTGTGTTCGTTTTTAGCAAACCAATAGAAATCACCACTCACAATATCTTTAGGCATATATAACACAAAACTATGCGGAAAGAGTTGATGAATAGAACTAAGGTTTGGTAACAAAGCTTCTTGAATATTTTTAGCATACTTTATACTATCCGTAATCTCAGTATTCTTGTGTTCGATAACTGCTTTCTGTTCTAACACTTCTTTATTTATATTTTCTACTTTTTCCTTCTCTTCCCTTAACTCAGAAGTACGCTCGTCAACAATCTTCTCGAGTTTTTGTTTATCAGCAATTAATTTTTTGGTGTGGATATAGTTATATAAAATTATTCCAGCTAATAAAACAATAACCGAAATTGTATAAAACCACCAAGTGTTATACCAAGGAGGTGAAACAGAAAAACTAAACACAATAGGCTCTTTATTCCACAAACCATCATTATTCATAGTTCGAACTAAAAAACGATAATCACCAGGAGGTAGCGAAGAATAAGTTGCCTCAGTTTTTGAAGTAGGCTGTATCCAATTATTATCTAAGCCTTCGAGCATATACTCGTATCTTACTTTTTCTGGAGCAGTTAAACTAATACCAATAAATTGAAAAGTAATGTGATTTTTATTAAATGGTAAGTGTAAATTAAGTGGTAATGTTGATGTTGAATCTATGCCATGAGCATATTTAAAAATATCTTCCTGTCCAAAGAATAGTTTAACAGATGTAATATTTGTAATTGCTTCTTTTGTGTTTTTAGTCTCAATGGATGGGTCATAAATTTCTAATCCATCTATAGTTCCAATTAAAATACGCCCTTGTTTATCTTTTGCAATAGCATTATAATTAGCTTCTAAATTTAAAAGTCCATCGTCTTTCCCTAAATGCTGTAATGAAATTTTTTTATTATAAAAGTCATTTAAATCTAAAATATCAATTCCTGAATTTAAACTAATTATTAATCGTTTTTTATTATCAATCTCTAAGGCTAAAACATTATTAGAAGATAAACCATTTTTTTGGGATATTTTGGTAAATAATTTTCCATCATAATGAAATAAACCACTACTTGTACCAAACCATAAACCACCTCTAGTATCTGCTATTGATGCTAAAATATCTCCACTCATAAAACCATTTTTATCATTAAAAATTGAAATCGTATTTGACTCAATTTTCACCAATTCACTAGCAGTTCCTACCCATATATTTCCTTCATTATCTTCAGTAATACAATAAATTGAAAATTCATAATTTGATCCTTTTAGTTTATTGATTTGTTCATCTATTGTTACAATTCCGTTTTTATATTTATAAAGCCCAACTGTTGTTCCAATCCATATTGTACCCTTACTATCTTCAAATAATGATAGTATGTAGCTCTTTGAAAAGTTAGAATTATGAACAAGTTCAAATGTATTATTAGTATATTTAGTTAACCCTTCTTTAGTTCCAAAAAGAATACTTTTATCTTTTAAAGGTAACATACAAGTAATATCATTATCAGGAATACTATTTTTCTCATTTGGTATAAAGGTGAAGTACTTCATAGTATTTGAGTTTAATTTCACCAAACCGTTACTTCTTAAAGCTAGCCAATAATTCCCCTCTGCATCTTGGGCAACAGCATTGATGTAGTTCTCTGGTAACCCATTAGTTGTAGTGTAATAAGTAAACCGATTATTAGAATATTTAAAAACCCCCGAACCATCCGTCCCTATCCATAAATTATTTTCTCTATCTTTAAATACTGTTTGAATTGGATTTCTTGTTAATCCATTTTGAAAATTAAAACAAACGGTTCGTTTATTAGTTTTGAAATTAAATTTACTTAATCCCTCACTATGAGAGCCATAATAAAATTCAGAATCCGAATCTTGCAATAAACAGCTAATGGCAATGTTACTATTGGTTGGAATAGCTTCTAACTCACGAACTCTAAATTGTGAATCAATTGTATTTAAGCCAGTTTGAGTTCCAATAAGTAAGTTTCCATCTTTTGTTTGAGAGATAGAAAATATCAGATTACTCATTAAGCCATCATTCACATTAAAGTGTTTGAATTTATTTTTTGCGACATCATAAAACACAACTCCATTTTGTATAGTTCCAAACCAAAGGTTCTTATTAGCATCTTCAAACATAGAGTAAACCGAACTTTTATTTAAGATACTGTCTGATTTAAAAGGAATAATTTTTTTGTCTTGATAAATATATACACCTTCCATTGTACATATCCATACCTTGTTTTTAGTATTTAGTAACCTAAATATAATTGTATTTGATAAGCCCTGTTGTTCATTAAAATTTTTAAATTCTAGCCCATTATAGATACTGAGTCCTTTTATAGTTCCAAATAAGATTTCATGATTATCATTTTCAATAATTGAGTAAACAATATTATTTGCCAAACCATCATTTTCTGAAATTGTAACAAATTTTTCACCGTCAAATCGTCCTACCCCGCCCCCATTTGTTCCAAACCACATATACCCTTTAGTATCTTGATATATAGATAAAACCTGAGATTGTGGTAATCCTTGTTCAGTATTATACTGTTTAAAATTATAAGTTTGTGAATATATTTGATTAACAAATAATATTAACAGATAGAAAAATATTTGCTTAACATTAAAAGACATAAATACCTTCAAATATAATAAAAAAATAAGGCTATCAATTATGACAGCCTCATTTTTATATATAAAACAATTATATGTTATCTGTTAATTGAAATCTTAGTTACACTTTCGTTACCATTTATAGAAACTTTCACAAAATATAATCCATTATTTACATCATCTAAGTTCCAATATTTTCTATATGTATCATTACTTTGTATAGCAGGTAACATTAATATTTTCACAACTTTACCCAACATATCAACTAACTCAATCTTAACCTGAGAGGTATTTGTAAGGGTATATTGAATATTTATAATGCCACTACTTGGATTTGGATAAATTGATATCTGATTTTCATTTTTAACTAAGTTATTAATACCTACTGGATTTACAGGATTAACTTTTGCCGAATCAACTACAAAGTCCAAATTTGTAAAATTATTATTTGAAACAGTAATTATCTTATGATATGTTCCATTGGTATCTAAACCAGGTATATCTACCATTACAAAATAAGACTCACCAAAAGCATTATCGGGGAGACCTGATAATGTATAAGTTCCATTTGTTGAAGTTGTTGTTTGAACAAACATTTGTCCTCCAGGATTACGTCCTCCTTTTACTATAATTCCTCTAATTGGCTGACCAGGAGCCGATGTTTGATTTGTACCATTTGTACGTTGTCCATACCCCTGCCCCTCATAAACCATTCCACTCAACGATCCTGAACCTGTTGTGCTAAAAGTAGAAAGTGATTTCACATTGATGTTTTGAACATCATTTGCTATACAATCATGCATAATATGCTTAGCATCTTTCCACATTAAGGCACTATCGCCATAAGCTACTTGTAAATTACTTGCTGCAGGTATTGCCTTAACAATATAGGTACCAGCATCAAACGAAGCAAAATTATAATCACCATTCACTCCTAAGTTCTGGCCAGCTACAGAATCAAATTTAGTATAGAATGGTAAATATTGAAATAACACAACTCTACCAGCAACGGCTGTTGCAGGATATGTGGATACTGTACCAGAGATGTTAGTAGAAGGTGGTGTTGTAGTTGAAATTGTATTACTTACAACACTACATCCATTTGCATCTGTAACAGTTAACCAAACTGCATTATTTCCAGTTGTTGAAGAAACATAATCGTAATTAGCTGTATTATTTGCTAAAGTATTTGTTGATGTTGCCCATGCATAGTTATATGGCAAGGTGCCACCTGATACCGAGGAACTGTATGTACTATTGCTATTTAAACAATTAAGTGTATTTCCTGAAATACTTGCAATCAACTGAGAAGGCTCATTTACAGTATATGTAATTGCAGTTGAACATCCAAAATTACTTAACATAGAGATTGTATAAGAGCCAGCACAAATGTTAGAAGCAATATCTGAAGTACTAACATTTGGATTCCAAAAATAATCTATGGAAACAGCACCAGGTGAATTTGCATTTAATGTAAGATTACCATCACAGTTGCCATTACAACTTGGACTTGTACTTACAGGATTAGTATTTATAGGACGATAATTAACTAAAATTGTATCTGTTGCTACCATTACAGTACCATGACAAGCAACTTCTACATAATAACTAGAAGAAACGGTTGGTGTTACAGCAATGCTTCCAACAGTAACCGTAGAACCATAAGTACTCCAAGTACCAGATTCATTAGAATACCATTGATAAGTTAAGCCAGCTCCAGTGTTTATACTCGGAATTATTGATAATGAAGAGGATTGACCATTACATAAATCAGTATTACCAGAAAGAAAAGCAGATGGAGGATAATTTAATGTAGAACAATCAGGTGCAACTAAAGTAATCAAATAATCCTCTGTTTCACCTTGTTCATAATAGGTTACACCCTCACTGTAATTTATATAAGATGTACATGCATCACCACTATTTAATAAGTCAATTTTTGAGCTTCTGATACGCATTGTAGTTATTCCTTCTAATGCATTAGAAGGAATATTTATAGAATTGGTAACTGTGTAATTACCAGAAGGAGACCCTCCGGGATTGCCTAAATAGGTATATTCTGAAGCATCAAAGGTTCCATTTTGGTCATAATCAATCCATACTACAACATCACCATATTGTTGATTTGATAAGGTAACCGTTGTTGTATATGCTTGACCAATCGTTAATGTAGTTGTAATTGCTGGAGTTGAAATATATTCTGTATAACCATTTGAAGAAGAACATGTAGATGAATTATTTAAGGTGTTTAATTCAACATTTGATATGTAATCCGTAGTACACTCAGTTGGGATAGGAATACAATGACATAATGAAAGTATCTGTTGCTCAACTTTAATGGAATTTGAAGGAGCACTTAATGAAGTTGAATTACATGTTAACAAACAACGATAATAAGTTTCAGCTGTCTGATTAGTTACATAATATGGGATTGTAGATTGTGCTGCTCCTAAATTTGTCCAAGTAGAATTATCCGGAGAAGATTGCCATTGATACGTAATATCACTAGCTATACTATTACCTGATAGATTCAAAGTAAATTCAGTAACTGAACAAACAAATGTATGAGTGGAGGTTGTACTACCTGCATTAGGTGAACTTGAACAAGCTGTAACAGGTGTAATATTTAATAAATAATCTAAAACATGACCTGATGAATTTTCAGAATAACATGGAGAAAGAGTAGAAACAGGATAGTAATTAGATTCCATTTTAATTCTAATTCTTGCATTTCCTGCTAATGCTGTAAAAGGTATATTTACAGTTTGTGTTAATGTACCCGAACTGGTAGTAGAACCAATAATGGTTTCCTCAACAGGTTCAAAAATTCCATTTTGATTAAAATCAATCCAAGAAGTTACTAACATGTAATCATTTGTAGGATTTGTTACATTGCAAGATAAAGTATATGATTGGTTTGCATTAACATTTATAGCTGGTAACCCTGTATTATCGCTATAGCCTGCAACACCACATATTGGATTGTCGTTTAAGTTTTCAAATGTTACATTGGTTATTTGATTTGTTGAACAATACAATATTTCTGGGTTGCAATAACAAGAAGTAACTGGCTTTTGTGTAATAGTAACAGGTGTAGATGTTCCTGTTGTTGCAGAATTAGTACAGGTAACAACACAACGGTAATATTTAGTTGAAGTTTGAGAAGCAATATAATAAGGAATTGTAGCTTGTGAAGTTCCTATATCAATCCAATTGACATTATCAGTAGAAGATTGCCATTGATAGATTGCACCACTTATTAAATCATTATTATTAAGTGATAAATAAAATGAATCGCTAGAACAAACAAACGTATTTGTTGATACTGTATTCCCAGCATTGGGTGCTCCAGAACATGGAGGCGCCTGCATTAAATTAACCTTATAATCTATTATAATACCTGCTGCAGAATTGTTATAATTAAAACACGGATCAATTTCAATATTAGAACCAAAAAAATTAACATCTGCCATTAATCTCATTCGAACGGTGTCGTTTGCTACATTGATAGGTACACTAACTACAGCTGTATAAGTACCACTTGCACCATAACCAATTTGGGTAAATTCTGAAGTTTCAAATATAGTATTTTGATTAAAATCAATACAAGAACCATAATACCCATCACCAAAGGAGCCAGAAATAGTTGAAGTTAAATAAAATGTATAGGTTTGCCCAGCTGATAAATTAATTAATGTTACAGGACTTGAAGTAGAATCCACATAACCAGAAGCTGAACAAGATACTGCTGTATTTAAATTTGAAAGACTAAAATTAGTAATTTTATCATTTGTACAATCTAGTGTATAATTTGGTGTGCAATAACAAGACATGGGAGGGTTTAATGTTACAAGAACAGGTGTTGAAGTGCTAGAAAACGCAGAATTGGAACATGTAACAATACATTGATAGTAAGTTGAAGCATTAGTATTAGTGCTTAAGAATGAAGAATTTTGGCTCGTCCCCAAATTTGTCCAACTTGACCCATCTGGTGAGGATTGCCACTGATACGAAATTCCTTGATCATTGGTATTATTAGACAAACTAAGGTTAAATCCTGTCCCTATACATACATTTGAATTAGAAGTTACAGCATTCCCTGCATTAGGCATCCCTGAACATGGAGTAGTTGATTGAAAATGTAATTGTATCTGAGGTTTATTATTGTTATCGTAATCAGTAGTTGCAACTGCACATTGCGAAGCAATATCAGATCTAATATATCTATACTCATTAGGATTATTTTCATACATATAAAGTTGCCCTGATGTAGAATAATTTCCTACTTGATCAAAACAAACATCTATTAGTAAATTACTTGTTCCATCCCATGTAAAGCCAGAACTTAAAGATAAAATATCAAACCCACCAGCCACTGGTTGATAACTAGGATTTGAATAAACTGTTGTTAGCCCCGATGATTCGTATGTTAACACATCCGTATTTGTAGTATTCATTAACTTTATTGTGAAATTTGGCAATGCTTCATTAGGTGTAGCATAAATATTAAAACCTAAAGCTTGTATCATTCCAGCTCCAGACCAACCCGCTGAATTAATTTCTGAGGAAGTGTATAATATTTGGCAATGGCCGGATTTAAAATAAATATTAATTGGAGAATGTTCCATACCCGAATTGGTTACTGATGCCGTACCAATTGTTATTGGAACCTGAGCAAATACATTAATGGTTAAACCAATAATTAGAAAAAAAGATAAAATCTGTTTCATGAACGTAATTTTTAATATTTTAAAAACAAGAATGCTAAGTTATAAAAATAAATATTAGTTTTTTAATTATTTTGTTATATTAAACCTTCAATCATCAATATCTAATAATTTAATAACAATCAATACTTTTAATAATTTCCCACTATTTGATAATTGAAAGGAAATTAGGTATTTTTAAAAACTTTATGAAAGCTATTGTTTCCCATGATATAGACCATATAACTATTTCTGCTCATTATTTTAAGGATTTAATTGTTCCTAAATATTTTATTAGAAGTTTTATTGAGTTATTTATTGGGAAAATATCATTAAACGAATTATTTCATCGTTTTACCGATTTATTTAAGAATCAATGGCAACATATAGAAGATTTACATCAATTTAACACTCAACACCAAGTACCTGCTACATTTTTTATTGCAGTTAATAATGGTTTAGGACTATGCTATAATTTAAAACAAGCCGAATTTTGGATTCATAAGATGTTGCAAATGGGCTGTAGAGTTGGGATACACGGAATTGAATTTGAAACTTTTGAAAAAATCAACCAAGAGTATCTTTTATTTAAACAAATTTCCAAACAATCAAATTTTGGTATTAGAATGCACTATATCCGTAAGAACGAACATACGTTCATAAATATGGCAAAAGCAGGATATTTATTTGATACGAGTGAAATGAGTTATAACCCACCCTACAAAATAGGAAATATGTGGATGTTTCCGTTTCAAATTATGGATGGTTATATCATTGAAAAACCTAAACAATGGCAAAGTAAAAACTTAAAACAATGTTGTGATGAAACAAAAATTATAATAGACAAAGCATTTGATGCAAACTTGCCATATTTGGGAATTGATTTCCATGACCGTTATTTCTCAAATGCACATAAAACATGGAAAAACTGGTATATTTGGTTAATAGAATATTTACAAAGTCAGAAAATTGAGTTTGTAGATTTTAATCAAGCAATAAAAGAATTAGAAAATAAATGAAATTATTAATTCTTACACAATATTTCCCTCCCGAAGTAGGTGCCCCACAAAATCGACTTTATGAATTAGCTGTACGATTATCACAACTAGGCATTGATGTTACCATCTTAACAGCTATGCCAAATTATCCACAAATGAAAATTTATAAGGGGTATGAAGGCAAGAAATATCATTACGAGGAAAAAAATGGATTAAAAATTCATCGTTCATCCATTAGCTTACCAAAAAATAAAGGCATTATTCAGCGATTATTGAATTATTTTTCATTTGTTTATTCATCTGCCATTATAGGTAAAACTAAAATTAAATCTATTGATATAATATTGTGCGAGTCTCCTCCCTTATTTTTAGGTTACTCGGCAATGTATTTAGCACGAAAGAAAAAAGCCAAACTCGTTTTCAATGTATCTGATTTGTGGCCAGAAAGTGCTGAAAAATTAGGAGTTGTTACAAATAAATGGATGCTTAAGTTAGCTTATAATTTAGAAGAAAAAATTTATCGAAATTCTATTTTAGTTACAGGACAAACTCAAGGTATTTGTAAAAGTATTCAACATCGTTTTAATGATGTAACAACATATTGGTTACCAAATGGTGTAGATGTTAGTTTCTATAATCCTCAAGAAGTACAAAGTCAATGGCGCGAGAATAATGGTTTTGGACAATCTGATATATTATTCCTTTACGCCGGTATTATTGGCTTAGCACAAGGATTAGAAATTATATTACATGCTGCAGAAAAATTAAAATCGCAGTCGCATTTAAAATTTATTTTACTAGGCAGTGGCCCAGAAAAAGAAAAACTTCAAAAAATACAAGCAGAAAAACGTCTCAGTAACATCTATTTTTATGATGCAGTATCTAAAGCACAAATGCCTCAAATTGTAAAAGCAGCCGATGTTTCACTTATACCATTAAAAAAATTAGAATTATTTTTAGGTGCTATACCTTCTAAAATTTTCGAGAATCTTGCAATGGAAAAAGCAGTAATTCTTTCAGTAGATGGCGAAGCCCGTGAATTATTTGTAAATCAAGGGCAATGTGCGCTCTTTTCAGAACCAGAAAACATAAATGAACTTGTAAGAAATATTGAATTACTGGCAAACAATTCTGAACTTCGTTCTCAACTAGGTAAAAGAGGTAGAGCGTATGTAATTGAACATTTTAATAGAGATACCATTGCTAAGAAATTCTATCAACGTTTAGTTTCAATATAAAATTTTCATTTAAGATTTTTAAATACAAGTAAAATATACTAAATGCAAAATATAAAACAGATATATAAAAATTTTAATGTTTATATCCCTTTGTTAATAGCATTTTTACTTCCATTTGGAATAAATCTTAGTATATTAATTATTGCATGGAGTATTTTGTTTGTTTTATTTGACAATATTAAAAACGCATGGCTTCAGCTTAAAAAAAATTATTGGTTTTACACATTAATTCTATTTTTTATTGTGCATGTATTAGGTTATTGGTTCTCAGAAAACAAACATGATGCCTTAAATGCTATTGAGATTAAACTTGGATTTTTAGCATTTCCAATTTTAATATTTTCAATTAACTATTCAGATATTGAAATAAAAAAAATCATTACTTCATTTGTTTCAGGTAATATATTAGCGGCATTCTTTTGCTTATTTAGAGCCACATATTTATATCTCTTCGAAGACATGAATGCTTTTTTCTATTCAGAATTTTCGTTTTTTATGCACCCAAGTTATTTTGCCATGTATTTAATATTTGCACAGTTAATTGTTATGCTATATTATCCTAAATGGCTTATGCATCTTACACAACTTTATCTAAAAATTGGTTTTATATCTTTAACATTTCTAATAACTATATTTTTATGTTCATCTAAAATGGGTTTAATCACAGCTTTTGTATTATTACCAAGTGTTTTTACTTTTATTTTGTATCAATCAGGATATAAAAAGACTATTGTAATAGTCTTGACAGTATTTGTTTTAGGAATTGTAATTGCTTACAAATTATTTCCAACTCCTTTTGAACGTTTAAAATTTGCTTTTAAAGTATCAGAGTCTATCTCTACAATAGATAAAACAGATGGCGAAAGTACTGCCGTTCGGGTGTTAATTTGGCAAGAAAGTATAAAAATTATTAAACAACATTTTCTTTTTGGTACAAGCGCCGGAGATGCAAATGACAAACTCGTACAAGCGTACGAGCAAGAGGGAATGACAGGCGCCTTACGTAAAAAATTAAATGCACACAATCAATATCTTCAAACTTTTATAGGAACTGGTTTAATTGGTTTTGTAATACTACTTCTAATGACAATAGGTGTTTTAGTTTATTCTATCTATACAAAAAATCTCCTTTTAATGTTATTTAGTGCACTGACTACTTCTAACTTTTTGGTAGAATCTATGCTTCAGGCACAAGCTGGGTTTATTTTCTTTATTTTCTTTTTGTGTTTCTTATTAAAATATAATGTTTCTAATTTTAAAACTAATTCTATTTTAACTAAACCATTATGATACCTTTTTCGCCTCCACGCATAGATGATAAAATTATTGCAGAAGTTACTTCTGCGCTTAAATCGGGTTGGATAACCACTGGTCCACGTACTAAAACTTTCGAGAAACAAATAACAAGTTATTGTGGTAATTTAAATACATTATGTTTAAACTCTGCAACAGCAGGACTTGAAATTATGCTACGTTGGTTTGGTGTTGGCGAAGGCGACGAAGTAATTTTACCAGCATATACCTACTCTGCTACAGCTAATGTTATTATACACTGCGGGGCAAAACCTGTTTTTGTAGATGTAAATACACACGACTTTAATATAAGTGTAACAGAAATTGAAAAGGCAATTAACGAAAAAACAAAAGTAATTATGCCTGTTGATTTTGCTGGTTATCCCTGCGATTACAATGAAATTAATGCATTGGCTGTAAAACATAAAAACAAATTTAAACCACACTCCAAAAACCAAGAAATGCTTGGGAGAATTATGGTGCTTTCAGATTCTGCTCATTCCTTTGGAGCTAATTATAACGGTAAAAAATGTGGTGCCCTCACCGATGTTTCAGTTTTTTCATTTCATGCTGTAAAAAATTTAACAACTTCAGAAGGTGGTGCCATTGCTTTAAACTTCCCTGCTCCATTTGAAAATGAAGAGATTTATAAATACTTGTGTGTTTATACTCTTCATGGGCAAAACAAAGATGCACTAGCGAAAACACAAAAAGGAAATTGGAAATATGACATTATAGAAGCTGGTTATAAATGCAATATGACAGATTTAGCAGCTGCTATTGGTTTAATAGAATTGAGCAGATATGATGATGATACACTAGTTAAACGTAAACAAATTTTTGAAGCTTACCATCAAGCATTTAGTAAGCACTCTAGGTTTCAATTACCTGAATATTCAACAGCAAATAAAGAAGGTTGTTATCACTTATACCCATTAAGAATTAAAAACATAACAGAACAACAACGCGACGAAATTATAAAAGAAATTTTTGATTGTGATGTATCTGTAAATGTTCATTTTATTCCTGTCCCTGCCATGTCTTATTATAAAAACTTAGGTTATGACATAAAAAATTATCCTGTTACGTATGATAATTATAGCCGAGAAATATCTTTACCTGTGTATTATGATTTAACATTAGAACAAGTAAAAACTGTTATTGCTGCTGTATTAAAATCGGTAGATAAAGTATTATGCTAAAACGATTG
>WBZO01002686.1_pt1 | contig 19856 bp, 26 predicted proteins | sample 5204261 | NCBI WGS metagenome assembly WBZO01 (sample SAMN12412400, study PRJNA552823) | activated sludge metagenome | isolation source: activated sludge from anammox sidestream of wastewater treatment plant... | place: USA: North Carolina | collected 2017-09
TCCGCATCGGCTGGGGCGTCGCACTCTTCTTTGCGATATCCGCACTGTTCCACTTTCTGGTGGCGAGCCCAGTGTTCTTCGCCCGCTACTCGGCGGGTTTGGCGGCGAACCGCAACTACTTTCGTTGGGTCGAGTACTCGATCAGTTCCTCGGTAATGATCGTTCTGATCGCCGCGATAGTGGGCATCACAGATATCGCAGCGTTGTTGGCGATGTTCGGCGTCAACACATCGATGATTCTGTTTGGCTGGTTGCAAGAGAAGTACGAGACGCCAGGGTCCGGAGGATGGCTGCCGTTCATATTTGGCTGCATCGCCGGGGCCGTTCCGTGGTTGATCATCTTGATCTATGTCGTGGCACCAGGATCTGCCAGCGAAGTTGAACCACCCGCATTTGTCTACGGAATCATCATTTCGCTCTTCGTCTTCTTCAACTGTTTCGCGCTGGTCCAGTGGCTGCAATACAAGAAGGTGGGCAAGTGGTCAAACTACCTGCGCGGGGAGCGCACCTACATCGTCTTGAGCCTCGTCGCCAAGTCGGCCCTCGCGTGGCAGATCTTCTCAGGCACGCTTGTTCCGTCATGACCGCTGACCATAAGACCAGTCGGCAAGACGGCGAGGTTCCGCTCACACAGCGTTGCATCGATTGGACGCCTCGCCACCGAAGCTCAGAGCGATGGACAAGATCGACATTCGATGCGCACGTCGCGCGGATTGCAGACGTAGTTCGTGCAAAGGAGCTACGTCTGGTCGGTGACCCACGTCTTCCCGCTACAACCCGCCATGGACCCCTTGGTTCATGCGTCGAAACGAGGTGATTTGGGACGTTGACACAACAACCTGAACGCGCTCGCATCCCCTCGGGAGTTACGCCACAGAAACCTGCAGAAGGCCAGGTAAGCGTCTGGACCTTTCCCCGACCACCTGTCGTCGTGCGCGATTCACGCACCGTCGTCGTCACGCTCGGCGGGCAAGTAGTTTGCCAAACCAACCGTGCTCTCAAGGTGCTCGAAACCAGCCATCCGCCGACCTGGTATCTACCAATGGCGGACTTCGCGCGCGGCTCGCTGCGCGTTGCCAGCGGTTCAAGCTTCTGTGAGTACAAGGGAGTGGCCAACTACTACGACATAGTCGCGAACCCGAGCGGTGAAGTGGCGATTGACCGTGTGGCTGGTGGCCGCGCAGTCGTTGCCAGTCGTGCCGCGTGGGGGTACCCCAAACCGAGCGCTCGTTTCGTCGAACTCCGAGATCACGTTGCCGTCTATGCGGCGCAACTCGACTCAGTGACTGTTGCCGACGAGCAGGTCGTCCCGCAGGCGGGTGGGTTCTACGGCGGATGGATTACCTCCGATGTTGTTGGACCGTTCAAGGGCGGCGAAGGCACTCGCGGCTGGTAACTGTCGCCGACGTGAAGCCCGCATCGACTCCGGGCATGTACTTCGAAGTCCGCGATTTCGAAGTACGGTTGCAGTACTAGTCAGTCATTTCTAATCACTTGCAGATGCCCTCCTTCGTGTTCGGTGTCCGCCGCAGCACGAGTCACGACCGCAGTACGATCCTCAGCCGGGTAGCGACCGAGGAAGATCTCATCGGGGTAGAAACTGATCGTTCCCCGCTCACCTTCCGGGCGCACAAAAACAGCGAATAGTTCGCCTAGCGGCTTCGTCCTCACAGGCGATCATCCGTCGACTCTCGCTGCGCCACCAGAAGGCTTTGGCCTCGGGGACCCCGAAAGATGGTGCTGTGGGAATGGCAGGTGTGGTGCTCGAAGGTGCCTTTGCGCCCGTCAGGCAGCTTCACTGAAAGCGCCTTCCGCTGCAGCAAAGACGAGGATCTCGACTACCCGGATTCCCTATCCGGAGCTGACACACTCAGTTACCGCGCCAAATGGTCAACCACCCCATCCACTAACCCAGGCCAAAACATGAAACGCTGTGCGCAACGACCGTTGTGAGGAGAATCGCGTGTCTGAAAACAACGCCGCCGCCGGCCCGGGGCAGCTGGAACCACCCCTGACTCTCTCGGCCCCAGATCCGGTTGCCGCCGTCGCGACCAAACGGGCACCTGGGATGGTGCCGCTCGATGAGGCTGCGCTGCCGGGTCTGGACAAGATGGTGGCGGACTACGCCGAAGCCTTGACCAACAGCGACACCAAGAGTCCGTCGTTCAGCGCCAAGGCCGATCAGGTGCGAATGATGGGTGATGAGGACATTCGCCAGGCAGCGTCGGTAACAAACCGGTTGCTTCAGAAGTCAGCGAACGACATGAGGCACAGCGTTGGAGAGGGCGCCAACATCCCAAAGACGCTGCTGGAGTTGCGACGCACGATCGAGGACCTGGACCCGGCCGAAGCGACTGGAGTCAAGAAGTTCCTCGGCCTTGTTCCATTTGGCGACAAGGTGACTGACTACTTCCGTCGATACGAAAGCTCGCAGAAGCACCTGAACGCGATTCTGCAGGCGCTCTACAACGGTCAGGACGAACTCCGCCGCGACAACGCCGATCTTGAACAAGAGAAGCTCAATCTGTGGTCAACGATGGGTCGCCTCAAGCAGTACATCTACGTTGCTGAAACGCTCGACACCCAGATAGCTGCGAAGGTTGCCGCGCTGATGGCGACCGACCCAGAGAAAGCCAAGTCGATCGAGCAAGACGTGCTGTTCTATGTCCGCCAGAAGCACCAGGACCTGCTGACCCAGCTTGCGGTGTCGATCCAGGGTTACCTCGCCATCGATGTGATTCGCAAGAACAACATCGAACTGATCAAGGGCGTCGACCGCGCGACAACGACGACGATCTCGGCACTGCGAACCGCCGTGATCGTCGCTCAAGCACTCGCAAACCAGAAGCTCGTGCTCGACCAAATCACTGCTCTGAACACAACGACCACCAACATGATCGAATCGACAAGTCGTCTACTGGCAGATCAGTCGGTGACCATTCAGCAGCAAGCCGCGTCAGCATCGATCGGCATCGAGCAACTCCAGACTGCGTTCCAGAACATCTATTCCGCGATGGATTCGATCGACACGTTCAAGTCGTCGGCGCTCGCGTCAATGACCGAGACGATCAACACCCTGGCGGACGAGGTCAACAAGTCCCAGGCTTACCTGGCGCGGGCCAACAAAGCAGACGCCAATATCGACCTCAAGTTACCTCCGGTTGGCCCATAATTGGCATCACAGAACAAGGCCGTCCGCTGGCTGACCTCAAACAAGAACATCGCGGGATGCGTGCTCGCGATTGGTGGACCTGTGCTGGCCGTCACCGGTGTTGTTGCTCCACCGCTCGGGCTTGCTCTCGTTCCGGTTCTCTATGCCATTGGCGCGCTTGCAGTTCCACCAAACCGTGAGCAAGTCGATCTTGGATCCGGACTTGACCCCGACGACGTTGGAAAATCCTTGCGGGCCATCCGCAACGCGGTGAGCAACAAGGTCACGCCTGCCGTCGCAGTTCGCGTTCGGAACATCTGCACCTTGATCGAAGAGACTTTGCCCCGCGCGATGCAGTTAGGCCAGGGCAGCGATGAGATGCAGATCTTGGTCAAGACCGCTACTGACTACCTGCCCGGAACTTTGCAGCCCTACCTCTCGTTGCCACGAGCGTATGCCGAAAAGCAAGTGATCGTCGAGGGCCAGACGGCGGCACAGATTCTCTGTTCACAACTCGACGTCATGACTGCTCGCATGGAATCCGTGCGTGACGCGGTCCTCAAGGCAGACAGCGACAAGCTTCTGGCGAATGGTCGGTTCTTGGAAGAGAAGTTTGGCCAGCACGGTTTGCAGTTGCCAACGAGTGACGACCCGAAATGAGCGGTGATGGCGACGGCCTCGCGGCGGTAATCATGAGAGCCCGCGAGTTGCTCGGCGACGACGATGGCCTCGCGGCGATGACGGCCGCGTTATTGGCGTCTGGCACCGACGGAATCGATAGATCAGAACTCTGGGCACAGGCAACCGGCCTCTCGCGCACCGCGTTCGCTGACTTCGCAAAGGCTGGCCGCAACTCACAACAACATGCGCTGCCGAGTCTCGTCGAACTCGCTGCTGAGGATCAGCAGCGCGCAGTCGAGGCCGTTCAGACACTGGGGGAGCTCGCTTCGATCACCGCGCGAGTCGAACCGATTGATCTCAATCGCGTTAACGCCGCAGCATTCACCGCCGCGAGCCAGCTCCACGCCGTTCCCGAAGCGGCGCCCGGTGTAGCCGTCGAGCCTGCACCGCAGCAAGACACCGAGACGCTGGAAGACGTCCTCGCCGAACTCGACGCCCTCACCGGGCTCGAGACGGTAAAAGCTGAAGTCCACAAGCAGGCCGAAGTGCTCCGCGTCGCGAGGCTCCGCGAAGAACGAGGTATGAAGAACCCAAACATCAGTAAGCACTTAGTCTTCACTGGCAACCCGGGAACGGGAAAGACCACAGTCGCGCGTCTGGTGGCGCGGATCTATCGTGCGCTCGGACTCTTGACCAAGGGGCACTTGGTCGAGGTTGACAGAAGCGGACTCGTCGGGGGCTACCTGGGTCAGACCGAAGAGAAAACCGCTGGCGTCATCAAATCCGCTCTTGGTGGAGTCCTTTTTGTCGATGAGGCGTACGCCCTCACTGGCGACCAATACGGCGATGCCGCCGTCGCGACGTTGGTCAAAGGAATCGAGGATCATCGAGATGAGTTAGTGGTGATCGTCGCCGGGTACACAGGCCCGATGGAGCTCTTCATCGATTCGAATCCAGGACTCGCGTCCCGGCTGCGTCTCACCGTCTTCTTCCCGGACTACTCCGACGATGAACTCGTAACAATCTTTGAGTCCATGGCCAGATCTTCTGACTACAACGCGACACGCGGGAGCATCGAGGCGCTGAGGCGCGTGCTTGCGGTGGAGCCACGAGACGAAAGCTTCGGAAACGCAAGATTCGTCCGCAACTGCTTTGAGGCGGCACTGGTCAAACAAGCATGGCGGCTACGTGAGGTTGAGGCACCAACCGACGCTCAGTTGGCGGAACTCACGAGTGAAGACATTGCGATCTAGAAGTTCGAGATTACCGAGATGAATACGTCGTTGATCGTCCCCGGCTTGCGGGCGTCATAGGCTTTGGCGCCAGTGGCCTCACTGATCTTCTGCAAGGTCGCCAAATCAGCGTCAGGCCCGTACGCGATTGTGAATACCCGCACTGCCGACCCGGATGACTCCGTGCCCGCGGTGACTGCGAGCTGACTCAGCAGGCCGTCGAGGTCGTTGTTGACGTCTTCGTTCTTTCCGTCAGTGAGGATGACAACCGCGTTGATGCGGTCTTTGTTGACCGTGTCACGTACCTGTTTGGCGGCGGTGTCAACGGCGGTATAAAGCGGCGTCGCGTTGAGCGGTTGAAGACCCTCAAGTGACTTCTTGATCTTGTCTGAGGTCTGGTTCGCTGGTCCGATGGGTACGAGGTTCTCGAAGCCAGCGCCATTTGGCAAATCTGTGGTGAAAATTGCCAGCCCGACTTCATCCTGTGGGTTGAGTTGAGTCAACGCTTGGATCGCCGCGTTTCGAGCTTCGTCCAACTTCGAAGCAGTGGTGCCCTTCGCACCCATTGACCCCGATACGTCCATCACCAACAGCACGCGCGCCTTCTTGCGAACGTCACGCCAAGTCGAACGGACGGCGGCGAGCATGTCGCCATCAGGCGGCGTGAGCGCGGGAACGGGAACGGTCTGCGCGAACGCGCTGTCATTGAGCGCCGAGCCTGCGGTTCCATCCTTGGTGCGGAAACCGGCGTTGGTGAATTGGTTCTGCGCCTCAGAAGTCAACAGGTAATTGCGGAACGCCAGTGCACCTGCTTGCTGATCGGCTGTCACCCAAGGTGCGTTCAAGATGATGAACGGATTATCGGAATACAAGGTCCCTTCGGACGGATAAACCGCGACCAGCTTCACCTGCGGCGGCGCGTGCTTGCCAATCGTGTCCAGCGATCCCGAGGGGTTGCCGGTGTTGTAGTCGAATACCGACTTCTCTTCAACCGCGACTGCCGAGACATACGTCAGGCCCTTGCCCTTGTCGTCGGCCTGCTGCAAGTTCGTAAGGAACGTCAGGGTGGTGTCGCCATAGTGGACGGCCGCATTCTCGACGGCGCTCACTGTCGCAAGCACCTTCGGATTCTTGAGATCGGCGGCGGTGAGGTCCGAGGCCTTGCCAGTCGCCGCCACAAATGCTCCGACGGTCGCCGCCAGACCCGAAGTTGAAAGGTCTGGCGATGTCTTGCCGATCGTGAACTTGCCCCATTCCGGGTGGCCGACACTGGCCCAACCCCGGGGATCGGATGCGAGCGCGGCAATCGTCTTCCAACCAATGGGCTTGTCCGGCCAGCCCAAAGCTCGCGCTGCGGGTTCGGGCATGGCCAAGACAAGCGGAGTCTTGACGATCGAGACTGGATCGTATTCGCCGCCGGTCTTAACGACCGAAGGCTTGTCGGTCTTGCGCTGATCACTTTCAAGAATCTTGAGCCACGTCGACGACGCGGGCGACCACGCAGTCGGGGCTTGGCCATCCACGCTGGGATTCCAACCACTGGCCAACGCTGCCTCGGCGGCGCCGGATGCCTTGGTGTTGACGTTGGCGTACACGCACTTGCCGTTGACCTGGGTGCGAGACTGATTGAATTTCTTGGCCTCTTGGGCCATGATCGATGCTTTCTCGGACGACGCGACAACCGTGAACTGCGTGCAGTCACCAGGATCCACGTCAGCAACGTCTCCCCCGCCGGAACCTTTCGTCACCGAGATGACGACCGTGATCACAACAGCGATTGCGAGCACGCATGCGATGCCAATACTCACGATGCGGCGGTTCATCTTCGCTCCCTGCTTCGGTCCGATCTAAAGCGTACCTGTCATCAAGATCGAGCGTGGCCGAGTAGCGGCGGTAGTGACACCTTTGCGCACAGCACGTCCCGCAGCCAAGCCGCTGATGGATCTTCGTGTTCGTAAGGTCGACAACCCGGTCAAAGCGCTGGGCGCGGACACGGGGACTTCGAAATCGGACGCGTCACGCATCTGCACCGATCGTGATGTCGAGGTGGGGTTGTTCGCCGACCGGGACAACCGCCGCGCTCAAATGAGCGAGTGCGAGCGCTTCGGTGATCGGCAAGTCCATCGGTCTAACAAGATCAGCACGTACTGGTTGGTGACACCTACTGGTTGGTGACCTTGCCCGTGATTCCAGAAACTGACACGAAACCGGTGTTGTTCGTACCGAAGACATATCCGAGACCCTCGTGGGGAACCTCTGAGTTCCTCATGTCCATGACCGAGGCATCAATGTTCGGGTTGGCCGCAAGGGCAGCCTCTTCGGCAGCCTGCGGAGAAGCTTTGAACTGGGAAATCGTGAACGCATTGAGGTCCGGCGTGTAAGGCATGGTTTCAGTGCGCATCGGAGTGAACGTGGGCTGGCCACCGCCAGAGAAGCTCGCTGTCGTCTGGTACACCGTCACCGGTCCGGAGTGCGTCGGCCAAACGGCAAATGCAACCTCGAGCGAAGTTGCACTCTGCCCACTCGCTGGTACATGCGATTCGGTCAGGATCAGCTTCGCGGTCGGCTGTGCTGATGCCGGTAGCAGCGCATGTGCCTGAGAAACGATCGATGCCTCTTCCTGCAAGGTCACCGCGGCTGGGACTCCAGCTGAGTTCGGCGCTGGCGCAGCATTGGCGGCCGTCGGCGCGAGCAAGCCAACGCCGACGAGCAGGACGGGCGCGGTAAGTGCGGCAGCAGTGCGAACCAGGGAACGAGCGGACATTGTGGGCCTCCTATTGGAGCGGGGTTGGTGCCACTACACAGTTACCCGCCGCCAGCCGTCACCAAACATCCACGGCTGGTGGTTTGCGTCTGACATGAGGCCAGGAAGCCGAACCTCGGACACCTCGCCGCGTTCAATAACGGACACAGCAACAGCCGATTACCCCCCTGGCCTCTGATCGCATCTTCCCGCCACACTGCGGGGCATGATCACCGTGACCGAACCTCTGGCCGCTAGGCGCGAGGTCTCCACTTCAATCATGGTCTATCGCGGCCTGTTTGGAGGTTGACGTGTTTGCCGATGGTCACTGCTCCTGCCACAAGGTAGTCAGCTTGAGAGGGCTTCGGTGGGAGACAGGCGGGCGGCGCGCGATGCTGGGTAGATACCGGCAACGACACCGACCAGGACGGTGACCGTTAGGCCTGCCCCGACGGCCCACAGTGGTATGGAGATTGGCCATCCGCGCACGGTGGCGAAGATGGCTGTCACTATCGCGCCGAGCACGGCCCCGGCTGCCCCGCCAAGGATTGATAGCGCGACGGATTCGCCGAGGAATTGGCCCAGGATGTGGCGTCGTGTCGCACCGAGTGCCCGGCGTAGCCCGATTTCTTGTCGACGTTCGAGGACGGAGATGACCATAGTGTTGGCCACGCCGACGCCGCCGACCAGCAGTGATACCGCGCCCAGGCCCAGCAGTAGACCGGTGAAAGCGGCGTCGGTGGCTGCTTTGGCGGCCAGCGCATCTGATGGCCGCGACACTTGGACTTCGTCTGGGGCTGAGGGGTTTACGGTTGCTGGGAGCACCTGTTGCACCGCAGCCACTGCGTCGTCGGTGGAGCGTTCGTAAATAGTGGTGGGGTGGCCGTCAAAGTTCAGGTAGGTTTGCGCGCCCGCCCAGCCGACAAGGGCGGCCCGGTCAATTTCGGGTGCCAAAGGGGCGGGGTCGAGCATGCCGATGACGGTGAACCACTGGCCCCCGAGCCACACTTGGGTCGGCTGATTGGTAGCCAGCAGTTCGGCGGTGATGCCAAGACGCTCGGCTGCCGTTGCCCCTAGAACCGTGGTCGGGTATTTGTCCGTTGCGCCGTTGAACCACTGGCCGGTTGCCATGGTCGCACCCACTGTTGATTGCAGGTCTTGGGTTGCTGCGCGCACGCCGATGCCGCCGGTTTCGACAGCATCGATGTGGTCGTTGCGGTAGACCTTCGCCGAGACGTTTCCCACCGCGGCGGCCTTTTCTACCGGGCCGATTCGGGCGACCATGGCGACCGAATCGGTGGGCAGTTGAGTGCTGTTGCCGGTGATGCTGCTGCCCGCGCTGACGGTGAGCAGATTGGTGCCCAGCGCGGAAAGTTGGGCGTTGACTTGAGCTTTGCTCGATGACGACAGCCCCACAACGGCGACTAGTGCTGCGATGCCCAAGGCGATGCCCAGCCCGGATAGAAGCGCGCGCATGGGTCGGGCACGCATCCCTTCGAATGCGACGCGGGCGCCGTCCCCGGGACCTAGCCGTGACGGTTCGATGCCGGGTCCTCGCCCGTCATCAGGTGGGGTGGCTTCGGTGTGGGATAGGGCGTCGTCGATGGTCAGGCTCACGGCGTGCTGCTTTCATCAGCGCTGACGTATCCGTCACGCAGGCGAATACGCCGAGGGAACTGCTCAGCCAAGCCCATGTCGTGGGTGACGACGACGATGGTGGTGCCATCAGCGTTCAGTTCGTGCAAAAGGTCGATGACTTCGGCGCTGGAGACGCTGTCGAGGTTGCCAGTGGGCTCGTCGGCGAGGACCAGCGGAGGGTTACCGACCACGGCGCGAGCGATCGCTACCCGCTGGCGCTGCCCGCCGGACAGTTCCGATGGCCGATGCGTGAGCCGGTCAGCCATTCCGACCCGGCTAAGAGCGATCTCGGCGCGGTCGCGACGCTGAGATCGTGGAACTCCGGTATACAGCAGCCCGTCGGCAACATTGTCCAACGCTGTCTTCACTGGCGAGAGGAAGAACTGCTGGAAGACGAACCCGATCTGGCGTGCCCGCACAGCGGACAGTCCCGCGTCATTGAGGGTAGACACGTCAATGCCATTAATGAACAGCTCACCGGAGGTGGCCGCGTCCAGACATCCCAGCAAGTGCATCAGTGTTGACTTGCCCGACCCGCTGGGCCCGACGAGGGCGACGAGTTCGCCCGGATCGATACGCAAGGACACGCGATCGAGGGCAACGACTCGGCCCGCGTCGGAGTCGGTTCCGCCGTAAATTCGGGTCAGCGCCTCCGCTCGCAGCACCGGTGCCGCTTCCTGAGTCACGATCATGATGCGGGCACCTGCACGACGGTTCCCTCAGCGATCCCGTTGCCCGTAACTTCCACACGGCCATCGGCGAACAGACCTGTCTTGACTGCAACCAGGCTCGTGGCAGAACCGTTGCTGACCTGCACGGCGTAGCCGCCCTCAGCCAATGCGACCAGCGCGGTCACGGGAACAGTGAATACGTTGTCGGCACGCTCGGATTCCAAAGCGACATCCACCGGTGCCGAATCCCATTTACGCGCAGCAGCCGGGTCATCAAGCGTGACCGTGACCGGGATCGTTGAATCGGAACTCGTCGTCGTGGTGCTCGCGCCCGCGCCGCCGGATCCCGAGCTTGACGAGCTGCTGGTAGCGACGGTGCCGATAGTGGTAATGCGACCGTTGGCTTTGGATCCGTCAGGCAACGTCACCACCACGGTTTCACCCTGGTGTGCCAGGTTCTGTTTGTTGGAAGCCAGGTCGATGGATACGACTCGTTCAGTGCTTGTCACTGTCAACACTGCGCCTCCGTTTTGCACCGTCGCGCCACGGTCGGCGTTGATCGTGGCAACCCGCACTGCCCCGGGGGTGAACACCACTTGGCCGAGGGTGAGTGTTCCGGTGTCGCTGAGGCCGACGTCGTTCTGCCACGCTGTGACCGCGTCGGCCGTGCCCGACGTGTAGTCCTTGTCGACGGTTAACCCGCCGTAACCAAGCGCCTGCAGATTCTGCTCCAACTGGCGCACATCGTCGCCGCTGTCACCGGTCGCAAGCGTGCGATACGCCGGGACCGTCCCGTACATCAACAACGTCGGGTTCTGATCCACCTTCCACAACACCGCGTTGCGTTTGAGGGTCTTCGATTGCGAGGCGGTGTAGGTCACTGTGCCCGAGGCTCGCGAGCCAAGCTGGCTGCTGTCACCGAACTCGAGAGTCCCAGACACCGTGCCGCGCGCGATCAGCGTCTGTCGAGTGACCTGTGCGGTAGCCAACTTCTTTTCCGACGCGGGCACGGTGGCCGAGCCCGTCAGTCTGACTGTCAGCACCGCCACCAGTGCCAGCACGACAGCGACAATCACTGCTGCAATGATCTTCTTTCGCCGCGACCATCCACGGAGACCAGGCCGGTTCACATTGGCAGAGGGATCGCTGATGCCCGTATCCGTTGGAGGCTCACTGATGCCCACATCGGTCGAAGGTTGGCTCAGGATCACATCTGTCGAAGGCTCGCTCATGACGAGCCCCCCGCGCCGGGGCCACCACCGGGGCCGCCGCTGGGGGCGTACTGGCGGCAGGCTTGCATAGCGGAAGCGGCCTTGGGATTGTTCATCAGCCCGCTGACCGAACCGTCCATGCTCATCTTGCCGTTGGCATCAAATTGCGGATCAGGCATGTCGACGCCGTTTTGCCGCATGCATTTGGCCAGGTCGAGCATCTTCTGCTGGGATGCTGCGTCAAATGTCCGATTCATGGCGCCACCTGATGGCATGAGGCTTTGACACTTCTTCAAACCCGCCTGGAACTTCGGATCGCTGGGATTGACGTTCCGCTGCCCGGCACTGAATCCGCCGTTGGGATCGGGGTCGGGCATGTCGACACCGTTTTCACGCATGCACTTGGCAAAGGCCAACTGCGAATTAGAGGCATCCGCCGTCGAGCTAGCTGACGCAGATGCTGCGCCGGTGTTCAGCGATGCCACCTGCGCGGAGTCTGAGGACCCGCACGCCGCCAACGTGATCAACAGCGGGACGGCCAATACGGCAGCGAACAAACTACGGCGCCGAGTCGGCGTAGTACTCGGTGTGGGCATGGTTCCTCCAAAGATTCGACTGCAACGACAGCTGCTGTCCTGAAGTACATACACGCGCGCATAAAGCTGCCGTTAGGAAAAGACTTATGCTCTCCTTACACGGAGGCGTGCACACTGGACCCGTGACCGGCCCGCACTTGCCCCCACGAGAACACCTCACGTCTGCCCGTCAGCAAGCACACGGCCGCAAGCGGCTATGAGAGTCCTGGTCGTCGAAGACGAACACCTCATGGCCGACACCATCGCCATCGGGCTGCGGCGAGAAGCACTGGCTGTGGATGTCTGTTACGACGGCGGCGAGGGCTTGGACAAGGCCATGAGCAACGACTACGACGTGGTCGTCCTGGATCGGGACCTACCTGGCATGCACGGTGACGATGTCTGCCGCGCGATCGCCGCGCAACGCCCCACCACCAGGGTCCTCATGCTCACCGCCGCAGACGCCCTCGCTGCACGAGTTGATGGGCTCAGTCTCGGTGCAGACGACTACCTGACGAAACCATTCGCGTTCGCCGAACTCCTCGCCCGAGTACGCGCGCTCGGGCGCCGCGCCCGCCCAGCGGCCCCACCAGTTCTGCAACGCGCAGGAATCACTCTCGATCCAGCCCGACGAACCGCAGCCCGCGACGGTATGCCCTTGAACCTGACCCGCAAAGAATTCGGGGTACTCGAAGAACTCCTCCGATCGCAGGGCAACGTCGTCACCACAAACGAATTGTTGGAAAGAGTTTGGGACGAACACACCGACCCATTCACCAACGTTCTACGTGTCACCGTGATGACCCTTCGCCGCAAACTCGGGGACCCGCCCGCCATCACCACGGTCTCAGGAATTGGGTACCAGCTATGACCCGCGCGAGACCCGCCCGGTTAAGCATCCGAACCCGACTCAGCCTGCTCTACGGCGGGGCTCTGTTCGCTGCCGGTGCTCTTCAGCTCGCCGCGATGTACGCGATCGTTCGCTACAGTTTGTTCCAACCCATCCCACCGAACCCGCCCGGTATGCAAACCCTCCCCCAGCGGCAAATACCTCCGGGCGCGATGGAAATCATCGACGACTTCCGCAACAACATTCTGCGCGACCTGCTCACCCAATCAGCAATCGCCTTGATCATCATCGGGGTGATCGCCTCAGTGTTGGGCTGGTTGCTGGCCGGGCGGGCGCTGGCACCAATCCACCAGATCGCCAACACCGCCGCACGGGTATCAAGCGGCGCACTCAATGAACGCATCGCGCTGCAGGGACCACGAGACGAAGTCAGGGAACTAGCCGACACATTCGACGCGATGCTCGACCGCCTCGAACACGCCTTCGACGCCCAGCAACGCTTCGTCGCCAACGCATCCCACGAACTGCGAACCCCGCTCGCGATAGAACGCACCATCCTGGAAGTTGCGCTCGCCGACCCGGGCGCTAGCCCCGATCTCACCACGATTGGCAATCAAATACTCGACGTGCATGCACGCAGCGAACGAGTCATCGACGGCTTGCTCACCCTCGCCAGAGGCGAACAGGCACACGCCCAGGAACCCGTCGACCTTGCTGAAATTGCGGCTTCAGCAGTCGCCGTATGCGACCGCGAAGCCCAGGCACAGAACATCACCATCTCCACAGAACTTGCCGCAGCCCCGGTCACAGGCGACCCCGACCTACTCGACCGGCTTGTGCTCAACCTCGTCCAGAACGCGATCCGCTACAACACCCCCGACGGTTGGCTGACCATCACCACCTGCACCGATCACCACACAGGCGCCCCGACCAATGCCAAACTCGGAATCGAAAACCCTGGGCCCGTCATCGCAGCCGCCGACATCGACGCACTGTTCCAGCCTTTTCGGCGAGGCCAAGACCGCACCGGCAACGGCACCGGACTCGGACTATCCATCTCGCGGACCATCACTAATGCGCACAACGGTCAGATCGAGGCCTTCGCGCGCCCGCAAGGCGGACTCCGAATCGAAGTATCACTTCCCGTCGACGCGAAGGACTGAACAGAGGTGGCGGCCGTCCAAACCGAGACTCAGTGCCCATTACCGGACCTTTCCGGTGCGCTAGACGGTCGAGCCCCCGCGCTCGGCCGTTATTAGCCTTGCCTCACGTGTCAGTTGAATCCAGTGTTGCCTTTGTGGTCGGTCATTCTTCTCGGCGAGGTTGAGGACTAGTTCCTGAGCCTCGATTCTGAGAGCAGTGACCTGGCGGCAGACGCTATCGACCACCTGCAGGAGGTGGGCCCAACGCTGGGTCGTCCGCTTGTCGACCGCATCAAGGGTTCAATCCACCACAACATAAAGGAACTGCGCGGGGTCCGCGGGCGCAAGCAAAATCCGCATCTTGTTTGTCGTTAATCTTGAGCACCAAGCAGTACCGCTGGTTGGTGGGGACAAGATCGGCACCGGAGACAGTGGTACGCGACGAACACTGCCCTCGCCGATGCCCGCGACACGCGATGGCTTCAAGACGAACACGTGAAGGAAAGTGAGTGACATAGCCAGAGACTTGAAAGACGTGTGCAAAGCGGCAATCGATAGTGGACATATCACTGAGGAAGGAATCAAGGCCGCGGGCGAACGTCGTGAATCGCAAGTGATCGCCTACCGGCTTGCAGAGCTGCGCAAGCAGCAGAGACTGACTCAATCTCAGCTCACAGAGATCATGCATCATGACGGTCCGCGTCGCCAGGGAACGTCCGAATCGTCTCTGACCATCCATTCGCTGTGCTCCACAGAGCATCAGGTTGTGTAGGTCTTGACCTTCTTGTAGGCCTTGTAGGTGCCGGTCGCGGGCGCGGCCCAAGTGATGCGCAGGCGCAGTTTGTACCCGTACGTCTTAATGTAGAGAGCACCAGTCTTGCAGTACGCTCCGGAGGAGTTCTTAGAGACGGCTCGTTCCTTCGTGTTCGACACCTTGCAGTAGAGCCGGTAGTACAAGACATCACCGCGCAGGGTCGCGTTCACGCGAACCCCGATGGTCTTGCCCGCGTTCGTCTTGCAGCTGGGCTTCATTAGTTGCTTGCGTCCCTTGGCCGGGATCGACTTCGCCGTGCTGCCAGAGGTCACGCATCCACCAGCGGGAGTTTGCGGTTTCGGGTCAGGGATGGTTCGCACGAGCACGGATGTGGTTTGCGTGCCGGTGCCATCCGCGGACGTGGTCTTTAGGGTGACCGGATTATCTCCCGGCTGTATGGACCCCGCTCCTTGTATCACCCAGGTCGCGCCTGGGTCGGCATGCACGGCGAAGTTCACGGCACTGGTTGTTTTCGGGACAGCGAGAGTGTACGAGGTCACGCCTGGCGTGAACGGCGGTGTGAGCGTGCCGGTGTCTGGCGTCAAAGCCGTAATGTCGGCGTCGCTGCTGTCCGTCGATCCATTCACTTGCGTGTACCAGGGAATGATAGTCGCGGAGCCACTGACGGTATCGCAACCTGGTTGGCCGGGGCCGAGCACGCATCCCCACCAGTTATGGGCAGCACCGACTGGTCCCAAGACGAGCGGGTCAACACGCAAGCCCAGGCCGCCGTTGCCCGCGATGGTGTTCCCAGTGACTGTGACGTTCTGGGTGATGCCGATGTTGTTGCTGATGGAAATGCCGCGGTCTCCATTGCCGGTGATGGTGTTCCCGGTAATGGTGAGGTTCTGGCCCTTGATGTCGATGCCGAACCCGGCGCCGACCGGTGAAGAGTGGTTGTTGTTGACCGTGTTGCCCGTGATCGTGATGAAGGTGGACGTCCCGAAGATGCTGATGCCCTTCCTATTGCCATTGAACGTGTTCCCGGACACCAGCAGGTTCGTGTGCCCGCTGCCCTCCAATCCGGCGCCGATGAAACCGATCCCGGAGTTCCCTGTGACTTGCGAGTTAACGGTCAACGACATGTAGATGGCGCGGGAGTTGGCGACCGGAGCCAACCCGGGCACAATGACATTGTCCGTGACGCTGACACCTGTCGCCGGTGTGTTGTTACCGGTGTGAACTGTTACGCCCACGTAATTGGTGTGCAGACGGTTGTGTGCAGCGGTGAAACCGTCAGTACGCTGGTCGTAAATGGTTTCGAACCCGTCCACGATGTTGTAACTGACCGTGTCGTTAGCTGCGGACGCCAGAATTGCCTGCCCGGAACCGGTCGGAGCATTCACCTGGAAACCGTTTACGGTCGCGTTCGCCGCGGTGATGTTCACGGAAACAATGGCGGGGTTCAAGGGCACAATCGTGCTTTCCAGGGCCGGGTTCGTTCTCGCTCCGGGCGTGTTCGGGTCCACGTTCGCCTGGGCGCCAAGCAAGGTGACGCCTGCGCCGACATTCAGGTTTTCCGTATACGAGCCGGGACTTACGAGAATCGTATCCCCGCTGCTGGCCGCGTTGATAGCAGCTTGAATGGTCGTGTAGCAACCGCCGCCGCCCGGGTCAACGCACAGGGTTGCTGCTTGCGCCGGAGCAGCGCTCATCAAGGAGCAGATGAACGCGCCCAAAGCGACGAGCAGGAGCGCCCGGGTCTTAGACGTTTTCATGTTCCGCTCGCCCACGTTCGAACGTATCCCGGGCCCGGCGACGGGCTCTCAGAGCCATACGTCCACGCCGTGGCCATTGTTCCGGCTCGACAACGAGCTGACACTGACAGCTTGTCGAGTCCGCCTTCTTGGTCCTTGACGCTCGCCCCAAATGCGCTTCCGGTTGCGGTTAGAGGCAGCCTGCAAGCGGCTGCCACTACGAGGTAGATCCGCCCATGCTCAGCAGTCCGCCTCATCGTCTGACCGGACCTCATCGGGCACCCGCGCCGGTCAAAAGAACCCGCCACATGGTGAAAATATCGAAACGTCCGGCAGTCGGGCACTATTTGTCGATGGGTGATAACCCAAACGGCTCACATGGACCCAACTTGGAACGCACGATAAGGGAGCAATAGTCGCCGGGGCGACTCTCGATGGATGGTGACGCGTGATCGCGGCCGAAACCCACGCTCAAATATGTGGCATACCGTTTCTGGTCGCCGCGAAGCTCGCGGCCGAAAACGTGTCTCAGATCGGTTTCTCCAGGGCTCTGCGAACTGTCGAGCGGCCGATTTCGAGCGCCGATGCGATCACGGTGAAGGTGGCGCCGCCCGCCTGCATGGCACGCGCGGCTTCCAACTTCTCCACGGTCATCACGGTTGGCCGCCCGCCGACGTGGCCCCTGGCTCTGGCGGCGGCGAGTCCGGCTCGGGTTCGTTCCGAGAGCAGCCGACGTTCAATCTGCGCTAGGGCGGCGAAGATGTAAAACACCAATTCCCCGCCCGGAGTCGATGTGTCGATCGCCTCAGTTAATGACCGGAACTGGACACCCGGTTCGACAGATCCCTGACGAGTTTGATCAGGTCGGTGATTGAGCGTCCGAGCCGGTCAATCCGCCATACGAGGAGCGTGTCGTCTGGGTTGAGGTATTCCAGACACGAGATGAGCGCTGGTCGGTGGTGGCTCCGGATGCGTGGTCTATGAAGATACTGGCCGCACCGGCGAGTGTTAGCGCATCCACCTGTAAATCAGTGGACTGATCGGTCGTCGAAACTCTGGCGTATCCAATGTTGTCCGACATACCCCGAACATCGGCACGATCCGCAGTATACGACCCGAATGAAGTCTCAGTCGTCTACCGAAGTGTCGCCTTGGGCAGTCTCAGGCGCTGGCTCTGTGCACGTACTTCTGGCGGGCCGCTTCACCACTGATACCGAGGAACACCGCTATCTGAGCCCAGGATCGGCCTTCGGATCGGGCAGCGTCGACAGCTTGGGCCAGCTCGGCCTCACTGTTGGAGCGGGCAACGACTGCTCGATGAACCGCTGCTAACGCGGCTGAGCCATCAGCCTCGGGGGTCATGTCTTCGAACTTCTTAGACAATTCGTCGGCACTGTCGATGATGTCTTGAACGCTTCGGGGCATTTTGATCACCTCAGGTACTTGGGTCGGGCCGGAGCCATCGCGTGCACGATGACATGAACGTTGTCGTCGCTGATGACGTAGCCGATCTCTACCAGCCGACCACTCTCGGTCGGCCCGACAAGCATGATCAAACCCTCGCCATCAGGGCCATGAGCAAGAACCGCATTGCGATAGGCGTGAAGGATGTCCTGCTCATCCAGGTCATGCCGAGTCCGCGTCGTAGCGCGTCTAGCTTCGATTCGATGAAGTCGACCATTACGGGCGTTTCGGCGGGCTTCTTTAGCGCGTCCATTCCTTGGTACATGCCGGGAATGACGACAAGTTCGGTCTCGACACCGGCTGCCTGGAGTCGCTCGGCGTACTCAACGCTTTCCCCGCACAAAAGGTCAAGAGCCCCTACCCCGATCCATGCGGGCGGCAGCCCAGACAAGTCCTCGCGTCGCGATGCTGACGGGTAGGGAGGAGGTTCAACCTCCGGCGAGGGCACGTAACCAAGGTAGGCAACCCAGCCAAACAGGACCGTCACCGGCCTGACGATCATTTCGCCTACGCCTTCAGGGAATTCCGTTAACTCGGTGCGGTCATCGAGCATCGGATAGAGCAGGACCTGGGCAGCCACATTCACTTCGTCTTTGTCGTGGGCGAGCTGGGCCAGGCATGCCGCTAGTCCGGCGCCACCGCTTTCGCCGCCTATGACGATGCGCTGCGGGTCGACACCCAGTTCGGCGGCGTTTTCCTGCAGCCACAACAGACCGGCGTAGGCGTCATCGATCGCGGCAGGGTACGGGTGCTCTGGGGCAAGCCGTACTCAATTTGGGTGACCAATGCACCCAGTTCGAAAGCCATCGTGCTGCAGATCGTGTGATCAGAAGAGGCAGTCTCCATGAAGAGTCCGCCCCCATGCATCCAGTACACGGCGGCCGGTGGCCGTGGCGTCTCGGTCTCTGGAGGCCAATACAGGTGAACGTCTAACGGGGATGATCATCGGTGCCGGGCATGATCGAATCGACATCAGTCATGGAGACGTCCCTTAGGTGGGCGGATCGATTCCGAAAACAACAGCGCCCCGCGCCATCAATCCCAACCGATTCACCACCACCACACCCGAAATCCTCGACCACCTTGACAAGTGCCAGGGCCGCTACTCAGGCGACGCGAGTACAAATCCAGTCGACGTTCATGGTCGACAGATTGTCACCTGCGTTAACCGCGTCAAGGCTTCTTTCTGGAACGCATTCGCTCCGTTACCAGCTGGGCGACTGCTTGCAGAATCTGAAGGGAAAGCGGCGGAAGAGGCGCAGGCGATTCGGGCTGTGAATACCGTTTCGGGTCCGGCGGAAGATTGAGCGGGTTCTGTCCAAATTTGTCTTCGAGGAAGCGCCCATTTGCCAGGAGCCTGTCACCATCGGAGCGCATGACCGCATCGACGATTTGCCCCATCTGCGCATACATCACGTCAAGCTGAACGCACAGGACTTGAATCGCGGTCCGGCCATCCGAGAGCGGCTTGCGCTCGGCATACTCACGCGGCAGAGCCAGGTAGGGATCAATCGCCCCTGGCAGGTAGTCCGTGGCCATCCTGGTCAACACGTGCATCTCTTCGCTGCCCGCACCCAACTGATCAGCCCGGGGCAGTACTTGCTCGATGAGCGTACAAATATTGTTGACTCTAACGAGGACCGATTTGTGTACTTTGCCGCGCACCGAGGCGCGGATTCGGCGAGTCGACCGCGCCACATCCTTCGCGTCCAGGCTGCGAGCCACGCTCAACCATACCTTCATAGTCCGGCGGCTGAACCCGGTCCTTCAAACTTGCGGGAACATGATCTTGAGTTTGGTCGGCTTGGGCTGATTGCGTCCGTGGTTTCCCGATGCTGGTGGTGTTGAAGCCAAACCAGTATGGAAACCGCCGCTGGGTTTCCGGCGATTAATACCGGGACCCCGCTGCGCGGGCATGCCCAACTGGAACCTACTGGCGACCACACATCCAACTGGGACCTCCTCTTAACATCAAACACAGCTAACATCCGAGGAGTCGGCAAAGATGGCGACACCAACGACAAGGAGGCGACTCGGTGGGTTCTCG
>WBZO01002568.1_pt2 | contig 19855 bp, 14 predicted proteins | sample 5204261 | NCBI WGS metagenome assembly WBZO01 (sample SAMN12412400, study PRJNA552823) | activated sludge metagenome | isolation source: activated sludge from anammox sidestream of wastewater treatment plant... | place: USA: North Carolina | collected 2017-09
TTCGGTCGCCACCTTCTTGCCGCGCCGGATCTCGACCACTTCCTCGGTCGGCACGAGGACCTCGTCGATCACGTCCTCGAGGCCCTGCTCGGCCACCTTGGCGCGAATCTGTTCGGCGATCTTCTTGCTATCGCGCGTTTGCGTGCCTTCGCGCAGCATCGTGGCGGTGTATTGTGCCGCGCCGAGTTGATCCGCCGGATCGGCCAGGCCGCCGCTCAGGATGACCATCTGCATGTTGAACTGCGGCAGCTTGTGGTTTTCCAGCACCAGCACTTGCAAGCCGTTGCTCAATTTGGTTTCGTAAGGTTTCGGCAGTTTGACTTTGAGGACTTCCTTGTTGACGGGCGCTTTGCCTTTGATCACCGTGCCCTTGATGGACGGACGCTGCGCCTGTCCGCCGGGCGCTTGAGCCTGCGCCAAACCGGCCAACAGCGTCGCCAGGACAATCATCGTCAACGTGCGGTTGAGTTGAAAAATCACTCGTTTCATTTTGCGCTCTCCTTTCCGTTATTGGTTGCGGTTGGCGTTGGCGCCCATCGCTTTCGGCTTGGGCGTGGCGACGCCGACAGTGCGTTTTGCCGGTTGCAGATATTTCTGCGCCACGCGCTGCACGTCTTCTTTGGTGACGGCCATCAATTTATCGAGGCGCGTGTTGACCAGATTCGGGTCGTTCCAGGCGACGGCGGCCTCCGTGATGTTGATGGCCAGCCCCAAAGAGCTTTGACGTGAGCTGACGGCGCCGCGCTTGGCGAACTGTTTGGCTTTCTCCAATTCCCAGTCGGCGACCGGCTCCCGCTGCAATCGAGCGATCTCTTCGTAGATCACCGCCTCGACATCTTCGATCTTCTTGCCGGGAGCGATGGTGGCCGAAATCTGGAAAGCGCCGGGACCGCGCCGGGCATTGGAGAAACTGCCGGCCGAAAGCGTCAGTTGCTTTTCCTTGACCAGCTTTTGATAAAGCCGCGAGCTTTGCCCGCCGCCGAGCACTGTGCCGAGCACTTGCAGCGCGTAAGCGTCGGGCGTTTCGCCAATGACGCCTTTGTAGCCGATGTTGAGCAGCGCCAGTTGCGCCAGCGGGTCGTCCATCGTGAAGCGGCGCTCGGCGGTCTGCTCCGGCTCGGTCGTGTCTACCCTGACGGGCGAAGCTTGAGCCGGAATGGATTCAAAATTCTTTTTGATCCTGGCCAGCGCGTCGGCGATTTTGAAATCGCCGACCAGCGCCATCGCGGCGTTGTTCGGCGCGTAGTAAATCCGGAAGAAATTGCGCACGTCTTCGACGCTCGCGGCGTTCAAGTCATCCATCGAACCGATGACCGAATGCTTGTAGGCGAAGTTGTCATACATCGTCTCGCCGAATTTTTCGCGCATCTTGCCGTAAGGCTGGTTATCCAGCCCCAGCCGCCGCTCTTCCTGCACGGCGTTGCGCTGGTTGTCGAGATTCTCTTTCGAGATGTCGAGGCCGCGCATCCGGTCGGCTTCGAGGAAGAGCGCGAGGTCGAGTTGATTGGCCGGCAGCGTCTCAAAATAGAGCGTGCGCTCTTCATTGGTCGTGCCGTTCAGATTTCCGCCGTTGTTGAAGACGAGCGTCATGTATTCGCCCTTGCCGACCTGCTCCGAGCCTTGAAACATCATGTGCTCGAAGAGGTGGGCGAAGCCCGTGCGCCCCTGCCGTTCGTTGCGCGAACCGACATCGTAAATCAGGGCGAGCGAAATGACCGGCGCGCTGTGGTCTTCGACCAGGAAGACGCGCAGGCCGTTTTTCAGCTTGAACTCTTTGAAGTTGACGTTGGCGACCCTGGCTGGCGCAGGTTTGGCCGCAGGTTGAGCGCCTTTCGGCGCAGAGGGCTTCGGCGCGTCCTGTCCCCAGACCGTGACGCTCGACAGCGCGAGCGCAAAAGCCAGCGACACACGCGTGAAGCGATGAGCGTTACTCATAGTGATTTCCTTTCTGTTTTGAGTCAGGGAAACTCGTGACTATGGTTGAATAACTGGGCCGCGTGAGCCGCAGCCGCAATTGTATAAACGCGTTCAGGGTGGTTGAGGTTCAGCCTTGTTGAATGCCTGGAAAACGCTTGGCGGCGAATAAGCGAAAAAGACAATCAAGTCATCGTGGCCAATTCGGAAATCCTGCGACGGAGTGTGTCAGGATCGTGGATATCATCGAGTTCGATGAACAAACGCTGCAAAATGTCGAGATCGCTGATTGCTTCGAGTTCTTTGCCGATTTGAATACTGGGAAAGCGCTTAGCAATCAATTGGCGTAAATTATCGGCAGTGACTTTCAGCAATCTAAGTCTTTCCTCTTCGCGTCCTTCTTCGCGTCCTTCTTCGCGTCCTTCTTCGCGTCCTTCTTCGCGTCCTTCTTCGCGTCCTTCTCTGAGAATGGATTGATAGAAACTCGACTCGCGTAATCGTTCGATTGGCATCATAGACGTTCCTCCGACGAGCAATTTCAGCAGGTCAATGTCATTGTAGCGCAGGCCTCCGAGCATCACAAAATGCAGGCCCATCTCGCTGCGCTGCCTTTCGTCAGGCACTGAGCGTAACGCCTCGGCGCCTGCTTCCAACTCTTCGCGCCCACCGTCCATCAATGGCACGAAGGGCAGCAATGCCGGTCGTCCCGATTCAAGCGCCTTGCGCGCCGGAATCTTCCAAACGCGGATCAGATGAAAGCGCGTCTCGATGCGCGTGCCGCCTGCGTTGATAACTCCGCTCCGCGGCGGGCGACGCGGCAGACCTTTTTTCGTCAGCAGAATGACGTAGCTGTCCACCGGCAGGAGATACTTGAACCAGTGCAGCGGCCCGTATTCGACCATCCGATCCGGGATTTCCTTTTCCCATCTCGTCCATGCTTCGACGTGAACCACGCGCTTGCCGCGCGCCGATGTGACGAGGTAAGGCTGGTCAGGCAACACGGCGGCCGCGCTGATTTCGCGCGGCAGCAATTCGATGACGGCATTCTCGTCCGGTTCGATTGCGCCGAGCATCAATAACAGACTCTCCGGGTCCTGCTCGGCGAGAAATTTGAACGCCTGGTCGTAAGGTTTTGTAGCCATTTGCCGGGGGAGAAAGAGCCGATCAGAAATCCGGCTCCTGATATTCGCCGAAGATTGGCCGCAACGCGTCGCACATCTCGCCGAGCGTGCAATCGGCGCGCGCGCAATCAATCAGCAGCGGCATCGTGTTGACGTCCGGATCTTCGGCGCCGCGCTTCAATGCATCGAGCGCGCGCTGGGCCGCCGCTTTATCGCGTTGCGCGCGAAGTTTAGCCAGACGCTCTTCCTGAAGTCTCGCCACCGATTCGTCAATTTGCAAAATGTTCGCCTCGCCCAGTTCATTCGTCTCCATCTGGTAAGCGTTGACGCCGACGATCACTTTCTCGTCGCGTTCGACTGCGCGCTGGTACTGGTAAGCCGATTCATGAATCTCTTTCTGCGGGAAGCCGGCCTCGATGGCTTCGACCATTCCGCCCATCGCGTCAATTTTGCGGAAGTATTCCCAGGCTTCTTCTTCGAGTTCGTTGGTCAACTTCTCGACGAAGTACGAACCGCCGAGCGGATCAACGGTGTTCACGACGCCGGTCTCGTGCGCGATGATCTGCTGGGTGCGAAGAGCGATCAGCGCGGCGCGTTCTGTCGGCAGGGCCAGCGCTTCGTCGTAACCGTCGCAATGCAGCGATTGCGCCCCGCCGAGCACTGCGGCCAGCGCTTGAATCGCAACGCGCGAGATGTTGTTGATCGGTTGCTGAACCGTCAGGCTGACTCCGGCGGTCTGCGCGTGGAATCGCAGTTGATGCGAGCGCGGATTCTTCGCTTTGAACCGCTCGGTCATCACGCGATACCAGATGCGCCGCGCCGCGCGGTATTTGGCGATCTCTTCAAAAAAGTCGTTGTGCGCGTTGAAGAAGAACGACAGGCGCGGCGCGAATTCGTCAACGTCCAGCCCGACACGGGCGCCGTATTCGACGTACTCGATTCCGTCGCGCAGCGTGAAGGCAAGTTCCTGCGCTGCGGTCGCGCCAGCCTCGCGGATGTGATAGCCGGAAATCGAGATTGAATTCCATCTGGGCATCTCGGCGGCGGTGAACTTGAATGTGTCCGTGATCAGCCGCATCGCGGGGCGCGGCGGATAAATCCACTCTTTCTGCGCGATGTATTCTTTCAAAATGTCGTTCTGCAGCGTGCCGCCGATGTCACGCCATTTCACTCCCTGCCGTTCAGCCGTCGCCAGGAAGAACGCGAAGATCATCGAGGCCGGCGCGTTGATCGTCATCGAGGTCGTCACCTGATCGAGCGGGATTCCGTCGAAAAGAACTTCCATGTCTTCGCGCGAAGAGATTGCCACGCCGCATTTGCCGACTTCGCCTTCGGAGACCGGGTGATCGGAGTCGTAGCCCATCAGCGTCGGCAGATCGAACGCCGTCGAAAGCCCCGTTTGTCCGTGTTCGAGCAGATATTTGAAACGCTGATTGGTATCGAACGCCGAGCCGAAACCCGCGAATTGGCGCATCGTCCAGGGCTTCGCGCGATAACCCGTCGGATGAATGCCACGCGTGTACGGCGGCATTCCGGGAAAGTTGATGTCGCGCTCGAAATCAATGTTCTCAATGTCGCGCGGCGTGTAAAGCCGGTTGATTGGTTTCAAAGAGACAGTCGAGAACTCGTCCTGGCTCTCAGGCATTTTCCGCAGCGAAGTTTTGAGATGTTTCTCTTCCCATTCCTGCTGCAGTTCGTCCAGACGGTCATTGATGATTGCGGGATTGCTCATAGAGTCGCTCCTGAGATGAATCATGGGAGCGTACGCGTGGACGCGTGCGCTCTCAGTGAATGTGAATCGGGATGATATTTGAGCGGCGCAGATCAAGGCAAGTAACGGTTCGCCAGGCGGGTCGTTAAGTGGATTGACCATTATTCGAGCGCGTCATGCAACATCAGATGCGCCAGGTAAAAGAGCGCCACTCCAGCGAAGACCAGCAGCGACGTGCGCGCGTCGCCTCCGTAACGGCTTTTGCGATTGACTTCAGGAATCAGGTCGGAAGCTGCCACGTAAAGCGTGACGCCGGCTGAAAAAGGCAGCGTATAGATGACGGCAGGCCGAAGGACGAAAGTCAAAATGATTCCCGCGAACGTCGCGGCGGCGATCAATGCTGTCGCGCGCAAGGCCGCCTGATGGCCGCGCCCCGACGACAGCATGATCGAAGCGACAGTGAACCCTTCGGGAATCTTGTGCAGCGCTATCGCGATGAAGAGCAGCAAGCCCAGTTGGAAATTCGTGAGCAACCCCGACGCGATTGCGACGCCGTCAAAAAAGGTATGAACCGAAAGCGCGATGACTGCCGTCAGGGCCACGCCCCGTCGCAGCATCTCGTCGGAATGCGTCTCTTCGCCGAAATGGAAATGAGGCGCGATGGTGTGCTCGACGAACTGGATCAGCAAGTAACCCGCCAGAGCCAATCCCATCGGCTTTATCAAATCATTGTTCCACTGCAAAGCGACTTCGGGGATTACTTCGAGAAAGACCGCGCCGAGCATGAACCCTGCTCCGAGCGCGATCAGATAATTGAGCAATCGCTGATTCGTCGCGCGCGCCCTTGTGATTAGAAAACCGCCGACTATGTTTCCTGTGGCCGCCAGCAATCCGAAGCCGATGAGTTGTAGAAATGGAGTCATTCGGGGAAAAAGATATTCCTTCTTCTGTAAAAACGCGCGTCACTATATCACCAACCTCCCATCGCTCACAAAGCGTGCGAACGGCGCCTAACTAATCTGGACTGTGGCATCCATGCAACATTATGCCCGGCGCTGTACTAAGCATAAATTTCAATCCTTTAGCATTTCTGACTTCAAGTCGTGAATCAACGATTGCGCTTGGACAAATGCCTTGACACGTTTTAATCGCTGGCATACTATACGCCGCACTTGAGTGGGCTAAAGTGGTAAAAGATAGAACAGAGTGGTTGAATTTAGAATGAAAGGTCGTTTTTCGCCGACCTGCACCGATATTTAAGAAAAGGATTAAAGGGTTGGTGAGAAATCGCGATGCTTCGAGGTAGCTACAACGGGCGCGTAGATGACAAGGGGCGGATCAAGATTCCGGCCTCTTTTAAACGCTACCTTGATGAGAAGTACGGACGGCCGGATTTTTATGTGACGAGCCTGTTGGGAGATTGCGCGCGCATTTATCCGCTGCAGGAATGGGAAGAAATTGAAAAGAAGTTGTCCGCTCAGCCCTCGATGGTTCCGGCCGCGAAGAAGTTTCTGGATCGGACCAATTATTACGGGCAGATGCAGGAAATGGACGGGCAGGGGAGGATTCTGATCTATCCGATGTTGCGCAACGAGGCGAAACTGGCGGGCGATGTGATGGTCTTCGGATATTTGAAGTATCTGGAAGTTTGGAACGCCGAGAACTTCCGCCACTCGCGTCTGGAAGAACAGCCGTACACGGACGACGACGCGATGGAGTTGGCGCAATTGGGAATTTGAAAAATCGAGTTTAGGAGACGCCGAAAAAAGCTTTGGGCGGCTTGGCGTCTCCTCCCCCGTGCCCGTCACGCTGTGAGCGGGCCGAAGACAGCTTATGGAACTCCATCGCCCCGTGATGCCGCGAGAAACGCTTGAGCATCTCGACGCCGCTCGTGGCGGGCTGTTTGTTGATGCGACGCTGGGGATGGGCGGGCACACGGAGTTGATTTTGCGGGCTTCGCCGGATAACCGCGTGATCGGGTTTGACCGTGACGCGGAAGCCATCGAGTTGGCCAAAGAAAGGCTGGCTGAGTTCGGCGAAAGATTCAGGGCAGTTCACACAGATTACCGCCGGATCAAAGATGTTCTTGGAGAAGAAGGGATCGAGACGGTCGCGGGCGTGCTGGCTGATCTCGGCATTTCGTCATATCAATTGGACAGGCCGGAGCGCGGCTTCAGCTTCCGTTCCGGACAAGGTTTTGTAGAGTCCCCATCGTCGTCAGTAACTTCACCAAACGATCCATCCGCGTCTCCTTTGGATATGCGGATGGATCGGTCGCAGAAATTGACAGCGGCCGATCTGGTCAACGGTCTCAGCGAGCGAGAACTGGCCGACATCATCTTTGAATACGGCGAAGAGCGAGCCTCGCGGCGCATAGCTCATCGCATAGTTGCGGAGCGGGCGAAAGCGGCGATCACGACGACTGGGCAGCTCGCCGATCTGGTCGTCCGCGCGATTCATCAAAAAGGCCACTGGCGCATTCATCCGGCGACAAAAACTTTTCAGGCGTTGCGGATAGCGGTCAATCGCGAGCTTGATGGGTTGGATCAATTCGTCGCCGACGCGATTGACGCGCTCGAACCCGGCGGGCGTCTGGTCGTGATCACGTTCCATTCGCTCGAAGACCGGATCATCAAACAAGCCTTCAGGTTTCAGTCTGGGCGTTGCCTGTGCCCCCCGAACCAGCCTGAGTGCCGATGCGGAGCGACAAAGCGCGTGGAAATACTCACGCGGAAAGCTATTCAGCTGGGCGAAGACGAAATCGCTTCGAACCCGCGCTCTCGCAGCGCGAAGTTGCGAGCCTGTCGCAGGATTTGACGGCGTCCCTGACATAAACAACGTCAACAGTTAGTCCCCAAGGTCAATAAACATAAGTCAGGCTCAAGCCGAAAGAGTCGTGTCTCAACTGAAGGTAAAAATCGCCGGCGCTATTCGCCATTCATCTCAGGAGCGTGGGAAATGAGAACACAGCGATACCTGCCCAGAATTCAGAACGGCCGTGTAACCAAACGCCAGACCCGGTCGAAAAATCCCGTGACATCAAAATCATTCGGCGCGGCGAAATCATCGGCGCGGCGCAACTCAACCCGGATTTCAAGCCGGGCAGGGAAGCGCAACAGCGAAGAGCGCGGCGCTCGTGTGATGTGGATGATGATCCTGATCGGGATTGCGCTCACCGCAGGCTTCGTCTTTGCGCTGCGGTCGCAGATCAGCGCCTACAGGCTCGGTCAGGCCGAAGAGCAACTCAGGACCAAACTGGATGAATACGCCGGCCAGCAGAAATTCCTGATGCTCGATCAACAGCGCGCGCTCAACACCACCGAAAGCGATCGCGCGGGGAAGCTCGGCGGACTCAACCAACTCAAATTGGATAGAGTGGAGGCGTTGCGGGACGCTTCAGTTCCGAAAGTGGTTCAACAGGTTTCAACGCCGGTCAAACCGCCTGAGGTCAGTCAGCAAAATCGCCTGAACAATAATCGTGTGAGCAACAATCGCCTGAGCAGGCAGCCGGTCAAAAACAGCCGGATCACAAAGTCAGCGGCGAAAACTCCGCCGTCGAAGGCCGGCGCCGCGAAATCGAGCGCCGTAAAATCGAAAGCAAAGAAGGAGAGCGCTAAGCAACAACAGGTGGCGCGGCTTCAGAAGAAGCGTTGAAGGTCTGAGCCGCACATCAAATATCAAATATCAAATATCAAATTCACCCGGACGGCGCCCGTGAGAACGAAACAACGCAGACATCAGACAATCAGACAAAAGACCGATGTGCGCAGGCGCGTGCTGTGGATAGTCGCGTTCCTGTGCGTCTGGATGCTGGCGATAGTGGGCCGTCTGGCGTGGCTGCAGGTGGCGCGGCACGAACATTACACGGATCGCGCCGCGCTCAATCAGCAGAAAGAGGTCAAGACCATCGCCTCGCGCGGCGCGATTGTTGACAGCCAGGAGCGCGAACTGGCCGTCAGCGCCATCGCCGATTCGGTCTACGTTGACTTGAAACAACTCAAGGAAGAAGCGGATCGCAAGCGAGCGGCTGAGACGCTCTCGCCGCTGCTCGGTTTCAATCAATCCGAATTGATGAAGAAACTGACCGGGAATTCGAGTTTCCTCTGGCTCAAACGCAAACTCGATCCGACGGCTTCTCAGGCCGTCAACGAGGCGGTCGCCAAGAACAAGCTTCACGGCGTCGCGGTTCAGAAAGAGACGCAGCGCTTCTATCCCAACAATTCGCTGGCCGCGCACCTGATCGGTTACGTTGACGCTTACGACAAGGGACTGGCAGGCGTCGAGCAGAAATACAACGATTTGCTGAGCGGAAAACCGGGCGAGGTTCAATTCGACAAAGACGCTTCAGGCCGCCCGTACAATCGCCACGAGATACCGGCGATGGACGGCGCGCAGGTCGTCCTGACTATTGACGCTGTGCTTCAACACAAAGTCGAAGTCCTGCTCGATGAAGCCGTGCGGATGACACATGCGAAAGGCGCGGGCGCAATCGTCTACGATCCGAAGACTGGAGCCATTCTCGCCCTGGCCAACGTTCCGACCTTCAACCCGAACGAACGTCCCGGCAGCGCGGACGACAACGCGCGCGCCAATCGGGCGATCAGTTGGCCTTACGAACCCGGCTCGATCTTCAAGATGGTGACTTACGCTGCGGCTTTTGAAGAAGGCCTGTTCAAACCGGACGACATGATCAATTGCGGCGGCGGTCAGATCACCATCGGCAAACGAGTGATCCGCGACACGCACGCTTACGGCGTTCTATCGGTCGAGGACGCTTTCGCCAAATCGTCGAACGGCGGCGCGATCCGCGTGGCGATGAAACTCGGCAAGGAGAAGTTTCACGATTACATCACGCGGTTCGGTTTCGGGCGCAAGACCGGAATCGAGTTGCCCGGCGAATCGCGCGGCATCGTCAACCCGCTCGAAGACTGGCGGATTGATTCCATCGGCTCGGTCGCCATCGGCCAGGAAGTTTCGATCACGCTGTTGCAGGCTGTCGCGGCGGTCGGCGCAATCGCCAATCGCGGCGTCTGGGTCAAGCCGCACGTCATCAAGAAAGTCGTGACGCAGGATGGCCGCGCGCTTTACGAGCCGAAGATCGAAACGCGGCAGGTGGTCAGGGAACAGACCGCGCAGATGATGACCAGGCTCATGGAGCGGGTCGTAACGCACGGCACCGCGCGGCACGCGATCAATCTGACGGGTTACACCGTAGCTGGCAAAACCGGCACTCCGCAGAAGGTCGAGAACGGCAGGATGTCGCACACGAAATACATGCCGTCGTTCGCGGGATTCGTCCCGGCGACGGATCCGCGACTGGCGATCATCGTGATGATTGACGAGCCTCAGGGCAGGCATCAGGGCGGGAGCGTCGCCGCTCCGGTCTTCAACCTGATCGCTGAAGCCGCGCTGGGCGATTACGCCGTTCCGCCCGACGACAAATCGTTCCGCGACGCGCTGGCCGCGCTCTCGAAGAAATACGAATCGCAAGCGGCGGACGAAGAATCGCAGGAAGGGAATTCGCCGGCGAACGCGCCAATCGAAATCAAACCGGCTGCGCCATCGGGCAATCGGTCATCGGGCGATCAAGTAGAAATAACAGCGCGATCAGACAAGAAGTCGAACAACAAACCGGCGCCGAGTGGCGCCAGCGTTTCGGAGAACCTTTCTCCGTTGACCCGAAACCCGAAGGCTGCGCCTTCAAAACCTCCTCCGCAAAACTCTTCGCCAAACGATTCGGCGCCTGTTTTCATGATGCCGGATTTCAGCGGCCGTGGAGTGCGCGCAGTGACGCAAGCCTGCGCGCAGATGAATTTAGTAATTAGCCTGCACGGCTCAGGCCTTGCCGTTCGCCAATTCCCGCCGCCGGGAGCGAAAGTCAGGGCTGGCGAAACGTGCAAGGTTGAATTTCAATAACTCCCCTGATGGGGATTCATTATGCCAACACTTCGTGACATCGCGGACTACATTGACGCGCAGGGGAATGGCGCAAATCTGGATGCTGTGGTGGACGCCTCGAGTTCGATTGTCACACACGATTCGCGCCGCGTGATGCCGGGGGGTATTTTCGTCGCTGTAACCGGCGCGCACGCTGATGGAAATCAGTTCGTCGGGGAAGCGGCGAAACGCGGCGCGATAGCGATTGTTTCAGAAAAGGCGCGGCCCGCCGATCTTTCAGGCGCGAACTCCATCGCGTGGCTGCGCGTGGCTGACGCGCGACGGGCGCTGGCGAAAGCCGCTGCGCTGGTTCACGGCCATCCATCGCGCAAACTCGCGCTCGTGGGATTGACGGGCACGAACGGCAAAACGACTACGGCGCATCTGATCGAATCCATTTTCAAAGCCGCCGGGAAAAAGTCGGCGCTGATGGGCACGATCAATTACCGCATCGGCGAAGAGCAGGTTGACGCCGATTTTACGACGCCGGAAGCTTCCGAACTTCAGGACTTTCTGCGGCGCGCGGTTGCGGTGGGCGTGACACACGCGGTGATGGAGGTTTCGTCAATCGCGCTGGATATGCATCGCGCCGACGAACTGGAATTCGCGGCGGCGGCGTTCACGAACCTGACGCAGGATCATCTGGATTTTCACAACACGATGGAATCCTACTTCGCCGCGAAACAGAAGCTCTTTGACGGCCGCATCGGCAAGCGCCCGGCGCGCTCGATCATCAATCTCGACGATCCGCGCGGCGCCGAGTTGAAAGCGCTGTGCGGCGAAACGGCGATGACCTATGCGCTCGACGCCAAAGCCGACGTCACGACCGATGACAGAAACTTCGGGCTGGACGGGCTGCATTTTGTCGCGCGTACACCCTTCGGCGCGGTCAGGATCAATTCGCCGCTGGTCGGACGCCCGCACGCTTACAACGCGCTCTGCGCCATCGGGGCCGGGCTTGCGCTTGGCTTCGATTGCGAGACAATTGCGCGCGGCGTCAATCAATGTCCCGGAGTGCCGGGCAGGTTCGAGCGTGTAATAGCCAACGGAAACGGCGAAGACATCACCGTCATCGTTGATTACGCGCATACGCCGGACGCGCTGACCAACACGCTGCGAACGGTGCGCGACGCGCAGGCCGCTCAGAACGGTTGCAAGCCCAAAGGCCGCGTGATCACGGTCTTCGGATGCGGCGGCGACCGTGACCGCGCCAAACGCCCGGTGATGGGCGAAGAGGCCGCGCGGCTGAGCGATTTCGTGATCGCCACCTCCGACAATCCGCGCAGCGAAGACCCATTGCTGATCCTGAACGACATCAGAGTCGGTCTTGCGCGCGTCGGCAAAAATTACGATCTGATGGTTGACCGGCGCGAAGCCATCTTCCGCGCGATCATGCAGGCGAGGCCGGGCGATGTGATCGTGATCGCCGGCAAAGGCCACGAGACTTATCAAATTCTGCCGACGGGCAAGATCCATTTCGATGACCGCGAAGTCGCGCGCGAGGCGTTGGCCGAAAGAAAAAGATTGAGAAACGGCGGCGTCAGGAAGAACGGCGCTTAGCCCTGGGATGTCATAAATGGGATTTAAGGGACTTATAGGTCCTATGAGTTTTATAAGTCCCATTGGAGTAAAGAGTGAAGTTAAGCGAGATCGCGCGATTGTGCGGCGCTAGCCAAATGTTGAATGACAATCTGGCGGAGACCGAACCGGCGGGCTTCACGATTGATTCGCGCGCGATTATGCCGGGTGAATTATTCGTGGCGATCCCCGGCGAACGGGTTGATGGTCATCAGTTCGTTCGAGAGGTCTTTGAAAAAGGCGCTTGCGCCGCGATGGTAGTTCATCACCGTTTGCCGTTGGTTTTAAGACATGGCGCCCTTGGCGATTACGCCGACAAACTGCTCTTCGTCGAAAACACGCTCTGCGCGTTTCAGCAATTGGCCGCGCGGGTGATCGCAAAATGGCATCGGCCCGTTGTTGGCGTCACGGCCAGCGCGGGCAAGACGACGATGAAGGATTTGATTGCGCATTGCCTGGGCGCGGCGGGAAACGTCCTAAAATCGCTGGGCAATTTGAACACCGGTTACGGGCTGCCGCTGACCGTCGCGCGAATGATCAGCGGCGGAGCGAAACCCGCCGATTACGATTTCGCCGTGCTCGAAATGGGAATGAGTTCTTTCGGCGAGATTGCCCGGCTGGTTGACATCGCGCCGCCCGAAGTCGGCGTCGTCGGCAACGTCGGAACCGCGCACATCGAATTCTTCGGCTCGCCGCAGCGCGTGGCGCGCGCCAAAGCCGAGATGATTGACGGCGTCAAGACCGGCGGCGCGGCGGCGCTGAACGCTGACGATCCGCTGGTGATCCGGATGCGCGAGCGGCGCGACGATATTGCCATCATCAGCTTCGGCGTCGAATCAAAAGCCGATGTGACGGCGCGCGAAATTGCGGGCGCAGACGATCTGAGCGGGACGCGATTCATTTTGAAAACTCCGGACGGCGAAGTCGAAGTGAAATTGCCGTTGATAGGCCGCCACAACGTTTACAACGCGCTCGCGGCGGCTGCGGTCGCGCAATATTTCGGCATTTCTGTTGAACAGATCGCCGAGCGGCTCGCGGCGTCCGCGCCGTCAAAAATGCGTGGCGAGTTGATCCGCTTTGCAAACGGCGTCACGGTGATTGATGATTCGTACAACTCGAATCCGTCAGCGCTCATTCAATCGGTTCGCGCAATGCTCGACGCGAAAGGATTCAAACGTCGTGTGGTCGTCGCGGGCGAGATGCTGGAACTCGGCTCCCAGGGGGCTGAACTGCATCGCCAATGCGGCCGCGAGATTGCCGCGATGGGCATTGAAGTTTTGGTTGGTGTGCGCGGTCTGGCGAGCGAGTTAACCTCCGGCGCGGTCGAAGCTTCGGGAATCGGCGGAACGCAGGCGAGCTTTTACGAAACGCCCGAAGCCGCTGCGGAGTCGTTGATCGCCGACGCTGTTCCGGGCGATCTGATTCTGGTCAAAGGGTCGCGCGGAGTGCGGACGGAGAGAGTGGTTGAAAGATTGAAGGCCGCATTCGGCCCGGCGAAAACATAAAAACGCAATGAAGGGAAAGCGTAAGAGCAAATGTTCTATTACATTTTTTACGAAGTGCTCTTTCGAAAATACGCTACGCAATTCCCCCTGTTGAAAGCGTTGAACGTTTTTCAGTACGTCACGTTCCGCACGGCTTACGCGGCGATCACCGCGCTGGCGCTGAGTCTGATCTTCGGGCCGCTGGTGATCCGCAAACTGCGCGAATTCAAATTCGGCCAGGAGATTCGTGAGGAAGGTCCCGCGTCGCATCAGGCCAAGCGCGGCACTCCGACGATGGGCGGGGTGATGATCATCGGCTCGGTTGTCATCTCGACTCTGCTGTGGGCGAACTTGAAAAGCCCGGCGGTATGGATAGCTCTGCTGGGAATGGTTGGTTGTGGGGCGATAGGTTTCGCGGACGATTACATAAAGATCATCAAAAAGCGCAGTCTGGGTTTGACGGGCAGGCAGAAAATCGCCGGACAATTGCTGGTCGGAGCCGCAGTGAGCGCGCTGCTTTTCACCGTGACCGATTTCACATCGGTGCTTTACGTGCCGTTCTTTAAGAACCTTCAACCAAATCTGACGGTCTGGGGTTATTCGGCCTTCATCATTTTCGTTCTGATCGCCACGTCGAACACGGTCAACCTGACCGACGGACTCGACGGCCTGGCGATCAGCGTGACGGTCGTGGCGGCTTCGGCGCTGACCGGCTTCGTTTACGTGACGGGGCACGCGCAGTTCGCCAATTATCTGGGCATCCCGCACACGCCGGGCGTGTGGGAGGTGACGACTTTCGGCGGAGCGCTTATCGGCGCGAGCCTGGGATTTCTGTGGTTCAACGCCCCTCAGGCCGAAGTTTTCATGGGCGATGTCGGCAGCCTGGGCATCGGCGGCGCGCTCGGCACAATGGCTGTGTTGATTAAACAGGAGCTGGTCTTGCCGATTCTGGGCGGGGTCTTCGTGCTCGAAGGCCTGTCAGTGATGATCCAGGTCGGTTTTTTCAAGCTTCGCAAGAAGCGCGTCTTCAAGATGGCGCCGATCCACCATCACTTTGAGCTGTTGGGATGGAAGGAGCCGAAGATCGTTTTTAGATTTTTGATCGTCGCGATTCTCTTCGCATTATTGAGTCTTTCGACTTTGAAGCTGAGATAAATCGGCGCCGTGCCGCTCCTTGAATGCAAGTTGATGGCAAAAACATTCTGGTTGTCGGGTTGGCGCGCAGCGGCGCGGCGGCTGCGGAGTTTCTGGCTTCGCGCGGCGCGCGCGTCACGGTCAACGACGCAAAGTCCGAGAGTGAATTGAGAGACGTTGAGCGGTTGCGCGCGAAAGGAATTGAAGTCGTAGCCGGGTCGCACCCGCGAGCGTTGTTTGAAAAATCGGATCTGATCGTCGTCAGTCCCGGTGTCCCGCTCGCGCTCGAACCGTTTCAACAGGCGCGCGCGGCGGGCGTGCCCGTCATCAGCGAAATTGAGTTGGCGGCAAGATTCATACGCGGGCGTTTGATCGGCATCACGGGGTCGAATGGCAAGACGACTACGACGACGCTCGCCGGCGACTTGCTCAGGAACGCGGGTTTGCCGACTCAGGTCGGCGGCAACATCGGCACGCCGTTGATTTCGCTGGTCGAAACTTCGCGCGACGACGGTTTGACAGTCGTCGAGTTGAGCAGCTTCCAGCTCGAAGCCGTAGAGCGGCTGCATCTTTTCGTTTCGGTGATCATCAACATCACGCCCGATCATCTGGATCGGTACGATTCGATGGACGATTACGCGGCGGCCAAAGCCAACGTCTTCCGCAATCAGACCGCAAGCGATTTCGCTGCGCTGAACGCTGATGACGAGCGCGTCTCGAAGATGGATTCGCTGACCGAAGCGCGAACGATCTTTTTCAGCCGCAGGCGTGAACTCGATGAAGGTATTTTCCTGCGCGGCGCCGAGATCGTTCATCGCGCTTCAGGCGTCGAGCGGACGCTGATCACGCGCGATGAAATCCCGCTGCGCGGCGATCATAATCTGGAGAACGTGATGTCGGCGCTGGCGGTTGGAATCGCCTGCGGAGCTTCCGCTGATTCGATGCGTGAAACGATCCGCGATTTCAAAGGCGTCGAGCATCGGCTTGAGTTCGTGGCCGAAATCAACGGCGTGAAGTTTTACAACGACTCGAAGGCGACCAACGTTGACGCGGCGATCAAATGCATCGAAGCCTTCGACGGCGGCGTCAACGTTATTCTGGGCGGCAAGGACAAAGGCAGCGATTACGCGCCGCTTGCGCCGCTCGTGCGTGAGCGATGCTCGAACGTGATTTTGATCGGGGCGGCGGCGGACAAAATTGCGGCGGCATTGGAAAACACGCGCCCGATGCGCCGCGCGGCGACGATGCAGGAGGCGGTTGAAATCGGATTGAAGATTGGCAAGCCCGGCGAGATTGTTTTGCTCGCCCCGGCCTGCGCCAGTTTCGATATGTTCGACAATTACGAGCATCGAGGAAGAGTGTTTAAAGATGCGGTTAAGCGGTTGGCAGGTTCCGGGATTTGAGATTCGAGATTCCCCCAATGACGAAAAGCTCCCGTAAAAATTTGTTACAGACCACTGAAGAGTTGCGCTGGGATTTGTGGCTCGCGGCGGCGGCCATCGGCCTGACGTTGTTCGGAGTGATTATGGTTTACAGCGCATCGGCTGGAACCAAAAATCCGAATGCGTTTTTGTATGGGCAAATTCGCTATGCGGCGATGGGGCTGATCGCAATGCTCGTGTTGCGTCGCATTGATTATCACAGGCTCGCGCAACCAAGCGTCGTTTACGGGTTTCTTGGCGCCTGCGTCATCCTGCTGCTCGTGGTCTTCCTGTTTCCGAAAGTCAACAACGCGCACCGGTGGATACTTTTCAAAGGCTTTTCGGCGCAGCCGTCGGAACTGGCGAAAATCGCTCTGGTAATTTTCCTGGCGTGGTTTCTGTCGGAACGCGAGCGCGACGGCGATCTGGAAAATTTCTGGGCGACTATCGCTCCGGCCAGCGTGGTGATGGGATTGCTGGCTGTGTTGATTTTGAAAGAGCCTGATTTGGGAACGACGCTGATGCTCGGCGTCATCTTTCTGACTATGCTGTTCGCCGCTGGCGCGCCTGCGAGACATTTGTACAAGCTCTCGCCGATACTGGCTGCTGTGCTCGTCTTCCTTGTTGTCAAAGTCGTCTGGCGTTGGGATCGCGTGCTGGTTTTCCTCGATCCCGAACGCGATCCGCGCGGCAAAGGCTATCAGATTTTGCAATCGTTGACGGCGGTCGGCTCAGGCGGAATGAACGGACTCGGGTTCGGGCAGGGCAGACAGAAGCTTGCATTTCTGCCGGAGCCGCAATCGGATTTTATTTTCTCGGTGATCTCGGAAGAGCTTGGGTTGGCCGGCGCGGCGACGCTGGTGCTCGTCTTCGGATTCTTTTTGTGGCGTGGGTTGCGCGCCGGATTCCGCGCGCCCGACCGTCTGGGGATGCTGCTCGCCGTCGGGTTGACCACGAGCATCGTAATCCAGGCGTTTTTCAATATCAGCGTGGCGTTGAATCTGGTTCCGGCCAAAGGCATCACGCTTCCGTTCATCAGCGCGGGCGGATCGTCGCTGATCACTGCGCTGGCGTCAGTCGGAATCCTGTTGAATGTGTCAGAGCAGGGAATCGAAAGCGGGAGATCGCGAGAGCGGGAGAGCGGGAGATGAGCGAATCGAGACAAGAGGCGTCAAATTCGAGAGAGCAAGGCGCAGTGGGGGCCTCCGCTCTCGCGCTCTCGCGATCTAGCGCTCTCCCGCTCTCTGTCATCATTGCTGGCGGCGGCACTGGCGGGCACATTTATCCCGGCGTCGCCATCGCGCAGGAGTTCAGGCGGCGCGACGCGGATACGCAGATTCTTTTCGTGGGCACGGCCAGAGGGCTTGAAACGAAGATCATTCCGCGCGAGGGATTCAATCTGGAATTGATCGAAGTGGCCGCGCTCAAACGCGTCAGCATCGTCAAACGCGTCAAGTCGCTGTTGATGCTGCCGAAAAGTTTTCTTGCCGTTCGATCTTTGATCAAACAGGTCAGGCCGGATGTGGTGATCGGCGTCGGCGGGTACGCGTCGGGGCCGGTTGTGTTGATGGCTGCGCTGATGAAAGTGCCGACTTTGGTGGCCGAGCAGAACGCGATGCCGGGCTTCACCAATCGCGTGCTCGCGCGATTCGTCAAAGCCGCCGCCGTCTCGTTTGAAGAAGCGAGAAGGTTTTTCGGCGAGAAGGCCGAGATCACCGGCAATCCGGTTCGCGCGGAGTTTTTTGACGTTCCAGTCAAACATGCCGAAGGGCATCCAAACGGGGTGGTTCACGTGCTCGTCACCGGCGGCAGCCAGGGCGCGCGCGCGATCAACGAGGCGGTGGCCGGCGCGCTGCCTCTGCTTGCGGAAGAGAAAGACCGTCTGTCGTTCACCCATCAAACCGGCGAGAACGATTTTTACCGCGTGCGCGACGCTTTTGAAAATTCAGGCATGGACGCCGAGGTGAAGCCTTTTATTGAAAAGATGGTTGATGAATTCGCCCGCGCCGATCTGGTCATCAGCCGCGCCGGGGCGACCACCGTGGCGGAGCTTGCGGCGGCGGGCAAACCGGCGATTATGATTCCGTTTCCGTTCGCCGCTGACGACCATCAGCGCAAAAACGCTGAAGCCATCGAACGCGCCGGAGCGGGCCGAATGATTCTGCAAGCCGAGTTGACGCCCGAACGTTTGGCGAAAGAGTTGTTGTGGCTCATCCGCGATCCGCATCAATTGAACCGCATGGCCGAAGCCAGCAGGAGGCTGGGGCATCCGGACGCGGCGAAGAGCGTTGTTGATCTGGCGATGAGAATCAGAGAGTAGTGGTTGGTGGTTGGTGGTTGGTATCAAGAGGCCAACCACCAACCACCAACCACCAACCACTATGTTCAAAAAGTACCAGCACATTCACTTCGTAGGGATCGGCGGCATCGGGATGAGCGGCATAGCGGAGGTGTTGTTAAATCTGGGCTATCGCGTCTCTGGTTCCGACGCGAAGGCTTCAGTGATCACCGAACGATTGAGCGAGTTGGGAGCGAGCGTCTTTGAAGGTCACGGCGCGAGTAACATTGATGGCGCGCAGGTCGTCGTCACTTCGACGGCGGTGCGAGCCGACAATCCCGAAGTTGCCGAGGCGGTGCGGCGTCAGATTCCCGTGATTCCGCGCGCCGAGATGCTGGCTGAGTTGATGCGATTGAAATACGGCATCGCCATCGCCGGATCGCACGGCAAGACGACCACAACTTCGATGGTGGCGACTGTGCTCGACCGCGCTGACCTCGACCCGACGATAGTTGTGGGTGGCCGCATCAACACCATCGGCAGCAACGCCAAACTGGGGCACGGCGATTTTATGGTGGTCGAAGCCGACGAGAGCGACAAAAGTTTTCTCAAGCTGTCGCCGACCATCGCCGTAGTCACGAACATTGATCTTGAGCATCTGGACTTTTATTCCGGCATCGAAGAGATTCGCTCTTACTTCGTGCAGTTCGTCAACAAGGTTCCGTTTTACGGCTCGGTGATCATTTGCCTGGACGATTCGAACATCCAGATGATCATTCCGCAGATTGCGCGGCGCGTGATTACTTACGGGATGCGGGCGCACGCTGAGATTTCGGCTTTCGATGTGCGGATTTCGCGCGAGAATTTCGGCTCCGATTTCGCGGTGCGGCGCAAAGGCGAAGAGCTTGGACGGATCAGACTTCACGTGCCCGGCGAACACAACGTGCTCAACGCGTTGGCGGCGGTTGCGGTCGGCCTCGATCTGGAAGTTGATTTCCAGGTCATCGCCGAAGGGCTTGAAGCGTTTCGCGGCGCCGAGCGGCGGTTTCAAATCAAAGGTCTGATTGAAGGCGAGAGGAACGGCATTCTGGTGGTTGACGATTACGGTCACCATCCGACCGAAATTCGCGCGACGCTGGCGGCGGCAAAAACCAGCGGACGCCGTCTTGTGGCGCTGTTCCAGCCGCATCGTTACACGCGGACGGCTGCGCTGCACGAAGATTTCGCGCGGTCTTTTTATGACGCCGATGTCGTGTTGCTGTGCGATATTTACGCCG
>WBZO01003158.1_pt1 | contig 19836 bp, 13 predicted proteins | sample 5204261 | NCBI WGS metagenome assembly WBZO01 (sample SAMN12412400, study PRJNA552823) | activated sludge metagenome | isolation source: activated sludge from anammox sidestream of wastewater treatment plant... | place: USA: North Carolina | collected 2017-09
GCACCGACGAGCTCGTGGGCGGCAATGGGCTCGTCGAGATGGGGACGTTCGTCGCGATCCTGCTCGGCACGATCATCGGCGGCCTCCTCGTGGCGCTGCCGCAGGTCGGCCCGATCGTTGCCGGTGCCGCCGCCATCGCCGTGGCGGTCGCCGGCTGGCTCGTCAGCCGCGGCATTCCGCACACGCCCGCGGTCGCGCCCGACCTCGTCATCAACTGGAATCCGCTGACCGAGACGTGGCGCAGCCTTCGCTTTGCGTACGGCAACCGCATCGTCTGGCTGTCGATGCTCGGCATTTCGTGGTTCTGGTTCTACGGCGCGATGTTCCTCACCCAGTTCCCGAACTTCGCACGCAATGTCTTGGGCGGCAACGAGCACGTGGTGACGTTCCTGCTCGCGCTCTTCTCGATCGGCATCGGCACCGGGTCGCTGCTGTGCGAGCGCCTGGCCGGGCGCAAGGTCGAGATCGGCCTCGTGCCCTTCGGCTCGATCGGCCTGACCGTATTCGCCGTCGACCTGTGGTGGGCGAGCGCCGACCTTGCCGCGACGTCCCTCGTCGGCATTGCCGATTTTCTCGCAGGTCCCGGCCACGTGCGCGTCGTGATCGACCTCGTCCTCATCGGGCTCTTCGGCGGCTTCTTCATCGTGCCGTTGTATGCGTTGATCCAGGAGCGATCGGAGCCGGCGCATCGCTCCCGGATCATCGCGGCAAACAACATCCTGAATGCGATCTTCATGGTGGCGTCGGCCGGAGTCGCCATCGGGCTGCTGGGTGAAGGGCTGTCGATTCCGTACCTCTTTCTCGTCACCGGCATCCTCAACGCCGTGGTTGCGCTGTTCATCTACAAGCTCGTCCCCGAGTTCCTCCTGCGCTTCCTCGCGTGGCTGCTCATCCATACGATGTACCGCGTCGACGAGCGCGGGCTCGACCACGTGCCCGACGAGGGGCCGTGCATCATCGTGTGCAATCACGTGAGTTACGTCGATGCGCTCGTCATCAGCGCCTGCGTGCCGCGGCCGATCCGCTTCGTGATGGACCACGGCATCTTCCGTATTCCGGTGCTGAGCGGGATCTTTCGCGGCATGCGCGCCATTCCCGTGGCGCCGGCGCGCGTCGATGCGGCGCTCAAGGAGAGGGCGTTCGAGTCGGTGGCCGCCGCGCTGCGGGCCGGCGAGATCGTCGCGATCTTCCCCGAAGGCGCGCTCACGCGCGACGGCGAGATGGCACAGTTTCGAAGCGGCGTCGAGCGCATGGTCGCGCAGACACCGGTACCGGTGGTGCCGATGGCGTTGCGCGGCCTGTGGGGGAGCTTCTTCAGCCGTGCCGCCGACGGCCGCGCGCTGCACCGGTTTCGGGGCCTGTTCACCCGCATCGGTATCGTCGCCGCGGCCCCGGTGGCTCCGGCGCAGGCCAACTGCGATGCGCTCTTCGCGCAGGTCCTCGCGCTGCGGGGCGATCAGCGTTAGGCGCGCGGCCGTCGCGCGTGCCGCGATCCATACGAAGGAACCACCATGATCGTCGTGCTGGGCATGGTCGTCGGCTTCATCCTGGGTGCCGTCGTGCTCGACTGGTCGGGCGGCTTGGCCGGAGCCTTCGTCGGCTTCATCGTGATGATGGCGTGGCGCTCTCGCACGCAGGCCGCGGCGCGGCAGGCGGCGCGGCAGGACGCACCCGCGGCTGCGACGACGCGTGTGGTCACGCCCGAGTCCTTGCCGGTCGACGTCCGCCTGGCAGCGCTCGAGGCCCGCCTGGCAGCGCTCGAGGCGCGTATTGCGACCGTCCGGGACGCGCCTGCGCGTCCCGACGCCCCGGCCGTCGCGACCGAAGCGGTGCCGATTCCGGCGGCGCCCGGCGTGGACGACACCGGCGACGATCGTCGGGCGGCACCGCGACCCGCCTCCGCGGCGCGCCCGGCGACGGCGACGCCGGTGTCGCCGCCATTACCCGCCGACGACACCGCGGTGGCGACCCCCGCCGGATTCGTGCGTACGCCCCAAGGCACGCTCGAACCGGTACCGACGTCGGACGCGCCGCCGCCGCGCGCGACCGCCGCCGGCGATCCGGCCGGGCGTCGGGCGCCAGTGCGTCCCGTCAATGCGCTCTGGGCATGGTTCACCGGCGGTAATGCCCTGACGCGGGTCGGGGTGATCGCGCTCTTCGTGGGCGTCGGCTTCCTCTTGAAGTATCTCGCCGATGCGATCACCGTGCCGATCGGCGTGCGTCTGTTCGGCGTGGCGGCGGCCGGTGTCATCCTCGTCGTCCTCGGCACGCGCCTCATGCGCACGCGCCACGGCTACGGCGTGTCGCTCGTGGGTGCGGGCGTCGGCGTGCTCTATCTCACGACGTTCGCCGCGTTGCGCTTGTACGGCGTGCTCGACACGGCGCCCGCGTTTGCGCTCCTCGTTGCCATCTCGGGGCTCGCCGTCGTGCTGGCGGCGCGCGCCGATTCGCAGCCTCTGGCGGGGCTCGCCGTGGCCGGCGGCTTCCTTGCTCCCTTCCTCGTGGCGACCCGCAGCGGGTCGCCGTCGCTGTTGCTGGGGTACTTCCTCGTGCTCAATGCCGCGATCCTCGCCCTCGCGCTCAGGAAATCGTGGCGCGCGCTCAATGCGGTCGGCTTCGTCTTCACCTTCGTGCTGGGCGCCTTCTGGGGCGCGCGCTTCTATCGGCCGGAGCAGTTCGCCACCGTCGAGCCCTTCCTCGTTGCGCTGTTCCTCCTCTACGTCGGGGTCGCGATCCTGCATGCGCGGCAGGCGCCGCTTGCGGCCAAACGTCCGGTCGACGGCCTGCTGGTCTTCGGTGTGCCCCTCATCACCTTCGCCCTGCAGGCGGGCCTCGTGCGCGACATGCGCTACGGGGTGGCCGTGAGCGGGTTCGTCCTCGCGGCGTTCTACGCGGCTTGCGCCCGCATCTTGCGCGGGCGCACCCCGCCGGGATGGGCGCTCCTGTCGCGCGCCTTTGCCGCGCTCGCCGTCGTCTTCTTCACCGTCGCGATTCCCTTTGCCGTCGACCCCGAGTGGACTCCGGCGTGGTGGGCGCTCGAGGCGGCGGCCGTCTACTGGATCGGCTGCCAGCAGCGCGAGCCGGTCGCGCGCGGCTTCGCTGTCGTGTTGCAGGTGGCGGCAGGCGTCGTGTTCGCCGTCTTTCATCCGGACGGGCACGGCCCCCTGTTTGCCAACGCCGCGTTCCTCGGCACGATCGTCGTCGCGCTCGCTGCGTTCACGACGGCGCGGTTGATCGACCGTCATGCCGATGCAGTGAGCGGGCTCGAGCGCTCGCTCGCCCCCTTCGCGCTCGCGTGGGGCATCGGTGCGTGGCTCGTCGCCGGCGCCTTCGAACTGACCCGCACGCTGCCCAGGTCGAGTGAGGCGCAGGCGATGCTCGCGTACACGCTGGTGAGTGTCCTCCTGGCGCTGGGTCTCGCCCGCATGCTGCGCTGGCCGCGGCTCGCGTGGGCCAGTGTGGCACTGCTGCCCATGCTCGTCGTGGTCGCCATCGTCGACTGGGAGCGCTCGCATACCACGCTCGCCCGGTACGGGATCGTGCTGTGGCCGCTCGTCTGGATCGTGCAATGGGTCGCGCTGCGCGCGCTCGAGCGCGGTGACGCGGGCCCTGCCGATGGCGCACCGAACCGTGCCTGGATTGCGCGCTTGCACGCGGCGTCCTCGGTCGTCCTGGTCGCGTGGCTTGGCTGGGAGGCGAGCGAATGGGTCGGCCGCGTCGCGCCGGCGGGCAGCGTGTGGATGCCCTGCGCGGCGGTGTGGCCTGCGCTCGTCTATCTCGCTGCGATGGCGCGTCGGCCGTTCGCCGCCGCGTGGCCCTTGGCCGCATTTCGCGATGCCTACGCGCTGCACGCCGGCACCGTCATTGCCACGTTCGCAGGCGTCTGGTTCCTGCTCGCCAACGTGCTCTCCCCCGGTGGCGCGCCGCCGCTGCCCTACCTACCGCTCGCCAATCCGCTCGATGTGACGCTCGTCGCGGTGGCGTTCGCACTCGTCGCGTGGGCCACACGTTCGAGGACGTGCACGCCGCGCACCGCCTACATCTGGCTCGGCATCGGGCTCTTCCTTCTCGTCAGCGCCATCGTGTTTCGCTCGGTACACCAGTGGCTGGGCGTGCCCTGGCGGCTCGCGGCGCTCGTCGGCTCGAAGCCGTTGCAGGCGGCCCTCACGCTCACCTGGACCGCGATTGCCTTGCCACTCATGGTGTTCGCGCACCGGCGGGCGGTACGCCCGCTGTGGATGGCCGGTGCGGCACTCCTCGCGATCGTCGTCGTCAAGCTCTTCGTGCTCGACCTCGCGGCGCTCTCCGGATTGCCCCGTATCGCCGCCTTCATCGGCGTCGGGGTGCTCCTGCTCCTCATCGGCTACCTCGCGCCGCTGCCGCCGGCCCCCGGGGGTGCGGCGTCGCGGCGCGTCGATGCCACTGGCGCGCTAGACGCCGGCACGGACTCCGAGTCGACGCAGGATCGTTTCCAGCAGGCACCAGCGCGTGAAGCCGCTTTGCAGGAGGTTGACGCCGACGAAGGCGGTGAACGCCAACCACCACGCGCTCACGAATAGGGGACTGTCCGGGATACCGAGTGCGAGCGAGGCGAGGATGAAGGCCCCGGCGATGATGCGAACGAGCGGCCACGAGGTCATGCTGGATTCTCCTGAATGAGAGCCGCAGGGCGGCGACGATGGGCGACGTAATAGAGCAGCGGGATCACGACGAGAGTGAGCACCGTCGAGACCAGGATCCCGAAGATGAGCGAGACCGCGAGCCCGTTGAAGATCGGGTCGTCGAGGATGAAGAACGCGCCCAGCATCGCAGCGAGTGCGGTGAGCGCGATCGGCTGCGCGCGGATCACCGCGGAGTGCACCACCGCGTCGTCGAACGGCACGCCCTGGGCCACCTGCAGCTTGATGAAGTCGACGAGCAGGATCGAGTTGCGCACGATGATCCCGGCCAGCGCGATCATGCCGATCATCGACGTTGCGGTGAACTGCGCGCCGAGCAGTGCGTGCCCCGGCATCACGCCGACGATCGTGAGCGGGATCGGTGCCATGATGATGAGCGGCGTGAGGTACGACCCGAAGTGCGCGACGACGAGCAGGTAGATGAGCACGAGCCCCACGGCGTACGCCAACCCCATGTCGCGGAACGTCTCGTAGGTGACCTGCCACTCGCCGTCCCACTTGAGGCTGAAGCCGCGGTACGGATCGTCCGGCTGGCGCACGAAGTATTCGGCGAGCGTGCCGCCGCCGGGCATCGGCAGCGACAGCACGGCGTCACGTGCAGCGAACATGCCGTACAGCGGGCTGTCGGTCGCACCCGCGGTGTCGGCGAGCACGTACGACACCGGCAGGAGATCCTTGTGATGGCGCGGCTGGTCGCGCGTGCCATCACGATCGATGCTCACCAGTTCGCGCAGCGGCACGGCCTTGCCGGCGGCGCTTTGCACGGTCAGTTGCAGCAGCGTGGCGAGGTCGCCCTGCGCTTCGGCCGGCAACTGCAGGCGAACGGGCGCCGGAAACTTCGAGGCGTCGCGCAGGTAGGTGACGTCCTCGCCGCCGAGGCCGGCGTTGAGCGTCGCCACGATGTCGTCCTGGCGCACGCCGGCCAGTGCCGCCTTGGCGCGATCGACGCTGATGAGCGTGCGCGGCGCCGGCGCCTCGACGGTGGTGTCGACGTCGACGAGTCCCGGCGTGCGATCGAACACGGCCTCGACCGCGCGCGCGACCTCCATGCGTCCGGCGTCGGTCGGCCCGTAGATCTCGGCCACGATCGGTGACAGTACCGGCGGCCCGGGCGGGACCTCGACCACCTTCACGCGCGCGCCGTGCGCCTTGCCGATCGCGGCGAGCGCCGGACGCACGCGGGTCGCGATCGCGTGGCTCTGGTCGTGCCGGTGCGCCTTGTCGACGAGATTGACCTGCAACTCGCCCACGTCGCCGCCGCTGCGCAGGTAGTACTGGCGCACGAGGCCGTTGAAGTTGATCGGTGCCGCGGTGCCGACGAATGCCTGGTAATCGGCGACTTCGGGGACGGTCGCAAGGTGGCGACCCATCTCGCGCAGCACCGCGGCCGTCTTCTCGAGCGGCGTGCCCGCCGGCATGTCGACCACGACCTCGAATTCCGACTTGTTGTCGAACGGCAGCATCTTGAGCACGACGAGGCCCACGACAGGCAGCGCGAGCGAGATCGCGATGAGTCCCGCGACGGCGAGCCAGAGGAGGGCGCGATTGCGCGCGGCGTGCGCGGCGCCGATGAACGGGGCGAAGATGCGTCCGAACGCCGGCGCGAGCCGGCTGCCGACGCCGCCGTGCGCTGCGGGCACGGCCTTGCCCGACAGGTGAATCGCAAGCCACGGCGTCACCGTGAAGGCAACGCCCAGCGAGATCAGCATTCCCATGCTCGCGTTGATCGGGATGGGGCTCATGTACGGACCCATGAGTCCGCTCACGAAGGCCATCGGCAGCAGCGCCGCGATGACGGTGAAGGTGGCGAGGATCGTCGGCCCGCCCACCTCGTCGACCGCTTCGGGAATGATCTCGAGCAGCGGGCGCGCTGGATCGAGTTGCCGGTGCCGGTGGATATTCTCGACGACCACGATGGCATCGTCGACGAGGATCCCGATCGAGAAGATGAGCGCGAACAGCGACACGCGATTCAAGGTGAAGCCCCACGCCCACGAGGCGAAGAGCGTGGCGGCGAGGGTCAGCACCACCGCGGCGCCGACGATCACCGCCTCGCGCCAGCCGAGCGCAAACAGCACGAGCGCCACCACGCTCGCCGTCGCGAAGACGAGCTTCTCGATCAACTTCAGCGCCTTCTCGTTGGCCGTCGCGCCGTAGTTGCGCGTGACCGCGACCTCGATGTCCGGCGGGATCACGACGTTGCGCAGGTGGTCGATTCGGCTCATCACGGCATCCGCGACGTCGACCGCGTTCTGCCCGGGCTTCTTGGTGATGCTCATGACCACCGCGGGGAACTCGCGCGCATCGGCGCCGGTGGTCCCGTACCACACGTAGTGCTGCGGCAGCGGAGGGCCGTCGTCGACGTGCGCGACCTGCTCGAGGAAGACCGGGGCGCCGCCGCGGGTGGCGACGATGAGGCGGGCGACGTCGCGGGCGTCGCGGAAGAACGGGCCGGCATCGACGAGGACCGCCCGATTGTCGCTGACGAGTTCGCCGATCGAGGCGCCGTTGTTGGCGGAAACGAGCGCGTTGCGGATCTCGCTCACCGTCACGCCTGCCGCATTCATGCGCGCCGGATCGAGCCGGACGTTGATCGCCCGGCGCGGTCCGCCGACCGTCTCGACCTCGCGGGTGCCCGGCACGCGCTTGAGGTCGATTTCGATGGCATGCGCGACGCGCTCGAGGTCGGCGGCGCCGGTATGCGCATCCTTCGCACGCAGCGCGAGCGTCACGATCGGCACGTCGTCGATGCCTTTCGGCTTCACGATCGGCGGCAACGTGCCCAGATTGCGCGGCAGCCAGTCCTGGTTGGACATGATCGTGTCGTACAGGCTCACGAGCGCCGTGATGCGCGGCACGCCGACCTCGAACTGCACCGTCACCACCGCAAGCCCCGGCTGCGAAACCGACGTCACGTGCTCGACCTTCGGGATGCGCGCGATGACCTGCTCGGCCGGGGCGGCCACCATCTGCTCGACGTCGGCCGCCGAGGCTCCCGGAAAGGGGATCAGCACGTTGGCCATCGTGACGTTGATCTGCGGCTCCTCCTCGCGCGGCGTCACGAGCACCGCGAAGACGCCAGCCAGGAAGAGCACGAGGGCGAGGAGCGGCGTGATCCGCGCCGCCTGGAAGTAGCGCGCGATGCGCCCCGACAAGCCGAGCGGCGCGCTCATGCGATCACGCGGCGCACGCTCGCGCTTTCGCGCTGGGGGCGGCAGCGTGGGCTCATTGCCGCGCGGCGGCGAGCGCATCGACCGCGATCGTCTCACCGGCGCGCAGTCCGGCAGCGATCTCGACGCGGTCGCCGACGATCCGGCCCGGGCGCACCTGGCGCAACTGCGGGCGGCCGCTGGCGTCGACGACGTAGACCGCGGCGTATTCGGGACGGCGCACGAGCGCGGACTGCGGCACCGTGATCGCCGCCGTGGCGGCGGTGGCCAGCGGAAACACCGCGCGCGCGAACATCCCGGGTGCTACGCCGCGCAGCCCGGTCGGCAGGCCGAGGCGCACGTCGCGCGTGTGCGTGGTGACGTTGGCGACGGGAAGCGGTTGCACGCTCGTGGCGTCGATCGCGCGCCCGGCGCCGGGTGCGCCGGGGATCGTCACCCGCACCGGCGCAGCGGCATCGAGCCGCGCAAGCTGGCTCTCCGGGAGCGCGGCGACGACGCGCAGCGCCGTGGGGTCGTACACGACGAGGAGGGCGATCCCGGGGGACGCCATGTCGCCGACCTCGGCGCCGACGCTCGCGACGACTCCGGCGTACGGCGCCGTGAGCGTGGTGAACGTCGACTGCGTGGCGGCCACGCCCGCCTGCGCGATCGACGCCTGCGCGTCGGCCTGCGCCGCCTTGTACTTCGTTTGCGCGAGGTCCATCGCGGCCTGCGAGATGTAGCGCTGCTCGTACAGGCGCTCGTTGCGCTCGTACTCGCGGCGCGCGGCATCGAGCTGCGCCTGCGCGGCGACGACCTGCGCGCGGCTCGTCGCGAGCTGGTCGGTCGCGGTGCGCGCGTCGAGCCGGACCAGGACCTGGCCCGCCTTCACGGTGTCGCCAGCGCGCACGCGCATCTCGACGATGCGCGCCGGCACCTGCGCGGCGATGGCGCTCTGGCGCACGGCCTCGACCACGCCGTCGGCCACGTACTCGGGGGTGACGTCGCTGGCGGTGACCGGCGCTGTGACGAGCGGTGCGGCGTGCGCGACGGCGAACATCGCACAGGCCGCGACGGCGGCGATGAAGGGGTGACGCGGGATCGTCGTGCTCACGGCGCTCCCCGATGCGGTGGACGGTTGTCGGCGTGCGGCATTGTGCTACTATATAACCACTTAGCGATAAATACAAGTAGCCCGAGAGTAGTAGACTGTGCGCATCAACCCTTCGCCCGGATGCCGATCGATGGACGAACTCGACGAGCGCGCCCTGGATCAGGTCGCCACCTTTTTCTCCGCCTTCGCCGTTCCCACACGGCTGCGCATCCTCAACACGTTGCGCCTTGGCGAGCGCAACGTCGGCGACCTCGCGCAGGCGTTGGGAACGAGTCAGGCCAACATATCGAAGCACCTGGCGCTCCTCGCGCGCCTCGGCGTGATCGCGAAGCGGGCGCGTGGAACGAGCGCGTACTACCACATCGTCGACCCGCGGGTCTTCGACCTGTGCGACCTCGTGTGTGCGCAGGTCGGGCGGCGCCTGACGAGCGAGATCGCGGCGCGCGATGCGCTCCTGCGCTCGGCCCGGCCACGCACGCCGCGCCGCGCGCGGCCATCGCGGCCATGAGAGGCACCGGCAAGGACACGCGCACGTGCGCTCACGACACGGCCGGCGGCGAAGCGCCGTGACCGCGATCGCCGCACGGCCTGTGGCATGATGCCGGCCATGGCCGCCAACACCTTCGGCACGCTCTTCGCATTCACATCGTTCGGCGAATCGCACGGCCCCGCGATCGGTTGCGTGGTCGACGGCTGTCCGCCGGGCTTGGCCCTCGCCGAGCCCGACATCCAGCGCGAACTCGATCGCCGTCGTCCAGGCACGTCGCGGCACGTGACGCAGCGGCGCGAGCCCGACACCGTCGAGATCCTCTCGGGGGTGTTCGAGGGGTACACCACCGGCACGCCGATCGCGCTCCTCATCCGCAACCAGGACCAGCGCAGCAAGGATTACGCGAACATCGCGCAGACGTTTCGCCCTGGGCACGCGGACTACACGTACTGGCAGAAGTACGGCATTCGCGACTATCGCGGCGGGGGCCGGCAATCGGCGCGCGAGACCGCGGTGCGCGTCGCCGCCGGCGCCATCGCGAAGAAGTGGCTACGCGAGCGCTACGGCGTCGTGATCCGTGGTCACCTGACCCAACTCGGCCCGATCGCGATTCCGTTCGAATCGTTCGCGCACGTCGACGCCAATCCGTTCTTCGTCGCCAATGCCTCGATCGTGGCCGAGCTCGAGGCGTTCATGGATCGCTTGCGCAAGGACGGTGATTCGGTCGGCGCGCGGGTCGAAGTCGTTGCCACGGGCGTGCCCGTCGGGTGGGGTGAGCCCATCTACGGCAAGCTCGACGCCGACCTCGCCGCGGCGATGATGAGCATCAACGCGGTGAAGGGCGTGGAGATCGGCGCCGGCTTCGCCGCGGTGGCGCAGCGTGGCACCGAGCATTCGGACGAGATGACGCCCGAAGGCTTCCTGTCCAACCATGCCGGCGGCATCCTCGGCGGCATCTCCACCGGTCAGGACGTGCGCGTCGCGCTCGCGATCAAGCCCACGTCGTCGATCCGACTCGATCGCCGGTCGATCGACAAGGCGGGGCAGGCGACGATCGTCAATACGCACGGTCGCCACGATCCGTGCGTGGGCATTCGCGCGACACCCATTGCCGAGGCGATGCTTGCCGTGGTCCTCATGGACCACGCGCTACGGCACCGGGGGCAGAACGCGGACGTGGCGGTGACCACGCCGCGGATCGCCGCGCAAGCGCCGGAGGGCGACGCGCCGTCACCCCGCGCGCCCCGCAACACGGTCGGCGATCCCGACCCCGCGGAGGCGTAGTCAGCGCTCTTCGCTGCGCACGGTCTCCACGCGCGCCTGCGCCCCACCGCGCGCGAACGTCAGGGCAACGCGCTCGCCTGCGCTCACCTGGCGGGCATCGACCACGATCGTGCCGGTGGCTGTCGTGACGTACGCGTAGCCGCGGGTGAGCACCGCGCCGGGATCGAGATGGCCGAGGCTTTGCGCAAGGGCATCGAGCCGGCGCGTTGCAACGTCGAGGTGCGCGCGCATGCCGCGCTCGAAAGCGGGCACGAGGCGCTCGATAGCGACGGCGCCCGGCAGCGGTGTGCGCAATTCGCGGGCGAAGCGCAGCTGTGCGGTCGCCGCACGGTGCGCGCGCTGCGCGTGCGCGTGCCGCGTGGTGCGATCGAGGCGCGCGGCAAGTTCGGTAACGCGCGCCGCCTGCGTGGCGATGCGGGCGGCAGGATGCACGAGGCCGCGTTGTGCGCGATCGAGTCGCTCTTCGCCTGCCTGCAACCGGCGCGACGCGGCGGTCGCGAGGGAACGCGCGACGGGCGCGAGGCGCTGCCCGAGCGCCACACGATCCGGAACGACGAGCATCGCCGCGCCGGTCGGTGTGGGCGCGCGCACGTCGGCGACGAAATCGCAGATCGTGAAATCGATCTCGTGCCCCACACCGGAGACGACCGGCAGCCGCGACGTGTATACCGCGCGTGCGACCGGTTCCTCATTGAAGGCCCAAAGGTCCTCGATCGAGCCGCCGCCGCGGGCGACGATGAGCACGTCGACCTCGGCGCGCGCGTTGGCGATGTCGATCGCTTGCGCGATCTGCGCGGCGGCGTCCGCACCCTGCACGGGCGTCGGGTAGACGACGACGCGCACCGACGGCCAGCGCCGGGCGAGCGTGGCCTGGATGTCGCGTAGCGCCGCGGCCTGCGGTGAGGTCACGATGCCGATGCCGCGCGGATACGCCGGGAGCGCGCGCTTGCGCTCGGTCGCGAACCAGCCCGCGGCCTCGAGGCGCGCCTTCTGGCGGGCGAAACGCTCGTAGAGCGCGCCGACGCCGGCAAGACGCACGGTGTCGACGCTCAACTGGAACTCGCCGCGGACCTCGTAGATCGTCGGCGTGGCGCGCACCTCGACGTGCAGGCCGTCGCGCAGCGCGAAGTCGACGTGTTGCGCGCGCGTGCGGTACAGCACGCAGCGGACCTGCGCCTGCGCGTCCTTCAGGCTGAAGTAGCAGTGCCCGGAAGCCGCGCGCGAGAAGCCGCTGATCTCGCCGCTCACCCAGGCGAGCCCGAGCGCGCGCTCGACCGCAAGGCGGGCCTGCGCCACGAGCACCGATACCGTGAGCACAGGCCCGGCATTGGGCGCCGGCGCACCGCGCACTTCCGGTCGTGGCGTCGGTCGCGGCGCAAAGAGGTCGCCGGTCATGCGGGATGCGGGTTGGGTGGGGTTCGACAAACGCAGTGCAGCATCGTCGATGTCCTGGACGAAAGCGCGGGCGACACGTCGTGCCACCGGGGTCGGGTCCGCGGGGAACGCCTTCCGGGGCTGTCCTCACGCGGTCTGGGAACGCCTTTGCAACTGGCTGTTATGACAGGGGAATTTCGCGGCCAGAAATTGGCCAGCGCAATGTTTTCCGTACAGGACGGCGACTTAGCGAACCAATGTACAGGATATGCACACCGCCATCCACAGTATTTGTGGACAAGGCCGCGGCGGCCGCGCGGCGACCCCCATGGGAAGCCCCGTCGGACGCGGGATGACGGGGATCGGCCGTCGTGCCGATGGACAACGCCATGACGGCAGCGGAGGCGTTTGGTTAGAATCATCGTTTCGTCTGGATTGTTCATGAGCGACACGATGGTCGATGCTGCGGCGCCACATCGAGGGGAGCGCAAGCCGGGCGCGGCGGCGCCGGGCGCCGCGCCCGAAGCCGCACCGGCACCGCACTTCCTGCGCGCGATCGTCGCAGAGGACAACCGGAGCGGCAAGTACGGCGGACGCGTGGTCACCCGCTTCCCGCCCGAACCCAACGGCTACCTGCATTACGGCCACGCGAAATCGATCATCCTCAATTTCGGCCTCGCCGCGGAAAACGGCGGCACCTGTCACCTGCGCTTCGACGACACCAATCCACTGAAGGAGGACGTCGAGTTCGAGGATGCGATCGCCGCCTCCGTGCGCTGGTTGGGCTACGACTGGGGTCCGTATCGGTATCACGCCTCGGACTACTACGCCGATTTCTATCGCTTCGCCGTGTGGTTCATCGAGGCGGGCCTCGCCTACGTCGACAGCCAGTCGGCCGACGAGGTGCGTGCCACCCGCGGCACGCTCACCGAGCCTGGCATCGACAGTCCGTACCGCACGCGCAGCGTCGCCGAGAATCTCGATCTTTTCCGCCGCATGCGGGAAGGCGAGTTCCCCGACGGCGCGCACGTCCTGCGCCTGAAGATCGACATGGCGAGCCCCAACGTCAATCTGCGCGATCCGGCGATCTATCGCATCCGGCACGCCACGCACCATCGCACCGGTGACGCGTGGTGCATCTATCCGCTCTACGACTACGCGCATTGCATCTCCGACGCGCTGGAGCGCGTCACGCACTCGATCTGCACGCTCGAATTCCAGGATCACCGGCCGTTGTACGACTGGGTGATCGGCAAGCTCGCTGACGGCGGCCTGCTCGAGCGACCGTTGCCGCAGCAATACGAGTTCGCGCGGCTCAACCTCACCTACGTCGTGCTGTCCAAGCGCCGCCTGATCGAACTCGTGGCCAAGGGCCACGTCGACGGCTGGGACGACCCGCGCATGCCGACCCTGGTCGGCGCGCGCCGGCGCGGCTTCACACCCGAAGGCTTTCGTCTGCTCGCCGAGCGCATCGGCGTGTCGAAGACCGACGCGTGGATCGACCTCGGCGTGCTCGAAGCGTGCATGCGCGACGACTTGAACGCGCGCGCGCCGCGCCGCATCGCCGTGCTCGATCCGATCAAGCTCGTGATCGACAACTACCCGGAGGGCGAGAGCGAGGCGTGCTTCGCCCCCAACCACCCGCAGCGACCCGAGGCCGGGCGGCGCGCGCTCACGCTGTCACGCGAGCTTTGGATCGAGCGCGACGATTATGCCGAGGACCCGCCCAAGGGCTATTTCCGGCTGGCGCCAGGTGCCGAGGTCCGGCTGCGCTACGCGTACGTCGTGCGCTGCACCGGCGCGGTGAAGGATGCGCAGGGTCGCGTCGTCGCGGTGCACTGCACGTACGATCCGGGCACGAAGAGCGGTACGGCTGGCGCCGACGCACGCAAGGTGAAGGGGAACATCCACTGGCTGCCGGTGGCGACCGCGGTGCCTGCCGAGGTGCGCCTGTACGACCGGTTGTTCCGCGTCCCGTACCCCGGGACCCGCGCCGCGCACGGCGGCACCCCGGCGGCAAGCGAAGAGGCGCCGCATCCCGCGCCGGAGGCCGTCGCTGCCGTCGCCGGAGAGGTGGACGAGGCCGCCGACGGCGCCGACCGCAGCTACCTCGACGATCTCAATCCGGCGTCCAAGACCGTGCTGCGCGCCTACGTCGAACCAGCGCTGGCGGATGCCCCGGCCGAGGAGCGCGTCCAGTTCGAGCGGCATGGCTATTTCGTCGCCGATCTCCACGAGCACGGCCCGGGTCGGCCGGTCTTCAACCGGACGGTCGCGCTCAAGGATTCGTGGAGCCGCGGTTAGGCGGCACCGGCCGCACCCCTTGCAACGCGGGCGGGTGAGCCGCATGTTGGCCCCGCGTGCAATTGGTCCGGACGCGCTAAGATGCGCGCCGGCGTCATCGTCGACCTTTCTTGCCCAAGGCGTGCCATTCCCATGAAGCGCATCTTCCTGTTCATCCTCACCAACGTCGCGGTCATCGCGGTCCTGACGGTCGTCCTGAAGGTCCTCGGCCTCGACCGTTCCGGCGGGCCCGGCGCGGGTTACGGCGAGCTACTCGCGTTCTCGGCGGTCGTCGGTTTCACCGGTTCGATCATTTCGCTGCTCATGTCGAAGTCGATGGCCAAGATGTCGACCGGAGCGCACGTCATCACGCAGCCGTCGAACGAGATCGAGCAGTGGCTCGTTGCGACGGTGCAAAGGCTCGCGCAGCGCGCCGGCATCGGCATGCCCGAGGTCGCGATCTACGAAGGCGAGGCGAATGCCTTTGCCACGGGCGCTTTCAAGAACTCGGCGCTCGTCGCGGTGTCGACCGGTCTGTTGCAGTCGATGAACAAGGAGGAGGTCGAGGCGGTTCTGGGCCACGAGATCGCGCACGTCGCCAACGGCGACATGGTCACGCTCACGCTGATCCAGGGGGTCGTGAACACGTTCGTGATCTTCCTGTCGCGCATCATCGGCTCGATCGTCGACCGCGCCGTGTTCCGCAACGAGCGCGGCACCGGGCCGGGCTATTTCCTCACGGTGATGGTGCTGCAGATCGTGCTGGGGTTTCTTGCGTCGATCATCGTGGCCTGGTTCTCGCGGCGTCGCGAGTTCCGCGCCGACGCGGGATCGGCACAGTATCTGGGATCACCGACACCGATGGTCAATGCGCTGCGCCGCCTGGGTGGGGTCGAGCCGGGGACGCTGCCCGAGGCGATGAAGGCGTTTGGCATCACCGATCGCGCAGGCATCATGGCGCTCTTCTCGACGCATCCGCCGATCGCCGACCGGATTGCGGCGCTCCAGCGCAGCGGCCGTTGACCCGGCGCCGACGACACGCGGTGGTCGGCGCACCGTTGCGTGCGGCCCAGCCTGCAGCGCAGTAGGACATGCCGATGTTCAAGATCGAATACGAGGACGACCGCGGCCTCTGGCACGACGTCTTCGATGACGACGGGGCGCTCGTCCTGTTCTCCGACGAGAGCGCCGCCCGCGCGGCGCTCGCCGAGCGCTTCCCGCTACTCGTGCAGATGGAGCGATATGGCGGCGGCAAGCGCACCCGCGTGATCCGGATCCTCGAAGACGAGGACGACTGGCCGAAGCGCGGCGCGTGATGGCGCGTGACGGCGCGGCGCACGTGGATATCGCGCCGCACGTTGGAGCGGTGGCGCGGCACGACCCGGGGCCACCCAAAGAAAACGGCCGGGCGCTTACGCGCACCGGCCGTTCGCCGTGTCGGGCGGCAGCGTCTTACTTGAGATGATTCGAGACGAGCTTCGTCATCTCGAACATCGAAACCTTCCCCTTGCCCCCGAAGACCGCGCGGAGCTTCTCGTCGGCGTTGATGAGGCGCTTGTTGATCGCGTCCTGCAGCTTGTTCTTCTTGATGTAGTCCCAGATCTTCTTGGTGACTTCGGTGCGCGGCATCGGCGTCGCACCGACGACCGCGGCGAGTACCGCGGAAGGCGTCATCGCCTTCATGAAGGCGGCATTCGGCTTGCGCTTGGCGGCGGGCTTCTTTGCCGCGGCCTTCTTGGCGGCGGGCTTCTTCACCGCCTTGGCGGCTTTCTTGGCGGCAGGCTTCTTGGCAGCGGTCTTTTTCGCCGCCGCTTTCTTGGCGGCAGGCTTCTTGGCAGCGGTCTTCTTCGCAGCTTTCTTGGCAGTAGCCATGGTTCTCCTTCCTGTCTGTGGATGCGAGCGGGCGTTGGAGCCGTTCGGCCTGAAGCAGCGCCATCCTGTCAAGGGCCCCACTTCATCGCGGCCGACTATACCGCATTTTCCCTCTGGGCAAGTGCGTTTTGCACGGGGGAAACGCGCAAGGGTGCCGGGGTGTTGCGCGAACGTTCGACGACGCCGTCGCGCGGGCTCAGGACGATGCCAGCCACTGGGCGTACGCCTGCAGCACGAGCGCATTGATGATGTCGACGAAGAAACCGCCGACGAGCGGCACGACGAGGAACGCCCGCGGCGAGGCGCCGTGCGTCTTGACGATCGCCGTCATGATCGCGATCGCCGTTGGCGTGGCGCCCATCGTCAGACCGAAGTATCCGCCCGTGGTGACGGCGGCGTCGTAGGTACCGCCGAGGAGGCGAAAGACGACGTACGACAGCAGCCACCACGTCACCAGCGCCTGCACCACGAGCACCACGAGAAGCGGCAACGCGCTGCCGCGCAGGGTCGCGAGATTCATCGTCATGAGCGACATGGCGAGGAAGAGGCCCAAGGCCACCTCGGCGATGAGCCCCATCGCGGCCGAGCCTGCCGGCCACGGCAGGCGCGGCCAAAGGTAGGGAATCGAGTTCGACAGCACGATGCCGACGACGAGCGATGCCACGAAATCCGGCAGCACCACGCCAGCCTGGGCGAGGTGGTCGTTGGCGACGTCGGCAAGCGCCATCGCCACGGCGATGACGAGGAGCGAAGCGAGCACCGCATTGGCGTCGAGCTTCTCGCTTCCCTCCCTGGCGCGCGGCAATCCGACGGCGAGCGCTTGTGCCCCCTGGCCGGACAGGCCGTGGCGGACGATGAGCTTCTCGCCAAGCGGACCGCCGAGCACGCCGCCCACGATGAGGCCGATCGTCGCCGTGGCAGCGCCGATCTCAGCGGCGCCGGTGAGGCCGAAGCGCTGCGTCAGCACCGGTGCCCACGCGGCCACCGTGCCGTGGCCGCCGAGGAGTCCCGCCGAACCGGCGAGCAACCCAAGTGCCGGAGGCTCGCCCATCGCACTCATGAGGCCCACGCCGATCGCGTTCTGCAAAGCGATGTTGGCGGCGGCGATGAGCGTCAATACGACGACGGCGGTGCCGCCGGCGACGAGCAGCGGTGCGCGCGCGGACAGGCCGATCGTGGTGAAGAACGCGATGAGCAGGACGTCGCGATTGCCGAGGTCGAACGTGATCGCCACGCCGCTGCCGGCGATCGCGGCGGTGAGCACGAGCGAGGCGATGAGTCCTCCGGTGACCGGCTCGGGGATGCTAAAGCGCGTGAGCAGCGCAAAGCGCCGGGTGAGGTAACGGCCGAGGAAGAGGACGATGATCGCGAGGATCAGCGTGTGACGACCGTCGATGTGCATGCTGAGGGCGTGCGTGGGTGCATCCGAACGGATCGGCGCGCGACCCGACACCGCGCCAAGCGCGTAGAATGGCACCTGCGTTAGCCGCATGAGCATACCATCCTCGCTTTCCGCCCTGCGCGTCGATTACGGGCGCGCCGCGCTCGACGAGCACGACGTCGAGCGCGATCCGCACGACCAGTTCGCGCGCTGGTTCGCCGACGCGCAGGCGGCCAAGGTGCCCGAACCCAATGCGATGACGCTTGCGACGGTCGACGCCGACGGGAGCCCGTCGGCACGCATGGTCCTGCTCAAGGAGGCGGATCGCGCCGGCTTCGTGTTCTACACGAACCACGACAGCCGCAAGGGGCGCGCGCTCGCCGCGCACGCGCAGGCGGCGCTCCTTTTCTTCTGGCCCGAACTCGAGCGGCAGGTTCGCGTCGAGGGTGCCGTCGAGACGATTCCCGCCGCGGCCGCCGACGCGTACTGGGCGTTGCGTCCGCGCCTGTCGCGGCTCGGCGCCTGGGCTTCGCCGCAAAGCGCGACGTTGCCCGACCGGGCTGCGCTCGAGGTGCGCTTCGCCGAGGCCGAGCGCCGGTTTCCGGATGAGGCGATCCCGCGCCCGCCGTACTGGGGCGGTTATCGCGTCGTGCCGTCGTACGTCGAGTTCTGGCAGGGGCGCGCCTCGCGCCTGCACGACCGCGTCGCCTACACGCGCCGCGGCGCGGACTGGCAGATCGCAAGGCTCGCGCCGTGAGACGGCTCACAGCCTGCAATCCCGCGCTCGCTGCTATCGTCGTTCTTGGCATCGTCAATCACGTCGTCCTCGCCGGCACTCGGGTGACGGTCACGCTCGACGCCTTGCGACAGGGCGCGTCAACCGCGCTCGTCGGCATGCTGCTCGCGCTCTTCGCCTTGCTGCCGGCGCTGTTTGCCGTCGCGGCGGGACGCCTGTCCGACCGCATCGGCGTGCGCCAGCCGATGATCGTCGGCTCGATCGTGCTCGCGGTGGGCGCCACGCTGCCGCTCGTCTTCCGGGACCTTCCGGGACTCTTCGTGAGCGCGGCGATCATGGGTGTCGGCTTCATGCTCTTCCAGGTCCCGGCGCAGAACATCACGGGCGAGCTCGGTCCGCCGGCGGCGCGTGCGCACAACTTCAGCACGCTCGCGCTGGGTTACGCAATCTCCGGGCTCCTCGGCCCACTCGTTGCCGGCTTCGCGATCGATCACGCCGGGTTCGTCGCCACGTTCGCGCTCTTCGCGCTGCTGCCGCTGCTCCCGGCGGTCGTCCTCGCCCGTGGCCGGCCGCGCTTGCCGGCACCGCCGCCGGTCGCGCGCGAAGTGCGCTCGGGTGGCGCGATCGAGCTCCTCACGCACAAGAAGCTTCGTCGCGTGTTCCTCGTGAACGTGCTGCTCGCCATGGCCTGGGACCTCAACACCATCGTCGTCCCGGTGTACGGCGACAGCATCGGACTCTCCGCCTCCGAGATCGGCGTCATCCTCGCCTGCTTCGGCGCCGCGACCTTCGTCGTGCGGCTCGGCATGCCATGGATCATCCGCCGCATGAGCGAGCACCAGGTGCTCACGGCCGCCTTGCTCGTCTCCGGCAGCGTGTATCTGCTGTTTCCGTTCTCGCACTCGCCGGCGACGCTGATGGCGCTGTGCTTCTGCCTCGGGTTGGGCCTTGGGACCTCGCAACCGATGGTGATGTCGCTCTTGCACACGCACGCCCCACCCGGGCGCATGGGGGAGGCTGCCGGCGTGCGGATGTCGCTCGTGCAGACGATGGCCGTGGGCGTGCCGCTCACCTTCGGCACGCTAGGCGCGACCGTGGGCCTCGCGCCGGTATTCTGGTCGGTGGGGCTCTTGCTCGCCGGCAGCGGCATCTTCTCGAAGCCGCCGCGCGGCTGATCCGTCTACGCGGACGGCTTCATGCGGTCGGCGAACTTCTGCCGGAACTTGGCGACCTTCGGCGCCACGACGTACGCGCAGTACGGCTGGTTGCCGTGGTGCGCGAAGTAATCCTGATGATGCGCTTCGGCCGGATAGAACGGCGCCGCCGGAGCCAACTCGGTCACGATCGGCGGGTCGCCATGGAGCTTCGCGTGTTCGATCCCGGCGATCACCTCGGCTGCGATCGCACGCTGCTCGGCCGTCTGCGCGAAGATCACCGAGCGGTACTGCGGGCCCACGTCGTTGCCCTGACGGTC
>WBZO01003159.1_pt1 | contig 19821 bp, 11 predicted proteins | sample 5204261 | NCBI WGS metagenome assembly WBZO01 (sample SAMN12412400, study PRJNA552823) | activated sludge metagenome | isolation source: activated sludge from anammox sidestream of wastewater treatment plant... | place: USA: North Carolina | collected 2017-09
GTTCGTTCGGGCGAGCTGACGCGCCCCGAGACGCGGCGCCTCGTGAAGGGCCAGATGCACCTGCGTCGCATGGAGGCTCACGCGAAGGCAGATGGCACCGTCACGGCGCGCGAACGGGCCCGGCTCGAATGGAATGCGGACAAGCAGAGCGCCCGCATCCATCGCCAGAAGCACGACGCACAGGATCGCAACTGACACGGAAGGCCGGCGGAGCGTGCGCTCCGCCGGCCGGCCCGGTGTCCTCCTGGAAAGCTACTTGCGCTTGTCTGCCGTCGCGTCCCGCGCAGCGCGAAATTCCGAATCCGCCGCCCAGTCGGGCCAGGTCGTCGAGTTCGCGAGATCCGAGCCAACCTTGTAGAGGAGTTCGAGGTCGCTCACCATGCCCGTGAACGGCCACTTCGGATCGAACTCGTCCGACGGCTGGTGATAGCGGTGTTCCGTATAGTCCTCGGCCTGCGCCTTGCCGGCCGCCACACCGCCCTCGACCCAGTCCTCGCCGGAATCGAACGAGACGGCCGGCACGCCGCGCTTCGCGAACGGAAAGTGATCGGAACGGAAGAACAGCCCCGCCTCGGGTTTCGCGTCCGGGGAGTAGGTGCGGTGCCACGTCTTGGCGTCGGTGATCAGCAGGTCGAGCAGATCGAGCCTGGCGCTGCCCGATATCGAGAAGTCGCGCGTGGGACCCCACGGTGACAGGGCGTCGATGTTGAGCACGCCCACGGTCGTCGCGAGCGGATAGACCGGGTTCGAGGCGTAGTACTCGGAGCCGAGGAGTCCCTTCTCCTCGGCAGTGACGGCGAGGAACACCACGGAGCGCTCCGGCTTTTTGCCGTGCGCGAAGGCCCGGCCGAGCTCGATCAAAGACGCGACACCGGTCGCATTGTCGACTGCGCCGTTGTTGATGGTATCCCCGTGCGCGTCGGGTGCGCCGATGCCGAGATGATCCCAGTGCGCGGTGTAGATCACCGTGTCACCCGGACGCCGGTTGCCTTCGATACGGCCGAGCACGTTGTGCGACGTGATCACCTGCGAGGAAACCGCGTAGTCGGCATTGAAGCCCTCGCCCGCGAGCTCGACCGGCTTGAACTCGCGCGTCTGCGCGAGCTTCTTCAGCGCATCGAAGTCGAGACCGGCGCGGTGGAAGAGATCGACGGCGACATCATGCTGGATCCAGCCCTCGATCAGCGTGTGCGTATCGGACGGGTTGGTGCGCACGATGTCGAACATCGTGTTGGTGTTCGAGTTCTTCACGGTGGCCCAGCCGTAGGATGCGGGCGCCGTTTCGTGCACCACGAGCATGCCGACGGCGCCGCGCCGCGCCGCTTCCTCGTACTTGTAAGTCCAGCGGCCGTAGTACGTCATCGCCTTGCCGCCGAAATCGCCCTGGCCCGCCTCGAAGTCCGGATCGTTGACCAGCACGACGCCGATCTTGCCCTTGAGGTCGACGCCCTTGTAGTCGTCCCACTGGCGCTCCGGTGCGTAGACGCCATAGCCGACGAACACCAGCGGCACGTTCGCGACCTTCACGGCAGTGGCGCCGTTCATCGCCGCGCGCACGGCGATCTGCTCGCCCTGTTTCATCGGCAATTTTTCCTTGCCGATCGACACGGACATGTCGATGGGGCCCGTGATCTCGAAGCGGCCGAGCGGCACGTCCTGGGTCCAGCCCCGAACGCCGTCCTTCAGTTCACCGCCCGGCGCGAGGCCGGCAGCCTTGAACTCCGCAATGATGTAGGCGATCGTCTTCGCTTCGGCCGGCGTGTCCGGCGCGCGGCCTTCGAAGGCATCCGATGACAAGGTCTTGACTTCATCGGCGAGGCGCTTCGCATCGAACTGCGGCGCCTTCTGTGTGCACGCCGAGAGCCACAGGGAAACGCCGAGGACGAGGACGGGAATGGTCTTCACGGGTGTTCACCGGTCAGCGGAGATGGCGGGGATACTAGCGGAGGAGCTCGATCGATGGTGGATATTTGTACATCCGTGCCGCTCGCGATCGCGTGGGTCGTGATCGGTGTCGGCGACATGAGGGAAGCGCTCGACCTGTGGGTCGGGCATTTCGGCATGGAGGTGCTCGTGCGCCGGGAGGGCAGGGACGCGGAACTCGCGCGTGCGTGGGGGCTGGCCGACGATGGCATCGTCGATCAGGCGCTGCTGCTCACGCCAGGCCAGCACGAGGGTGGAGTACATCTCGTCCGGTTTCGCGAGCCGGGTCCGGCCGTGCGTGCCGGTGCAGCGCCGACGGACCTGCTGCCGAAGAGCGTGGACGTCGCGGTGCGCGACATCGCGGCGCGCCGCGACGAGCTGGCGGCGAGCGGCTACAGGTTTCGCTCGGCCATCGGCGTGCTCGAGACGGGCGACGTCAAGGTCCATGAAGTCCACATGAAAGGGCACGATGACCTCAACATCGTGCTCGTCGAACAGCCCGCGCATCCCGATCCGGTCAGCCCGAGGGGCTACGGCGTCGCGCCATTGATCGTCACCGTGTCGCCGGACAACGAGGCGGAGGCGCAGTTCCTCAAGTGCCTGCTGGGCCTCGAGGAGATTGCGCACAATCGCTTCGGTGGCCCATCGGTCGAGAAGACGATCGGGCTGCCGCCGGGCGCCAGCCTCGATGTGCGGATACTCGGCGATGCCGCACGGCCGTTCGGTCGCATCGAACTCGTGCAGTACGAGGGTGTCGCCGGCGAGAACCGCTATCCGCGCGCCCGCGCGCCCGCACGCGGCCAGCTGTCGATCACGTATGCGGTCGATGACCTGTCGCCATGGCTCGCCGGGAGCCCGGCCAACGGTGTCAAGCTGCTCAGTCGCGGCGCAGGCATCTACGGCGCAGGGCGCATGGCGACACTGACCACCCCGGCAGGCCTGCGCGTGGATCTCGTCGAGCGTGCGCCTACCCGAGTCCGAGCACACCCGGATTCATGAGCCCGCGCGGATCGAGCACCCGCTTCAGCTGCGCGAGAAGTGCCGCTGGGGCGGGCGCGAGCGCATCCAGGAAGTGATAGGTGCGGCCGATCTGGTTGGACGCGGCACCGAGGTCGCGGAACAGCGCGACCGTATCGGCGCGCAGTGTCGCGACGAGTTCGCGCGCGGCAGGATTCGGCGCAGGCTCGGCGAGCGTTGCGAGCCACGCGGGATCGGGTGCTGCGCGATGCAGCGGCAGCCACGCGTCCGGCCAGTGGAAAACGCACTCGAAGCTGAATGCGAGGCTGCCGAGCGCCGAGCAGAGGCGCGTGACCGAGACGCCATGACTGCGCATCGCCGGCAGACGTGGCGCCAGCATGCGATCAAAGGCCTCGATCAGTGCGCGCGCATCCGAATGTGCGACTTTCGCATTGAGGGCGGCCCAGCGCCGTCCATCGTGATCGAGCACACCGTTCAGTCCGGCGAACAGGTCGGCGCGCGCGACACGCGGTATGGTCGGCGCGACTTCACGGCCGCCATGGCCGATTGCGAGGCGGCGCGCGAGGTTGAGGTCGGCGGAAGCGGCGGGTGCGCTGCGTCCCGCGGTCACGACGTGCACCGAATAGCCGCCGCCGGGGACGGGACGACTGCCACCGCGCGCGAGCGACCACAGCGCGCGGGTGGCGCGCAGCGGCCCGCGCGACGCGCGCACGACGCGCCACGCGGTCCGTGCCCTGTCGGCGCCGGATACGCTGGCCGCAGCGGCAATCGATGCGCCGTCGAGGATATAGAGATCCTCCGCCGCCCCGGTGCGGGCGATCGCCGACAAGGCTGCGGCGGCGTCGACGAGCCGGGGAAAATGGAATGACCCGAAATCGACGTGCGGCGGCGCATGGATCAGCCGCAGGGTCGCTTCCGTCTTCACGCCAAACGCCCCACCGTCGTGGAGCAGGAGCCCGGTGAGATCAGGCCCGAACGTCCGCAGTACCGGTTTCGTCGGCCGTGCGAGCGCGCCGAGCCCCGTACGCAACAGCGTTCCGTCCGCGAGCGCCACTTCGAGTCCGAGCGTGCATTCCGCGGCCGATCCGTAGCGGGCGGAGCCGAAGAAGAGTGCGCCGTGACTCAGGCCCCCGCCGAGAGTGGCACCGGCCCCGGAAAAGGTCCCGAAAAACGGCAGGCGCAGTCCCCGGGGATGCAGCGCTTCGTGGAGCTGTTTCCACGTGACGCCCGCTTGTGCAGTCACGTACAGGTCGTCGCCGTCGATCGCCAGGATCCGGTTCAGGCCGCCGAGATCAATGGTGATCGCCTGCCCGGTCGGCGACGCGTAGCCGCCCGTGTAACTGAGCCCGCCGCCGCGGGGGATGACTGCACATCCGTGACCCGTTGCGGCTGCAACTGCGGCGGCGACGCCGCGACTGTCGACGGGACGCACGACCGCGAGCGGCCGGGCGCCGGATGAATACAGATCGCTCGCCGCGAGCGCGAGGGCCGGCTCGTCGGTGCGAACCGCGTGATCGCCGACGGCGAGGCGCAGGGCGTCGAGCAGCATGGTGCCGGGTCTTCGGCTATTCGGTTGCTTTCAACGGCAAAATAACCGAAAAACCGAAAACCCGGCACCACGTCTCGTCAGAGGCCGTAGCGCACGGCGAGCGACCACATCCGCGGGGGATACAGGTAGCCGGCGCCAAAGCCGAGCGAGCGGCCGAAGTCGAAGCCGCCGTTGAACACCTCCGAGTCGGTCAGGTTCGTGCCCGCGAGCGTTACGAGGAGCTTGCCGGACGCGTTCTCCCAGCGCAGTTGTGCGTTGAGGAATTCATAGTCATGGACGCGGATGCCCGGGCTCGCGCACAGGTTGTTGTAGTGGTCGTCCTTGGCGGAGTAATCGGCACCGAGCGAAAGGACGCCACGCTGGCCCATGTCGTACGAGTAGTTGGCGCCGAGCCGATAGCTCCACTCGGGCGCCTGCTTCAGCGGCAGCTTGAGGTATTGATCGACCGTCGTGATGCCCTGGGCGGCGCAGGTCGACAGCGCGGCTGTCCACTTCGTGTACTCGCTGTCGAGGAGCCCGAGCGAGCCGTTCAGCTCGAGTCCCTTGACCGGCACGGCAGTCACTTCGAGTTCGAGGCCGTCGATCGTCGCATTGCCTGCATTGATGCGCCCGAAGCCGCCATCCGGCGTCGTGACGCCGAACTGCAGGCCGTCATATTTGTTGCGGAACACGGCGAGATTCGTGCGCAGGCGCCGGTCGAGCCAGTCGGCCTTGAGGCCGCCTTCGTAGCTCCAGTTGGTTTCAGGATCGCCGACGATGCGCAGCAGGTTGCGCAGCGCGGCGGTGTCGCGGCCCGACGTCGTGCCGCCCTTGAAGCCCTTCGCCGCCGACAGATACACCATGGCGCTGTCGGTGAGCTGGAAGTCGACGACGACGCGCGGCGTCGTATCGTCCCAGGTCCTGTCGAAGGCGCTCTCGTTGGCGAAGCTGTAGTAGCCGAGTGCGAGCTGGGCCGGAGTGCAGGGCGCCGCAGCAGCCTGCACCGGCGCCGCGCCCGTCGGGTTGATGCACACGACCTGCTCCGTGCCGTTCGGCAGGATCACGTGGTTGGAGAAGTCCTTGCTCTCGCGCGTATAGCGCAGCCCCGCGGTCAGCGACAGGCGATCCGTGGCCTTGTAGGTGCCACTGAAGAAGGCCGCCCACGAGTCCGTCGTCATTTCCTCGCGCGCGATGTTGGTCAGGTCGAAGCGCCCCGCGAGCGAAATGGGTACGCCGACGAAGGCCGGCAGGCCCACCACCGAGCGGGTGTCCTGCTTGTTGTTCTCGCGGAAGAAGTAGAGGCCCGCGACGTAATTGAAGCGATTGTCCGCCGCGGTGCCGACTGCCTGCAACTCCTGGCTCACCTGGTACTGCTTCTGGTCCTGGAACAGGTGAAACCGGCCGGTGATCGACGGCGGCGGCAGCAGCACGTCGCCGTCCGCGTCGAGGTACAGCAGGTTGTCGAGTGTGCGGTACGCGGTGATCGACTTGATTGTCAGGTCATCGGTCGCCTTGAACTCGAGCGTGGCGGAGGCACCCCACTGGTCGAGATCGTTCTTCGGATCGACGATGTCGGAGTCCGTCACCCAGAAGCTGCCAGTGCGCGGTACCGGATCGTGCAGCGGATCGCGCAGCGCATCGAGTGTGAGCGGCACCGCGTAGCCGGGTGTCGAGCGTTCACGAATGTAGTCGGCGGTCAGCAGCGCGTGAAAGCGGTCGGTCGGCTCGGCGAGCAGCGAGAGCCGGGCGCCCTTGACGTCCTGGTCGTTGACGAATCTCCCGTCGACGGCGTTGCGCGTGTAACCATCGCGCGTACGCACCAGCACGGCGCCCTGCAGCGCCGCCTTGTCGCCGAGCGGCACGTTGCCGGTGGCGCGTGCGTCGAAGCGGTCATAGCTGCCGATCGTCAATTCCGCCTGGCCCTGGTACTCGCCGAGGGTCGGCTTCTTCGAGACGAGCTTCACTGCGCCGGCCGACGTGTTGCGGCCGTAAAGGGTGCCCTGCGGGCCGCGCAGCACCTCGAGGCGCTCGATGTCGAACAGGTCGAACATCGCGCCGGTCTGGCGCGCGATGTACACGTCGTCGATATAGATGCCGACCGGCGTATCGGCCGTGAAGAACGATTCGTCCTCACCGACACCGCGCAGGAAGATCTTCGAGGCGCTGCTCGTGCCGGTGTTCTGGTTCATCACGATGTTCGGCACGATCTGGTCGAGCTGCTGTATGCTGCGGATCTGCTGGCGCTCGAGCATGTCGGCGGAGAGCGCAGTGATCGCGAGCGGTACCGACTGTTCGGCCTCTTCGCGGCGCTGGGCCGTGACAGTCACCTCCTGCAATCCCTCGACGACCTTGCTGCCCTCGGCCTGCGACTGCGCCTTCGCCGGCGCGCCGAATACGGCGACGACGAGCGCGGTCGAAGCGATCACGGCGAATATTGGGGCCCTGTGTGCGGATGTCATTGTCCCGTCTCCTGCAGGCTGGTTGTTGTGCGCACCCATCATCGGGACCGGCACCGCCGACGCGATTTCGCGACCCCGGGTCCGTGTACCATTGTCCGGACAATGGAGTAAATAGGAACAGACCGAATTCGGCAACAAATATACAACCTGGACACGGGTCCGGATCACCCGATGCGTTCGAGCAACAACCCGGACCACGCCGCGGCGACCATCAGCACGAGACCGGGGACGATGCGCAGCGCGAACGCGCGGCCGCCCGACCACGCGGAGATGCCGGCCTTGGTGAGCGCATTCGTCGTGAACGCGGCGAGCACGGCGACACCCGCGATCGAGACGTCGACGTCGCCGTTGCGGTGCAGCGCGCCGGCCGAAACGGCGCCGGCGTGTGCATCCGCGAAGCCGGCGAGCGCCGAGCCGACGACGGCGCCCTGCGGGCCGAGCCAGTGCACGAGCAGCGCGGAGCCCGCCATCACGGTGCCCATCACGAGCGCGAATCCGACGGCGGCCGCGAGGCTGAAGGCACGGCCGGGTGCGGCTGCATCGTCGCTGCCCTGCGCATGCCACATGAAGAAACCGCCGTACAGCACCGCGCTGCCGCCGGCGAGTGCGAGCGGCAGCGCCATCGTCTCGAGCAGCGGCACGCTGGTGACGGCGAGCAGGGCAGCGAGCTGCAGGACCGTCGCGATGGACGACAGGGCCGCGCCGGCCACTGCCGCACGCGACGCGGCAGACGAGACCCGCGCGCGGGCGCCCATCGCGCTGTGCGTGGCCGAACTCGAGACGAAGCCGCCGAGGAAGCCGGCGAGCGGCAGGCCGCGACGCGTGCCGAGCGCGCGCAATGCGACGTAGCCGACCGCATTGATCGCCATGAACAGCACGGCGAGCAGGAAAACCAGCCGCAGGTTCAGCAGGCCCCAGGGATCGACCGGGCGGTCCGGCAGCAAGGGCAGCACGATCAATGCCGCCGCGGCGAGCGTCAGTCCATCCGCCACTTCCCGCGCGGTCAGCCGGTGGCGCACGAAATCGTGCAGGCGCGACCGCGCGAGCAGCAGGATCGTGACCAGTACCGCGAGGCCCGCGGCGAGGGCCGTCGCGCTCATCGCAAGGGCACCGAGCATGTATGTGACGACGAGCGCGACCTCGGTCGTCAGGCCCGGGTCGCCGGCATCGAACCTGCGGTAGGCGATCGCGGCGAAGCCCGCGACGATCAGCGCGAACACCAGCAGCGCGGGCGTCGATTCGAGCAGCGCGGCGAGCGCACCGAGCAGCGACACCAGCGTGAAGGTCCGCACGCCGGCCATGGACTCGCGAGCACCGTGGGCGCGCTCGCGCTCGACGCCGATCAACAGGCCGATGCCGAGCGCCGCCGCGAGACCGCCGAGATGGAGGGGAGCCATGGCGGCGGCATCTTACAGGTGCGACGTGGCAGTGTGATGATGCTCACAGTCTGTCTTGCGCGACGCGTACGCGCTGCCGCTAGACTAACGGTTCCATGGACACTCGCGGGCCACGTGCGGACGAACGCCGCCGGAACGGCGCCGACCGCAGGCAGCGCGCACTGCACGGGCTGTTTGCGGGCAGCCGGCAGTCGCGACGCCGTGGTCCACGCCGTCGCGACGATCGCGCGCTGGCGGCCGTCGATCGACACCATCCGCAGTGGCTCGCCGTCGCCCTCGTCATCGTGCTGCTGTCGTGCGCCGACGCGTTCCTCACGCTCACGTTGATGCAGCACGGCGCGAGCGAGATCAATCCGGTGATGGCACCGCTCGTGACGGGCTCGGGGCATTCGTTCGCGTTCTGGAAGCTGCTGTTCACATCGGCGGGCGTCGTCGTGCTCACGATCCTCGTGCGCATCCGCGCCTTCGGCGTCTTTCCGGCCGGCACGATCCTCTACACGGCCGCGGCGGGCTACGTCGTGCTCGTCGGCTACGAGCTGTGGTTGCTCGACCGGATAGGGTCGATCGGCTAAACTGATCAGCTCTTTTGGCTGCCATTTTCGTCGAGTGAGCAATTCCCTGACGGACCAGTTCGCCACTACCCCGCTGTACGGCGGCAACGCCGCGTACGTCGAGGCCCTGTACGATCAGTACCTGCGCGATCCCGCGAATGTCGAGCCCCACTGGCGCGACTGGTTCGCGTGGCTCGGCCCGGCCCGGCCGGGCGAGCAGCCGCATGCGCCCATCGTCGCGGAGATCGCGCAGCGTGCGCGCGAGCCGGCGGCATTGCACGCAGCCGCGTCCGCCGGGGGCGCGAGCCTCGAGAGCGCGAAACAGGGCGCCGTGACGCGCCTCGTGCAGATCTGGGCAAACCGCGGCCATCTCGTCGCGAACCTCGATCCGCTCGGGCTCACGCAGCGTCCACTGCCGCGGGTGCTCGAGCTCGACTACTTCGGACTGTCCGACGCGGATCTCGACACGGAGTTCTTCACCGGCAGCCGTTCGGGGTCGATTGCGGCGCGATTGCCGCTGCGCGAGATCATTGCGCAGCTGCGGCACATCTACGGTGGTCCGATCGGCGCGGAGTTCGCGCACGTGTCGGACACCGAGCAGCGCCTCTGGCTGCAGGACGAGTTCCAGTCCGGGCGCATGCTCGGGCGCTTCAGTGCCGATGAGCGCCGGAACATCCTCTGGCAGCTCACCGCAGCCGAGGGCCTCGAACGCTACCTGCACACGAAGTACGTCGGGCAGAAACGCTTCTCGCTCGAAGGCGGCGATGCACTGATTCCGCTGCTCGACGACCTGATCCAGCGCGGCGGCGGCGCGGGCATCGAGGAATGCATCATCGGCATGGCCCATCGCGGCCGGCTGAATGTGCTCGTCAATGTGCTCGGCAAGTCGCCCTCGGTGCTGTTCGCGGAATTCGAGGGTAATTACGACGTGGCGAAGCTGCAGGGCTCGGGCGACGTGAAGTACCACAAGGGCTTCTCGTCCGACCTGCGCACGCCCGGCGGCAACGTGCACGTCGCGCTTGCGTTCAACCCCTCGCATCTCGAGATCGTCAATCCCGTCGTCGAGGGCTCGGTGCGCGCGCGACAGGAGCGTCGCGGCGACAGTGCCGGCAATCACGTGCTCGCGATCCTGATCCACGGCGACGCGGCATTTGCCGGGCAGGGCGTCGTGATGGAGACGCTGCAGCTGTCCCAGGTGCGCGGCTATGCGACCGGCGGCACGGTGCACATCGTCGTCAACAACCAGGTCGGCTTCACGACGTCCAACCCCGACGATGCGCGCTCGACGATGTACTGCAGCGACATCGCGAAGATGCTCGAGGCGCCGATCTTCCACGTCAATGCCGACGACCCCGAAGCCGTCGTGTTCGTGACGCGCCTCGCGCTCGCGTACCGCATGCGCTTTCACCAGGACGTCGTAATCGACCTCGTGTGCTATCGCCGACACGGTCACAACGAGGCGGACGAGCCGGCGGCGACCCAGCCGGTCATGTACCAGGCGATCCGGCAACACCCGACTGCGAGGCGCATCTACGCCGACCGCCTGGTCGCCGACGGCGTGCTGACCGAGCAGGAGGTCGCGGATGTCGTCGAGCAGTACCGCACCGGGCTCGACGAGGGGCGCCCGCAGGTGCGCGCGTCGCTCGGCCTGATCGGCAACAAGTACACGGTCGACTGGAGCCGCTATGCGCAGATCGACTGGCACGAGCGCATCGCGAGCGGCATCGGCGCCGAGCGCGTGCGAGCGCTCGGTGCGCGCATCACGGCCGTGCCGCAGGATTTCAGTCTGCAGCCGCGCGTCGCGCAGCTCATGGCGAATCGCGTGAAGATGATGGCGGGTGAGCATCCGCTCGACTGGGGCTGTGCCGAGACGCTCGCCTATGCATCGCTGATCGAAGAGGGTTTTCCGGTGCGCATCAGCGGCCAGGATTCCGGCCGCGGCACGTTCTTCCATCGTCATGCCGTGCTGCACGAGCAGCGCACCGGCGCGACCTGGGTGCCGCTGCAGCACATCGCCGCGAACCAGCCACGCTTCGAGGTGATCGATTCCGTGCTGTCCGAGGAAGCCGTGATGGGCTTCGAGTACGGCTATTCGACCACCGAGCCGCACGCGCTCGTGATCTGGGAAGCGCAGTTCGGCGACTTCATGAACGGCGCGCAGGTGGTGATCGACCAGTTCATCAGTTCCGGCGAAGCGAAGTGGGGTCGCATGTGCGGTCTCGCGCTCTTCCTGCCGCACGGCTACGAGGGCCAGGGGCCCGAGCATTCGTCGGCGCGTCTCGAGCGCTTCCTGCAGCTCTGCGCCGAGAACAACATGCAGGTGTGCGTGCCGTCGACCCCCGCGCAGATGTTCCACATGATCCGCCGGCAGATGCTGCGCAGCTTCAGGAAGCCGCTCATCGTGATGACGCCGAAGAGCCTGCTGCGGCACGACCTGTCGGTGTCGTCGCTCGACGATCTCGCGCGCGGCAGCTTCGCGAACCTGATCGGGGAAATCGACGATCTGCCGGCGGCCGCCGTGCGCCGCATCGTGTTCTGCAGCGGCAAAGTATATTTCGACCTGCTGAAGGCGAGGCGCAAGGCGGCGATCCGCGACGTCGCGCTGGTGCGCATCGAGCAGCTCTATCCGTTCCCGATCGAGGAATACGAGGCGGCGGTGCGCCGCTATCCGGCGGTGCGCGATGTCGTCTGGTGCCAGGAGGAACCGCAGAACCAGGGTGCGTGGTACCAGATCCGGCATCGCTTGCAGGAGCGGCTGCCCGCGGGCCTCCCGCTGCTGTATGCAGGCCGCGCACCTGCCGCGGCGCCGGCCACCGGGCTCCTGAAACTGCACGAAATCGAGCAGGCGGCGCTGATCGAGGCGGCGCTGCGTTCGCAGGCGAGGGAGGATGCGGCGCGCGAAACCACGCGCCTCACCGCGACAGGCATGAGGAAGACATCATGACGATCGAGATCAAGGTACCGCAGCTGCCGGAATCCGTCGCCGACGCGACACTCGTCGCGTGGCACAGGAAGGCGGGCGATGCCGTGAGTCGCGACGAGAACCTCGCCGACCTCGAGACCGACAAGGTGGTGCTCGAGGTGCCGGCGCCGACCAACGGCGTGCTGAAGGAGATCCGCATCCAGGGCGGCACGACCGTGACCAGCGGCCAGGTGCTCGCGATCATCGAAGAAGGCACGGCGGCTGCACCGGCGCCACGCCGCGAGCCGCAGGCGGCGGGCGGTGCGCAGCCGAACGCGGCGGCTGCGCCGCCGGGCGCCGAGGCGGCGAAGCTGAGTCCATCCGTGCGGCGGCTCGTCGAGGAAAACAGGCTCGATCCCGGGCAGATCCCGGCATCCGGCAAGGACGGCCGCCTGACGAAGTCCGACGTCGTCGGGTTCCTCGACCGCAAGAGCACCGCACCGGCGGCGCCTGCGGCACCGGCGACGCCTGCGGCCAGGCCGGCGGCGCGGGAAGGGCGCGCCGACCAGCGCGTCGCGATGACACGCCTGCGCCAGCGTATCGCCGAGCGCCTCGTCGCCGCACAGTCGACGCAGGCTCTCCTCACCACCTTCAACGAGGTCGACCTCTCGGCGGTGATCGCGCTGCGCGCGCGGTACAAGGACCGCTTCGAGAAGGAATTCGGCGTCAAGCTCGGTTTCATGGGCCTCTTCGCCAAGGCCTCGATCGAGGCACTGAAGAAATTCCCGGTCGTCAACGCGTCCGTCGAAGGCACCGACATCGTGTACCACGAGTACTACGACATCGGCGTCGCCGTCTCGACCGACCGCGGCCTCATGGTGCCGATCGTGCGCGACGCGGACCGCAAGAGCCTCGCGACCGTGGAGAAGGAAATCGGCGCCTACGCGGTCAAGGCACGCGAAGGCAACATCGCGATCGAGGACCTCACGGGAGGCACGTTCACGATCACGAACGGCGGTGTGTTCGGCTCGCTGCTGTCCACGCCGATCGTCAATGCACCGCAAAGCGCAATCCTCGGCATGCACAAGACGCAGGACCGGCCGGTCGTCGTGGACGGCGAGATCGTCGTGCGGCCGATGATGTACATCGCGCTCACCTACGATCACCGCATCATCGACGGCCGCGAAGCCGTGCAGTTCCTCGTCGCCGTGAAAGAGGCGCTCGAGGATCCGGCGCGCATGCTGCTCGGCATCTGAGGGGATGAACCATGGCTGATTCGTACGATGTCGTCGTCATTGGCGGCGGCCCGGCAGGCTACCCCGCGGCGATCCGTGCCGCGCAGAACGGCCTCAAGGTCGCGTGCATCGATGCATGGAAGAACCGTGACGGCACGGCAGCGCTCGGCGGCACCTGCCTCAACGCGGGCTGCATTCCGTCGAAGGTGCTGCTCGAGTCGACCGAGCTGCTGCATCGTGCGCAGCACGAGTTTGCGGCGCACGGCATCAAGGCGAGCGGACTCGCGGTCGACCTCGCGGTGATGCAGAAGCGTCGTGCGACGATCGTGAAGAACATGACGCAAGGCATCGCAGGCCTGTTCAAGGCGGCGGGCGTCACCGCGCTCGCAGGGCACGGCAAGCTGCTCGCCGCAGGCCGCGTGGGCTTTACGGCGCACGACGGTGCGACGCGCGAGCTCGCCGCGAAACACGTGATCCTGGCGGCGGGATCGGTGCCGGTCGAACTCAAGTCACTGCCGTTCGACGGCAAGCACATCATCGATTCGTGGGGTGCGCTCGAGCTCGACACGGTGCCACAGCGGCTCGGCGTGATCGGGGCAGGCGTGATCGGTCTCGAGCTCGGCAGCGTGTGGCGCCGGCTCGGCTCGGAGGTCGTGGTCCTCGAAGCGCTGCCTGATTTCCTGCCGATGGCCGACGGCGCCGTCTCGAAGGAGGCCCTGCGCCACTTCGCGAAGCTCGGGCTCGATATCCGGCTCGGCACGAAGGTCACGGGCGCGAAGGTTGTGAAAGGCGCGGTCGACGTGACGTTCACCGACGCCAAGGGTGCTGCGCAGACCCTCAAGGTCGATACGCTGGTCGTCGCAGTGGGCCGCCGGCCGAATTCGCGCGACCTGCTGGCCGACGGCACGGGTGTCAGGCAGGACGAGCGCGGCTTCGTCGTCGTCGACGAGGCTTGCCGCACGGGCGTGCCGAACGTGTGGGCCGTGGGCGATCTCGTGCGCGGGCCGATGCTCGCGCACAAGGGCAAGGAAGAGGGCGTCATGGTGGCCGACCTGATCGCGGGACACTATGGCGAGGTCAATTACCGGACGATCCCGTCGGTCATCTACACGGCGCCGGAGATCGCCTGGGTCGGCGAAACGGAAGAGCAGGTCAAGGCGAGCGGCCGGGCCTACAAGGTCGGCACCTTCCCGTTCATGGCGAGCGGGCGTGCACGCGCGATGGAAGCCGGCGCGGGCTTTGCCAAGATCGTGTCGGCCATCGACGGCGACGAGATCCTCGGCGTGCACATCATCGGGCCCATGGCCGGCGAGCTGATCGCCGAAGCAGTGCTCGCGATGGAATACTCGGCGAGCACCGAGGACCTGCAGCGCACGATCCACGCCCACCCGACATTGTCCGAGGCGCTGCACGAAGCGGCGCTCGCGGCGGACCGCAAGGCGATCGACATCCCGAACCGCAAGGCCTGAGCGAGGCGAGCCGTGCCGGGGCTCATGCAGGACTGGCCACTGACGCTCGACCGCTTCCTCGAGCACGCGCAGCGCTGGCACGGCGCACGCGAGGTGGTGACCCGGTCGATCGAAGGGCCGATCGTGCGCAGTGACTACGCGACGATCCACCGCCGGGCCCGGCAGCTGTCGCAGGCCCTGCTCGAAGCCGGCATCGGTTACGAGGATCGCGTCGCGACGCTCGGGTTCAACACCGCGCGCCACCTCGAAGCGTGGTATGGAATTATGGGGATCGGCGCGGTGTGCCACACGCTGAATCCGCGCCTGCCCGCCGCGCAGCTCGAATACATCGTCAACCATGCCGCCGACCGGCTGCTGCTGGCCGATCCCTGTTTTGCGCCGCTCGTCGCGCAGTTGCGGCCTCGCTGCCCGTCGGTCGAGCGCGTCGTGTATCTCACCGATGCCGCTCACCTGCCGGCCGGCGCCGATGGGCCCGACTACGAGGACTGGATCGCAGGCCGCAGTGGCGAGTGCCGCTGGGGCGATCTTCCGGAGGAGACCGCCGCGGGCCTGTGCTACACGTCGGGCACGACCGGCGACCCGAAGGGCGTGCTCTATTCGCATCGCTCCAACTACCTGCACACCCTGACGGCCATGTTGCCGGATGCGCTGAATCTCTCGAGCAGCGATTCGGTGCTCGCCATCGTGCCGATGTTCCATGCCAACGCATGGGGGCTCGCCTTCGCCGTGCCCGCGGTCGGTGCGAAGTTCGTGTTGCCGGGAGCCAGGCTCGATGGCGCGTCGATCTTCGAGCTGATGGAGACTGAAGGGGTCACGCTGTCGGCGGGTGTACCGACGGTGTGGCAGGGACTCCTGCAGTACCTCGACAAGGAGAAGCTGCGGCCGACGACGCTGAAGCGCATCGTCAGTGGCGGTGCTGCCTGCCCCGAGGCGCTGCTGCGCGCCTACCAGGAAAAATTCGGCATCGAAGTGCGGCACGCATGGGGAATGACGGAGATGTCGCCGCTCGGTACCGTGAACGTGCCACGCGACCTGACGATGCCGCCGGTCGCGCAGGGACGCGTGCCGTTCGGCATCGACATGGCCCTCGCCGACGACGAGGGACGCAGCGTGCCGCACGACGGCAGGACATTCGGGCACCTCAAGGTACGCGGCTGCGCCGTGGCCCGCCGGTACTTTCGCCGCGAGCAGGAGTCGCTGCTCGATGCGGACGGATACTTCGACACCGGAGATGTCGCGACCATCGACCCGGGCGGGATGATGCAGATCACGGACCGCGCGAAGGACGTGATCAAGTCGGGCGGTGAATGGATCAGCTCGATCGAGATCGAGAATGCCGCGGTGGCCCATCCAAAGGCGGCGCTCGCGGCCGTGATCGGCGTGCCGCACGTGAAATGGGGCGAGCGGCCGCTCCTGATCGTGCAGCTGAAGCCGGGAGAGAGCGCGACGGCGCAGGATTTCCTCGATTTTCTCGCAGGCCGCATCGCGCGCTGGTGGATCCCGGACGCGGTGCAGTTCGTCGAGGCGATTCCGCTCGGCGCCACCGGCAAGATCGACAAGAAGCAGCTGCGTGCCGCACTCGGTGGCGGCTGAGGCTCAATCCTCGAGCTGGAAGGCGAGGCGGACTTTCGCCGGGTAATCGACCGGCACACCGTCTTCGCGGCGAGGGTCATAGCGCCAGCGCCGCACGGCGGAGATCGCCTCGTCGTCGAACACTCCCGGTGGCGTGCTCTCGGTGACGTGCACGTCCCGCACCTTGCCGTCGCTGCCGACGATGTATGCGAGCTCGACGGATCCCTCGATCCTGCGCCGCCGCGCATCTTCCGGATAGAAGGGTGACTCACCGCGCAGCAGCTTCATTTCCATCACCACCGGTGGGGGCCGATCGGACGGCATGGCGCGCGACGGGGGCACGGGTGCGGGCACCACGGGTTGCGTGCTGTCCTCGACCGTCTTGCCCGCAAAGCTGACGGAGGTCAGTTTCGAGGGGCGCAGGTCCGTCGGTGAGGCAGCCGGTCGCGATGGCTCGAGTGCACTGGCCGGCGGGTCTGTCGCCGGGGGCGGGGTGGCGTCTGCCGGCGAGTCCACGGGCAGGTCCGGCTCGGGTGGCGCCAGCGTGACACCGGGCGCGATGGACGTCGTGGCCGAGACCGCCGCCGGCGGGTCCGTCGCGAGCGCATTGCCGGGCGCGCTGCCGGGCGCCGGTGCGGGCTTGGGCGAGGTGCTGGTGACGACGGGTGAAGCGGTGGGCTGCGGCGACGATTGCGCGGACGGTGAAGCCGGAGTCGAGGCGCCCGGCGTCGCCGTCGAGGTGGTCGCCGTCGCTGCCGCGGGCGTGCTTGCCGTTGCCGGTGCGGCAGGGCCCGCATCGCCATCGTGCGAGAAATAGAACCAGGCGGCGCCGAACGCGAGCACGGCCGCCGCGGCGAGTGCCACTGGCAGCGGCAGGCGGCCGGGGTGGCGATCGGGGCGCGGCGCGCGCGCCGTGCGAATCCGCGAGGCGGCAGGCGCTCCGGGCGGTTGCCAGTCGACCGTGGTGAGCGCATGGCCCCCGAGACTCGCAATCGGCCCCGCGAGGGCGTCCTCGTGATCGATCGGTCTCACGGGGAGCGCTGCGGGCGGCGGTGGTGGCGGGGGTGGTGGTGCCGGTTCGGGCAGTCGTGTCACCGGGCTGCCACGGTCGCCATTGATCGCCTGCAGGCGCAAGGCCGAGTCGAGCACGAGCCGCATGCCGGCGTGCGACACCGGCTTTGCGACGAAGCGGTTGACGACGCCGCTCGACACGAGCGATTCGAGCGCCAGCCCGTCGTTGCGACGACCGAGCGCGAGCAGCAACGTCGCGGGCGAGGCCCGATGCGCCTCGGCGAACCAGTTCACCGGGTCCATGCCGAGCGTGCCGACGTCGACGAGCGCGAGCACCGGCTGGCGCGCCACGAGGTCCGCGCGCGCTTCGTCCGCGTCGCGCGCCGTGATCACGCGGTAGGGCTTGTCCGCGAGCGCGGCATTGGCACCTTCGAGCGCCGTGCTGTCGCGCGTCAGGACCACGATCTGCGGGTGCGATTCGATGGGATCGGGGTGCACCTCGTCGTCCGGCGGTGCATCTTCGCCGAGCACGATGTTCTCGAATTCGCCCGACATGAGATCGCCGCGCTCCGCGATCGCGAGTGCCATCGCCGATCGCAGCTGCATCGAATCGAGCGGGTAGCCGATCGTGTCGAACAGCTTGAAGGGAGTGAGGTGCGCGCCGAGCTTCTTCAGCCGCTCGGCATCGGCGGCAAAGATGCGCAGCAATTCGGGATGCGACATCCCGATGGTCGCGAGGAGGTCGAGGCCGGAGCCGTCGGCGAGCCGTTCGCACGCAACCACGATGTCGCAGCCGCCCTCCCGCAGCCGGGCGAGGCAGTCCTGCTTGCTCGTCACCTGCACGCAGTCGATCAGGCCCTGCAGCGCACGTGCCGAGGCCGCCAGGACTGCCGGGTCGTGATCGGCTAGAACAACTCTCATTGGACGCTCTAATTACCTGTCCCGCGCCGGCGAGACTCCGTCATATGTCACGAAATGGGATGGTGCGACGCAGCATTCATCGTGTACGCCGCGTACTGAGGACATTGGGCACCTTTCCGAGCCGCTGGGTCACGCGCGCGAGGTCCGACAGGTCGCGGATGTCGAGCCGCAGCACCGTGGTCGCCGTGCCTTCGCCCCGTTGCGTCGTCGTCGACAGCGAGTCGAGCCGCAGCCGTTCGCTCGCGATCACGTCCGTGAGGTCGCGCACGAGCGCGCGCCGGTCGAGGCCCACGACCGTGATCTCGACGGTTTGCGTGCGTTCCTCGCCCTGCGTCCATTGGCAATCGAGTACGCGCTCGGGCCGCGTCGCACGCATGCGCGCGAGCGCACGGCAGTCCGCGCGATGCACGGTCACGCCGCGACCCACCGTCACGTAGCCGACGATCGCCTGCGGACGCACGGGCGCGCAGCAGCGCGCGAGCGTGATCGGCAGGTCCCCGACTCCCTCGATCGCGACGGGCGAGCCGCGCGCGCCGGTCGGTGCGCGTGCGCGCGGCAGGGAGCGCGCGGGTGGTGGGGTGACCACGCGCGCGATCGCCTGCGAGAGTTGCGTGGCGGTGATCTCGCCCTCGCCCACGAGCCGGTAGAGCGTCTCGGCATCGGGTGACTTCAGTTCCTGCACGAGCGCAGCGAGCTGCGCGGGGCCCGCCGCGGTGCGCGACAGCTCGCGCTCGACCGTGGTGCGTCCGGCCGCGCGATTGTCGGCTTCGCCGAGCCGACGAAACCATGCGCGCACGCGCGCCCGGCTGCGCGCGGAGGCGAGATAGCCCTGTTCGGGCGCCATCCAGTCGCGGCTCGGTGCAGGGGTCTTGCCGGTGATCACCTCGACGATCTCGCCGTTCGCGACGTGATACGTGAGCGGCACGATGCGCCCGTTCACCTTGGCGCCGCGGCAGCGATGCCCGAGGTCGGTGTGCAGGTGATAGGCGAAGTCGAGCGGCGTCGCGCCGCGTGGCAGCTCGACGACTTCGCCCTTCGGCGTGAGCGCGTAGACGCGATCGGCGAACAGGTCCGCCTGCACGCGGTCGATGAAGTCGCCGTCGTCGCGGCGCAGGCCGCCCGGCGCGATCAGGCCGCGTACCGCCTCGACCTTGCGCGCGTAGTCGGCGTCGCGCATTCCCCCTTCCTTGTAACGCCAATGCGCCGCGACGCCGAGTTCCGCCTGTGCGTGCATGTCCTCCGTGCGGATCTGCACCTCGACCGGCTTGTCGCCCGGTCCGATGACGGCCGTATGGATCGAGCGGTAATCGTTGCCCTTCGGCGTCGCGATGTAGTCGTCGAACTCGCCCGGGATGTAGTGCCAGCGACCATGCACGACGCCGAGCGCGGCGTAGCAGGCGGGGATGTCGGCGCAGACGATGCGCACGGCGCGCACGTCGAAGATCTGCTCGAAGTCGAGCCGTTTGCGCTGCATCTTGCGATGGATGCTGTAGATGTGTTTCGGGCGCCCGTACACTTCGGCGGCGATGCCCGCCGCCGCCAGTTCGGCGCGCAACTCGCGGCACAGCTCGGCGATGTAGTGCTCGCGCGCTTCGCGCTTCTCGTTGAGTGCGGTCGCGATGCGACGGTAGCCTTCCGGATCCTGCAGGCGGAAGGCGAGATCCTCGAGTTCCCATTTCAGCTGCCAGACGCCGAGCCGGTTGGCGAGCGGCGCGAAGATCTCCCGCGTCCCGGTCGCGAGCCGCGCCTGCTCGTCGGCCGGCAGGTCGCGCGCCGCGCGCAGCTGCACCAGCTGGATCGCGAGCCGCGCGAGCACGAGGCGCGGGTCGCTGACCACCGCGAGCAGCATCTTGCGCAGCGTCTCGGCCTGGCGCG
>WBZO01003160.1_pt1 | contig 19811 bp, 20 predicted proteins | sample 5204261 | NCBI WGS metagenome assembly WBZO01 (sample SAMN12412400, study PRJNA552823) | activated sludge metagenome | isolation source: activated sludge from anammox sidestream of wastewater treatment plant... | place: USA: North Carolina | collected 2017-09
GGATGCTGCCCTCCAATTTTGAGTTGATGATTGAAAGCCAACTGTGGCACATTGCGATGCCGTTGTCAGGAGGGCGGTGTCCATTCCATCTGATTAATTGACTATACGAGCGAATCAAATCGTTGCGTGGTACTCGCTTCCTCGCCTATCTTTTCGATATGTCTCGGTTGCTGCGTTCCGTGCGCCTCGTGCTTTATCTCGCTCGCCGGATTAATCAGCGTTACCCTAGTAATTCGGTTCATACATCAGCAATTTTACATGATTGCTTAAATCCTGAGGCAGGCAGCTACCGGTTAAACCTTCATCGATTGCTACGCGGCATACGGCGACGGCAATGGCATGAGATACTTCCCGGACGCGCGTGAGAGCCGGGTATACTGCGCCATCGCGGAGTTCCTGATCGGTCACAATACGCGCCAATTCCCGGGCAGCGGCTAGAAACATGCTTTGCGTCACCAGTTTTGCGGAGCTGGCATAGACACCTAATCCGACACCGGGGAAAATATAAGCATTATTGCCTTGGGCCGGTTTATAGCGTTGATTGCCGTACTGTACGGCGTCGAAAGGGCTGCCGCTGGCAAAAATTGCGCGCCCATCGCTCCACTGATAAGCCTGCTCAGCGGTGCACTCGGTATGCGATGTCGGGTTTGACAATGCAATAATCACCGGCCGTTCATTGACCATTGCCATCCGCCGTACGATGGTCTCAGTAAATGTCCCGGCTACTCCGGTGGCGCCAATCAAAACATCGGGTTTGATTGCGCTGATGGCATCGGCAAAACTTAGTGCATCGTATTGATGGGCGTAAGGTTGAATACGCGGCTTAATATTTCCATTGGTTGCGGTGACGAGACCTGCTCTGTCAATGAACCATAGCCGCTGTTGGGCTTGGGATCGGCTCAATCCGTCGGCGCAAAACGCATCAACGACTAATTCGGCAGTTCCGCCGGCAGCAGAGCCGGTCCCCAAAAACATGATGTTGAGATCGGTAAATTTTTTTCCGGTAATGCGGCATGACGAATAAATTCCCGCCAAAGTTACAGCCGCAGTCCCTTGGATATCATCATTGAAACAACGGACTCGATGGTGATAGCGTTCCAGGAATTCAAATGCATGCGGTGTCAGGAAGTCCTCAAATTGTATCAGTGCGTTCGGATAACGTACTTGAACTGCATTGATAAATTCTTCAACCAAGGAACGGTAGCGATCACCGCTGATGCGGGGAAAAGGAAAACCAAGATATAGCGGATCTTCGCGCAAAGCGATGTTGTTGGTGCCGACATCGAGCATGACCGGCATGCACTGAGCCGGATGTATTCCGGCGCAAGCCACATATAATGCAACTTTGCCGATCGGGATTCCCATGCCGTTAGCACCCAAATCCCCCAAACCCAAAATTCGTTCTCCATCCGTTACTACGATCACTCGGATATCTTCTTCAGGCCAGTTTTTTAGAATGGTTGCAATGGCTCCGCGATCATCCGGGGTAATATAGAATCCTTGAGGTTTTCTGAAAATATGCGCAAATTCCTTACATGCCTCGCCCACGGTCGGGGTGTAAACTAGGGGCAAAATTTCTTCGATGTGATCAATCAGCGTCCGGTAAAAAAGTCTTTGATTGCTTTCAAGTAATCCATTCAAAAAAATATATTTTTCGATGGCACTGGTTTTGCTGCGCAGGCTATCTAATACACGATCGATTTGTTTTTCAATGCTGGCAACTTCATAAGGTAACAAACCTCTTAAACCATAGTGTTCACGCTCTTCGCGTGAGAATGCAGTTGATTTTGTCAATGCCGGATCGGAAAGTAGTGATTTGCCATATAAATTTTTCATATTGACCTTTTACTTCTGCTGGAAAAAAGAGCATATACTCAACACATAAAACTGTGTTGCGCGAACTGTTTAAACGGTTGGACAATCTCAGCAACCGGCGATAAACTTAATCATTCAATATATAGTTTCAATATTGAATATGTAGCCTAAGTGCATGCGCGTAGGTTTTTAAGCTATATTAATAAACTCTTCGATAACCTGTATTGTTTTTTTGAGAAAAATCTAGAAAATTATGAATCAATCATCACCCTTTCCCATACCCGATCCGGACCTCTATAGTGAGGAAGAAATTGCCGAGTTGGTAAATACGTTTTACGCGAAAGCCAGGAAAGATCCTGGTCTAGGGCCTATTTTTGAGGCGCATGTAATTGACTGGGACGCACATTTTGTGCAAATGATTAATTTCTGGTCAGCGCAGCTTCGTGGCACCAGCCGGTTTCGTGGCGCACCCATGCCCAAGCATATCGCCTTACCGGAGCTTTCTGCTGAGCTATTTGAACGATGGGTGCAATTATTTCATCAGACAACCAGGGAGCTTGGAAATCCGCGACTGGAACAACATGCAAATGCGGTCGCAAACTTTATTGCGGGCCGGTTGTGGCAAGGCTATCAAATGAGTAATTATCCGGATCGACGCCCGGTTGCGCTTCGAATTGTCTAGCTATATCCGTGTTTTAGCCGGAAAACATTTTGAAAAGCATTAAAAGCAAAATCATTGTTTTTTCTATTCTGGCGACTCTGATTCCGTCATTGGGATTGGGCATCTCTTCATTTCAGCGGAATGAAGAGATGATCACAGAAAATTTGGCGCGCGAGCTGCGCACGATGGCCAATTATGCCGGGCGCGAGCTGGATTTGTGGATTAAAGAACAGATGCTCGCGGTTAGAGACCTGGCAGCATCCATTTCGACCTCAAAGATTCTCATCGAAGGTCTATCGCTGGACAATCAGATTTCCAAGAGTAAATCTGTCAATCAATCGAAAGCAACGGAATTGTATCTGAAATCGGTGCATAAGCGATTGGAAACGGTGGTGGAATTGACGATTGTGGATGTCCAAGGTGAAGTTATCGCCAGTAACGTAGACGAACCATTGCCGGTATTGTTCGCACAGAACTGGCCCGAGAATGCATCTATTCAAGGCGATGTAGTCATTTCACCGCAATGGAATGAACATTATGGAACAGCGATCGTCAGTATTGCAGTGCCGATATTGTCCATTGACGATTATATTTTGGGCGCGCTGATCGTGACGTTTGATATGCAAAGCTTGCAACCTAATTTAAAAGCTAAGATCAGACCTCCTCAAGGCGATATACTGTTGCTGGATCAAGCAGGGCACATAATGCTTGCGAGTGATACTTTGCTTTTAGATAAGCCGCTTTCGTCCGAATTAAACGTGTTGTCGCGTTTACGCGGCAATCCTGGCGAATATGATATCTTTCTTGGCCCGAAACAAGAAAAGGTTACCGGTTTAGCCTATTTATCGGAAAAAACGCCCATTACCATTATTGCAACCAGAGACTATCAATTGATTTATTCCGCGTGGGAGCAGCAACGGAATATTTTCGCTGGCTTGGTTGGTATCATCATATTGATTGTAACTGCGATCGCTTTCCGTTTAAGCCATGCCATTGTGAAGCCGCTGCAAAGGTTAATCGATGCAACTGAGAAGATCGTGAAAGGTGATTTGGATGTTAAATTAGCCAATGGTCAACGGGATGAAATTGGTCAATTAACGCATCGGTTTAACCAAATGACCGACAAATTGCGTCAAAATCAAGCTGAAATCAATGCCGCAGCGATCGCGATGCAACAAAAGAATCAACTCCTTGAGACGCTTTCTGTAACGGACAATCTTACCGGGTTGTACAACCGCAACAAACTCAACGCCATTATCAGTGATCAACTGGCCCGCTTCGAAAGAAACAAACGTCCCTTTGCTGTGCTGATGATCGATGTCGATTATTTTAAAACTTTAAATGATAGTCTCGGCCACGTAGTGGGCGATGAAATTTTGGCGGCGGTCGCGAAAAGAATCTCGCAATCGATCCGGAATGTGGATTTTGCCGCAAGGTTCGGCGGGGACGAGTTTATTATTATTCTGGCTGAAACGACTGTCGGTGAAGCAGAGAAAACTGCAGAGCGGATTAGAACGCAAGTGGCGGATATTCGTTGTGATTCGATAAATCAGGATTTGCATGTCACGTTAAGTATCGGCGTTATCCAAAGTGAGCCGGATGATTCTTCGTTAACGATATTATTATCCCGGGTTGACAGTGCGTTGTATGAAGCAAAACGCGCGGGAAGGGACCAAGTTTATTGCCTACCTCCAAGCACACCGGAAATTGCACCTTAAAAAGCATTGCCGCTAATTTTTTTCCGTTTCAAGTCCTGTATTAAGAACCCACCCTTGGTTTTGATTGACTTGCACACGTAACCATGCGCCCTGGCTCGCATTGGCAGTGACCTCGGTGGCTTTTTTGAGCGTGCTGATGATTCGTGATTGCGTATTGGGTGCATTGCGCAAATTGACATTGGCTTTAGTGTGCAATTTTATGGGGGTATGAAACTCGAGTAACATGCTGTGACCATTCGATTCTTTTTTGCGATTCGGATTCGTAATCAATTCGATCAAATGTTTTGCTTGCGCAACATAGTTCATTGCCGATGCATATTGATCATTTAAGAAAAGCGTTGAAGCTGTTTCAGTCAATTGCTGCGCCTGGATCAACAAAATTTGATCCGCGGCAGGGATTTTAATTTGTTTCAAATGTGCCAGCGCCACCTCGGCTTCGGCAATTGCGGAGGCCGTGCTTGGTTTTGTGGCTAACCGGTGTAACTTGACTTGCGCACGCGCAGCTTCCTTATTAACCTCTTGCAGCGCTTTTGCCTGATCCTGCTGCCGGATTTGTTGATTCTTAATCAGTTCATCTTTTTCAACTAATAGTTTTTTGAGATATGCGATTTCCTGGCGCAGTTTTTCATCTTGAGAGGCGATGACAGGTACCGGTTCAACGATAGGTGCGGGAATAGATTCTGGAGTTTCACAACTGCTCAGTATGAATATTATGAGGATTGCGATTAGCAGCGTTCGAATTCGTGCCGGATTGGCGCTTGATGAGTCGGGTGATTCTGCTTGTAACAAAATTCTCGTCATAGTATTCCTTTATATTTTCAAAAAAACTGCGTCATGAATTTTGAAACTTGTCAGCGACTTATGATGATTTGAATAAAAATCAAACAAATCTCTGTTTAATATGAATCGGGCGAACTGAAAAACTACAATGAATCGTCATTTAATCTTTTATACTGTGATAAATCAAGTGATACACAGGCTGGTGAATTGATAATTTCTTCATGTTTTTTCGCTTAACGCTTAATTATGCCAATAATTAAAACCGGTGATGAATTGCGGTCAACAAGCAGATTTATTTTTATATTCTACTATTATGAAATCATAGGGCGATTTTATAGCAGCCGCAGAGTTATTGTTGAAGACATTTATTATGAGAGGGCACAATGTATCAGCGAATTCTAGTACCGATAGACGGTAGTGCGACTTCCGAATACGCATTGAATGAGGCGATAAAATTTGCGCAGCAGCAAAAAGCTCATATCGAAGCCTTGCATGTTATTGAAGATGTATTATTTTCAGAAAACGATGATTACATTAATTATGCAGAGCTCGTGCGCTCGCTTCGTACTAACGGAGAAAAAATCCTGGCGCAAGCACAAAATAAAATGAAGCAATCCGGAATTGAATGTGAAACCAAATTGCTGGTAGCGCAGGGCGAAAGAATTGTCGATGTCATTATCAATGAAGCGAAGAGTTATGCGGCAGATTTAATTATTATCGGAACGCATGGCCGATCAGGTTTTAGCCGTATCTTGCTGGGTAGTGTAGCGGAAGGCGTGGCGCGGACATCGCATATTCCAATTCTTTTGATCCGTGGTGATAAGTGAAACGGAATCGGTTTCTATAATAATTTGAATTTGTTGTTCAGGTGGATTGAAGCATGGAAAATTATGAAGCGCTTCTGGCAACAATTGCTCTGATGATGGGTGCCGCGTGGGCCAGCGGCATCAATTTGTATGCCGTTTTGTTAGTGTTGGGATTAGGGGGATCGTCCGGTCATATTGATTTACCCGCTGAATTATCGGTTTTGGAAGATCCATTAGTAATTTTTGCAGCCGGGATTATGTATTTCATTGAATTTTTCATGGACAAGATCCCTGGCGTGGATTCTGTTTGGGATTCCATCCAAACGTTTATTCGAATTCCAGCCGGTGCGATGTTGGCGGCGAGCGCGGTCGGCGATGTCACGCCCGCGCTTGAAATTGCAGCGGGTATTCTTGGAGGCAGCCTGGCAGCGACCACCCATGTAACCAAGACTGGAACTCGATTGCTGATTAATACTTCACCCGAACCTGTCACTAATTGGTCGGCTTCCATTACCGGGGACCTGCTGGTGCTCTCAGGATTATGGACCGCTTTAAATTACCCGCTCTTATTTCTTGGGCTAATGGTCGTTTTTCTTGCTTCAGCAATCTGGTTGTTACCGAAACTGTGGTACCTGATCAAACAATTGTTTACCAAGGCACTTAATTTTTTCGGATTGAAGAAGAATCTTGGGCAAAATGCTGTTGGAACTGATAAAGCCAATTCTCTGGAAGGACTTCAAACACAAGATTCTCTGACTGCCTTGGAGCGGCTGCATCGATTAAAAGAGAAAGGTGTGCTTACGGAACAAGAGTTTGAGCGTCAGAAAAATATCATTTTAGAAAGAAAATTTCATCGGAATGTTCTGTGACTCCGGACGTCATAACGTGGCGAAGAGTTAAAAAATAGCTTCAGATTTAAGGATTAACGTCCTCCCATTCTAATGAGAATGTATGCGACATCGCTGGGATATTTTTTGCAAAGTTATCGATAACTTTGGCGATGCCGGAGTATGTTGGCGGCTTGCCAGGCAATTAGCGACGGATTTTCATCAAGAAGTACGGCTGTGGATTGATGATCTGGCGACTTTAAGCTGCTTCACACCGGAATTGAATTGCAAAGATCTGGTTCAAACTGTTCAAGATGTGAAAATATGCAGTTGGCAACAATTGCAAATGGAATTTACTTGCGCTGATATCGTGATCGAAGCGTTTGCCTGTGATTTGCCGGATATATATATAGCGGCGATGCTTGAGAGTGATAAACATCCTCTGTGGATCAATCTGGAATATCTGAGCGCTGAACCATGGGTTGCAGACTATCATTTATTGCCTTCACCTCATCCGCGGTTGCCTCTCACCAAGTTCTTTTTTTTCCCGGGTTTTACAAAAGGCACGGGGGGATTGTTGCGTGAAAACGCATTGATGGAACAAAAGAACGAATTTGATGAAGTCGTGCGGCAAACATTCATGAAGCAACTTGGTTTGTATGAAAAAGAGCCAGGCAGTTTATGGATTTCACTTTTTTGTTATGCGGATGCGCCTGTAGCGCAATTGTTGCAAGTCTTGTTTGAATCCGCTCAACCAATTTTGTTAATCGTGCCGGCAGGAAAAGTGGCTGACCGTATTTTGGAAATTCTTAAAGATGCGCCAATCTTTGGTACTCGATTGATAGCGTCTAAGCACTTGTCCGTCCAGATTATTCCATTTCTGGAACAAACCGAGTACGACCGTTTATTGTGGTGTTGTGATATCAATTTTGTTAGAGGTGAAGATTCCTTTGTGCGCGCACAATGGGCGGCGAAGTTGTTTATCTGGAATATTTACCCGCAACAGGAGCAAGCACATTTCAGGAAACTGGATGCGTTTCTTGAGTTATATACGGATCGTATGACAATTCCCATGGCTGCTGCAATAAGAGAAATGTGGAATTGCTGGAATAGCCGTTGTGCATTTAATGCAGGAACATGGATGAACTTCTTAGCGTTTCGGGAGTCACTGATGCTGCACAATGAAAGCTGGGTTAATCAACTGATGAAACAAGAGGATCTGGCAACTAACCTGGTGCAATTTGTTGAAAATCGGCTATAATCCGCAACCTTTGTTACTTAAATTGATTGTGTATCGCATCATTTTTGTTTGTTTATAAATCTATTAATTTGGAACTGGAAATATGAAGACCGCAATGGAACTACGCTCAGGTAATGTCATTTTGATTGGTAATGATCCCATGGTCGTACAGCGGGCGGAATTTACCAAATCTGGCCGTAACGCATCTGTGGTTAAGATGAAACTAAAAAATTTGTTTTCCGCTACAACTACTGAAACAGTTTATAAAGCGGATGAGAAATTTGATCTGGTGGTATTGGATAGGAAAGACTGCACGTACAGCTATTTTGCCGATCCGCTCTATGTTTTTATGGACGCGGATTATAACCAGATCGAGGTGGAAGCGGAAAATATGTCCGATGTATTACACTATCTGATCGACGGTATGGAAGATGTTTGTCAGGTGACTTTCTATGACGGTAAAGCCATTTCGGTCGAATTACCATCCACAATTGTGCGCGAAGTCGAATATACCGAACCCGCAATTCGTGGTGATACCACAGGGAAAATTATGAAACCGGCACGATTGGCGGGAACCGGGTTTGAAATTCAAGTGGCGGCTTTTGTTGAAATTGGCGACAAGATTGAGATCGATCCGCACAATCATGAATTTAAGAAGCGCGCTTGATAACATTTCTCGCTGAACCCAAAAAAAATAGGTGGCTTAGCCACCTATTTTTTTGTTTGTCAACTCGCGATCACTTGAATGTCGGGTTCGATGGTTTTCAGCATATTCTCAATCCCTCTAAGCGTGCCGGAAATCGAGCTGGGACATGTACCGCAAGCACCTTGATAATGGATGCGAAGAATATTTCCCTCGAGACCCAGTATGTGTAAGTCTCCGCCATCATGTTGCAAATAAGGTCTGACTTCCTCATCCAGCAACACATTGATTTTTTCCAATCGCAGTTGGTCTTCCGGTGACAAATTGGCAAATGCCTGATTGGCGTTAGCAACGGCTTCAGCGGATTGCGCCGAGGCGGCGGGTGCTGCACGGATAGGATCAGCAATTTCCCTAGCCAAATCCTGCCAGTTGGCATCACCATCCTGAGTCACAGTGATCCAATGATCAATATAAAAAACATTGGTGACGTGATCAATATCAAACAATGCCGACGCCAGTGGATCATCTTTTGCAGACTCGGCATTATCGTAGGAACGGGCAATTCCCCAGGTGAGCGGTTCTTTAAGAATAAATTTTAATGCATTCTTGTTAGGGGTTCCTTCAATATCAGCTATTTTGGGCATTTTATTATCAGGAAAAATGAATATTAAATCGGAGTTTTTGCATTTCAAACTCAAACATTTATAAAAATTTTTATGATTAGGATTGGCTTGATACCGCCTGAAGATCGTTTGAAGTATCTTCAGTTGACACATTACTGACTGAATTGAGTGCTGCTTGCAGGGTATGCCACGGCAGAATTGCGCATTTAACGCGTGTGGGTAAATCCCGGATTCCCGAGAAAACCGTTAATCGCCCCAAGTGATGGGGTTGATTGATATCTAATTTTCCGGTAGCCAATTCGCGGAATTCAGCAATCAACATTTCCGCATCTGAACGTGTTTTTCCTTTGATTGCCGTTGTCATCATCGAAGCGGAGGCTTTGCAGATAGCGCAGGACTCTCCCTCAAATGCAACGGCACTGATCCGCTCATCTTCAACTTGCAAAGTGATATCGAGACGATCACCGCATAATGGGTTATGACCGATGGCGTGGTGACTGGCTGGATTTAACTTGCCGTAATTTCGCGGCTTCCGGTTGTGATCCAGAATGACTTCTTGATATAGGGAATTGGAATGCATTATAAAAAAACCTTTTGAACAGTTCTGATGCCAGCAGCTAAAGCATCAATTTCAGATTTTTTATTGTAAAAAGCAAAAGAAGCGCGTGAAGTGGCTGGAATATTAAATCGCTGCATAACCGGTTGAGCGCAATGATGACCAGTTCGCACGGCAATACCATCTTGGTTCAGAATGGTACCGATATCGTGTGGATGGATGCCATCAATGGTGAATGAAATGACCGCGGCTTTTTGGGGGGCCGTGCCAATAATTCTGACACCTGGGATTTCGGCAAGGCTTTCGGTTGCATAATCCAGTAATGTGGATTCATACGCCGCGATATTTTCAATGCCGATCGCGGTTAAATAATCAATCGCAGCGCCAAATCCAATGGCAGCAGCGATGGGTGGCGTGCCGGCTTCAAATTTGTGCGGAATCGTATTGTAGAGTGTTTCTTCAAAGGTGACCGAGGCAATCATGTCACCGCCGCCTTTAAAAGGTTGCATGGATTCAAGCAATGCTGCCTTTCCATAAAGAATTCCGATGCCGGTTGGTCCACACAATTTGTGCGCTGAAAAAGCATAGAAATCGCAATCGAGCGCTTGTACATCGATCGCAAGATGCGGTGCCGCCTGCGCGCCATCTATCAGGACTGGAACGTCATGCCGATGAGCAAAGTCGATCATTCTTTTAATTGGATTAATGGTGCCAAGCGCGTTGGAAACATGAATCAAGCCGACGAATTTAGTTCGTTCGTTAAATAATTTCTCAAATTCGTCAATTTCCAGTTCACCGGTATCAGTGATGGGTACGACCCGGATTTTTGCACCTTTTTCATTAGCCAGCATTTGCCATGGAACGATATTCGAGTGGTGCTCCATGGTGGTTAGAATAATTTCGTCTCCAGCTTTGATAAACTTACGTCCATAGCCGTGCATGACCAGGTTAATCGAATCGGTAGTGCCGCTGGTAAAGATAACTTCGCGGTCTTCGCGAGCATTGATAAACCGCTGCAGCCTACACCTTGCATCATGAAACTCCATTGTCGCGACTTCTGATAGATAATGGACGGCGCGGTTTATATTAGCGTGTTGCGTAGTTTGATAGCGTACTAAGCGATCGATGACCGATTGCGGCATTTGACTGGATGCTGCATTATCCAGATAAACCAATTGTTTGCCATCGACTTTCAGCTTAAGTATTGGAAAATCTGTACGGATTTTGTCCCAATCCGGTTTGCTGAGTATGTCGGATTTCAGTGATGCTTGAGCGGCATTCATTTTCATGACTTTGATTCTTGAGTGAGGATGGCGTGCTCCAGTCGCTGCCGGAGTGACGTTACCGGAATGCGATTGATAATCTCTGCACCAAAAGCATATGTCAATAAACTACGTGCCGTGGCGGGCGATAAGCCGCGGCTTTCCAAGTAAAACAATTCTTCTTCATCCAATTGACCGACCGTTGCGCCATGGGCGCATTTCACATCGTTTGCGAAAATTTCCAGCTGCGGTTTGGTATTGACTTGCGCGGTCTTACTAAGCAAGAGATTGCGGCTGGATTGCGAAGAGTTGGTTTGCTGAGCATGAGGGCGGACAACGATTCTTCCATTAAAGACGGCGTGCGCTTTTTCATTAACAATGCATTTATGTTGTTGATAGCTCGTTCCATGAGGCTTGATGTGATCGATGCATGAATGTGTATCGGCGAGTTGCTGATTAGAAATCATGGTGAGTCCATCAATTGTACATTCCGCTGCCTCATCATTTAAAAAAACATTCTGGTTATAGCGGGAAATCCGGGCGCCTGTTGAAATACTGATTGATTGATACTGACTTGCGCGATCCAGTGAAACCGCGCAGTTAGCTAAATGGAAAGCTTCCAGATTCTCGCGCTGAATCCTGATATGCTTCACATTTGCATGCGGTGCAAGAAAAAATTCACTCACAGAATTGGTAATATATTTCGCGTTGTTATGAGCAATGTATTCTTCTACGAGAGTAATATTGCTACCTTCTTCGCAAACCAGGAGGCAGCGCGGGTAACTTGTCACTTCATTTTGAGTGGCGATAAACAATAAATGAATAGGGTCTCGAACGGTGGCATTTTTTGGAATTGAAACGACTGCTGCGTCACTGAGAAAAGCTGTGTTTAACGCTGTAAATACATTATCTTCATATTTGGCAAGCCTGCCGAGATGAGATTCCAAATATGCAGAGTTTGAAGATAAAAACATCGGTAAATTGCCAACCGTCAATGAAGTCGGATCAAAAATTGACAGACTGGAAGAAAAATACCCGTCAATAAATACCAAACGGATTTTTGCTTCCTTTAGGAACAAATGCTCAACATCCCCTATATGGATAATATTCTCAGGTTGCGAAGGCCGGAAAGGGAGATGAGTTAACGCGGAGATATCAGTGAATCGCCACTCTTCGTCGCGTTTGGTGGGTAATCTCAGCATACTGGCTTGATCGATTGCATTGGCACGCAATTGATTAAGCCACGACGATGGTTTTGTATTTGTGAAGGGCCATGATTCCAGAGAGCGTTCAAGATAGTCAGTATTAATAACCATGATCAGGCAGTTACCTTGTTTGTGGATTCGCTATGATTGATTACCCAATCGTAACCTCGTGTTTCTAATTCCAGCGCCAGCTCTTTTCCTCCCGTCAAAACGATACGGCCAGCATGCATTACATGGACAAAGTCCGGCACAATATAATCTAATAGGCGTTGATAATGCGTGACTAAAATGGTGGCATTATCTTTATTCATAATTTGATTTACGCCGTTAGCCACCGTTTTGAGCGCATCAATATCTAGTCCGGAATCCATTTCATCCAGAATGCTTAGCCGAGGCTCTAGCAAAGCCATTTGCAAGATTTCATTCCGTTTTTTTTCACCACCTGAGAAACCTTCATTTACACTGCGATCCAGAAAATCCGGCTTCATATTTAATAATTTCATTTTTTCTCGAACGAAATCATCAAACTCGAGCGGATCCAGTTCTTCTTTTCCACGTTGGGATTGAATGGTGTTATACGCAAGGCGCAGAAATTGTATATTCGCAACGCCAGGGATTTCAACGGGATACTGGAATGCTAAAAACAATCCGGCATGCGCTCGCTCCTCGGGAGGTAAATCAAGTAAGTTTTTGTTTTCAAATTGGATGGAGCCCGCTGTTATCTCATAAGCTGAATGACCGGCCAGTACTTTCGCGAAGGTGCTTTTGCCAGAGCCATTTAATCCCATAATGGCATGGATTTCACCGCGTTTAACTGTCAGATCAATTCCTTTCAGAATTTCCTTGCCATTGATGCTGGCGTGCAACCCCTGTACAGCAAGAATGGTTTTACTATTACTAACAATCATCCTACACTTCCTTCCAGTTTAAAGCTGAGAAGTTTCGTCGCTTCAACAGCAAATTCCATTGGCAATTGTTGAAACACGTCTTTGCAGAAGCCATTAATAATCATCGAGACGGCTTCTTCCGCGTCAATACCACGTTGGGAAAAGTAAAAAAGCTGATCTTCACCTATTTTTGATGTTGAGGCTTCATGTTCTACTTTGGCAGTATTGTTGTGTACTTGAATATACGGAAATGTATGAGCGCCGCATTGGTCGCCTATCAGCATAGAATCGCACTGCGAGTAGTTCCGCGCACCTTCCGCAGTCGGAGAGATTCTTACCAGGCCGCGATAGCTGCTATTTGAGTGACCGGCTGAAATACCTTTGCTAACTATCGTGCTACGAGTATTTTTACCGAGATGTATCATTTTTGTCCCCGTATCAGCCTGCTGATAATTGTTTGTAACAGCTACTGAATAGAATTCGCCTACAGAGTTGTCTCCACGCAGGATGCAGGAAGGATATTTCCATGTGATCGCGGAACCTGTTTCAACTTGAGTCCAAGATATCCGGGAATTCCTGCCTTTAGCCAGCCCACGTTTAGTGACGAAATTGTATATGCCACCAACTCCGTTTTCGTCGCCTGCATACCAGTTTTGCACCGTTGAATATTTGATATCTGCATCATCCAAAGCAATGAGTTCAACCACTGCGGCATGCAATTGGTTGGTATCGAATCTGGGTGCGGTGCAACCTTCAAGATATGAAACGGATGCACCTTCTTCTGCAATGATTAAGGTGCGTTCAAATTGCCCGGATCCTTCGGTATTTATACGGAAATAGGTTGATAGATCCATCGGGCATTTCACACCTTTCGGGATAAAACAAAATGAGCCATCCGTAAATACCGCAGAATTTAATGCGGCAAAGTAGTTATCTCCGACGGGAACAACCGATCCAAGGTATTTCTGGATTAATTCGGGATGATTATGTACGGCTTCCGATATGGAACAAAAAATAATGCCAACATCAGCAAGCTTCTGTTTGTAGGTGGTTGCGACCGATACGCTGTCGAAGATTACATCGACTGCGACGCCCGCCAATGCGGCACGTTCATGCATCGGTACGCCGAGTTTCTCGAACGTTCTCAGTAACTCAGGATCCACTTCATCCATGCTGGATAGCTTTTTTTTAGGCTTGGGAGCCGAATAATAGCTGATATCCTGAAAATCGATCGATGGATAATGGACATTCTGCCATTTAGGCTCGGTCATTGTCAGCCATGTTTTATAAGCTTCCAGTCGGAATGTTAGAAGCCATTCCGGTTCATTTTTTTTGGCCGAAATTAACCGGATAATATCTTCGTTTAACCCTTTGGGGGCAACATCGGATTCAATTTCGGTAACGAAGCCATGCTTATATGGTTGATTAACCAGACTTTGCAGTACTGCACTCATTTGGTTTCTTCCTTTATTTTCTAATTCATACTTTCAAAAGAAAGTGTGAATTGCCAGATAGTTTTTGTGATTTTCCAATAAAAAGAAAAATCTTATTTTTAATTATAAGGTAATTGCGTTTGATTCTTTAATGCTGAAACTATCTCCACACCCGCAGGTATTATCAATGTTTGGATTGATAAACTTAAAAACACTGTTGAGACCGTCTTTCGTAAAGTCAATATGAGAGCCATCAATGTATGGAAGACTTATACGATCGACAACAACCCTGATGTTGTTGGATTCGAACAATTGATCATCCGGGTTAATTTGATCAGCATAATCGAAAGTGTAAGAAAAACCGGAACACCCTGATTTTTTTACTCCGATGCGAAAAGCCAACCCCTTACCACGCTTCGCAAGTTGTTGCTGAATATGCTTTGCGGCATCATCAGTTAATGTAATTGCCATATGATTTATCCAATAAATTTAACTCTCTAAACAATATCACTGAATTTTCATATTATCTCTTAGATCATCCAGTCAGCACTGAAAGGACAATCCAAATTCGACATTAATAGAATTAATTCGTTCGGTAGTTATTTATTAGAGAATTTTTGTGAGTATTAATAAATCAATAACTTAAAACACTTTATTGTTTACGCCGCAGTAGATTCGCGCATATCAAGGAGCGGCACAATCGATCCGTTTTGTTGATTGATTTGATTGTCAACCAATTCTTTTAGCGTTACGGCACCAAGATATTCAAAAATCAGATCGTTCAATTTTGCCCATAGGTCATGCGTCATGCACTTTCCATCATTATGGCAATTCTCTTTGCCGCCGCACTGTGTTGCGTCGATAGGTTCATCAACAGCGAGAATAATATCCGCGACAGAAACTTTATCTAAATCCTTTGCGAGGCAATAACCGCCACCAGGTCCGCGAACACTGTCGACCAACTCGGATTGCCGCAATTTTGCAAATAACTGCTCAAGATAGGACAGTGAAATTTTTTGACGTTGACTGATGTCTGCCAAGGTCACCGGATGATTGCTTTGCTGCAAAGCTAGGTCTAGCAGTGCTGTAACTGCAAATCTACCTTTTGTTGTTAATCTCATGATTGGCTCCTATAAAAAACGAACGGGTTAAAGATAATGTTGCTTTTTTACAAATACCCGATTGATTTACTCAACTATACAATACCCGATTAATTTAGTCAACTATCTTTCGTATAAACCGAGATGGATTTCTAGATGGTGCAAAACTGGCGCGCTCAAACTTGTCTTGTATTAACGAAGATAAACCATATAGCTTTGTATGAAGCACTGGCCGGGAAATTGCTAAGCCGTTGCCAAAGGATGGCATCCGGTTACCAGTTTTGTTTTAAGAATCCGCTGTGTTTCCTGGGTGCATCTACCCTAGACCTCTGCCTGTCCGCATTTTCATGGACAGGCTTTCATTCACAAAAGGTGCCATTAAGCTTCATGCCGGAATAAACACCCCCCTGATCTTGCCGCGGGGTTGTTTATTAATGTTACGGCGCGATGCATCTTTTACCTTTGATGGATAAACGCGGGAACAATTTTGCTTCTAAAGTATTAAATCAGCATATCCAAGTTGTTTTCGCTTAAGGCGCCCGCGAATCTCTTTCGTCATGAATTCGTCAACGAGGCCGGCGACTGGTTTATCCAAAAGTGTGCGTTCCTTTTTCTTCTATAGGATTGTTACCAAGTGCTGCCTCATTTCTTGCTAAACGGTGAAGCTCGGGCGCTTCGGTAAGTGAAATTGTCAAGGTATGCGCCAGAATCCACTCGGAACTGTTTTTCAATAATGCGAAATCGATACTGAAAAGTGAGGCTGCTATCCGGCGAAAATCGGACACTAAGCCCATCTGAGTCTGCAATTTCATAACGCTTGGTTGATGATTTGACATTTTTCAGAAGTTTGTCATTGAGCGGCATTCTGCAAAAAGGTTTTTTACTGGAAAAGAACTGTATAATATTATTTATGCGTTAATTCTGTATATATGGGGTATGTACACAGAATTAGTGGTAATAGGTAAAATTTCTTGAAACGACTTGGAGCTAAAAAATTCATAACTCTATAATAAAAATAATAATATTATGATGCGGTGCGGATTTTTCTGGAATGATGTGAAACATGAAATGAATTGCGTGGAGTGCAAGTGGCTGGAGATTCGAATCCTCTCGCCCCGGCCGTTTGTAAAACACTTGCCGATATGATTTGTACATAACATGATGAGTAGGGATATTCCGTTTGATTTTCTGGTTGCAATTATAAACTCCTAAGATGCGCATATTGCTCAGTAACGATGACGGTTATTTTGCTCCTGGCTTAGCCTGTCTTGCTGAGTCACTCTCAAGAATTGCTGAGGTCATCGTCGTGGCACCAGAAAGGGATCGTAGCGGCTCAAGCAATTCCTTAACTTTAGATCGCCCACTTAGTCTTCACAAATCCCATAATGGTTTTTATTATGTCAATGGCACCCCAACTGATTGTGTGCATCTGGCAGTGACGGGGATGCTGGAAGTGATGCCCGATATGATTGTATCCGGGGTAAATCATGGCGCCAACATGGGAGACGACACCATTTATTCTGGCACGGTTGCTGCTGCAACAGAAGGTTTCTTACTCGGAATCCCCTCACTGGCGGTATCTTTGGTGAGTGCTTCGCACGGTAACTATATGACAGCTGCACGCGTCGCAGCCGATATGGTAAAACGCTTTAGTGAAAATGAAATCCAAAGCCCCATCTTATTAAATATCAATGTGCCTGATATCGAATACCAACAACTTCAGGGAATTGAAATTACCCGGCTAGGACGGCGGCATAAAGCGGAACCCGTGATTAAATCACAAAACCCTCGTGGTGAAATTCTATACTGGGTGGGAGCGGCAGGTCCTGCGCAGGATGCCGGAAAAGGTACGGATTTTTATGCAGTACAACATAACCGGGTTTCGATAACTCCTTTGCAGATTGATCTTACTCATTATGATCAAATGAGTCTGATAACAAAATGGCTAAATAGTTAAGTGCCTGTTATATTAGGATAATAATTTTTATAGGTGCTGATAGGTGAATGTTCGTCATTCTGGAATTGGTATGACCTCTCAGCGTACACGCATGCGCATGATTGAGCGTTTGCGTGCACAAGGAATTACTGATGAAGTGGTATTATCGGTAATGGGTACGATCCCTCGTCATATTTTTGTTGAAGAAGCTCTGGCAAGCAGGGCTTATGAAGACGTTGCCTTACCAATCAATTATGGACAAACCATTTCTAGCCCTTGGATTGTTGCTCGGATGACCGAGTTACTGAGGGCGGATTCCAATTTAGGAAAAGTTTTAGAAATAGGCACTGGGTGCGGTTATCAAACCGCTGTACTGGCACAAATAGCGCAGAAAGTATATTCAATCGAGCGTATCGGGCCGCTTCTAACTCGGACACGAATTCGTTTACAAGAACTGCAGGTTCGAAATATTTATCTAAAACATGCGGATGGGTTACTGGGGTTGGCTGAAGCAGGGCCGTTCGATGGTATTATCATGACGGCGGTTACAACGCATGTTCCAGCTTCACTACTCGATCAATTAGAGGTTGGCGGCCGCATGGTTTTTCCAAAAGGAACGCAGAAGCAAAATCTTTGCGTTATAGAACGCACCCCGCAAGGTTTTACCGAAACTGTACTTGAAGAAGTCAATTTTGTACCTCTGCTGGCTGGAGTCATCAAAAAGTAGTAGCGCGGGAATATCTAAATGAGAAAATGTAATGAATAATCCAATCAATTTCGATACTTGTAATTGTGTTCTCAGATTTATTCCTTCGTTAGGAAAGCGAATTTCATTGCAGTTTCATTTACTGTTTGTTACTGGCTTGTTTCTGGCTGGATGTAGCACCACCCAACCCCCGGTTCCGGTTGTCGACCGTGAGAAAATTAATTCATCCGGACCATTGAGACCCACCGAACCTGCTGCTATGGACGGTCAGATGTATACTGTTCAAAGAGGCGATACGCTATATGGCATTGCGCTTAAGCATGGCATTGATTACAAAAAATTGGTGGAATGGAACGAAATCGTTGATCCGAGATCGCTTCAACCGGGTCAGAAAATCCGGTTGTCCATGCCAGAAAAGGGATCTCAGCCAGTATTGTTTGCGCTTCCTCAACAACCTGTTACGACGACTATAGAGCCGGCTGCAGTTTCAACCGAGCCTGTGCCGATTTCTCATGCAGAAAATCCTCCGGAGGTTGCGGATACTCATAAGATAAAAACAAGCCCTAAAGCGTTTAAATTACCTTATTCGGAACAAAATGTAGCCCGGCTGCAATATCCAGCCAATAATCCACCGGCGATGGCACCGCCACCTGTTGCAGCTGCCGTGGCAACAGGGAGCAATGCAAAAATAGAGATGGCGCCGCCATCTCCCGAAACGCTAAAGTCAGACAAAGCATATGATTCTGATGCAACTAATTGGATATGGCCGACAAATGGAAAACTACTGGCGTCTTTTTCAAAAAACTCCAAAGGTGTAAAGATCTCAGGGCAAACAGGGCAACCGGTTCTTGCTTCGGCTGCCGGGGAAGTGGTTTATAGCGGCCATGGCCTGCGAGGTTACGGAAATTTAATCATTATTAAACATGATAATACCTATCTGAGCGCATATGCTCACAATAGCAAGCTCCTGGTCAAAGAAGGCGAAGCGGTGGTGAAAGGCCAGAAGATCGCCGAAATGGGGAATACCGATACGGACACGACTCAATTGCATTTTGAAATACGCAAGAACGGTAAACCCGTTGATCCGTTAGAATATTTAGCTAGCCCTGAAAAATCAACAACCGATTGATATCAGTAATAAAGAGTCATAGGTTCGATAGAGAAAGCGATCACGGCGGTCTAAGCGATGAACCGGTGGAAGACATGGCGAACTCAAATCTGCATGTGATGCGATTTCTAGGGTTGTCGTTTTTAAACTTCTTCTTCACCGGCTTATCGTCTTTCACATCCGGTAGCCGGCTGATGCCATGGCGCTGATAACAGCGATGCAGTATCTGCCATATAGGGAACGCTGATTAATTGACTGCACGAACGAATCACTTCGTTACGCGGTACTCGCATCCTCGCTCATCTTGTTGATATGTCTCGATTGCTGCGTTCTGTGCGCCTCGTGCCTCATCTCGTTTGCTAAATTAATCAGCGCTTCCCTATTGACTCGGCACAATAATACTTGAAATTTATGAATCGCCCCCCATCTTGTTGAAATGGAAAAAGACGACGCAAGATATTCGACGCTGGAGCAACTGCATGAACGGCGCAAGCAAGTGGTGCGG
>WBZO01003161.1_pt1 | contig 19810 bp, 13 predicted proteins | sample 5204261 | NCBI WGS metagenome assembly WBZO01 (sample SAMN12412400, study PRJNA552823) | activated sludge metagenome | isolation source: activated sludge from anammox sidestream of wastewater treatment plant... | place: USA: North Carolina | collected 2017-09
CATCCGCAAGTCCGCCAAGCTCGCGAATGTCTGCTACGACATCCGCGGTCCGGTGCTCGAGCGCGCGCGCCTGCTCGAGGAGGAGGGGCATCGCATCATCAAGCTCAACATCGGCAACCTCGCGCCCTTCGGCTTCGACACACCCGACGAGATGCGCCGTGACGTGATCGTCAACCTGCCGCAGGCGTCGGGCTACTCGGATTCGAAGGGGCTCTTCTCGGCGCGCAAGGCGATCATGCATTACACGCAGGAGAAGCGCATCCCCGCGGTGGAGCTCGACGACATCATCATCGGCAACGGCGTGTCCGAGCTCATCGTGATGTCGATGCAGGGCCTGCTCGACAACGGCGACGAGGTGCTCGTGCCCGCGCCGGACTATCCGCTGTGGACCGCTGCCGTGAGCCTGGCCGGCGGGCGGGCCGTGCACTACATGTGCGACGAGGGCGCCGGCTGGCTGCCGGACGTCGCCGACATCCGGCGCAAGATCACGCCTGCCACGCGCGCCATCGTGGTCATCAATCCGAACAATCCGACCGGTGCGGTGTATCCGGTCGAAGTCCTGCGCGAGATCTGTGAGGTGGCGCGCGAGCACGATCTCGTCGTATTCGCCGACGAGATCTACGATCGCATGCTCTACGACGGTGAGCGGCACGTGTCGATCGCGTCGTTGGCCGACGATCTCCTCTTCGTGACGTTCAACGGGCTGTCGAAGAACTACCGCGCCTGCGGCTATCGCAGCGGCTGGATGGTCGTCTCCGGCGACAAGCGCCACGCCCGCGACTACCTCGAGGGGATCAACATCCTTGCGTCGATGCGGCTTTGCGCCAACGTTCCCGGCCAGCTCGCGATCCAGACGGCGCTGCACGGCTATCAGAGCATCGACGATCTCGTGCAGCCCGGGGGGCGGCTTGCGCGGCAGCGCGACCTCGCCTACAGCCTCGTCACCGCACTGCCCGGCGTGACCTGCGTCAAACCGAAGGCCGCGCTCTACCTCTTCCCGCGGCTCGATCCGCGCGTGTATCCGATCGCCGACGACCAGTCGTTCATCCTCGAACTGCTCGAGGCGCAGCGGGTGTTGGTCGTCCAAGGGACGGGCTTCAACTGGCCGCACCCCGATCACCTGCGCCTCGTCTTCCTGCCCAACGGTGACGATCTCACCGATGCGATGGCGCGCATCGGGCACTTCCTCCACGACTACCACCGCCGGAACACACGATGATGAAGCCTCTCCACGTTGGCCTCCTGGGCTTCGGCACGGTGGGGCGCGGCGTCTGGGACGTCCTGCACCGCAATCAGGAGGAGATTACGCGCCGCGCCGGGCGGCCGATCGGCATCACCGCCGTGGGCACGCGCACGCCGGAGCGCGCGCGGGAGACGCTCGCGGCGCGGCCCGGTGTCGCGTTGTCCGCGGATCTCGCGGCGATCGTGCGGCGCGACGATGTCGACATCGTGTGCGAGCTCATCGGCGGCGTCGGCGACGCCCGCACGCTCGTGCTCGACGCGATCGCGCACGGCAAGCATGTCGTGACCGCGAACAAGGCACTGTTGGCGTTGCACGGCAACGAGATCTTCGCCGCCGCCTCGGCCAAGGGCGTGATGGTCGCCTTCGAGGCGGCGGTCGCCGGGGGTGTTCCGATCATCAAGGCGTTGCGCGAGGGGCTCACCGCCAACCGCATCGAGTGGCTCGCGGGGATCATCAACGGCACGTCGAACTTCATCCTCTCCGAGATGCGTGCCAGCGGCCGCAGCTTCGCCGACGTTCTCGCCGAGGCGCAGGCCCGCGGCTACGCCGAGGCCGATCCCACCTTCGACGTCGAGGGGATCGATGCCGCGCACAAGCTCACCATCATGTCGGCGATCGCCTTTGGCGTGCCGATGCAGTTCGATCGTGCCTACGCCGAGGGCATCAGCCGACTCACCCGCGAGGATCTGCGCTACGCGGAGGAACTGGGCTATCGCATCAAGCTCCTGGGCATCACGCGTCGCACCCGCGTCAACGGCCACGAGGGCATCGAGCTTCGCGTCCATCCCACGCTCATTCCGGCGACGCGCCTCATCGCCAACGTCGAAGGCGCCATGAATGCCGTGCTGGTCAAAGGCGATGCGGTGGGCGCGACGCTGTACTACGGCGCCGGCGCCGGCGCGGAGCCGACCGCCAGTGCCGTCATCGCCGACCTGGTCGACGTGACGCGCATGCACACCGCGGATCCCGGGCACCGCGTGCCGCATCTCGCGTTCCAGCCCGACCAGCTCACGGACGTTCCCATCCTGCCGATCGGCGACGTCGTGACGAGCTACTACCTGCGTCTGCGCGTCGACGACAGGCCCGGCGTGCTCGCCGACATCACGCGCATCCTCGCCGACCGTGAGATCTCGATCGACGCGATGATCCAGAAGGAGCCGCCGGAGGGGGAGCATGAGACCGACATCATCCTGCTCACGCATCGCACCGTCGAGCGCAACATCGACGATGCGATCGCGAAGATCGAGGCGCTGCCGACGGTGCGCGGCAAGGTCGTGCGCATCCGGCTCGAAGAGCTCAACTGACCGGGAATCGTGATGCGCTATGTGAGCACCCGCGGTGCGTGGAGCGCCGCACCGCAGCCGTTCTGCGCGGTCCTGCTCGAAGGGCTCGCCCCCGACGGCGGCCTTGCCGTGCCGGAAACGTATCCGCGCTTTGCACCGGCCGAGCTCACCGCACTGCGATCGGCGAGTTACGTCGATCTGGCGCTCGCCGTCTGCGAGCGGTTCTGCGACGACATCCCCCGCGCCGAGCTCGCGCGGCTCCTGCGCACGACGTACACGGCCGGGATCTTCGGATCCGCCGCGATCACGCCGCTCACCGTGCTCGAGCCTGGGCTTGCACTCCTGCACGTGTCCAACGGCCCGACGCTCGCCTTCAAGGACATCGCGCTGCAGCTCCTCGGCAATCTGTTCGAGTACGTTCTGGCCCGCGAGGGGCGCACGGTCAATATCGTCGGCGCCACGTCGGGAGACACCGGCAGCGCCGCCGAGCATGCGCTCAAGGGCCGGCAGGGCGTTGCGGTCTTCATGCTCTCGCCGCACGGCCGGATGAGCGCCTTCCAGCGCGCGCAGATGTACGCGCTCACCGACGCCAACATCCACAACCTCGCCATCGAGGGCACGTTCGACGATTGCCAGGACGTCGTGAAGGCGATCAACGCCGATGCCGCGTTCAAGGCCCGCTACGCGATCGGCGCCGTCAACTCGATCAACTGGGGGCGCATCGTCGCGCAGGTCGTGTACTACTTCGCGGGATACTTTGCGGCCACGCGCGGCAACGACGAGGCGGTCGACTTCGCCGTGCCGTCGGGCAATTTCGGCAACATCCTGTCCGCCTACGTGGCACGCGCGTTGGGCCTGCCGATCCGGCGCCTCATCCTCGCCACCAACGAGAACGACGTCCTCGACGAGTTCTTCCGCACCGGCCGCTATCGCCCGCGCCGTGCGGCCGAAACGCACGTCACGTCGTCGCCGTCGATGGACATCGCCAAGGCGTCGAACTTCGAGCGCTTCATCTTCGACGTCGTCGGTCGCGATCCCGCCGTCGTCCGCGCACTGTGGGACGAGTTGGCCCGCGACGGCGGCTTCGACCTCGCCGCCACGCGCCACTGGGCCGCCGTGCAGGCCGCGGGGTTCGTGTCCCAGCGGAGCACGCACGCCGATCGGCTGAACGCGATTCGCACCGTGCACGGGCGGTACGGCGTGACGATCGATCCGCACACCGCCGACGGCGTGCACGCCGCGCTCGCGCGGCGCGACCCGGCCGTCACCACGGTGTGCGTCGAGACGGCGCTCCCGGCGAAATTCGGCGCGACGATCCACGAGGCGCTGGGATGCGAGCCGGCGCGCCCCGATGCCTTCATCGGGCTCGAGGCGCGGCCGCAGCGCTATACCGTGCTGCCGGCCGACGTGGCGCGGGTGAAGGCGTACATCGAGGAGCACGCGGCGCTCGCCTGATTCGAGGGACGCGCCGCGCACGTCGATGGGCCCAGCGCTTGGCAACCTGCTGCGCAACCTGCGCGCGGGGGCGCGGCTCGCCGCCTTCTTGCGTGTGCGTCACTCCGATTTCCGGATCGACCTTGCACAGGCGATCCTGCTCTTCATCGTCTCCGCGCTGGTCGACGTCGGCGGCGACTACCTGCGCACGTCGCCGCCGCGCGAGTTCGTCGTCTTCGGTGCCGGCGCCGAGCTCCATTCCGCGGCGCTCCTCGTGTTCGGCGCCGCGCTCGTCGCGATCTGGGTTCGCCAGCGCGAAGCAGCGCTTGCCATCGTCGTGCTCGTGCTCGCGGCATTGCCGCTCGTGCAGGTGCTGCATTACGTGGCAATGCTCGCCGGCACCCGCATCGAAGCGGCGGACGTGGGCCGTGCCGTCGAGTACCTCTTCCTCGTGTGGGTCGTGCTGCTCCTCGTGCGGTGCGTCGCGGTCGCGCTGTTGCCGCCGCCGTCGTACCTTTGGTTGCGCGCGATCCTGGGCGGCGCCTTGCTGTCCACGCCGATCTGGCTCGGCGATGCCCTCTACGAGAGCGAGCCGTGGTGGCGCGTTGCGGGTGACGACGCGGCCCAGGTACGAAGCGGCGACCTCGACGCCGGATCCGAAGCCGTGCTCGCCGCGCAGTCGTACCTTCTCGACGATGCGCTCGCCAACCTGGCCGACGAGCGCTCCACCGAGTCCGACCTGTACTTCGTCGGCTTTGCGCCCGATGCGACCGACGACGCGTATCGGGAAAGTGTCGAGGCGGCGCAGCGTGCGCTGGACGGCCGCTGGGGTACGCGCGAGCGCTCGCTCGTCCTCGTGAATAGCCCGCGCACCCTCGTCACCACGCCGTTTGCCACCGTCACCCACCTTCGCGAGGCGCTCGACGAGATCGGCGCCATCATCGATCCCGAGACCGATGTGGTGATGCTCTATCTCGCCGCCCCCGCCGTGCGCGACGGCGGGCTCGAGGCCGTGCAGCCGCCGCTCACGCTCGTCGACCTCGGGCCGAGCGGCCTGAAGCAACTCCTCGACGATGCGGGCATCAAGTGGCGCATCATCGTCGTCTCCGCGTGCCGATCGGGCCAGTTCGTCGCGCCGCTCGCCGATGACTTCACGCTGGTGATCACCGATGCCGCGCCGGATCGTCCCACCTTCGGGTGCGAGGGACGGGAGCCGGTCGGGTTCTTCGGCGACGCGTTCTTTACGCAAGGGCTTGGGCGGCTCAATTCGTTCGCCGCCGCCTTCGACGTCGCTAAGGACGCCGTGGCCAGGCGTGAAGCGGCCGCGGGCTACGCGCCGCCGTCCACACCGCAGTGGTCGATGGGCAGCGAGATGGCGCGCAAGATCAAGTCGCTGCGCGGCCGTCTCGCCGGCGGCGCCACCGCCCGGCTCGACACGCGCCGGCGCGCGCGCCCCGCGGCGGCGTGACCCCGCACTGCGCGCCGCAGGACCATTCCGGTGCGCATCGTCGGCACGAGCGTCGTGGCAGAGGTGCTTTCGCGATGCGGGCGACGACGATTCGTGATACTATTCGCGCGCGGGGTGGAGCAGTCTGGCAGCTCGTCGGGCTCATAACCCGAAGGTCGCAAGTTCAAATCTTGCCCCCGCAACCAATTCAAGCAACGGCCTGCCATCGCGCAGGCCGTTCGCGTTCTTGGCGTGCGCGGATCGTCTCGGCCACAGGACACGCCAGGTTGCCGGCGGCCATCCTCATTCCGGTGTGGCGAGCAGCACGTCGAGCACCAGTTGGGCCGCGCGCTCGATGGCTGCCGCGCGATGCGCGATGCCGAGCGGTCGCCACAGCGCAGGTCGCAGCGGCAGGATCGTGATGCGGGGGTCGGCGCGTACGGGGGTCGCCTCGTAGGACAGCAGCGTCGCGCCATAGCCGGCCGCCACCAGACTCTTGATCGCCTCGTTGTAGTTGTGTTCGATCCTGGCTTTCGGATGGCGACCCGCAGCGGCGAACCACTCGGTCGTGAGCCGCGACAGCCGGGTGCGATTGTCGTTGAGGATCAGCGGCTGGCCGGCGAGCCAGGCCGGCGTCGCCCGCAGGGGATGTTTCCAGCTGGAAGGGATGAGCGCCACCACCGGATCACGGCGCCACGGGATGACACGGATCTCGGTGGTCTCGGGCTGCGGTAGCGCGACGATGCCGATATCGACCGCGCCTTCACCGACGCGCGCGAGCGATTGCTCCGACGTGCACACGGACAGTTCCACCTCGATGCCGGGGTGGTCCTTGGCGATGCGGCGAAGCACGTCGGGCAAGAGGTTGGCGATGACAGGGGTCGACGAGCTGATCCGGACTCGACCGTGCTTGCCCTGCAGTTGCAGGCGAGCGTCCTCCACCATCGCGTCGGCCTGATTCAGCAGCAGCCGCGCGCGCTCGATCAGTGTCTGCCCGATGCTGGTCGGCGTCACACGCGTGCGATCACGGAAGAGAAGCGGCGCGCCGAGCCGCGCCTCGAGCTCCGATACATGCAGGCTGACGGTGGGTGGCGCGAGATGCAAGGCGCGGGCGGCGGCGGCGAACGACCCAAGATCGACGATGCATACGAGGGTCCGGAGGCGATCGAGGCTCAGGGCGCGCATGATCTTCAGGATTCCTGAATGGATGGGTTGCAGGATTCAACTTTACGAATGTTACGCCAGCGCCGAAGATCAACGCCTGGACCCCAGAGGAGGCAGGCCACGTGACCACCGCGACCCCAGTCAGTCATTCCGCCTATCGCCGATTCGGCACGCTGGCGAGCGCGGATGTCCAGGTCGCCGCGAGCGGATTGGCACGTCTCGTCGGTGCCGATCACGTGCTGACCGGCGAAGCCGCGCGTCGGCGCTACCCCGGGGATCAAAGCTGGCTGACGGCCATCCACGCCCATTTCGGCCAGCCGCTGAACCAGCCCGACCTTGCGGTGGCCGCAAGCTCGACCCGCGAGGTGAGCGGGGTCATGGCGCTGGCGAGCCGCATGCAAATTCCCGTCACCCCGCTTGGCGGTGCGTCGGGCGTGCAGGGCGCGGCCAATGCAAACTGCGGCGGCATCCTGCTCGACTTGACGCGGATGAACCGGATCCGCGAGATCGATACGACGTCGCTGACCTGCACGGTCGAGGCCGGCATGAACGTCAAGGCCTTCGAGGCGGAGTTGAACCGTCAGGGCCTGAGCTTCACGCACTACCCGGCATCCGCCGAATGGGCGAGTGTGGGCGGCTCGGTGGCGGCGCGTGGATCCGGCGTGCTCTCGACGAAATACGGCAACATCCAGGATCACGTCCTGTCGCTGGAGGTGGTGCTGCCCGACGGCGGCGTGGTCGCCCTGCCGCCCGTGCCGAAGCATGGCGTGGGCCCGGAGATGACCCAACTCTTCGTCGGCGCCGAAGGCACGCTGGGTGTGATCACGGCCGTGCGCGTCAAGTTGCGCCGGCTGCCCGTCACGCGAGCGTTCAGCGCGTTTCGCTTTCCGACGCTTGCCGATGGCATCGCGGCAGGCAGGGAGATCATGACGACGGGCCTGCGTCCGCCGGTGATGCGGCTCTACGACGCCCAGGCGGCCACCCAGAGTCTCGAGAAGGCGGTGAACGCCGGTCTCGATGGCGAAACGATGATCCTGATGGTCGACGGGGATCACGAACGACTGATAGCCCAGGAGGCGGCACTGTGCGACGAGATCTGCATGGCGCATGGTGCCCGCGGGCTGGCCGCGACGATCGGCGCCACCTGGTGGGAGCGGCGTTACGACTTCTACCATCCGCCGCACGCACCGCAACTGCCGCAAATCTGGTGCACGATGGACGCTGTGGCGGACTTCAAGCACATCGAGGCTCTGTACGATGAAGTCACCCGGTCGATGCGCGATGCCGTCGAACCGAAGTGGGGCATGACGCTCAAGACGCACCTGTCGCACTGGTACGACTGGGGCGCCATGATCTATCCGCGCTTCATCGTTCCGCGGGGGCCGGACGATCTCGACGCGGCGCTGGCGCTGCATGATCGCATCATCACTGCTGCTGCCGACGCCGCGCTGCGCGCGGGTGGCGTCATCAATGATCACCATGGTGTCGGCATGCGGCTCGCGCCGCACCTCGCGGCACAGTTCGGCAGCGAGGGGATGAAACTGCTGCGCGGCATCAAGAATGGCATCGATCCGGCGCACATCCTCTGCCCGGGCAAGCTTGCGATGCGTTGATCGGGTGTTGGAACAGGCCCTCCAAGAAACACGGAAGGTACGGTAGCGAAGCTGGCAGGCAGACGGAGCAGGGTATGGATCTCGGACTGGCAGGCCGCGTTGCAATCGTGACCGGTGCCGCGCACGGCATCGGCTACGCGCACGCGCGCATGCTCGGCGCCGAGGGCGCAACGGTCGTACTGAATGACGTCGACGCGCCGGCGCTTGCCGCCGCCGCGCAGGCTCTCGCGGGTGAAGGCCTGTCGGTCGCCACCCTGCACGGCGACGCGACGGACGAGACGCTGGTGCGCTCCGCTGTGGCGGGTCTCAACGAACGATTCGGCCACATCGACATCCTGGTCAACAACGCTGGCATCGGCGTCAAGCCTGCTGCCGCAGTCGCCGAATTGCCCCTCGCCGACTGGCAGCGGATGCTGCGTGTCCATCTCGACAGCACGTTCCTGTGGTCGCGCGAGGTCGTCGGCCCGATGCGTGCTGGCGGCTTCGGGCGCATCGTCAATACCTCGTCGATGAACTTCACCGGCGGTGGCCGGCCCGGGGTCGCCCACTACTCGGCCGCCAAGGCGGGAATCGTCGGGTTGACCCAGACCATGGCGAAGGAGGTCGGTGCCTACGGCATCACCGTCAACGCCATCGCACCGGGTTATGTCGCCACCGAACTCATCAGTACGTTCTCCGATGACATGATGGCGCGGCTCGCGAACCAGAATCCGGTCGGCCGTCTTTGTCAGCCCGCCGAAGTCGCAGCCCTCGTCGCGTGGCTGTGTTCGATGCACGCCGGGTTCGTGAACGGCGAATGCATCTGCATGGATGGCGGCCGGCGCGATTTCTTCTGGGGGTAGCGAAGTCACTGCGATGGACAGCCAGCCGATGGACACTCCATACCTGATGGGCATCGATATCGGTGCCGGCAGTCTGAAGACGATGATCGTCACCGCGCAGGGTCGCGTCGCCGGCTCGGCAAGTGTCGATCTGGTGACGCGAACGCCGCATCCGGGGTGGAGCGAACAGGATCCGCACGATTGGTGGCACGCCGTCTGTGCGACGGTACCGGCTGCGCTGGCCGAGGCCGGCATCGCCGCGGAGCGGATTGTGGCCGTGGCGTTCAGCGCCGGCGCGCATACACCGGTGCTCGAGGATCGCGATGGTCGGGTGATCCGCCCCGCGATCCTGTGGAGTGATAGCCGCAGCGCGGCCGAGGCGGATGAACTGCAGCAGCGGCACGGTGAGGAGATCCTCGCCATCGCCTGCAATCGTGCCGCACCGACGTGGACCCAGCCGCAACTGCTCTGGCTCGCCCGGCACGAGCCCGCGGCCTTCCGTCGCATCCATCGACTCTACGTCGCCAAGGATTGGTTGCGCAGCCGCCTGACCGGCACCTGGGAGACGGATGCCACCGAAGCGGTGGGCACGTTGCTCTACGACGGTCGTGCAAAGGCGTGGTCCGAGCGGTTGTGCGCGATGATCGGGCTCGATCCCGGCGTTCTTCCGCCGATCGTCAAGCCGACCGACGTCGTCGCTCGGGTCACGACCGCTGCTGCGGCGGCGTGCGGTCTTGCCCCCGGCACACCCGTGGTCTGCGGCAGTTCGGACACGTCGGTCGAGGCCTTCGGTGCTGGCGCCAGTGACGTTGGCCTCGGCACGGTGAAATTGGCGACTGCGGCGGCGATCAGCATCGTGGCCCCGAACCCGAGTCCGTCGGCCACGGTCATCAACTACCCTTTTTGCGTTCCTGGCCTGTGGTACACGATCGGTGCGACCAATTCCTGCGCGTCGGCACATCGTTGGCTGCGCGATACCTTCTTCACGCCGGAGTCGACCGGTACCGGTGACGATGCGCGTGCGGCCGCGGAGGGCGCGGCACGCTTTGGCCGGATGGATGCCGCGGCCGCCGCTGCCGAGCCCGGTGCTCGCGGCCTCATCTTTCATCCGTATCTGCAGGGAGAGCGAACGCCATACTGGGATCCGAAACTGCGGGCGAGCTTCGTCGGCCTGACCTTCGCGCATCAGCCTGCCCATCTCGTCCGCGCCTTGTATGAAGGCGTTGCCTGTTCGCTGCGCGATGTGCTCGAGGCATTGCGTGCGCAGGGCCTCGACATGCGTGAGGCGCGGATCATCGGCGGCGGCGCGCGCAGCGCGACGTGGCGGCAGATCGTCGCCGACGTACTCGACATCGGGATCGCGAGGCCCGAAGTCACCGATGCATCGTTTGGTGCGGCGCTGATTGCCGGCGTCGGTTCCGGCGTGTTTCCCGATGAACGTAGCGCCGCGCAGGCGACCGTCCGGATCGTCGATCGCCACGAACCCGCGCCAACCCGGCGCAGCGTCTACGACGACTTGTACGGCATCTACCGCGACGCCGCCCGGCAGTTGGTCGACGTTCATCACCGCCTCGGCGCGCTCGCGAGCGCCGCGGCTTCGCTTGCATCGCCATCGACCCCCGCGCCCGGGCGCGCGCGGTGAGTCCGCCGAACCGGGAGACCTCTGAATCGCCATGAATCCGATCGCGCCCGCCTCACCCGATGCCTTGCGCTCCGCGACTGCGCCCGAGCCGGCGCCTCGCTTGCGTGCGTTTGGTTCGCCACAGCGCTACTTGCAGGGGCCCTCCGCGCTGCGCGAGCTGGGCGGCATCGTCGCGACCTTCGGCGCACGTCGCCCGTTCGTCGTCGCCGACGCGGTGGTGCAGGCGCTGCTGCGCGGCGATCTCCAGGCGGCGCTTGGACCGGACGCCCGTTTCGCCGTGTTCGGCGGTGAATGCTCTGCCGCCGAGATCGATCGGCTCGCCGCCCAAGCGCGCACCGCCGGCGCCGACATGATCGTTGGCGTGGGCGGCGGCAAGGCGATCGATGCCGCCAAGGGCGTGCGCATCCAGCAGCCGATGCCGCTCGTCGTGGTGCCGAGCATCGCGTCCAACGATTCTCCGACGAGCCGGATCGTGGTCGTCTATACCGACGATCATCGCTTGCTCGAGGTGCGACGGATGCCCACCAATCCGGATGTCGTGCTGGTCGACACTGCGATCATCGCGGCCGCCCCGCCGCGCTTTTTCGTGTCCGGCATCGGCGATGCGCTGTCCAAGAAGTTCGAGGCCGCGCAGTGCGCCGGCAGCGGCGGCACCAACTTCTATGCGGGGCGGCCTCCCGCCATCGCGCAAGCGATCGCCAATGCGTGCTATGACGTCATCCGCGAGCACGCCGAACCGGCGCTCGCGGCCGTACGCCGCAAGCAACCGGATGCGCACGTCGAGGAGACGGTCGAGGCCACCATCCTGCTTTCCGGTCTCGCCTTCGAGAATGGCGGGCTGTCGATCGCCCACTCTCTGACCCGGGGTTTGTCGATCGTGCCCGGTGTGGCCGACGCGTTGCACGGCGAGCAGGTCGCCTGGGGCCTGCTGGTGCAGTGGGTGCTCGAGGGTCGTCCGGATCACTTCATCGCGGACCAGCTCGCGTTCTACGCTCGGATCGGGTTGCCGCGGAGCCTGCGGGAACTGGGGCTCGCGGGCGATCCCGACGAAGCGGCGGCGACCATCGCCCAGGACACCTGGAAGCGCGCGCCGTATGTGCAAGCACTGACGACGCCGATCGATCGCAGCCGGCTCGAGGCGGCGATTCGTGCGACCCGGGACTTCGGCTCGACCGCGCCGGGCCCGTCCTGATTTGCGTCACACTGAAGCGATGTTTTGAGCCGCAGTCCACCACGGAGACCATCATGAAGACACGATTGATTACCTGGATCGCCGGGATAGCGCTGTCATTGGCAGCCGGCGCCGCAGTTGCGCAGACGCAGGTCCGGATCGGGAGCATCCAGTCCGAGTCTTTCTACATGAACAAGTACATCGACAAGTTCCAGGAACTGGTCAATCAGAAGACCAACAACGCGTATCGCTTCAAGGTCTTCTACAACAGCACGCTCGGCAACGAGTCGGAGATGTTCGAGCAGATGCAGGCCGGCTTGCTCGAGATGCAGTTCGGCTACTCGGCCATCCTGCCCAACTACGTCCGTGAAACCGAGGTCATTGGCCTGCCCGGCGTCCTGTCGAATTTCGATGAGGTCCACAAGATCATGAACGGACCGATCGGCGAAGACCTTGCACAGAAGGTTCTCGACAAGACCGGCGTTCGTATCCTGTGGTGGGTCGACCAGGCGCACCGCAACGTGTGGCTCAAGGACAAGGAAGTGAAGTCCCTGGCCGACTTCAAGGGCATCAAGCTGCGTTCGCCCAATTCGCCGCTCTACCTGCGTGTGCTGAAAACCATGGGCCTCAACCCGACCCCGATGGGCTTCAACGAGATCTACACCGCGGTCAAGACCGGCGTGGTCGACGGCCACGAGCAGGAGGATCCGGGCGTGATCGCCATGAAGTTCTACGAGGTCGAGAATCGCGGCGTCGTGACCCGTCACATGTACCAATCGGCCGTCTTCGAGATCAGCGAGAAGTTCTTCCAGAAGCTGCCCAAGGAACATCAGCAGATCTTCAAGGATGCGGCCCGCGAAGCCGGCATCTGGTTCCGGCCGCACACCGGGCTGGAGGCAGAGCTCGCGGCGCGCAAGCAACTCCAGGAGAAGTACGGCATGAAGGTGACCGAAATCGACCCCAAGGAACTGGCGGCGGTCTTCGGCCCGATGGTCGATGAGTACTCGAAGGAGCGGGGCATCTACGACTACGTGCAGAAGGTCCGCAAGGAGCTCGGCAAGTAGGCCGCGATGCGCACCGGGCCGCACGTTCGGCTTGCCGAATGGGTCGTGATCGTCACCTTCGTGGTGATGGTCGTGGTCACGGTCGCGCAGGTGGCGGGTCGTTACGTGTTCTCGTACTCGCTGCCCTGGGCCGACGAGCTCGCCCGCTACTGCCTTGTCTGGATGGTTTTCATCGGCATGGTGGTCGCGTTTGCCCGGGGCGCGCACATCACCGCCGATCTGCTGCGTGAGCGTTATCACGGGCGGATCGGCCTCGTGATGCTGACGGTGATCGACGTCGCGAACGCCGCGCTGTTCGTTGCGCTGCTGTACGGCGGCATGCTGCTTGTCCAGATCGCCGCGACCCAGATGACGCCGGGTCTCGGCATCTCGAAATCGTGGATCTATGCGGCGTTGCCGCTCGGCGCGGTGCTGATGCTGTGGGAACTCGTCCGACAGATCGTCGCGCGCTTTCGCAATCCAGGCTTGCCTGACGTGACCGGTCCCTCCGAAGCGCCACCCCCGGCGCTTTGAAGGGTTGCACCGGTCGCTCCTGCGCCGCCCGACAGGAGGAGGGTCGATGGAAGCTGTGGTGATGGTGGGCCTGCTGTTCGTGCTGTTGACGATCGGCATTCCGATCGCCTTCAGTATTGGTCTTTCGGTGCTCTGCGTGATCGCGATCACCGATGTGCCGCTGACCATCTTCACACAGCGCGTGGCCAATGCCGCCGACAGCTTTGCGCTGTTGGCGATCCCGTTTTTCGTGCTCGCGGGCGAACTCATGAACCGCGGGGGAATGACGCACCGGCTGGTCGGCTTTGCGCAATCGTTGATCGGCCACTTTCGCGGCGGACTCGGCCAGTCCAGCGTGCTGTCGAGCCTGATCTTCGCCAACGTTTCGGGATCGGCCATTGCCGACACGACGGCCATCGGTTCCGTCTTGATCCCGGCGATGAAGCGCAAGGGCTATCGGCCGACCTTCGTCGCGTCGCTCCAGGCGAGCGCCGGGATCCTCGCGCCGATCGTCCCGCCGAGCATCCTGCTCATCCTGTACGGCTCGATGGTCAACGTCTCGATCGGAGGCCTGTTCCTCGGTGCGGTGGTGCCTGGTTACCTCATGGCTGCCGCCATGATGGTCATCGTCTACCTGTTGACGAGCTCGCGGCGCCAGCCCGGAATCGAACGGGAGCGCTTTGCGGGGTTCAAGGCGGTGCGCAGTGCGACGCGCGAGGCGCTGCCTGCCCTCGGCATGCCGGTTCTCATCATTGCCGGGATCGCTGGAGGCCTGTTCACCGCGACGGAGGCCGGCGCCGTTGCCGTGGCCTACGCCTTCGTGATCGGCAAGTTCCTGTATCGACAGTTCACATGGCGCGAGCTTCCCGAGATCCTGTTGCAGTCGGCGACGGTGACGGTGATGGTGATGGCCATCATCGTGTTTGCCGCGGTGTTCGGGTGGTTGCTCGCCTGGCAAGGCGTGCCCGACGTCATCGCCGGCTGGATCACGGGCTTCACCAAGAACGCGTACGTCTTCCTCGCCATCGTCATCGCATTCATCCTGGTGCTCGGTACCGTGATGGAAACGCTGGCGATGGCGACGATCTTCGGTCCGCTCCTGCATACGCTCGCCGGCGGCTTCGGCCTGGATCCGATTTTCTTCGGCGTCATCCTCGCGATCATCATGCAACTCGGCAGCATCACGCCGCCGGTCGGCATTCTCCTGAGCATCACCTGCGGAATGGCCGACGTGAAGATGGGGGAGTGTGTCGGCTATATCTCGTTGTTCATCGTCGCGGTTCTGGCCATCGTGCTGCTCACGATCATCTTTCCGCCGCTCATCACGTTCCTGCCGAGTCGTCTACTATAGGAGGCTGCCGGGTCGGCGGCTGCCTGCCGCAGGCAGCCATCGACTGACGCGACGTTGCCCCGACCCTTGACCCTGCGCCACGCGCTCTACGCGCTCGTCCCCACACTCGTCGTCGTGGTGCTGGCCGGCAGCGCCGCCGAGGTCTACCTGCGCTGGGACCGGGCGCAGGCGCGGGCGGCGATCGAGCGCAAGGCCGCCGGACGCGAGCGATGCACGCAGGCGTCGGCCGATCCGGTGCGGATCTACGAAGGCATCCCCGGCAAGTGTGGCAACAACGCGCTCGGATTTCGCGATCGCGACCACGCGCTCGCCAAGTCGCCCGGGACGTTTCGCGTCGCGATCATTGGCGACAGCATCGCGCTGGGGCAGGGGGTGCGTGCCGACGAAGCGTTTGCGCGGGTGCTCGAGGCGCGCTTGCGTCGCTCCGGGATCGACGCGGAGGTCGTGCTCTTCGCCGTCACCGGATACTCGACTGCGCAGGAGTTCTCGCTCCTCGATACGGCCTTCCGGTATCGGCCCGATCTCGTCGTTTGGGCGTACGCGCTCAACGATCCGGCCGATCCCGTCTTCGACAACGCCAACGGCGAGCTCGGGATCTACTTCGATCGGCCGGCGAGTTACCTCGTCGAGTACCTGCGCGGACTCGTCCAGCGGGTGCGCTTCCGCATCCGCGCGCGGGACTGTCCGGCCGAGTGGCACGCACGGATGCATTGCGGGTACCGCGACGAGATCGATCGGCAGTTCGCGAAGCTCGCGGCGACCGCGAAGGACCACGCGACGCCGATCGTTGTCGCGCTGCTGCCGGTGATTCCGCAAAGCGGCAGGTTCGACGACTACCCGCTGCGGTCGATCCACGCCGACCTTACGGAGCTCGCGCACCGGCACGGACTCCCGGTGGTCGATACGCTCGCGGGACTCGAAGGGATCGACGCTGCTGCCGTGCAGATTGCGGCGGCCGATGGGTCGCGTGACCCCTGGCATCCCAACGCCCGCGGTCACGCGCTCATTGGCGACTATCTCGCGAAAGAACTCACGCCGAGGATCGAGGCCACACTGCGGTCGGCGAAGTGAGCGCGCGCCGGCGCGGGCTTCCCATCGACCTCGCCGGTCCGCGCCACGCGATCAGCGCCGGAATCCGCCGCCGCGAAAGCCGCCGCCACCGAAGCGGCCGCCGAAGCCACCACCGAAGCCACCACCGAAGCCACCACCCCCGCCGAACGAGCGGTCGAAGCCGCCGCCGCCGAAGCGACCGTCGAAGCCACCCCCACCGCCGAACGAGCGGTCGAAGCCGCCGCCACCGAAGCGACCATCGAAGCCACCGCCGAAGCCTCCCGACGCGCGGCCGTCGTCGAAGTTGCCTCGCGCCTGCGCCTCGCGATCGGCCCACGACGTGTCGCCGCTCATGCCGCCCCAACCCGACGATGAGTGCTGCTGCCATCCGCTGCCGGTATTGCGATAGACGTTGCCGTTGACGTCGGCGTAGTGATCGTTGCCGAGCGACGCCGTGTTCCACGTGTTCGTCTTGCCGGTATGCGCGTTGTACGTCGAGCCCTCACCGGCGTGCGCGTAACCCGCAGGACCCGCCGTGGTCGCACCGCTGCGCTGGAAGCTGCTGCCACCCGCACCGGTGCCGGAAACGCTGTTGGCCATCGAGCGCTGGCCGGTGAACGTGTTGACGTTGCTTGCCCGCGCCACGTTACCCGATCCGCCGTAAGCGCCGTTCACCGTGCGGTCGTAGCCGCGCGTGGCGTTGCCGGTCCACGCGTTGTACTGGCGTCCTGCGTTGTAGCTTCCCGAGGTTCCGGTGCGTGCGTTGACGTAGCTCCCGCTTGCCGTGCTGCCGGCGACACCGCCACCGGCGTACCACGATCGCGTCCCCGAGTAGGTGGCGGCACCCCAGTGTCCGTAGACGTTGGCGCTCGCCGAGGCGCAGCACGGATACGCACCCCAGTAGCCGGGGTGGTAGTACGCGCCACCCCAGTACGGCTCGGTCCACGCCGCCGTGGCGAGCCCCGCCGCGAAGCCGAAGGTGAAGCCGACGTAGGGGTTGTACACCGGCGTCGCCGCGACCGAGTACGTGTACGGCGGCGGATACCAGACGCTGCCGATCCACGGGGTGTAGGCGTAGCCGGTGCCGTACACGACGGTGCCCTCCGGCGTCACGACGGTGCCCAGGTACCCCGGCGTGTAACCGACGTAGACGTAGCCCGGCGTCGTGCCGTAGATGCGCACGTACGTGACGTAGTGGATCGGCGACGACGGCGGGATCGCGTAGATCGCGGTGGGCACCGCGGTGGCGACGGTCCAGGGGCCGGTCACGTCGCTCGCGGTGAACCACACGCCTGCGGTCACGGCGTAGTACGAACCGGGCGCCACCTCGATGATCGGCACGTCGCTGTTCGCGGCGTAGGTGAGCGCGGTGCCGGCGATCGGCACGAACTTGGGCGCGCCGTCGAAGTTCGGCGTGAAGGTCGGGCCGCCCTTGAGCGGCACCGTCGCGGTCTGCGGAATCGAGTTCTCGATGACGGCGGCCTGCGCCTGCGCCGTGCCGGCGACCGTGGGCAGGATCGCGCCGGCGAGCGAGTGCGCGGGAATCTTCGCGAAGTCGGCGGGCAGCGCATTGCTCGCGACGAAGGTCCACGGACCCGCCATCCCCGGCCCGCGGAACCAGCGGCCGGCGAGGAGGACGTAGTACGCGTTCGTCGTCGTGTCGATCAGGACATCGCTCGTGGTGTTGGACGCCCACAGGAGGCCGGTGCCGACGATCGGCACGAAATCGGGCTGCCCCTTGAAGACGATGAGCTCGGACGGCACCGTGGGGGTGAAGATCGTCGGCACGCCGTTGGCGAGCGAGGGTTTGGGAGATGCCTTCGGCCCGCCGTCGAGGAGGTCGACGGTCCCGGCCTTGGCAAGCGACTGCGCGATGCGATCGGCGCTGGCACGTTCGAGCGGACCCATCGCGGCTTGTGTCCACGGGCCGGCGAGCGAGCTCGCGGTGAGCCAGCCGTCGTAGACGTGCAGGTAGTAGTTGTCGCCGAAGCCGCCTTGTAGCAACAACGCGCGCGTGTTCACCACGCGCTGGAAGCGCTGCGTCCCTGCCACTGGGCGCAGGACGGGTTGCCCGTCGATGGGGACGAGGATCGCCGGCGAATCGCTGACGAGCACCTGCGGCGGGTCGTTGCGTACCTGTACCGCGGGCGGCTTGACCCCGGCCAGCGCCAGCGACGCCTCCAGACGATCGAGCGACGTCGTTCGCACGCCGGCCGCCATCTCTTTGCCGAGTTCCGCGACGTAGCGGACGCCACGATCGGGGAGCGTGGGGAAGTCGGCCTTGGTGATCTCGAGATTCTCGAAGACGACCGTGCGCGCCACCTTGTCGACCTGCGTGCGGGCGCTCGCGAAGACGACGCCGAACGTCTCCTCCTTGCGTCCGGTTGGCTTGATCGCCGCCGCGGCGCGGAACTCGATCCGATTGTCCTTCCACTGCGTCACCTGCGGCTGGTAGATGAGTACCGCCGCGTCGGCGATGCTCACGTCGCGTGGCCAGGGGTCGGGCGGAATCGTCTGTGCGCGGGCAACGCCGGCGGCCAGGAGAAGACAGGCAAGGGCGAGACGGAATTTCGATGACATGGATGTTCTCCGCGTGAACGACGCGTGCAGGACGAGACGCCGCCGCTCGTGTGTCGGGGGCAACGCATGGCCGATTCGCGCGGCACGCGTCGCCGGACTGCAACCGCCGGGAGCCGCCGGCGTTGCGGTGCGCAATTGTCCTCTACACGGCCGTCGGTTCGCTCTTGCGCAAGAAAAGGACGACCGGACGCGCGTCGGACGCGCCCGGCCCATGACCCTCGTGGATGACGTCGGCTTGTCCATCAGGAGGGGGACGGAGCGCCGATCTTGGGCGAGGAAGCCGCCATTGCAGACACGACCGGGCCTCTTGCGGTCGCTGGCGACCACGGATGTGGCGGGGGCGAGGGTCGGTCACGCGCGGACGTTAGCGGTTCGGCGCGGGATCGCGCCATCGGACCTTGGTCCTACCCCATGCGGGCTTCGCGTGATCCCCTGCGGCACGACGACGAGCGCCGCGCCGCCTTGCGTCGGCGTCTATACTGCGGCGCCACCTCACGGCGCCCCACCATGGTCCCCGTTCCCATCGCCCCTGCCGCGACACCCCGCGACGAGTTGCAGCGCTTCGAGCAGGTCCTCACCGAGGTCGCGACGGGGTTCATCAACATCCCCGCCGGCGAAGTCGATGCGGCGATCACCCGGGCGCTGGCGCGCATTGCCGACGCGGTGCAGGCCGAGCGCATCACGCTCCTGCGCACCGGCGAGGGCGGGGTCGTCCACGTCAGCCATTCGGCATCGGCGGCGGGGGCGGTGCCGCTGGCGATCAGCCTCGAGCCGCAGTGTCCGTGGGCATTGAGCGAGCTTCGTCAGGGGCGCGCGGCGTCGTTTTCGCACGTCGACGAGCTGCCGCCGGAGGCCGTCGTCGACCGGGCCCACTGGACGCGGATCACCGTGGCGTCCAATGCCACGGTGCCGATCTTCGTGGGTGGCGCCTTTCGCGGCGCGCTCGCCTTCGCGACCTTTCGCTACCACCGCCGGTGGTCGCCCGAGATCATCGCGCGGATGCAGCTTCTCGCCACCATGCTCGGCAATGCGCTCGAGCACGAGCGCGCGCAGCGCGACCTCGTCACCGCGATGGCCTTCGAGCGACTCATCTCGCAGACGCTCGCATCGTTGCTGCGCGCGTCGCCGGGCGAGAGCGACGCGTTGATCGAGCACGGACTGGACGCGATGGCACAGCTGCTCGACGCCGATGGGGTGGCGCTCTGGCGAACCGGCAGCATCCGCGGCGAATTCCTCTGTACGCACCGCTGCCAGCGCGAGGGGATCCATCCCGCGCCCGACAAGGTGGATGGTTCGATGTTCCCGTGGATGATCGGCGAGATCCTGGCCGATCGCGCCGTGTCGCGATCGGTCGCGGCGTTCCCGGCGGCGGCCGCGGTCGACGGCGCGACGCTGCGTGCGATGGGCGGATTGTCGATCGTGGCCGTGCCGCTGTCGATCGGGCATCGGGTCACG
>WBZO01003163.1_pt1 | contig 19793 bp, 20 predicted proteins | sample 5204261 | NCBI WGS metagenome assembly WBZO01 (sample SAMN12412400, study PRJNA552823) | activated sludge metagenome | isolation source: activated sludge from anammox sidestream of wastewater treatment plant... | place: USA: North Carolina | collected 2017-09
GCGGTGGAGGTGCTCGTCGCGGGGGTGTCCTCCGAGCCGCACGCAGCGGTGAAGAGTGCGAGGCCGGCGGCGAGGGCGACGAGTGAGGTGCGGGTCTTCATGGCGAATCCAATCACTGCATACGGCCACGTCCAAGGGACGTGGCTCGAATCCTATGACGCGCGGCGGGCCGATGCGGTTCCCGGGCGCGCTATCCGGCCGGCTTCGGCGTGACGCCTTCCTGCCAGTGGGAGCCGTCCGGCCCCCACTCCTTCTTCCACACCGGCACGGTCTCCTTCACCCGGTCGACCGCGCGCAGTGCCGCCTCGAAGGCGTCCTGGCGGTGGGCGGCGGAGACGACGACGAGGAGCGAGGTCTCACCGACCTCCAGCGCGCCGATGCGGTGGTGGATGCCCACGTCATAGACCTCGCGCGAGGCGAACTCGGCGAGCACCTCGCGGGCGACGGCCTCCAGCTGGCGGAGCGCCATCTCCTCGTACGCCTCGTACTCCAGGCGCTCCACCGCGCGGCCCTCGTGGTGGTTGCGGACGACGCCCTCGAAGACGACGCAGGCGCCGGCGGCCGGCGTCATCACGGCGTCGCGGAGCGCGCGCGGGTCGAGGACGGCGCGGGTGACGAGGAAGCGCGGGGTCTCGTTCGCGGCTTCGGGTGCGCCGCCGGCGATCGGCGGGATGAGGGCGACGGTGTCGCCGTCATTCAGCTCGCTGCCGGGCTCGAGGATGTACTCCTCGTTCACCGCGATGGCGACGCCACTCAGGTACGGACGGAGCGCCGGGTGGGCCGCCTCCAGCCGCGCGCGCAGGCCTTCCACCGTCACCGGGCCGCCCTCGAACGTCTCGTCGAGGCGGTCGGTGCCGGCGACCTCGCGCAGGCCGGCGAAGAGGCGGACGGTGACGCGCACGGGCGGCTCTCCGGCTGTGGTGACGCTCTGCGGCCAGTATAGGCGCGCGCCGTTTCCCGGCCGTTCCGCGCGCCGAGGTGCATCGGGGTGCGTCGAGGCGTGGCCGGGACGCCTCAGACGAGCGAGCGGAGCGGGCGCTGGGTGGTGGCGACGAACACGGTCATCGCGAGGATGGCGCAGGCCGCGCCGAGGTAGACGGGCTCGATGCCGAAGGCGACGACGATGACGGCGACGGCGAGCGCCCACAGTTGCATGAGGCCGTTGCCGAGCAGGAGCAGGCCCGTGACGCGGCCGAGCAGCCGGTTCGGCACGATGGTCTGGACGATCGAGAGCGAGGCGATGTTGAGCGCCATGAACGAGCCACCGGCAACCACGTTCATCCCGAGCGACAGCAGAGGTTCACGGCTGAGCGAGAACCCGAGTACGCCGAGGCCGAACGCGAACGACGTCGCGAGGAAGAACAGCCCCTTGCGCCTCGGCGTCCCCACGAGCGTGAGGTAGACGGAGGTGGTGATCGCGCCGACGTTCCAGAACATGCCCATGAGGCCCCAACCGGAGGCGTCCAGCCCGAGGACGTCGCTCACCCACGCGGCGACGAGGACGCCCATGACGCTGAGGCCGGCGACGGTGCTGAACCAGGTGAGCAGCACCGTCCACCGCACCACCGGGTCCTGCCGGACCACGCGCACACCGTCGCGGATGTTCTGGAACACGGAGACGCGCCCGGCGTCCGGGTCGGCGGCGTCATCGCTCGACCGCATCATCGAGATCAGCGTGAGCACGGCGGCGGGGCCGAGGGCGGCAAGCATGTAGGAGATCGGGATGCCCAGCGTCTCGATCGACCAGCCGGCGAACGGCGCGGCAAACAGCGCGCCGAAGGAGATCGCGAGTTGGAAGAGCGCGATGCCGCCCGCGAGCAGGTTCTCCGGCAGCGACTCGCGCACCATCGAGGTCCGCGCGGGGAGATCCTGCGCCATGATCAGCCCGAACGAGGCGAAGAGCAGGATCATGAGGGTGAGGGGGCCCGTGCCACCCTCCTCGACCGGCGGCAGCATGAGGATGCCGCCGATCACGAGCATGAGCGCGACGGAGAGCCACTGGCTCCAGCGCAGCACGGCGCGCCTCGGGAAGCGGTCGGCGATCGCGCCGCCGATGGTGACGTAGGCGAGGAAGGCGAGTCCGCGCCCCGCGCCGAGCAGGCCGAGGTAGAGCACCTTGTCGTCCGGCGGCGCGGTGACGTTCACGTACCAGCCCTGCGTGAAGAACAGCACGGGCTGCGTGAGGCCGACCGCGAGTTGCGTGCCGACGAGCAGGCGGTAGTCGCGGTGACGCAGCGAGGCGGCGGCCGCGGCCAGTCGGGAAGGCGTGGGTCCGGTCGCGGGCGTGGCCGCCATCCGTGTGCTGCTCTCTGCGAACAGGCCGTCGGGTGATGCGAGATTCTCGCACCCCCGTCGATGCGCGGGTCACGAGGGTGTTTCCGGGCGACTGCATCGCCTCGAAATCTCCAGGCGCATCACGGATTCGATAGCCTGCGCGCCATGACGAGGCTGATCGACGCGAGTGGGGAGCGCCGGTCGCTGCGGGCGACCGTGCTGGAGGCGCTGCTGCCGCAGCGGTGTCTGGTGTGCGGCCGGTTCGGGGCGTCGCTGCACGCCGCCTGCCTCGATCGGTTGCCGGCGGCCGGCGGCGTGCGCTGCACGCGCTGCTGGCGGCCCGGCGCGGGGACGTGGTGCGAGCGGTGCGCCGCGGGCGGGCCGCAGGCGCCCGCGTTCGACGGCCTGCGCGCGCCGTTCCGCTTCGAGGGCGATGCGCGGCGGGCGATCCTCGAAGCGAAGTTCCGAGGCGTGACGGCGCACCTGCCGGTGCTGGCACGCGCGGCCGCATCCGTGGTGCCGGCGGAGTGGGGGCTGATCGCGGTGACCGGCGTGCCGTTGACCGGCGCGCGGCAGCGGCGTCGCGGCTACAACCAGGCGGCGATCGCCGCGCAGGCGGTCGCGGAGGCGCTCGGCGTTCCCTACCGGCCGCGGCTGCTCGACCGGGTGCGGGAGACGCCCCCGCAGGCCTCGCTCAGCGCGGAGCGTCGCGCGACGAACGTGGACGGCGTGTTCCGCGCCCGCGGCGTGCCACCGGAGCGCGTGCTGGTGGTGGACGACGTCACCACGACGGGCGCGACGCTCGCCTCGGCGGCGGCGGCGCTGAAGGCGGCCGGCGCGGCGCGGGTGTACGGGCTGGCGCTCGCGCGGGAGGACTGACGGCGGCGGGAGCCCGGTGGGCGGCACGGAACCGGCGCAGCCCCTAGCATCCGAGTCCCGGTCGAGCCCGCCCCGTCAGCCCTCGGAGTTCCCGCCATCGCCACGCTTCCGACCCTCGTGATCATGCTCGGCGGGATGGACGGCGGCCCGGCGGAGCGGACGCTGCGCGCGGCGCTGGAAGCGTGCGCGCTGGACGCGGCCGAGTCCGCGCTCGCCTCGGGTGCGGTGGGGCGGGCGCTCCTGCTCGCCGACCGTGCACCCACGCTCGGCGTCCCGGCGGGCGTGGAGGTCGAGGTGGATGCCCCTGCCTCGGACGCCGCGTTCGTCTTCGGCGAGCGGCTGGCGGAGGCGATACGGCGGCACCGGATCACGCGGGTGGTGTACGCCGGCGCCGGCAGCGCGCCGCTGCTGGGCGAGGCGGAGTGGCGCGCCCTCGCGGGGGGCGTCGGCGCGCGCGGGCCGGCCCGATGCGTCACGAACAACCGCTTCTCGGCCGACCTCTTCGCGCTGCGGCCCGCCTCGGCGCTGGCGGCGCTCGATCCGTTGCCTCGCACCGACAACGCCGTGCCGCGGCGGCTGGCGGAGGCGCACGGCGTTGCCGTGTCCGAACTGCCGCGCACGGTCGAGACGCAGTTCAACCTCGACACCCCGAACGACCTCGTGACGCTGGCGCTGGCCGGGCGTGGCGGGCCGCGGCTGCGGGTGGCGTTGAAGAAGGCACGGCTGGACACCTCGCGGCTGTCGGAGGCGTCCCGCGTGTTCGTCGACCGCACCAGGCAGGTGCTGGTGGCGGGGCGGGTGACCTCTCGGACGTGGCAGTACCTGGAGACGGAGGCGGCGTGCCGCGTGCGCGTGCTCTCCGAGGAACGCGGGATGCAGTCCGCCGGCACGGACGCGGACGGGACGGCGCGGTCGCTCCTGGGCCAGTGGATCGCGGCGGCGGGGCCGGAGCGCGCGTTCACGGAGATGCTGCCGGAGTTGTGCGACGCGGCGTTCATCGACCTGCGGCCGGCGCTGGTGCAACTGGGCATCCGCGCGAGCCGGGCGGACCGCTTCGCCGCCGACCTCGGGCTGGCGAACGTGGTCGAGGATCCGGCGCTGCGCCGAATCGTCGCCGCGGCGGCCGCCTCGCCGGTGCCGGTGGTGCTCGGCGGGCACTCGCTGGTGGGGGGCTGCCTCCACCTGCTCAACCAGTGGGCGTGGGACGAGCACGACCGGCTGGCGGGACGACGCTAAGCGTCGACGCTGCCCCGCTTCGCGCGCGGGTGCCGGGCGGCAAGGGCGCGCAGGGCAGCCGCGCGAGCGCCCTCGAACCAGCCGCGGAGCGCCTCCGGGTCGTCCAGGGCGTCCTCCGGCGCGGCGCTGAAGGACATGACGGTGCGCCGTCCGGCGGCCTCGTAGGTGAACGGCGGCAGCCCGAGCGCCTCGAAGGCCGGGCGGTTCGTGCCGTCGACCTTGAGGTAGAGCGCCCCGTCCGCGACCAGCCCGAACATCGCGCCGTCCGCGTAGAGGCCGTGCCCGCCGAACATGGCGCGCGCGGAGACGGGCGCGAGCGCGCCGAACCGCTCGATGAGGTCGGCGACGAGGGCTGCGTCCGGGTGTTCGCGCTTCGGGGACATCGTGCGCTCCCGTCTCCGGCGGGTAACCGGCGCGGGCGATACCATCGGCGTTCCGGCGGGCGTTGCCGGTCTGGGTGCCTGGGTGGGGAGCATGCCATGAGCGCACTGGAGCAGGTAGACCCGCAGGTCGCTGAGATCATCCGCTTCGAGGAGCGTCGTCAGCAGCAGGTCCTGGAGATGATCCCGTCCGAGAACTACGCCTCGGCGGCGGTGATCGAGGCGGTCGGCTCCGTCCTCACCAACAAGTACGCAGAGGGCTACCCGGGGGCGCGCTACTACCACGGCAACGCCGAGGTCGACCGCGTCGAAGACCTCGCGCGGGAGCGTGCCAAGGCGATCTTCGGCATGGCGCACGCCAACATGCAGCCGCACTCCGGCGCGCAGGCGAACATGGCCGTCTACCTGGCGCTGCTGAACTTTGGTGACACGGTGATGGGCCTCCAGCTGGACGCGGGCGGCCACCTGACCCACGGCTCCCCGGTCAACGCCAGCGGCAAGCAGTACAACTTTGTCCCGTACCACGTGGACCGCGAGACCCACACGGTGGACTACGACGTGATGGAGCAACTCGCCAAGGAGCACCGCCCGAAGGTGATCGTCACCGGGGCGACGGCGTACCCGCGCCTCTGGGACTTCAAGCGCGCCCGCGAGATCGCGGACGAGGTGGGCGCGATCCTGATCGCGGACATGGCGCACCTGGCCGGCCTGATCGCCGGCGGCGTGCACCCCTCGCCGGCCGGGTACGCGCAGGTGATCACGTCCTCCACGCACAAGACGCTGCGCGGCCCGCGCGGCGGCATGATCCTGTGCGACGCGAACCTGCGCCGGAAGATCGACAGCGGTGTCTTCCCCGGCACGCAGGGCGGCCCGCTCATGCACGTCATTGCCGGCAAGGCGGTGATGCTGAAGGAAGCCGCGACGGACGAGTTCAAGCAGTACGCCCGCCAGGTGGTCGCGAACGCGAAGACGCTCGCGCAGGTGCTGATCGACGCGGGGTTCACCCTCGTGTCCGGTGGCACGGACAACCACTTGGTGCTGATGGACGTGACGAAGAACGGCCTGACCGGCGTGCAGGCGGCGGACGCGCTGGAGGCGGCGGCGATCGTGGTGAACTTCAACTCGATCCCGTTTGACACGCTGGGGCCGCGCGTGGGTGGCGGCATCCGCTTCGGCACGCCCGCGCTGACCTCGCGCGGGATGGGCGAGCGCGAAATGGTGCAGGTAGGCGAGTGGATGGCGCGCATCCTGCGCGACGTCACCGACACGGCGGAGCAGGCGCGCGTGCGCGAGGAAGTGCTGGCGATGACCTCGCGCTTCCCGGCGCCGGGCATCCCCGCGCGGTAGTCAGGTTCGGGCTGCCTCGCGGGTGACGCCCGCGTTGCGGCCCGTCGATATCATGGAGAATGCCCCGGCGGATCGCCGGGCAGGGGGCCGCGCCGGGACCGCAAGGGTCCGGACGTGGTTGGAGGAAGAACGCAACATGGACTGGAACGACAGCCCGGAGCAGGCGGCTTTCCGCACGACTGTGCAGCAGTTCATCACGGACAAGCTGCCGAAGCGCTACGCGGGCGGCGAAGAAGAGGCGTTCGAGGGCGGCTGGGCGACTGACCGCCGCAGCGACGACCCGGAGGCTCGCCAGGCCGCCCAGGACTGGGCGAAGGCGCTGGCCTCGAACGGTTGGATCGCGCCCCACTGGCCGAAGGAATACGGCGGGGCCGGCCTGACGCCGATGGAGCAGTTCATCTACAAGATGGAGATGGCCAAGGCGGGCACCCCGAACGTGGGCGGCTCCGGCGTCTCCATGCTCGGCCCCACGCTCATCGTGCACGGCACGGAGGAGCAGAAGGCGCAGCACCTGTCCGGCATCCTGTCCGGCGACGTGCTCTGGGCGCAGGGCTACTCCGAGCCGGGCTCCGGCTCCGACCTCGCCTCGCTGCAGACGCGCGCCGTCCGCGACGGTGACGAGTACGTGGTCAACGGCCAGAAGATCTGGACCTCCGGCGGCCACCTCGCCGACTGGTTCTTCGTCCTCGCCCGGACCGACCCGGACGCGCCGAAGCACCGCGGCATCTCCTTCCTGCTGATGGACGGCCAGACCCCGGGCCTCTCCGTCCGCCCGCTCATCAACATGGGCTGGGCGCATGGCTTTAACGAGACGTTCTTCGAGGACGTCCGGGTGCCGGTCTCCAACCGCGTGGGCGAAGAGAACCGCGGCTGGTACGTGGGCATGACCCTGCTGGACTACGAGCGCTCCAACATCACGGGCGCCGTGTCCGCTCGCCGCGACATCGAGAAGCTGCTCGAGTACGCGAAGGGCGAGGGCAAGTCGTTCTCCCGGCTGGACGACTACACGTCGCTCCGCCTGGAGGTGGCCGACCGGTTCATTGAGACCGAGGTCATGTACAACTTCTCGTTCCGCATCATCTCGATGCAGGACCGCGGCCTGATCCCGAACTACGAGGCCTCCACCTCCAAGCTCTTCAACTCGGAGCTGGTGCAGCGGCTGTCCAACACGGGCATGAAGTCGTTCGGCCTCTACAGCAACGTGTGGGACTCGAAGAGCAAGTACGCCGCCGTGGACGCCTCGTTCACGCAGCGGTACGTGTTCTCCGTCTCCGCGACGATCGCGGCCGGTACGTCCGAGATCCAGCGGAACATCATCGCCACCCGCGGGTTGGGTCTGCCTCGCGGCTAGTCTGTTGGCGATTCGGTCGCCCTCGATGGTTTCGTGCCGGGCCGCCCGCAAGGGCGGCCCGGTCCGTTGTCAGGCGGGGTTTGATCGTGTCGGAGGGCGGCTCCTACACTCGGAGGAACCCATTTCACCGCGGATCGGGGCTCCGCCGGCTTTCAGCCGGGCCTGAGCCTCCTTCGACCGTGATCAGCGGAGGCAACGTTGAACGAGTACGAGTTGATGACCGTGTTTCATCCGCGTCTGAACGCGGATGAGACCAGCGCTGCGATTGCGGCCGTGGAGGCCCAGATCGTGGCGAACGGTGGCGAGATGCTCTCCACCGATGTCTGGGGGCGTCGCCGCCTGGCGTACCCCATCAAGGGGTACCTGGAGGGCACCTACACCCTCATGACCCTGAAGATGCCGTCCACCGGGGCGGCGCCCGTGGAGCGCTGGCTCCGCATCTCCGAGGCCGTCCTGCGGCACTTGCTCATCCGTGGCATCATCCCCTTCGAGCCCCAAAGCCGGGGCCGCGACGGCGGTGGCTACGGCGGGCGTGACGACGATCACGACGGCCGGGGCGATGACCGTGGCGACGACCGAGGCCGCGACGGCGATGACGCCGGCGACGACTCGGGCGACGACCCGGCTGAGGAGTAACTTCCTCCTCCCCCGTACCCTCGGAGACCCCTCGTGCTGAACAAGTGCATGATCATCGGCCACCTGGGCGCTGACCCGGAGATGCGGTACACGGCGAATGGCAACGCCGTGACCACGTTCCGCGTGGCAACCAGCCGCTCCTACAGCGACTCCAGCGGTGAGCGCCGCGAGGAGACGGAGTGGTTCCGCGTGGTGACGTGGAACCGCCTGGCAGAGATCTGCGCGCAGTACCTGACCAAGGGGCGCCAGGTGTACGTGGAGGGCCGGCTGCAGACCCGATCGTGGGACGACCAGCAGGGCCAGAAGCGGTACATGACCGAACTGATCGCGGAGGAAGTGAAGTTCCTCGGCGGTCGTGGCGACTCCGGGCCGGGTGGTGGCGGGGGCTTTGCTCCCGGCTTCGCCGTGGGGCCCGACACTGAAGGCGACATCGACCCGGACGACCTGCCCTTCTAGGGCGTCGCCGGACTGGAGGATTCCGTGAACGAAGACTACTCGGGCGACCGTGGGCCTCGTGGCGGCGGCGGTGGCCGCCCCCGTGGCGGTGGTGGCGGCGGCGGTGGCCGCTTCCGCCGCGTGCGCGGCTGCGAGTTCTGCCGCGCCAAGACGGACGTGGCGGACTACAAGGACGTTGAGATGCTGAAGCGGTACATCACCGACCGAGGCAAGATCGACGCCCGCCGGAAGGTCGGCACCTGCGCGCGGCACCAGCGCGTGGTCGCCGAGGCGGTGAAGCGGGCGCGCCACATCGCGCTGCTCCCGTACACCGGCGAGCACGTCCGGCTCTCCGGCATCAACATGGGCCGCCGCTAGCGGCCTGACGGACTGGCCGCGGCCCGTCGCTCCCCGATGCGGGACGGCGGGCCGCTCCCCCGGCCACGCTGCCGTCGTCTTCGGGCCTGCGCCCGCTGAGAGGATGCGACCGTGGCCGCCAGCCGGCAGTCGAAGGCGTTCCACCGCCGCGAACAGGAATCGCGCGAGGCGCAGGTCCGCCGCCGGCTGACGTATGCCGTGGCCGGCGTCTTCGGCGCCGTCGCCCTCCTCGTCATCGCCGGCCTGATCTGGGGCGTCTACCTTCCCCCGCGCGCGACCGTGGCCACCGTGGGTGACCGCGAGATCACCGCGGGCGAACTGAAGGACCACGCGGCCTTCATCTACCGCTCCGGCGACACGCGCGTCGCCGAAGACCTCTCGATCGCCCTGAACGACCTCATCCAGCGCGAGATCCTCACGCAGGCCGGCGCGCCGCAGGTGGAGCCCGTGACGCCGGAGGACATCCGTGCCTCCATGAGCACGCGCCTGGGCCTTGCCGTGGAGGCGACGGACGAGCAGTACGGCAAGGCGCTCGGCGACTTCCTCACGGCGGCCAACCTCTCGCGTGCCGAGGTGGAGGAGGCGGTCCGCCTCCAGCTGATCGACCAGCGCCTGCGCGACCAGTTCCGCGAGGGGCTGCCGGCCAGCGGCGAGCAGTTGCACATCGTGCGCGTGGCGACGAACGACCGGACGCGCGCGGAAGCGGTGCGCGAGGCGGTCCTCGGCGGGCAGCCGCTCGGCGAGGCGGCCGTGGAGGCCGGCATCTACACCGAGGCGTCGCAGGCGACCCTCGGCTGGTACACGCCGGGCACGCTGCCGGAGCGCCTCCGCGAGACGCTCTCCGCGCTGCAGGCGGGCGATGTGACCGAGGTGCTGGACGACGCCAACCGCGTGGGCTTCGAGGTCTACCAGGTGGAACAGCGCGAACAGAACCGCACCTACGAGGAAACCGTGAAGACCCAGATCGCGAACCAGATGTTCGAGGACTTCATCGCCGCGAAGCGTGAGGAACTGGGCGTGACCGAAGACTTCTCCGATGGCGAGCGCTCCTGGGTGATCAACCAGGTGCGCCGGGCGGTCAGGTAGGACGCCGTGACGGACAGCATCGGCATCTCCATCCTCGGGCCCGGGAACATCGGCTCAGCCGTGGTCGCGGCGCTGGCGCGCGGCGCGGAGCGGTACGCGCTGCGCGCGGGCCGGCCGCTGGAAGTGCGGCGCGTGCTGGTGCGCGACGCCTCGAAGGCGCGCGAAGGCGTGCGCGGCGACCAGGTGACCACGCGCATCGAGGACGTGCTGGCGGACAGCGGCACGCAGATCGTCGTGGAGTTGATGGGCGGCGAGGAGCCGGCCCGCACGTACATCGAGCAGTCGCTGCGCTCCGGCCGCCACGTGGTGACGGCGAACAAGGAAGTGATGGCGAAGGCCGGCGCGGCGCTGCTGCAGGTGGCCGCCGACCACGGCGTGCGTCTGCTGTACGAGGCCTCCGTGGGCGGCGGCATCCCGGTGATTGCGCCGCTCTCCCGTGACCTGCTCGCGAACGAGGTGACGGCGGTCACGGCGATCATCAACGGCACCACGAACTACATGCTCACGGCGATGACGCAGCAGGGCGCCGACTACGGCGACATCCTGGCGGAGGCGCAGCGCCTGGGCTACGCGGAGCCAGATCCCACTGCGGACGTGGAGGGCTTTGACGCCTCCTACAAGATCGCGGTGCTCTGTGGCCTGGCGTTCAACGTGGACGTGACCCCGGGCGAGGTGACCCGCCAGGGCATCTCCGGCATCACCGCCCGCGACATCGCCTACGCCGGACAGCTCGGCTCCGTGATCAAATTGCTCGCGCGCGCACGCCTCATCGATGGTGATGTCGAGGTGAGCGTGCAGCCCACGCTCATCGGCCGCGGCGAGCCGTTGGCGAAGGTGGACGGCGTGCTGAACGCCGTGCAGCTGGAGGGCGATCTCGTCGGCCGTGTGCTGTTCGAGGGGCCGGGCGCGGGGCAGGGGCCCACGACCTCCTCGGTGCTTGCGGACGTGCTGGACGTGGCGCAGGACATCGTCGCGGAGCGCCCGCCGCGCACGGCGGTGCCGCGCCGCCGGGTGCGCGTGCGCCCGCCCGAGGAGCACGAGGCGCGGTACTACCTGCGCATCCGTGTGCTCGACCAGCCTGGCGTCCTCGCGCGGATCGCGCAGGCGCTGGGCGACGCGCAGATCTCGATCGCGTCCGTCATCCAGTTCGACTCGGACGACGTGGCGACGCGCGGGACGGCGGAACTGGTGCTGACGACGCACCGCGCCACCGGCGCCGGGCTGCAGGGCGCGCTCGCCGCGATCCGCCAGATGGACGTGGTGGTCGAGGTCGGCAACGTCCTGCCGATGGAAGGCTAGGCGCCCCAATGCCTGAGCAGACGGCCGATGGCGGGCTGCTGCAGGCGTCCCCGGTGGAGGCGACCGGCTGGCCGGGCGACGAGATCCAGAAGGCGCTGACCCACCTTGCCACGCTGAACCGCGAAGTCCACCACGTTGAGGAGACGCTCCGCATCCAGCGCGAGGAAGTCGCGCGGCTGGCGGAGTCGCTGCAACTCGTGGACGGCCGCACCCAGCGCTACGAGACGACGCAGGAGTCCGCGCGCGAACTCCGGCAGGAGATCGCTGCACTGGAGGAGCGTCTGCAGCACGAGGTCACGCTGCGGCGCGACCTGACCGCGCAGGTGGAGCGCGCGACGCAGCGCGAGGCGGAGGCGCAGCGCGAACTCCGCCGTGTGCTGGAGATGATCGCGGGCCGCCTCGACCAGTTCGACGGGCGCGAGGCCGCCGTGGCGGAGCGCCAGCGTACCTTCGCGCAGGAGATCGCCGCCGCCGGGACGGAAGACCAGGACCAGGAGGCGCGCATCCAGCGCCTGGAGCGCCAGGTCGCGGCGGAGCGCGAGGCCTCCCGCCACCACGGCACGGAGATCGCGCGCGTCGCCAGCAGCCTCGCGACGATCCTCGGGACGCTCGAGGCGATCGAGTCGCGCGCGCGCACCACGCTGCTCGACCAACGCCGCCTGGACGACGAGGTGACGGCGCTGCGCACGGTGCGCGACCGGGAGGCGGAACTCCTGGAGGTCGTGGAGCAGCAGCGCGCCACGCGTGCCCGCCTGGAGGACCGCGTGAGCCGCGCCGAGGAGGCCGTGGAGGCACTGCGCCAGGCGATCGCCGCGGAGTCGGAGGAGCGGGCGCTCCTCGCGCGCGCGCTCGCCGGCGAGATCGAGCAGCGGCGCGACCTCGGCGAGCGGATCGAGGCGCAGCGCGACGCCGTGGCGGAGCACTTCCGGCGCCTGGCGCGCGCCGAGGAGGAGAGCCGCCGCCGCCAGATCGACGAGATCGAGCGCGACATCCGTATCGCGCGGAGCCTGGCCGTCAGGCTGACCGAGCAGTCCGACGAAGCCGAGCAGGAGCAGCCGCTGTGAGCACCGCCGACCGGTTCATCCTCGAACGCTACCGCGACCTGCTGCCGGTGACGGCGAAGACGCCGATGGTGACGCTGGGCGAGGGCGGTACGCCGCTGCTGCGCTCCCGGGCCATCGAGGCGGAGCTGGGGCTCGCCGGGCTCTACTTCAAGCTGGAGTCGATGAACCCGACCGGGTCGTTCAAGGACCGCGGCATGGTGCTCGCCGTCGCCAAGGCGGCGGAGGACGGCGCGCGCGCCGTGATCTGCGCCTCCACGGGCAACACGTCCGCCTCGGCGGCCGCGTACGCGGCGCGCCACGGGCTGAAGGCGTACGTGGTGGTGCCGGACGGCAAGATCGCGATGGGCAAACTGGCGCAGGCCGTGATGCACGGCGCCGAGATCGTGCAGATCGAGGGCTCCTTCGACGACGCGCTGCGGATCGTGCGCGAGATCTCAGAGCGGCACACGGTCGCCCTCGTGAATTCCGTGAACCCGCACCGCATCCAGGGGCAGAAGACGGGCGCGTTCGAGATCGTGGATGACCTCGGCGACGCGCCGGATCTGCTGTGCATTCCGGTCGGGAACGCCGGCAACATCACGGCGTACTGGAGCGGGTTCGAGGAGTACCACCGGCTGGAGCGCAGCAGCCGTAAGCCGCGGATGTGGGGCTTCCAGGCCGCCGGTGCGGCTCCGCTCGTCCTCGGCCACCCGGTCGACCAGCCGGAGACGATCGCCACCGCGATCCGCATCGGCAACCCCGCCTCCTGGGACGGCGCGATCAACGCGCGGGACGCCTCCGGCGGCGGCATCTCCGCCGTGACGGACGATGAGATCCTGGAGGCGTATCGCCGCCTCGGGCGCGACGAGGGCGTGTTCTGCGAGCCCGCCTCGGCCGCCTCGCTCGCCGGGCTGATGAAGCGCCAGCGCGAGGGGGAGGATCTGTCCGGCCTGACGGCGGTGTGCATCCTCACCGGGCACGGCCTGAAGGACCCGGACACCGCGCTGAAGGTGGAGGTCACGCGCCACTCCGCGCCGGCAGAGGTCGGTGCGGTGGAGCGCGTTCTCGGCTGGTAGTGCGCCGGCGCGCGTCGGGATCGCGTGCAGGCCGGTGATATCCTCGGACGCGCGGTAGTTTCTACAGCGCACTCGATTCGGGGAGCCCTCCGCGGCGGAGCGTCCCTCCGATCTGGAGAGCCGGATGGCCATGGCACCCACTCAACTCACAGCGCCCGCTGACCGCGACGCGTTGCTCCGGATCATCCACGAGATGATCGGCGCGCTTGGCCTGGATGCGGACTCCGACGGGCTGCACGACACGCCTCGGCGGATCACCGACATGTACCTCGAACTGTTCGAGGGGATGTGGCAGGACCCGCGCGAGGTGCTGACGGTGCAGTTCGCCGAGGATCACGACGAGATGGTGATCCTGCGCGACATCCCCTTCTATTCCATGTGTGAGCACCACTTCCTGCCGTTCCACGGCCGGGCGGCTGTGGGCTACCTGCCGGAGGGCAAGATCGTGGGCCTCTCCAAGCTCGCGCGCGCCGTGGAGATCTTCGCCCGCCGGCCGCAGGTGCAGGAGCGCCTGACCGGCCAGATCGCGGACGTGATCGAAGAGGTCGTGGGCGCGAAGGGCGTGGGCGTGGTGATCGAGGCGGAACACCTCTGCATGACCGCGCGCGGGGTGCGGAAGCCCGGCTCCAGCATGGTGACCTCCGCGATGCGCGGCCGCTTCCGCTCCGACCAGAACACCCGCCAGGAGTTCCTGCGCCTGATCGGCCAGTAGCCGCCCTCACAGACCAGCAGAGGATCGCCGTCGTGACGGACGCGACCACGTCTCCCCAGCACCCGCGTCGCATCGCGATGCTCTCGATGCACACCTCACCGCTCGCGCCCCTCGGCGGCCGCGAGACGGGCGGGATGAACGTGTACGTGCAGGAGGTGGCGCGCGAACTCGGCCGCCTCGGTGTGCTGGTGGACGTGTTCACTCGCCGCGGTGACGCCGCCCTCCCGGAGATCGAGGCGTACGCGCCTGGCGCGCGGGTCATCCAGGTCGTCGCGGGCCCCGTCGAGCGTGTCGAAAAGGAAGAGATGACGGCGCTCACCGCCGCCTTCGCCGAGGGCGTGGAGGCGTTCCGGGCGCGCGAGGGCGTGACGTACGACGTCATCCACTCCCACTACTGGCTCTCCGCGGCGGCGGGCGAAGTGCTTGCCGCTCGGTGGGGCGTCCCCCACGCGGCGATGTTCCACACGCTGGGCGACGTGAAGTTGCGCGCCCGCGCCTCCGAGCATGAGCGCCCCGACCGCCTGGAGACGGAGCGCCACCTCGTCCACCACCTCGACCGGATCGTGGCGGCGACGGAGCACGAGCGCCGGCTACTGCAGCAGATCTACCGGGTGCCGCCGGCGCGCGTGGCGGTGATCCCGCTGGGCGTGGACCTCGGGCGGTTCGCGCCGGGCGACCGCGCGATGGCGCGCGCGCGGCTGGGCATCCCGGCCGAGGAGCGCGTGGTGCTGGCGGTGGGCCGGATCGAGCCGCTCAAGGGGCTGGACATCCTCATCCGCTCGCTCGCGGAGATGAGCGACCGGGAGGGCGTGGCGCTCTACATCATCGGTGGCGACGAGCGCGCGGCGGCGGAGATCGCCCGGCTGCGCGCGGTGGCGGAGCAGGTGGGCGTGGCGGACGCCGTGCGCTTCCTGGGCCCCCGCCCGCACGAGGCGCTGGTGGACTACTACGCCGCGGCGGACGTGGTCGCCGTCCCCTCGTTCTACGAGTCGTTCGGCCTCGTGGCGGTGGAGGCGATGGCGAGCGGGGTGCCGGTGGTGGCCTCCCGCGTCGGCGGGCTCGCCTCCACGGTCGTGGACGGGCGGACGGGCTACCTGATCCCGTGGCGCTGCCCGACCCCCTTCGCCGAGAAGATCGAGACGCTGCTGCGGAACGAGGAGTTGCGTCGCGCCCTCGGCGCCGGCGCGCGCGACCGCATGGAGCACGGCTATGCCTGGTCGGCGGTCGCCCGGCAGGTCGCGAGCCTCTACGAGACGCTGATCGCGGAGCGGACGGCCGCGCCCGCCTCGGCGGCTGCCTCCTGACGGAGCGCGCGGCCGGTGTAGACTCGCCGGCATGACGAGCACCCCCACCATCGACCCCGAGGCCGACCTCATCACGGAGGTCGCGACCAAGTTCGCGAAGCGTGCCCTGTGCGTGTACGCCCACCCGGACGACCTGGAGTTCACCTCCGGCGGCACCGTAGCGAAGCTGTGCGCGGAGGGCTGGGACGTCCACATTGTGGTGACGACCAGCGGGAACAAGGGGACGAAGGACCCGGCCGTCACCCCTCAGCAACTCGCCGGGGAGCGCGAGGAGGAGGCGCGGAACGCCGCGGCCATCCTCGGGGCGCGGGAGCCGGTGTTCTTCGGCTTCCCGGACGGCGGGATCTCGAACGACGACGAGTTGCGGGCGCTGGTCGCCCGGCAGGTCCGCCTCCACCGGCCGGAACTGATGCTGACGTGGGACGGCTTCCGGCCGGGGTTCAACCACCGTGACCACCGGTACACCGGGGCGGCCGTCCATGACGCGCTGTACCCGTCCTCGGACGACCATCTTTATTACCCGTTGGATAAAGAAGAGGGCCTGGAGCCGCACCGCCCGGCGGCGATGCTCCTGTCCGGTGCGGGGACGCCTGACTACGATGTCGACATTCAGAAGCATCTACGGACGAAGATCCGCGCGATCCTGGCGCATACCTCGCAGATGCGCGGCCGATCTGAGCGAGAGATGCGTGAGATGTACGAGGAGCGCGCGCGCCAGGCGCAGGCCTCCGGCCAGGTGGGGCCGCTGTACCGCGAGTCCTTCGCGAAGGTGATCTTCCGCCGGTAGGGCGGGGTTCGCGCGTAAGCGGCGGCCCTTCTACTCTCCGATGAGCGTTCCGCCTGTGGCGGGGCGGCGCCCCCAATTGCGGCGGGGACGCCCATGACGCCGGCCTCTCAGGCCCGGTCGCACCTCGTGCACCGCGTTTGACATAGTCGCGTCCGTGCCCCAGACTCATAGGTCGCGCCTCTTGCAGGCGCACGCATTGCGCGAATTCGGTCGTGTGGCCGGTCGCGGTGAGAACCGGTGGCAACGTGCGGCATCTGCCGCCATCGCCATGGTCAGGCTCACCGCCACGCCATTCGGCCGTTGTTGTTGCCCATTGTTCGGCCCCGGTTGGCCTGGTGCTCTGGGGACAAGTAGGGAGTCGGCGTGCCGACGATCAACCAGCTGGTCCGCACTCCGCGGACCCCGATCCGCAAGAAGACCAAGGCGCCGGCGCTGCGCTTCCGGATGAACACGCTCCGGAACCGCATGACCCGCGAGCAGAAGGGTTCGCCGCAGAAGCGCGGCGTCTGCACGCAGGTCCGGACCGTCACGCCGAAGAAGCCGAACTCTGCCCTCCGCAAGGTGGCGCGTGTCCGGCTCTCGAACGGCATTGAGGTCACGGCGTACATCCCCGGCGAGGGGCACAACCTGCAGGAGCACTCGGTCGTCCTCATCCGGGGTGGCCGTGTGAAGGACCTGCCGGGCGTCCGTTACCACATCGTCCGTGGCGCGCTTGACGCGCAGGGCGTGAAGAACCGCAAGCGCGGCCGTTCCAAGTACGGCACGCGTAAGTCTTAGTGGCCTGAGGGATATCAGATGCGCCGAAACCGCGCCCCGATCCGCCCCACGATCCCCGACCCGCGTTATGGGTCCCGGATTGTGACCAAGCTCGTCAACACGCTGATGTACAGCGGGAAGAAGAGCACCGCCGAGCACATCGTGTACGGCGCGTTCGACCGCATCGAAGAGGTGACCGGCCGCCGCGGCATCGACACGTTCGAGCAGGCGATGCGGAACGCGACCCCGGTGATCGAGGTGAAGCCTCGGCGCGTGGGTGGCGCGACCTACCAGGTGCCGATCGACATCCGCAGCGAGCGCCGGCAGACGCTGGCGCTGCGCTGGATTCGGGACTCGGCCCGCCGCCGGGCCGGCCGTTCGATGATGGAGAAGCTCGCCGCCGAGCTGCTGGACGCCGCCAACAACCAGGGCAGCGCCGTCCGCCGCAAGGAAGACACGCACCGGATGGCCGAGGCCAACCGGGCGTTCGTTCACTACCGCTGGTAATCCGCGACCGAATGCGGACGCCCCCGACTCGGGGGCGGTTCCGTCACCGGCGCGAAGGAGTTTGAGTCTATGCCGCGTCCGACGCCGCTTGAGAAAACGCGGAACATCGGCATCATCGCGCACATCGACGCGGGTAAGACCACCGTGTCCGAGCGCATCCTGTTCTACACCGGCCGGACCCACAAGATCGGCGAGACCCACGAGGGTACGGCGGTCATGGACTGGATGGAGCAGGAGCGCGAGCGCGGGATCACGATCACGTCCGCTGCGACCACGGCCAAGTGGGGCGACATCACGATCAACCTGATCGACACCCCCGGCCACGTGGACTTCACCGTGGAGGTGGAGCGCTCGCTCCGCGTCCTGGACGGTGGCGTGGTGGTGTTTGACGGCGTGGCCGGCGTGGAGCCGCAGTCGGAGACGGTGTGGCGCCAGGCGGACAAGTACCGCGTGCCGCGCATGTGTTTCGTCAACAAGATGGACCGCACCGGCGCCAACTTCGAGCGCTGCGTGGAGATGATCAAGGACCGCCTGGGCGCGATCCCCGCCGTCCTCCAGATGCCCTGGGGCACCGAGGACCAGATGAAGGGGATCATCGACATCCTCAACAAGAAGGCCGTGGCCTTCGAGGGTGACCGCGGCCTGCAGGTGACGGACCACCCGATCCCGGCCGAGTTCGCTGACGTGGTGGAGGCCGCCTACACCCAGTTGGTGGAGACGGTCTCCGAGAACGACGACGAACTCATGGACGCCTACCTTGAAGGCAAGGAGATCTCCACCGAGGACCTGATCAAGGGCATCCGCCGCGCGACGATCGCGAACAAGATCGCCCCGGTCCTCTGTGGCTCCGCCCTGAAGGACAAGGGCGTGCAGACGCTGCTGGACGCCGTGGTGGCGTACCTGCCCTCCCCGCTGGACATCCCGCCGATCGTCGGCCACGAGATGAACGACGAGGAGAAGGAGATCATCCGCCACGCGGACGACGACGAGCCGCTGACCGCGCTCGCGTTCAAGGTGGTGGCTGACCCGTTCGTCGGGCGCCTGGTGTTCTTCCGCGTCTACTCCGGCGTGGTGCACTCCGGCGACCAGATCGTGAACACCACGCGCAACCGTCGTGAGCGCTTCGGCCGCATCGTGAAGATGCACGCGAACTCCCGTGAGGAGGTCGCGGAGGTGTACGCCGGCGACATCGCCGCCGCCATCGGCCTGAAGGACACGTTCACCGGCGACACGCTGTCGGACAAGGACCACCTGGTCCGCCTGGAGTCGATCAACTTCCCGGAGCCGGTGATCTCGATCGCCGTGGAGCCGAAGACGCGCGACGACCAGGCGAAGATGGGCGAGGCGCTGCAGAAGCTGGCCGAAGAAGACCCGACCTTCCGCGTCAAGAACGACGAGGAGACGGGCCAGACGGTCATCCACGGCATGGGCGAACTGCACCTGGAAGTCCTCGTCGACCGCATGCGGCGCGAGTACAAGGTGGAGGCGAACACCGGCAAGCCGCAGGTGTCCTACCGCGAGACGGTGACGCGCAAGGCGAAGGCGGAAGGCCGCTTCGTGCGCCAGACCGGCGGCCGTGGCCAGTACGGCCACTGTGTCCTGGAGATCTCGCCGCGCGAGCCCGGTTCCGGCTTCCTCTTCGAGGACAAGACGGTGGGTGGCTCGATCCCGCGCGAGTACATCGGCGCGGTGCGCCGCGGCGTTGAGGGGGCCATGTCCTCCGGCGTGCGCGCGGGGTACCCCGTGGTGGACGTGGCGGTGGCCGTGATCGACGGGTCGTACCACGAGGTGGACTCGTCCGAAATGGCGTTTGAGACCGCCGGCTCCATGGGTATGCGGGAGGTGCTGGCTGCGGCCGGCGCGGTCCTGCTGGAGCCGGTGATGAAGGTGGAGATCACGACGCCGGAGGACTACTTCGGCGACGTGCTGGGTGACATCAGCAGCCGCCGTGGCCTGGTCCAGGGTTCCGAGATGCGCGCGAACGCGCGCGTCATCCGGGCCATGGTTCCGCTCGCGGAGCTGTTCGGTTACTCCACGGACCTGCGGTCCATGACCCAGGGCCGGGCGACCTACTCGATGGAATTCGACCACTACGAGCAGGTCCCGTCGAACATCGTGGAAGACATCAGCAAGCGGAAGGCGTCCTAGCCGCTTACCGCGGAGGACAGAGGGAACACCAAATGGCCAAGGGTGTATTCGAGCGGACGAAGCCTCACCTGAACGTGGGGACGATCGGCCACGTGGACCACGGGAAGACGTCTCTGACGGCGGCGATCACGAAGGTGCTCGCGCTGAAGGGGTTCGCGG
>WBZO01003164.1_pt1 | contig 19791 bp, 17 predicted proteins | sample 5204261 | NCBI WGS metagenome assembly WBZO01 (sample SAMN12412400, study PRJNA552823) | activated sludge metagenome | isolation source: activated sludge from anammox sidestream of wastewater treatment plant... | place: USA: North Carolina | collected 2017-09
CCATGGCGAGGGCAACTATTTTGCCGACGCCGAGACGCTCAACGAACTCGAACTACGCGGCCGCGTCGTCTTCCGCTACTGCGACGCCGCCGGCGAAGTCACCCCCGCCGCCAACCCGAACGGCAGTGCCCGCAACATCGCCGGCATCATCAACGCCCGTGGGAACGTCCTCGGCATGATGCCCCACCCCGAGCGCGCCGGGGAGCAACTCGTCGGCGGCGCCGATGGCAACCGCATCTGGGAGTCCATCCTCCGCCAGGCCACCGCCGTCCTCGCAGGCTGATCGCCCGCATCCCCCTGCACTCCCTCAAACGGTAGACTCCGCCCCAACGATGAGTTGGCGGAGGGGGCCCATGGATCCGAACGGCTACAACGAGGCGCAGCTCCAGGTCCAGCGCACGGTCCGCGAGTTCGCCCGCAAGGAGATCGCACCCGGCGCTGAAGAGCGCGACCGAACGTCACAATTCGACTATGCCCTCTATCGCCGCATGGGCGACCTGGGCATCCCGGGAATGCTCTACCCCACTGATCTTGGCGGCAGCGACGCCGATACCCTCTCCTTCTGCCTGGCCATCGAAGAGGTCAGCCGCGTCGATGCCTCGCTCGGGTTCACCCTCTGGATCGGCGCCCAGGGCGCCCAGTCGCTCCTCCGCTCTGCCGATGATGGGCGCGCCGCCTGGGTTGATGCCTACGTCCGCCCCGTCATCCGCGGCGAGATGGTCGGCGCCGGCGCCATCACCGAACCCGACGCCGGCTCCGACACTGCCGCCATCCGCACCCGCGCTGTAGCCCATGGCGACGAGTGGGTCATCGACGGCGCCAAGATCTACATCAGCAACGCTGGCATGGAGAACTGCGGCTTCGTCACGCCGCTTTGCCGCACCGAGGAAGGCTTTGCCCTGTTCCTTGTGCCGGCGGGTACGCCCGGCTATCACATCGGCCCCCCGCTCCGGAAAATGGGCCTCCGCTCCGCCGATACGCGCGAGCTCTCGTTCGACGGTTGCCGCGTCCCCGCGTCCCACCTGCTTGGCGGGCGCGGGTCGGGCCGCGCTTCGGTCGTCGGCAGCGGGTTCGCGCTCACGCGCGTCTACATCGCCTCCAACGGCGTCGGCGTCGCCGCCGAATGCCTCGATGCCGCCCTCGCCCACGCGCGCTCGCGCATCGCATTCAAGCGTCCGATCTCGCAGTTCCAGTACGTCCAGGGGATGCTCGTCGATACGGCGGTCGAACTCGAAGCCGGCCGCCTGCTGCGCGATAAGGCCGCCCGGCTGCACATGGAGCGCCTGCCGTTCACCAGGGAAGCCGCCATGGCCAAGCTCTACTGCACCGAGACGGCCAAACGCGCCGCCGACCACGCCGTCCAGGTCTTCGGCGCCATGGGCTTCATGGATGAGACGCCCGTTTCGCGCTACTACCGCGACGCCCGCGCCCTCACGATCGCCGAGGGCACCAGCGAAATCCAGAAGCACATTATCGCCCGCGAGATGGGCTGCTTCGCCTGACCGGTTCCCTCGCGAGACGGCCCCGTATCCATGCCATTTCTTTACAAAAGTGTGTATGCGGGCGTACAAATCTTCTATCCGGAGCAGAGCCGGAGAGGCGCGGGCCGCAAACGTTTAAGGTGGCCGGCCGAGGAGAACCGTTTCGTGAGCATGGCTCCCGCATATCCGTTCACGTTGGATGTCGACCCGGCCGCGCCCCAGAGCAGGCTGACCGTCTTCTTCCGCATCATCATGGTCATCCCCCATGCCATCATCGTCGCCTTGCTGGGCATCGTTGCCGCCCTCATCACCCTTGCGGCGTGGTTCATCATCCTGTTCACCGGCTCCTATCCGGCGGGCATGTCGTCGTTCGTCGTCAATGTCTTCCACTGGAGCGCCCGCATGAACGGGTACATGTACCTGCTGACCGGCGTCTATCCGCCGTTCGCCATGGGGCCCGACACCGGATACCCGATCCGCTTCGCCGGGGAGGCCCAGGCCGAGGGCCGGAACCGCATGACGGTGTTCTTCCGCATCTTCATGATCATCCCGCACTACATCATCCTCTACTTCCTCCAGATCGCCGCCCAGGTCGTCCTCCTGATCGCCTGGTTCGCCGCGCTCTTCACCGGGTCGGTGCCGGCCGGCATGCACAACTTCGTCGCGGGCTTCCTGCGCTGGCAAACCCGCTACTACGCCTACGCCGCGCTCCTCACCGACGAGTACCCGCCGTTCAGCCTCAACTAGCGGGCACTCGATACCAGCATTCCTGGCGCGGGCAGGCCCCTGCGGCCCGTCCGCGCCGCGCCGTGCCGCGGGAAGGAGCGAGATGACCACACCATCCGATGGGCCACCGGGGATGGACGTGCCCCCTTCGCCCGGACTCCAACCGCCGGCTGGCGTGCCGCTGCCACCGTCTCCCCCGGTGCCGGCGTTTCCCCCGCCTCCTCCGCCCCCTCCCGCGGAGCGCTACCCCATGGCCTTCGACGTGCTCTACCCCGACCGGATGAGCCGGGTGAGCACCTTCTTCCGCCTGTTCCTGCTCGTCCCCATCGCCCTCGTCCTGGGGCTGCTCCAGTACTTCATCACCGTCGCCCTCATGTTCGGCTGGATGACCGTGTTCTGGCGCAAGAAGTACCCCATGTGGCTCTTCCACGGCCTCGCCGGCGCCTTCGACTACTCGGCCCGCGCATGGTCCTACGGTGCCCTCCTCACCGACCAGTTCCCGGCCTTCTCCCGCGAACAGAGCATGGTCTCCCTCGAGTTCGACGACCCGCCCTCGGGCTACCTCAGCCGCTGGCGGGTGCTTTTCTGGAAGAGCATCCTCCTCTTCCCCCACCTCGTCGTGCTCCAGTTCCTGGCCATGGCCGTTTTCGTCGTCACCGTGCTGGCCTGGTTCGGCATCCTCTTCACTGGCAACTACCCCCGCGGCATGTTCCAGTTCTCCGTCGGCGTCCAGCGCTGGTACCACCGCGTGATCGCCTACTTCGCATCGTTCAACGACCGCTACCCGCCCTACGCGCTCGCCCCTGACGCCGGCCCTGCCAGCAACGCCACCACCGTCGCTTCCGGCGTGGGGGGATGGATCGTCGCCGGTGGATATGCCGTGCTCATCGCCGCTGTGGCCTCGCTTGGTGGTGGTGTGAAGACCGACCGCGTCGACTACGACCGACTGGCCCAGGGACGCCCCGGCCCCAGCCTCGCCTTCGAGCCGGCCCTCGCGGACGGACCGGTCATCCTCAGCCTCATCGCCGCGTATGACCCCGGCGACGACCTTGTGCTGGTCCTCACCCCCGCTCGCGGCGAGCGCATCATCGTGTTCGAATGGGAGGTCTGGAACCGCTCTGGGACCGGCGCCACCATCGACGCGGGCGCCGTCCGCCTCGAGTATGAGTTTGAAGGTGATGAGGGTCGCGAGACCCGCCGCGAGACCGCCCAGATCCTGACCGCCGGCAACCGTTCCGCACCGGTCAGCGTGCCGGACCGGGAGCGCGCCCCCGTCCAGGCTGTCTTTGTCGTCCCCGATGACGCCAGGCCGCTGGAATTGCGCTTCTCTGGCGGGTTCGCCGGCGGCGGCGTGCGCTACCTGTTCGAGTGAACCACGGGCCCCGCTGATGCTCACGCCTTAGCCTCGCCCACGCTACGCTATCGCCATGCCAGTCGATCAGGCCGCCCTCGATGCCGTTGCCCTCCGACGCGATGAGTACGAACTCCTCGTCCAGCAACTCGGTCGCGAGCCCAACGAGGTCGAACTTGGCATGTTCGGCTCACTCTGGAGCGAGCACTGCGGCTACAAGAACAGCAAGCCGCTGCTCAAGCTCTTCCCCTCCAGCGGCGACCAGATCCTGACCAAGGTCGGCGCCGAAAACGCCGGCGCCATCGACATTGGCGGCGGCCTCTGCGTCGTCATGAAAGTCGAATCCCACAACCACCCCTCCGCTATCGAGCCCTACCAGGGCGCCGCCACCGGCGTCGGCGGCATCGTGCGAGATATCTTCGCGATGGGCGCCTACCCCATCGCCATCCTCGATTCGCTCCGCTTCGGCCCGCTGGATGATCCCCAGAACCGCTACCTCTTCGAAGGCGTGGTTGGCGGCATCGGCGGCTACGGGAACTGCCTGGGCATCCCCACCGTCGGCGGCGAAGTCGTGTTCAGCCCGGCCTACAACGGCAACCCGCTCGTCAACGCCATGTGCGTCGGCATCGCCGAAACGGCGAAGCTCCTCAGCGCCAAAGCCCGCGGCGCAGGCAACGTCTTCCTCCTCGTCGGTTCCGATACCGGCCGCGATGGCATCCACGGCGCCAGCGGCCTCGCGAGCCGTACCGACCCCGAAGCCCGCTTCGAAGAAATGCGCCCCGCCGTCCAGGTCGGCAACCCGTTCATGGAAAAGCTCCTCATGGAGGCCTGCTACGAACTCGCCTCCGAGCACGGCGACTGGATTGTCGGCCTCCAGGACCTCGGTGCCGCCGGCCTCACCAGCTCCGTCGTCGAATGCTGCGCAAAGGGCGGTTCCGGCGCCATTCTCGACCTCGAAAACGTCCCCCGCCGCGAGCAGGGCATGACGCCCTACGAAGTGATGCTCAGCGAGAGCCAGGAGCGCATGCTCGTCATCGCGAAGAAAGAGCACGTCGCCGAAGTGACTGCCCTCTTCCAGCACTGGGAGCTCCACTGCGAGCCCATCGGCGTCGTGACCGATGGCAACGAGGTCGTCATCCGCGAACACGGCGTAGAAGTCGCCCACGTGCCGGTCTCGATCGCCACCGAGCCGCCCCAGTACCGCCGCCAGGGCGTCCGCCCCGCCGAGTTGATGGCCCTCAACGCGTTCGACCCCGGCCGCCTCCCCGACATCACCCCCGGAGAGGCTACCGGCGTGCTTCTGAAGCTGCTCTTTCGGCCGAACATCGCCTCCAGGCGCGGCGTCTTCCGCCAGTACGACCACCAGGTGCTCAACAACACCGTCGTCCCCCCGGGTGGCGATGCCGCCGTGCTTCGCGTCCCCGGCACCGGCAAGGGCATCGCTATTGCAACCGACTGCAACGGCCGCCTCTGCTTCCTCGACCCCTACGCGGGCGGCGCCATCGCCGTCGCCGAGGCTGCCCGCAACGTCGTCTGCACCGGAGCCACCCCGGTCGCCGTCACCGACTGCCTGAACTTCGGCAACCCGGAAAAGCTGGATGTCTACTACACGCTCGAGCATGCCGTCCGGGGAATCGCCGAGGCTTGCCTCCAGTTCGATACTCCCGTCGTCAGTGGCAACGTCAGCCTCTACAACGAGACCTCCGGCCGCCCGGTATACCCCACCCCGGTCATCGGCCTGCTCGGCATCCTCGAGGACGTGTCGAAGGCGCTCCGTGCCGGCTTCGATGGCCCTGGCTGCCAGGTCTTCCTGCTCGGCGCCGGGTTCGAACAGCCCGCCTCCACCCTTGGCGGCAGCGAATACCTCGAAGCCCTCCACGGCGTCGTCGCGGGTATGCCCTCGGTCGACCTGGCGGCCGAAAAACGTCTCCAGCAGCTGGTCCTTCGGGCCCACGCCGAGGGCTTGCTCCTGAGCGCCCACGACTGCTCCGATGGTGGCCTGGCCGTCGCGCTGGCCGAATGTTCCATCCTTGGAGACCAGGGACTCGAAGGCGATGCGGCCCTCGGCGCCCGCCTCGATGCCGCCCTCTTCGGCGAAGCCCAGGGCCGTATCATCGTCAGCATCCCGGACGACTCCTTCCGCCAGGGCGGTGGCGCCGCCCGCCTCAACGACCTCGGCAACGAGCTTGGCGTGCCCGTCACCCGCATCGGCCGGACGGTCCCCGGCGATACCTTCGCGTTCGGCCCCGTCCGCACCAGCGTCACCGCCCTCCGCGACGCCTACGAGAGCCTCCTCTAAGCCCGGCCTCCTCCCAAAGTACGAGCCGCTGTGTGAACTGCGAGCCATACCGCGCTGCCCGCCTCTTCTACGTTGAGTAGGGCGCTCCGGCCACACACCCAACCCCCGGGGCGCAAGGGAGAGGAATCAAACATGACTGCATCCGGGGCCTTTATGGCCGTGGACAGCCGGCCGCTGGTGCGCCGGTTCACACCCCTGGCGGCGATTGCCGCCGCGGGACTGAGCGTGGTAGCCCTCGGCTATCTGTACCTGTTCATCGTGCTCATCGGCGACATTTCGCCCGACATGGTGATCGTGCCCATCGCCTGGTCGCTCGCGCTGCTGCCGCTCACCGGCAAGCGCTGGGCCAGCATTCCGGCTGTGCTGGTGGCGCTCGCCGGGTTCGCCTTCGAACTGCCATACATCTTCACCTGGCACATCAACGAGTACGACGTTGCGCAGCCCTTCGTCCTCAACATCCTCGTCCTCCCGGCGGCCTTCCTCACGACGATCGCCGCCGGTATTGGTGCAACCATCCAGAATTACCGCCGGGCCCCGGGCGAGCGGACCATGCCGCGCTGGGTGCCCGTCGCCCTCGTCGTCGTCGTGAGCGCCGTCGTTGGCGGGACGCTCGTGGCGTTCACGCCGAAGCATGGAGCCGTCGCCCGCGTCAGCAACGAGGCCGTCGAGAGCCTCCCCGTCGCCATCGCCATGGGCAACGACGCCTTCATCCAGCAGGAGATGCGAGTGACGGCGGGCGAAGTGGTCCAGTGGCGCGTCGTCAACGCCGACAGCTACGACCACACGTTCGATATCGACGAACTCGGCATCCACGCCACCATTGGCGGCGGCGAAAGCGGGTTCATCATGTTCAAACCCGAAAAGGCCGGGACCTACGTCTACGACTGCGCCATCCCCGGCCACAACATGAGCGGCAAGCTCATCGTCGAATAGCCCAAACCCACCGTCTGTCCGTCGCCACGTCCCCGCGGAGTTCCTCCGCGGGGACACCATGTGCCCGCGCTACTTGGCGCGGTGAGCCGCGACCGGTAGCGTAGAGGTTGTGTTCGGCAATTCCTTCCGCGTCGCGCGCATAGCCGGGATCGACATCGAAATCCACCCCTCCTGGCTGCTCATCCTGGCGTTCGTCGCCTACTCGCTTTCCGAAGGGTTCTTCCCGGACCAGTACGAGGGCTGGAGCACCTTTGCCTATTGGGGCATTGGCATCAGTGCGGCGCTCCTCTTGTTCGTCACGGTGCTCATCCACGAGCTCGCCCACGCCCTCGTCGCGAAGCGTCGCGGCCTCGAAGTTCCCCGCATCACGCTCTTCATCTTCGGCGGCGTCTCCCATCTCGGCCGCCAGCCGGCGTCAGCCGGCGAAGAGTTCCAGATCGCCGCGGCCGGCCCCGCCACCAGCCTCCTCATCGCGATCGTCACCGGTGCCGCCGGCTTCGCCCTCCGCGATGTCAACGACAAGCTCGAGGCCATGCTCCTCTACCTCGCCTTCGTCAACACCGCTCTCGCGATCTTCAACATCCTCCCGGGGTTCCCCCTCGATGGTGGCCGCGTCCTCCGCTCCATCGCCTGGAAGCGCACCGGCAGCTTCCGCCGAGCCACCCGCATCGCCTCGAATGTCGGCGAGCTCTTCGGTTATGGGCTCATCGCCATCGGGTTCTTCCTCCTCCTCGGCGGGCTGATCTTCAACGGCCTCTGGCTCATGTTCATCGGCTGGTTCCTGCTTGGCGCCGCCCGGAGCGAATCCGCCAACCTCCAGCTCGAAGGCGTCCTCAAGAAGCTCACCGCCCGCGATGTCATGCGCGCCGATTTCCCCAGCATCACCCCCGGGGCGCCCCTCCAGGCGGTCGTCGATGACTACATGGTCGGCCAGGGCGAACGCGCCGTGATGGTCGCCAACGGAGGGACTGTCCTCGGGATCCTCACCGTCAGCGATGTCCGCCGCGTCCCCCGCGAAGAGTGGCCCAACACACCCGCCCAGTCGGCGATGACCCCGCGCGAACGCATCGTGACCGTGGTCGCCCTGACCCCCGCGGTCGAAGTCCTGGTGCTACTCGGCGAAAAGCGCCTCAACCAGGTGCCCGTGCTCGATGACGGGCGCATGGTCGGCCTCGTCACCCGGCGCGAGATCCTCGAACGGCTCCAGCTCGCCGAGACCCTCAACCCCGATGCGGGCGCCGCCGAGGAGTCGACCGCCGCGACGTAGGCGCCGGCTACTCGGCCACCGGTCTCCTCGCCCACTCCTCCCAGGTCGTCCATGCCTGCTTGTTCGAACCATCGCTGCGCCGCAGCCCGATGTCCCGGAACACGGACGTAGCGCCCGTTCCTGCAAACGCAGGGTCCAGCGCGGCAAACCAGACGACATGGCTGAACTCCAGCGCGTTCGCCTCCTCCAGGAGCCGCTTCAGATACCCGTTCTGGTCCGCTTCGGTGCCCACGATCACCCGGCCTTCGACCGGCGCCGAGGGGTAACCCGTCTCCGAAATGATGATCTCACCGTCCCAGTGCTGCCTCAGCTGGGAGTAGTAATCCGTCCGCACCTCCGCCGCGCTGCGGACTTCGCCGAGGAACGGGTACGTGCTGATCGCGAGCACATCCATCCGGCCGCTGAACCGGTCGATGAGCTCCCAGCGGGGCGGATGAACGTCGCCGAACGCTCCCTCCAGGTCTTCGAGCTGGAACGTCGGGAAGACCTTGGTCTCCGGACTGTTGCCCTTCACGATGGCGTAAGCCTCGTCATAGAGCGTCTCGAACGCGGCGAACTGCTCAGGGGCGCGCTCGTAGGTCATGTTCACCTCGACGCCGATGGCCATGTACTCCGGCGTGTAGTTCTTCGCGACATAGGCCGCGTAGGCGACGAACGCGTTCCGTATATCCGGGTCCAGGAACCCCTGCTGCGCATCTACTCCCGGCGGGAGGTTCGCGAGCCGGCTGCGCTGCACCACCCCGTCGGTCGGGTCGATGGCATAGATCAACTCCAGGTCCGAATACTGTTCCAGCAACTCGGTCTCGATCCGCGTCGCGTCCGCCGTCTCCTTCGAGATCTGGCCGCCCGGCAGGAAATCCTCCCAGGGCGGGTTCCGCTGGATGAGGATGGTCTCCGCGTACTGGGCCGCCGTGGCGAACGCCTGGATGTAGGCGTCGCTCGTCAGCTCCGGCGGCAGCGAGCTCAGCCCCAGCCGCACCGTCCGCGGCTCGCCCTCGGGCTGCGCGCGCACCACCGTCGGGCCGGGCCCGCCAGCCCCACCGGGTGTGGCGCCATCCTCCCCGTCGTCGTCACCCCCGCAGGCTCCGGCGAACAAACCGAACCCGAACACCAGCGCTGTTACAATCGCCAGGGCGGGGGTGCTCCAGGATCGGTGGCGTATGGCCATGCGGGTGGTGTTCCTGTCGGCGGTGGTTGTCGGGCTCCTCAGCGGCTTGCTGGTTGCTGGTGCGCGCTGCCTCGTGTCGCCCGGCGACGACAATCCCGGTGCGGGACCCTCTCTCGCTATCGAGTCCGGGTCACCAGCTGCGACTGCCGCGGAGTACGCGGCGGCATGGTCGGATGGCGATACCAATGCGCTCTACCTGCTCCTGTCGCGAGAAGCCCAGCGGGCCAATCCACCCGAACTGTTCGCCGCCGCCTTTACGCGCTTCGCGGCCGAGCTGACGCTCGTCTCGCTGGCCGCGACGGTCGAATCCGCCGAGGCCGGGCGCGCGCGGCTCGCCGTGCGGGCCACTACAGCCTATTTCGGCGACCTCGAATACACCACAACGCTTAACCTCGTCTCTGCCCCCGGCGGCTGGGTCGTCAACTGGGAACCCTCCGCCCTCCACCCCGACATGGCCGACGGCCGTGAATTCAAGAGCACCATCCAGCGCCCCATCCGTGGCACCATCCTCGACCGCAACGGCGAAGAACTGGCCGTCACGCGCGACATCCGCATGCTCGGCCTCAACCGCAGCCTCATCCAGGACCGTCCATCTCTCACCAGGGCCCTCGTCGAGTTCGGGTTCACGCAGGAGCAGGTCGACGGCGCCTTCGATGCGCCCGGCGGCGCCACCCAGCGCGTCCGCGTCGGCCCGGTCGGCGATGACAAGGTCGAGGAAGCCAGCGCGAAGCTCCGCCCACTTCCCGGCATCGTCCTCTATTTCGAGTCGCTCCGCGTGCATCCGCTCGGCCCGGCCGCCGCCCACGTGGTGGGCTACACCCGCGAATACACTGCCGAGGAGCTTGCAGCCCGCCGCGGCCTCGGCTACCGCGTGGGCGACCGCCTTGGCGCCACCGGGCTCGAAGCCTCCCAGGAAGCAGTCCTGGCGGGCGCGATCGGCGCCGAACTGAACCTCGTGGCACCTGATGGCGCCGTCCTCAAGACCTTCGTCTCGCGCGAGTACGCGCCCGGGCGCGACATCCAGACCACACTCGACGCCGCCACCCTGCGTGCCGCCCACCAGCGCCTCGGCGCGCGCGCCGGCGCCGTTGTAGTCATCGACCCGGCCACCAACGACATCCTTGCCCTCAACAGCTCTCCCAGCTTCGACCCCGACGCCTTCGAGCGGAACGACGCCACGGCGCTGGCAGCCATTACCACCGCAAGCGGCGCCCCCCTCGCCAACCGCGCGACGACGGGCCTCTACTCCGCTGGCTCGACCTTCAAGCTGATCACCGGTGCCGCCGGGCTTGCCTACGGTGGATACACGCCCACCGACCAGCTCGAATGCGGTTCCATCTGGAGCGGCGTCGACCCGCCCCGCCGGAACTGGGAGGGTGCACAGGGCATGCTCTCCATCGCCGAAGGGCTCATGCGCTCCTGCAACCCGGTCTTCTACGAAATTGCCCTCACGCTCTATAACGAGACCGACGGCGCGCTTTCACAGATGGCGCGGGCTTTCGGCTTCGGCACCGAAACCGGGGCCGCCGGCATCGCCGAAGAGGACGGCCAGGTGCCCGACGCCGAGTGGAAGCGCGCCGCGACGGGCCTCGCATGGTTCCCCGGCGACGAGGTGAACCTGGGCATCGGCCAGGGCGACCTGCTCATCACCCCGCTCCAGCTCGCCAATGCCTACAGCTCCCTCTACGCGGGGGAGCTGCGCACGCCGCGCGTGTTGGCCGATGCGGTTGCCGAGTCCCGCGGGGCAATCCCGCTCACACCGGAACAGTCGGACCACCTGAAGCTCGGCCTGCGCCTGGTGACAAGCGCCCGGGGCACCGCCTCCGCAGCCTTCGCCCTCGCCGGCTACACCGGCTTCGCCGGCAAATCGGGCACAGCGGAAGATGCCGGAAGCCAGCAACACGTCCTCTTCGTCGCCATGGCCCCCGCAGCTGCCCCGCGGGCGCTCGCCGCCGTGGTGCTCGATGAGGGGCAGTCAGGCTCCATCGAGGCCGGCCCGATTGCTCGCGATGTCGTCCTCGCCGCGCTGGACTAACGCGCCTGCCAGCGCGGTTCGCGCTTCTCCCTCGCGGCCGCCATGCCCTCCCGGGCGTCTTCGGTCGCGCCGGCCACGCGCCGCATCGTCTCGCCGAACCTGATCGCTTCGACCCAGGGCATCTGCTGGCCCCGCCAGGCCACTTCCTTGGTCGCCCGCACCGCCAGCGGCGCCGACTTGCACAGGCGCTCGGCCAGCGCCCGCGCTTCGTCCATCAGCCGATCGTGCGGGACAACCTTCGAACAGAGCCCCATTTCCTTCGCCCTTGCCGCGTCCACGCGCTCGCCGATAAGCAACAGTTCCATCGCATTCTGCCAGCCGACCTTCTGGGGCATCCGCACGGCGCCCTGGATGGTTGGCACACCGATGCGCACCTCCGGGAAACCGAACTCGGCACGCTCGCTCGCGATCACGAAATCGCAAGCGGCCACCAGCGTGCAGGCAAACCCCAGGCAATACCCGTTGACCGCCGCGATGATCGGCTTCCACACCTCGATGCCGTTTTCGAGCGAAGTCAGGCTGGGCGTTTCCCAGTGCGTCGATCCCCTTGGCGGCGCATTCCCGCGCAAGTCCGCCCCCGCGCTGAACGCCCGGCCCGCGCCGGTCACGATCGCCACCCACGCCTCATCGTCGTCCCGGAACCGGACCCAGGCCGCATCCAGGTCCAGCCGCAGTTCGGCGTTGATTGCGTTCAGCGCCTCCGGCCGGTTGTAGGTAATCGTTGCGATGTGCCCATCGCGTTCGTACAGGATGGTGCCGGGCATCGGAGACCCCCTCGCTGTTTGTGCTGGCGGGAAGTCTAAGCGAGCTGGGGTTTTCGCCGCCGCGCCTATTCCAGCTCCACTTCCGCGTACAGGTCTTCCGAGCTCCCATCGCGGTATGTCCGCGTGATGTCGATGCGGATGGTGTCGCCGGGCTTCCGCGATCGCAGCACATCGCAGAAGTCCCCGATCGACTCCATCCAAACGTCGTCGGCGTAGTAGATGAGGTCCGAGTACCCGAGCCCGGCGTCGTCTGCCGGGCTTCCCGTGTCAATGCCGGTGATGAGCAGGCCATCGGTGTAGGCCAGCTGGATGCCCAGCTCCTGGGCGAGTCCGGCGTAATTCGCCCGGATCCGTGCGCCGATGTACGTGATGTTTTTCCCCGTTGCCAGCTTCTCCGCCACGAATGCCGCTTCGTTGATCGCGATCGCGTAGTTCTGGCTCTGCTGCCCGAGGAACGTCAACGTATTGATGCCGATGATCTCGCCCCGGCCGTTCACCAGCGGCCCGCCGCTGTTCCCCGGGTTGATCGCGGCGTCGGTCTGGATCAGGTCGCTCTTCCCGTCGAGCGAGTCCTTCAATTTGCTCACGATGCCGCGCGTGACAACCAGCTTGCTTGACCCCTGATCTGTGTAAGTCGCGGGGTACCCAAGGGCGATGACCTCCTCGCCCGGCTCCAGCTTGTCGCTATCGCCGATAGGCGCCGGCTCGAAGTTGCCACGTTGTACCTCCAGCAGGGCGACATCGTCGCACGGGCTCAGCCCCACCACCTGTGCTGCGATCTCACGGCCGTCCTTCGGGTCGATCACTTTGATCGAGCCGGCACCCAGGACCACATGCGCGTTCGTGAGGATGTGCCGGCTGTCCTCCCATACGATCCCGCTCCCTCCGCCTGCCCCCTCCGGAGACGTGGTGGCGATGTTGACGACAGAGAGCGAGAGCGACTCGACGATCTCCTGTGGAGTCAGGTCACGCGCCTCGCGCTCGGCCGTCGGAGTGTCCTCCTTCCCCGGGTCCTCATCGTCGTCACCGCAGGCGGCAGCACCCGTGAGCAACCCGGCAACCAGCACGGCAGTCAACAAGCGAACAAACACGCAGCCCACCCCTGGGAGGTATCCGGCGCGAGCATACCCGACCCTACCCCGTCCTTCTAGCCGTCCGGCCGCCCCCGGGGACGCGATTTGGTTTGACGGCGTTCGGTGAAACCAGATAGGCTACCCGCGAAACCCGAACGAGATTCGGATAAGGAGGTTGGCGCATGGCCGACAGACTCGAAATCGCGAAGAACTACATGGCCCTCCAGGGCGCTGGAGACGTGGATGGGGCGGTCGCGCTCCTGGCCGATGACGTCACGATCAGCAACCCCATGACCGGGAGCACCACCGGCAAGGACGCTGCCGCAGCCGGCATGCGGAACCGCCCCGGTGGCGGCGCCGCTCCCGGGATCACCTGGCGCGAGCCCGTCGCCGATGGCGAAAACGTGAAGATCGTTGGCGATGGCAGCCCCTTCGGCCCCGTCCGCATCCTGATCTCCTTCACCGGCGACGACAAGATCCAGAAGGTCGATATCGGCCTCGGGAGCTGAGCGGTCCCGCCTTGCCTTGATCACCGAAGGGCGGAGTGGCTACACGGTAGCTACACCGCCCTTCCGCGTAACCTGTCCTGCTTCCCCGGCTTCGCCGTCAATATGTCCAGGAACTCCTGCCAGTAGCGGCTGAGCAGGTACTGGCCGGCGAGCGCCCCCGCTACCGCCGTCAGGACGATCACCCAGTCGCCCGTGTGGACCTCGGTGAAGTCGAAGAACTCGCGCAGCGACGGCGTGTAGATGGTGAACAGGAACCCTGCCACCAGCAGCGCCCCCAGCAGAGTGGTCATCACCGGCCGCGTCAGGCTGCGCCACGACGCTCCGTGGAAGCCGAGCACCTCGACCATGAAGAACAGTCCCGTGATCCCCATCGTCAGCGATACCAGGGTCCGCGCCTCGGCGATCGTCCGGTTCAGCAGGCCCTCGGTGAACAGGTGCACCAGGATCGCCGAGACCGCAAGCGCCACCGAAGCCGGCAGCGCCCATGACAGCACGTTCCGCGTGAAGTCCCGCCCCGCGTTCGGCGGCGGCACGCTGATCGAGATGAAGATCGCCGGGATGCCCAGCGTCAACAACGCCGTCAGCGAACCGTGGCGCGGCAGGAACGGGAACTCCAGCCCCAGCATGTTCGTCGCCACGATGATCAGGTACGCGTAGAGGCTCTTCGCGATGAACAGCTTCGAAAGCCGCGCAGCGTTGCCGAGCACGGCCGTCGCTTCCTTCGCGCCCCGGATGAGCGCCTCGAACGAATCATTCAACAGGATGATCCCCGCCACCGCTCGCGTCGTGCCGGTACCCGAGGCCATGGCTACCGCGACATCCGCCGCCCGGAGCGCCTGCACGTCGTTCGCACCGTCCCCGCACATGGCGACAAAGTGCCCGTTGTCGCGCAGCGCCGTGACGATCCGGGCCTTCAGTGCCGGCGTGATTCGCCCGAACACGCTCGTCCGCTCCACCATCGCCCCGAAAGCCTCATCCTCCAGGTGCTCGATGTCGGTCCCGGCCACGATGCCGCCCTTCAACGTGATCCCCAGCTGGGCGAGGATCGCCCGCACCGTCTCCGGGTTGTCGCCGCTAATCAGCTTTGGTTCGATGCCGAGTTGTTCCATCATCGCGAAGGCCGAGCGGACCTCCGGCCGCAGCTCGTCCCCCAGCGTCAGCAGTGCCAGGGGCCGCAGTCCAGCCATCGCAACCCCCGGGGATGGCAGGCCTGGCGCCTCGGCGAACACAACCCCCCGGAGCCCCGTCTCCGCCGCCTCGTGGTACGCCGCCTGCAGCGGTTCGCCGCCTTCGCACAGCGGCAGCACCGTCTCCGGCGCGCCAAGCACGAATGTCCGCTGCTGCCCGTCCAGTTCGAGGCTCACCGCGCTCCACCGCCGTTCCGAATTGAATGGCACGTTCCCCGTCGCCCGCGCCCCGTTACTCTGGGCGCCCAGCCCTTCGGCGAGTGCCTGGGCCGTATTGCTCTCTGCCGCGCTCGCTACCGTGAATGCCGCCAGCCACGGTCCATAGCCCTCGGCACCCGCCATCCAGCGCACGTCCCGCAGCGACATCCGGTTCGCCGTGATCGTCCCCGTCTTGTCCAGGCAGATCACGTCCGTGTAATTCAGCGCCTCGACCGCGTTGATGTCCTGCACAATCGCGCCCGAGCGCGACACGCGCACGGCCCCGACCGCGAAAGCCACCGTCATCCCGAGCAGCAGACCCGTCGGCACCACGGTGGTCACGGTCGCCGTCGTCGCCTTCAACGCCTCGGCGAACCCCCGGTCCTCCAGGTTGTACGAAATCATGAGCAGGGCTGCGAGCACGCCCGTCGCAGTTAGCAGCACCCGCAGGATCCGCCGGAAGCGGATCTGCAGCGGCGTCGCGCGCCGCACGAGTTCGCGCGACTCCGCCGTCAGCTTGACCGCGTACGCCTCGGTCCCTACCCGCTCGGCCGTGTAGTAACAGTCGCCCGCTGTGCAGAAGCTCCCGCTTCGCAGCTCGTCGCCCGGACCCCGCCGGATCGAGTCCGACTCCCCGGTCAGGAGCGACTCGTCGATCTCCGCCGTGCGGGCCACGATCTTCCCGTCGGCCACCACCTGGTCGCCCTTCTTCAGGTGGATCAGGTCCCCCTGCACCACTTCCTCCGCGGGGATGTCGCGGTGCACGCCATCGCGGACCACGGTCGCCTTCGGCGCCGTGAGCGCCTTCAACTCGCGCAGCGTCCGCGTCGCTTTCAGCTCCTGGAGCGTCGCCACCGCAACGTTGGCGATCACAACGATGCCGACGAAGAACCCGTCCTTGAACTCTCCGACGGCCAGCAGCGCAAGGATGAGCGCCGCCAAAACCACATTGAAGAAGGTAAGCGCGTTGGCGCGGACGACATCGCCGTCGGTCCGGATCCGCGATCGGTCGACGTTCCCGAGACCCGCCGCCGCTCGCGCAATCGCATCGGACGACGAAAGGCCACCCTGGATTGGCGGCTCGAGCATGCCGGGCAAAGCTGTCTGCGCAGCCTGAGTCACCCGTTAAGCCTGACGTAACCGGCGGTTCGATGAAAGTGCGCGGGTTAACCCTCGACTAACACAGCCGCCGCATTGCGAGAGTGCGCGCCAGGCACGTCCTCCTTGGGTGGCGCATCGCCAAACGGCCAGCTGCTTCCCTCCGGCTGGCCGCCTTCACCCTGTAGCGCCGAAACGGGTTGGCGCGCCCCGCTGACACTCTCAACACGGCAGTCCAGAGGGGTTGTGCGGCGGGGACTCCTCCTCCCTCCTCCGGTCAGGCCTGGAGCCCGATGATCGACAGCGAGATCAACATCCCGATGAACACTGCGCAACCCAGCGAAAGCCATCCGATCGTCTGCCACATGTGCGGTCTCCCCATTTGAACTTCTGCCGGCGGCCTGTGGGGCCCCGGACCTCCATCCTACCGCCGGCCGCACCGTCGGGCGAAACCGGTCCAAGCCGGTAGTATAGATGGGTGGAGTTCTCCCCCGGCGTTCCGGTCAGGGCAGTCGTGCTTGCCGCTGGCGATGGCGGCCGCCTCGGCGCGCACACCGCCAGCACCCCCAAACCCCTCGTCCCCATCGGCGGCCGCCCCATCATCTCCTACACCCTCGATGCCCTCCGCCAGGCCGGTGTCCGCGAAGCCGCCGTCGTCCTCGGCTACCGTGGCGTCCAGGTCCGCGATGCCCTCCTCGGCGATACCCACGGTCTCCGCCTCGATTTCGCATGGAACGCCGAGTTCCATGGCGGCGCCTCCCTCTCGCTCCGCGCCGCACGCGCCTGCACCGGTGCCGACCCCTTCCTCATGGTCATGGCCGACCACATGCTCAGCCCGGGCATCGTCCGGCGCCTCATCGAAGCCTGGCGCCCCGGCGGCCCCAGCCTCCTGGCCACCGATGCCGCTCCCTGGCACCAGGCCTACATCGATGAGGCCACGCGCGTCGCCATCGACTCCCCCACCCGCCTCGTGACCGCCATCGGCAAGCACATCCCGCGCTGGGACGCCCTCGATACCGGCGCCTTCCTCCTCTCGCCCTCGGTCTGGCAGGCCGTCGAAGCGGCGCCCGCCGATTGCGAGCTCGGCGAGGTCTTTGCCCGGCTCGTCGAGACCCGCCAGCTCGCCGCGGTCGATGTCACCGGCGAAACGTGGTACGACATCGATACCGAGGAAGACCTCGCGGGCGCCGGCGAGATGCTGGCCGCCGGTGGAGCTGCATGACCTACGACGGCCTCGTCTCGCGCTACCTGAACCGCCCGCTGAGCCGGCCGGTGGCCCGCGGCCTCCGCCCCACTCCCCTCACCCCCAACCAGGTCACCACCTTCACCCTCCTCCTCGCCATTGCCACCGGCGCCATGGTCGCCGCCGGCTGGAACATCGCCGGGGGCATCGCCATCCAGGCCGTCAGCGTCATCGATGGCGTCGATGGCGAGCTCGCCCGCCTCAAGGACCGCGCCACCCGCTTCGGCGGCGTCTTCGATGCCGTCACCGACCGCTACGCCGACGCCATCATGCTCGCCGCGATGACCGTCTACGCGGTCCGCTTCGAAGACCACGCGCGCCCAGAGTTCGTTGGCGCGCTCGCCCTCGGAGCCGCCCTCATCGTCAGCTACAGCCGCGCCCGCATCGAAGCCGACCTCCCCGACGTCGCCGCCTCCGGCAACCTCGACTCCGTCTTCGGGCTCGCCAGCCGCGATGTGCGCCTGCTCGTTGCTGCCATAGGCACCGTCCTGGGCCAGTGCTACTGGACGCTCATCATCCTGGCGGCCGTCTCGGGCCTGACCATCGCCTGGCGGCTCCTCTACCTGCGCGTCACCGTCGGCGGCAGGCGCCTCCCGCCGGCTTAGTCCACCCAGCGCAGCAGGAACGGCCCGCCCGTGTCCCGAGCCTCGATCCGCAGCGCCGCCTCCCCGCCCGCGTGGTCGAAGGTCACCTCGATCCGCGCCGGCCCATCGGGGTCCTTGCCGCGAGCCACTTCCTCGTCATCGACGTACACCACCACCGCGCAGTCGTACTCGAGCGTGAACCCGTTGCGCCCCGCCGCCGCGTCCACCTGCTGCGAGAGCACCGCGCTCCACGCGTCGTCGCGCATGTCCCGGAACGGCGCCCGCTCCGAGACCAGGTCCAGCCGCCGGACGAAGCTGTCGCCGGTCAGGATGTCGCCTCCCGAGACCGCCGCCTCGTAGTACGTCAGCCGCCAGCTCTCTGGCTGCGCCAGCCGCGTCACCGGCACCGGCGTCGCAGTCGGCCCGAGCGTCGGCGTCGCCGTTGGTGGCGTCGCCCCCAGCCGGATGTCCCCCGGCGTGTGGCTCGTGCTCTCCGTCGAGGTCGGGTCCAGGAACATGAACCCGATGAACGCCGCCACGCCAAGCGCCCCAAGCGCCACCACTTCCCGCAGGCCAACCTTGCTCATCTGGCTCCCAGTGTCCCCGGCCCACGCCCTCCCCGCAAAGCGCCCCCGGCAAGGCCCGGGAAATGCGAAGGACGAAGTCCGAAGTGCGCCCGGGCAAACGGCCCGCGGTGCGGTGCGGGGCTGGGACTCCTCCCTCCTCCCTCCTCCCTCTTTTTACATATGGGTAACTTCCCTGAGTTCCTTCTTGTCGTAACGAGCCCCACACTGGCCCCTATGCGTGTTCCCCAGCTGGCGGTCATCGCCGCCGCCGCAGTTGCCCTGGCCTTCGCCTCGCTCCCCTTCGCCCTCGCCGCCGACCCCCCGGCGCCCTCGCTCGCCCGCCAGGCATTCCTCCCCGGTGTCGCCGGCGATGACGCCGCGGGCTTCGGCCTCCCCGCCACCGCCCTCCCCACGGCCACCTCCACCCCCGCCGCGCCCCTCGATACCTGCGCGGGCGAACGCTCCCCCGTGAAGACCCTCACCGATCCCGCCGCCGCCTTCGGCCGCACCCCCACCGCGTCGTCCGTTTTCGCGCTCCAGGCCCTCGAACGCCCCACCGTCGGGCCCGCCACCCCGCGCATCGCCCCCACCGAGACCGGCGTCGTCGAACTCGATGTCTGGCTGCGGGGCTTCATCCGGCGCAACAACGGCGCCATCGAACTGCTGATTTCGAACTCGCCCACGGGCGCGCTGATGATGGCCAACTTCCCGCCCCAGGGTTGCATCGCCGGCGCCGCCCCCGAGGACCAGGCCGCCATGACCACCGCCCGCATCGACCTTATCAACCGCTGCGGCCTGCCCATTACGGGCGGGATGACGACCATCGCCGGGCCCGCCAAGCTCCGCGCCGTCCCCTTCTGGGGCACGCAGCGCCCCGACGGCATGACCGGCGCCCCCAGCGGTATCGAACTCGGCCCCGTCCTCGCGTTCGAAATGGCCGAGGGCCTGGACTGCGACCCCGACACCTACAAGGACGGCGTCCCCACGCCGACGCCCATCCCGGTCCCCAACACCATCACCATCAACATCACGCCCCAGACCGCCGCCCGCGGTACGACCATCGCGGTCACCATCTTCACCCAGCCCGCCATGTCCGGCGTCGCCTGCTCATTCGTGGCCTGGGACAACGGGCTCGAACTGATGGCCCAGGGTTCGACCAAGCAGACCGGCCCCGACGGCACCGCGGCGTGGTCATTCGCCATCCCGCTCGATGCCGCCATCGGCACGGACGGGCGCGTCACTCCCTCCTGCGCGGGCGTGAACACGACCGGCAGCGCGCGGCTCACGATCACGCCCTGAGGCCCCCGCC
>WBZO01003166.1_pt1 | contig 19788 bp, 18 predicted proteins | sample 5204261 | NCBI WGS metagenome assembly WBZO01 (sample SAMN12412400, study PRJNA552823) | activated sludge metagenome | isolation source: activated sludge from anammox sidestream of wastewater treatment plant... | place: USA: North Carolina | collected 2017-09
TAGACGTCGGTCGCCACGGTCACGCGCTCGCCCCGGAGTTGCTCGGGCGCTGCATATTCCGGCGTGCAGATGCGGGTCTGCGGTGTGTCGTCGAGTGGGTCGAGCACGCGGGCAATGCCGAAATCGAGCAGTTTGACCGAACCTTCGGCGGTCACCAGGACATTGGATGGTTTCAGATCCCGATGTACGACGAGCTGGCCATGCGCATGCGCGACTGCGGCACAGATCTGCACGAACAGCTTCACCCGCGCGCGGGTATCGAGCGCGTGCCTGTCGCAATACTCGGTCAGCGGCACGCCGTCGACATATTCCATGGCCAGCCAGACCAATCCGTTTTCGGTGCCGGCGTCGATGAACGCGGTGATGTTCGGATGCGCCAGTCCGGCGAGTACCCGTTGTTCGCGCAGGGCGTCATCACCGGAAATCATCCGATGCCGGCCAAGCACCTTGAGCGCGACGCGCTGGGTAAACTGGGCGCCCTCGCGCTCGGCAAGATGGACGACTCCCATGCCGCCGGAGCCGATGCGGCGGATCAGGCGGAATGGGCCGAGCCGCTCCGGCGTGTCATGGGCATCCGCCAGGGGCAGGCCGCGCAGCAGCAGGCTCGGTGGATCGGCGTTCTGGCTGGGGGCTTCACCCAGCAGCACGCGTGCTGCCGCGGCGACGTCCGGATCCTCCCGTTCGGCAGCAGCAAGCAGGTGCGCGCGCTGGTCGGCGGGCGCGTCTTCGACCCGGTTGGCGAGAGCCCGGATCCTCTGCCAGTGCTCCGAGTTGAATAGCGGCTTCTCTTTCGACACGTTCCGGCCCGGCGGGATGGAGTTTCCGAGGGGTGCATGATGCGGTGCGCAGACTATAACCAAAGGCCGGGGCGCTGACGGAGGTTGCGCGAGCCGGCTCCGTGCCTTGGGGATGGATGGCCGAAAACGGCCAATCGGCATCCGTGCAGCGCGCTAGGATGGCGTCATGTCCGAGCACACTCCCGGTATTCATCTTGATCCCCGCATCTGCGAGCGTGCGCGGCTCACGCGCGATGCGCGTTTCGACGGCCTGTTCTTCACGGCCGTGACTTCGACCGGCATCTATTGCCGCCCCGTGTGCCCTGCGCCGACGCCGCGCGCACGCAATGTGCGGTACTTCGCCAGCGCGGCCGCGGCCGCGGCGGCCGGGTTCCGCCCCTGCCTGCGCTGCCGGCCCGAGGCGGCGCCCGGCTCGCCGCTGCACCGTGCCGGTAGCGAGCTGGTGGTCGGTGCCCTGCGGCTGATCGAGCAGGGTGCGCTCGACGGGGGACATCTGCCGCAGCTCGCGCAGCGCGTCGGCGTCGGCGAGCGGCATCTGCGCCGGCTGTTCGCCGACGAACTGGGCGTCAGTCCGCTCGATGTTGCATCGACGCGCCGCCTGCTGTTCGCCAAGCAGTTGCTCAGCGATACCCGTCTGCCAATCGCCCAGGTTGCCGAAGCCGCGGGTTATGCAAGCCTGCGGCGCTTCAATGCGGCGTTTCTCGCCAGTTACGGCAAGCCGCCGCGTGAATTTCGTCGCACGCGCGAGCCCGGAGTGGTCGACGGCGACGTTCTCGCGCTGCGCTTGCCGTATCGCGCACCTTACGACTTTGCGCAATTGCTCGATTTCTACGCGCGACGTGCGATCCCCGGCGTGGAGGCCGTCGATGCGCGGGGCTATCGACGCAGCATCGAGATGGAGGGCGTGGCGGGCTGGTTCGAAGTGGAAGCCGGCGCTGGCGATGCGCTCGTGCTGCGGGTGCATCACCCGCGCAGCACGGTGCTGGGCCCGCTGGTTGCGCGGGTCAAGCGCATGTTCGACGTGAATGCCGATCCGCGCGCGCTGGCACAAGGTCTGCGCGGCAGCGGCCTGCTCGCGCCGCTGCTGCGTCGCTGGCCGGGGCAGCGCCTGCCCGGTGCCTGGGACGGTTTCGAGCTGGCCGTGCGCGCGGTGCTCGGGCAGCAGGTTAGTGTGGCGGCGGCGCGCACCCTCGCCGCGCGGGTGGCTGCGACCTACGGCGCGCCACTGGCCGGTGGCGCGCCCGAGGGCGTGAATCATCTGTTTCCGTCGGCGCAATGTCTCGTCGATGCGCCGCTGGAGGCGCAAGGCCTGACGCGCGCGCGCGCGGCGACGATTCGTGCCTTGGCGCAGGCGGTCGTCGATGGACGCATCGCCTTCGGTGTCGAGCAGACCCTGGCCGGGTTCGAGCATGCGCTGTGCGCCTTGCCCGGCATTGGCGCGTGGACGGCCCACTACATTGCCCTGCGCGCGCTGTCGCATCCCGATGCGTTTCCCGCCGCCGACCTGATCCTGCGTCGCGTGGCGGGTCAGGGACGCAACCTGAGCGCGCGCGAGCTGGAAGCGCTCAGCCAGCCATGGCGCCCATGGCGTGCCTATGCGGTGATGCTGTTGTGGCGCGCCGCATGAATTCCCGATCCCGGCGAGGTGTGACCATGTACTACGACTATCTCGATACACCGATCGGCCACCTGCTCATCGCCGCCGATGACTGCGGCCTGCGCCATGTGCGGTTCGACAATGCGGCGCGCGATGCGGTCATCGAAGCCGATTGGCAGCGCCGCGCCGCGCCACTGGCGATCTTTGTCGCGCAGCTGCGCGAATACTTCGCCGGTCGACGCAGCGCGTTCGATCTGCCCCTGGCGGCGGTGGGCACGCCGTTCCAGCAGCAGGTCTGGCATGCGCTGCCGGACATTCCCCACGGCACGACGATCAGCTACGGCGAACTGGCGCGGCGCATCGGCAAGCCTGCGGCGAGCCGCGCCGTAGGCGCGGCCAACGGCGCCAATCCACTGCCGATCATCGTGCCCTGTCATCGCGTCATCGGCGCCAGCGGCAAGCTGACCGGATTCGGTGGCGGCCTGCCGGCCAAGCAATGGCTGCTCGCGCACGAACAGCGGCAATACGACATCCTGGGGATGGCCTGATCCGTCGCCACCCAGGCGACTTGCCTGGCCCGGGTGCCCCACCGGCAGCAGATGCCTTGCCGCTTTCCCGCCGCCGGCGCTTCCGGGCCGCTGCGGTTGCAATGCCACGGCGTGCCCTGCAATACCGCCGAGTGTCCGATGACAGGGACGATTTGGACGTTCGTTGTACAGCGCCGGCCGGAAACCACCCGGTCGACAATCCGGATCGGCAGTCTGAGACATGTCGAAAAATCGCCGAATCAGCGCAAAATATTGCTTGTGTAACAAATATTTGTGTTGAATTCTCACAAATCTTCGAAAGATGGCATGCGTTCTGCATTAGCCTCGTCACACATATAACCGGGCGTGATGAACGCGGTGGGTGATGAGGTTTGACACATTCGGACAAGCCGCAAGGCATTGGGGACTGCGCCTGCTGGGCGCTCTGGGGGCGGCCTGGCTTGTGCTGCCGGCCCATCCCGCAGCCGCCGCGGGCGATGTGCCGATCGTGGTCGAACGGTATGACGCCCTGATCCCGGAAGGCGATGTGGCGGCGGTTCTGCGTGGCCGCTTCGACGAGCATCTGCGTGCGCAGATGCCGGGTCAGGTGAAGCCGGTGCCGGGGCGTGCCACTTGGTATCGCCTGCGTCTGGTCGATGAATGGCTTTCGCCGCACGAACCGGTGCTGGTGATTTCCGATGCCAACGACCTGACCGTGCATGCCTTCGAGCCTCCCGACTATGCCGGCGCTGAATACAGCGTCTATCGCACCGACAGTGCGCAGGGGCATGCGCGTCGCGTGCTGGTCATTCCGCTGCCGCATGGCCTGCAGGCCGATGCACCGATCCTGCTGCGCATGGATGCGAGCACCGCGGTCGCTCACGAAATGAGAGTGACCGACATGGAGAGCGCGCAGGAGCAGGAGCTGACGCAGGCGCGCATCGACCTGACCTGGCCGGTATTGCACATGGCGCTGCTGCTGGCGGCGCTGGTCTGCCTGCGCGTGAACCGGCCTCGCCCCTGGCTGCTGTTCATGGCGCTGATGGCGAGCATCGTGCTGGCATCGGCCTACAAGTCGGGACTCGGGTTCGAGTTCTGGCCATCGAACCTGCTGGCGCCGCTGGGCATCAAGGCGAATATCCTGACGGCCATGCTGGTCATCATCTTCGCGCTGGCGCTGACGCATGAACTGCTCGAATTGCCGCATTGTGCGCCTCGGTTGGCGCAGGCCTGCAAGGTGTTCATGATGCCGCTGGCACTCGTGGCCGGCGCCTGCGTGCTGCCGCTGCCGGCCATTTACCTGCTCGATGCGGCGTCGCTGCTGTTGCTGCTGTCGATGTTGCTGCTGTGGGCGAGCGGGGTCGTGTGCTGGCGCCGCGGGCAGCAGGGAGCCGCCGTGTTCACCCTGGCATGGACGCCGGCGGTGGCGATCATGACGATGCGCACGGTCGATCTGCTGGCCAAGATGCCGACTTCGCCGGTGTTTGGCTGGATCCAGGGCATATCGTTTGCGTTTGCCTCGCTCGGCATGCTGTATCTGCTGACCAACGCACGTACCGGCCATGCACGGCGGTGCCTGGGTGACCGCGAATCGCACGAATGTGACACGCTGACGGGGACGCTTACGCGCAGCGCGACCTTCGGTCATCTGCGCACGCAGTTTCTCGAAGCCCGCCTCCGGCGGCATGCGCTGTCGATTGTCTTTGTCGAGCTCGATCCCGTGGTGTGTGCGCGAGCCAGGCCGCATGGGCGCAGTGCGCTCGATGCCTGTCTGTGTGCGCTCCTGCCACCGATTGGTGCCGAGCTGCGGCATAACGACGTCGTTGGCCGCTATGGCGACGACTGCTTTCTCATCGTGCTGCCCGGAGCCGATGCGGTAGTTGCGCACGGCATTGCCGAGCGGATCGTGCGGCGCGTGGCCGATCTTTCGGTGCGCTGTGCGGCCGATTCCCTGAGCCTGGCCGTGCATGTCGGAACTGCCGCGCAGGACGAGTCGATGACGACTCCCGATGCGCTCATCGCACGCATCGACTGCGCCTGCATGCAGGGCAGCCATGCGCCGCTCGGCGCGAGCGCGCCGAGTCTGGTGAGCACGCTCTTCTGAGGGCACGGGTCATGCGCGCTCCGCTTCAGTGCAGTGTCCTGTATTGCTGCGGGTCGAAGGCATCCACCGCGATCACCTCGTCGCGGGCATCGCGTGCTTCGTTGAGCAGGTCGTATTCCTCGCCGCTGATGATGTGTGCCTGCACGCCCAGATCGTCGAGCATGTAACCGGGGGCGCGATCGAGCCGACCGGAGCGCACGGCATCGCGCAGCTTGGTTTCGATCGGTATCGCGCGCACCGCCTTGTCGAGTGCCGCTTCGAGCGCACCCAGGCCGTCCTCGTCGGCCGGAGGAATAAAGACGTCGGCGCTCAGGGTGTGGCGTGCTTCGCGGTCTTCGAGCAGATCGCGTGCGACTTCGCTGCCCAGTCGATCCGATGGCGGCCGGAAGCGCGCGCCGAGCGGAAAGATCGTGCCCTTGAGCAGAACCGCAACCCAGCGCGCGGGCAGGTTGTCGATCACGCCGAGCAGGGCTTCCTGGATGCGGAACAGTGCCAGTTCGGCGCTCCAGCGCGCGAGGGCGAAGTTGGAGCGAGTCTTGGGCTCGTCGTGATAGCGCTTGAGCGCGGCGCTGGCCAGATACATCCAGGCCAGCGCATCGGCAAGCCGTCCGGAGAGCTTTTCGCGGCGTTTGAGCGAGCCGCCCAGGGTGCCCATGGCGGTGTCGGACAGTACGGTGAACGCCGCGGAAAAGCGTGACAGATGCTGGTAGTAGCGTCGCGTGTCGTGCGCATCGGGCGTGGCAGCCAGGCGCGAACCGCTCCACGCCAGCAACGCCGCGCGCATGGCGCGGGTCAGATACAGGTTGAGATGCGCGAAGATCGCGTGGTCGAAGGCAGCCAGGTTGTCATGGGCCACCGCATCGATTTCCTTCTGCACGAAGGGATGGCAGCGGATGGCACCCTGGCCGTAGATCATCATCGTGCGGGTGAGAATGTTGGCGCCCTCGACGGTGATGCCGATCGGCACGGCATCCCAGGCGCGCGCCAGCGCGTTGCGCGGGCCGCGCTGGATCGCGCTGCCGGCACGGATGTCCATGGCGTCGCTGACCACCTGGCGCATGCTGTCGGTGAGGTAAGCCTTGCAGATGTTGCCGAGCACGGCGGGCTTTTCTCCGGCATCGAGTGCGCCGCAGGTGAGGGTGCGCGCGGCTGTCATCACGTAGGTCAGGCCGGCGATGCGGGCGAGCGGTTCCTCGATGCCCTCGAAACGGCCGATCGGGGTGTCGAATTGCTCGCGCACGGTGGCATAGGCGCCGCAGATGCGCGTGCACAGCTGCGCGGCACCGATCGACAGCGCGGGCAGCGAGATCGAGCGCCCGGCGGCCAGCGATTCCATCAGCATGCGCCAGCCGTTGCCGATCTGCGCGCGGCCACCGATCACGGCCTCGTCGAGCGGCACGAACACATCCTTGCCGACGATCGGGCCATTCATGAACGGAACGCCCATCGGATCGTGGCGCAGGCCGATTTCGATGCCTGGCGTGGCGCGCGGAATCAGGGCGCAGGTGATGCCGCGATCCTCGGCCTCGCCAATCAGCCGGTTTGGGTCCTTGAGTCGAAAGGCCAGGCCGATCAAGCTCGCCACCGGAGCCAGCGTGATGTAGCGCTTCTTCCAGTTGAGACGCAGGCCCAGCACTTCCACGCCGTCGATGATGCGCTTTTCGACAATGCCTTCGGATTGGGTGGCGGCGGCGTCGGAGCCAGCTTCCGGGCCGGTCAGCGCAAAGCACGGAATTTCCTCGCCGCGCGCCAGGCGCGGCAGGTATCTGCGCTTCTGCTCGTCGCTGCCGTAGTGCAGCAGCAGCTCGCCGGGGCCCAGTGAATTGGGCACCATCACCGTCACCGCGGCGGTGATCGAACGCGTGGCGATGCGCGTGACGACCCGCGAATGACCGATGGCGGAAAATCCCAGGCCGCCGTATTCCTCGGGGATGACCATGCCGAGGAAGCGCTGATCCTTGATGAATTGCCAGATTTCCGGCGGCAGGTCGCGCTGCTGGTACACCGCCCAATCGTCGAGACGGCGGCACAGCTCGTCGACCGGACCGTCGATGAAGGCCTGTTCGGCCGCGCTCAGTTGCTGCGGCTGGAAGGCCAGCAGCTTGTTCCAGTCCGGCATGCCGCCGAACAGGTCGCCATCCCACCAGACCGTTCCGGCTTCGAGCGCGACGCGCTCGGTGGTGCCGAGTCGCGGCAGCACCCGGGCAAAAACCGGCATGATGAAACGCGACAGCAGCTGCCGGCGCAGTGCCGGCAGGCCGAACACCAAGGCGAGTGCCGTGAGCGCGCTTGCCACGCTGACGAACAGCATTGGGTGTGCCACGCCGGCGAGACGCCAGCCGAGCAGCCAGATGCCGGCCGCGACCACCCAGGCCAGAAAGCCGAGGCCGCGGAAGGCCAGTGCCATGAGAGCGATGAGCGCTAGGATCAGGGCCAGCAGCATGAGTGATTGCCTCGTGGCTGTCGGAGTGGCCGATTATGCGCGGCTTTGCGCAACGCCGGCCAACTGTGCGGAGTGACCCGCGCATGGCCTGCGGTACCAGCGGCGCGCACGGGGCGGGCATCGATCACGCCATCAACAAGGGCAGTATTGCGGTGCAGTCGGTGAACAACCGCATGACCGGCTGCTACAGCGGCATCTCGACGCACCGATGAGAAGGTGCCGGTGCCTCGGCGTCGACCAGCGGCGCCGCGCCTGGCCGCCGGCTCGCCCGCGACCGATGCAGCCAATGCCAGCATGCTGGCCGCATTCCGGCACTAGTGCCCTGTCCCGCAAGCAACGCGCAGGAACTTCGGATGAATTCCACTGCGAGGCAAGGGGAGAGGAGGTGCCATGACGGGGCCATGGTAACGACGAGCAAGGTCGTGTCGCGCCGAAACCCATCTGGAAACTTTCGCGTTACTTGCGGGACGGGACACTGACGCCGCTCGCCTTCGAGCCATCGATGGTTCCAGATGAGTTTTTCACTGCTCGAATACGGCAGTCGACCTCGGCCACCGTGATGCTTCGGCCCACGTTGCGACGTGTCGCATGAAACTGCGAAGATTGGCCGATGAAGAACAAGTCCGACATCGTCAACAACTGGCTGCCGCGCTATACCGGCACACCCCTGGAATCCTTTGGCCGGCATATTCTGCTGACCAACTTCGGCCACTACGTTGACTTGTTTGCGCAGTGGCATGGCGTCGAAGTGCAGGGGCGCGATCGGCCGATGCCCAATGCCACCGCCGACGGCATCACCCTGATCAATTTCGGCATGGGCAGCCCGAATGCGGCGACGGTGATGGATCTGCTGTCGGCGATCGCCCCCGAGGCGGCGCTGTTTCTCGGCAAGTGCGGCGGCCTGAAGAGGAAAAACCAACTTGGCGACCTGATCCTGCCGATCGCGGCGATTCGCGGCGAAGGCACGTCGAGCGATTACCTGCTGCCCGAGGTTCCGGCACTGCCGGCATTCCAGCTGCAGCGCGCAGTGTCGACCATGATCCGCGATCTGGGGCACGACTACTGGACGGGCACGGTCTACACCACCAACCGGCGGGTCTGGGAACACGATGTCGCGTTCAAGGAATATCTGCGCAAGACCCGCAGCATGGCCATCGACATGGAAACCGCGACGATCTTTGCCGCGGGTTTCGCCAATCACATTCCCAGCGGCGCGCTGCTGCTGGTGTCCGATCAGCCGATGATTCCCGAGGGCGTCAAGACCGAGGCCAGCGACAAGGTCATCACGGCCAATTTCGTCGAAGCCCACATCAAGGTTGGCATTGAGGCGCTCAAGCTCGTGCGCCGCAACGGACGCAGCGTCAAGCATCTGCGCTTCGAGGACGACGGCGACGCATAAGCGCCACGCCGTCGCGCGCGCTACGCGCCGCCCAGGCTGCGGCGGTGCGCGTGGATCGACATCAGCACGCCAAACCCGGCCAGTAGCGACACCGCCGAGGTGCCGCCGTAGCTCACCAGTGGCAGTGGCACGCCGACCACCGGCAGCACGCCGGTGATCATGCCGCCGTTGACCATCACGTAAACGAACAGCGACATGCTGATCGCGCCGGCCAGCAGGCGCGAGTAGGTGTCCCTGGCGTTGCTGGCAATCCACAGGCAGCGCGCAATGATGAACACGTACAGCGCCAGCAGCAGCAGTACGCCGACCAGGCCCCATTCCTCGGCGAACACCGAGAAGATGAAATCGGTGGTGTGCTCGGGCAGGAATTCCAGCCGCGACTGCGTGCCGTGATGCCAGCCCTTGCCCCAGATGCCGCCGGAGCCGACCGCGATCTTCGACTGGATGATGTGCCAGCCGTTGCCGAGCGGGTCGGCTTCGGGATCGAGCAGGGTCAGCACCCGGTTCTTCTGGTAGTCGTGCATGAAATGCCAGCCGACCGGCACCAGTGCCGCGAAGCTGCCGAGCAGCAGGCCGATGCGCCACCAGGCCAGTCCCGACAGGAAGATGCCGAAGGCGCCGCTGGCGGCAATCAGCAATGCGGTGCCCAGGTCAGGCTGCTTGGCGACCAATGCGCTCGGGATTGCGATCAGCGCACCGGCAACGCCGAGTGTGATCCAGCCCGGCGGCAGCGGGCGGCCGTTGAGATACCACGCAACCATCATCGGCATGATCAGCTTGAGCAGCTCCGATGGCTGGAAGCGCACGAAGCCCAGGTCGAGCCAGCGGTTGGCGCCGCGCCCCTCGCCATGGGTGACGACGATGACCAGCAGCATCACGCTGCCCACGTACAGCCACGGTGTCCAGTTGCGCAGCGTCGATGGCGGGATGCGCGAGATCACCAGCATCAGAATCAGACCGAGCAGGAAGCGCATCGCCTGCGCCAGCACCTGGCTGCGATCCAGATCGCTGGCGCTGTAGAGCGTGACCAGACCCACGCCCATCAGCAGCAGCAAGGCGCCGAGCAGCGGCAAGTCGAGTCGCGGTTTGCGCCATGCGGCGGAAAGCCGATAGCGCAGCTGCGCCAGAGCGTTGTCGATCACGGCACGCCTCCCTGCGCTGCATTCTGGCGTGCCTGATCGCCGGGCAGCCAGGCATCGAGCATCTTGCGTGCGATCGGCGCCGCATCGCTGGCGCCGCTGCGCCCGGCTTCGAGCGCGACGACCACGGCGATGCGCGCATCGTCGGCCGGCGTGAAGCATTCGTAGAGCACCTGATGGCGTTCGATCGGGCTGGCGCTGATGCTGGTCCAGGTATCGTCGGTGCGGGAATAGCGCTCGGCGGTGCCGGTCTTGCCGGCGATCGGGTAGGGGAAGTCCACACCCATCGCACGCGCCGTGCCGGCGCGCACGACTTCGATCATGCCGCGCTGCACGGCCTGCCAGTCGGCGGGGTTGTTGATGATGCTGGCCTGTTCCGGTGCCAGCGGCAGGATCTGCGGATGATCGCTGTCATCGGCCTGCACGGCGCGCAGCAGGTGCGGGGTGTGCGGCACGCCCTTGGCGGCGAGGGTTGATACCGCATTGGCCAATTGCAGCGGCGTGACCACCCAGTACCCCTGGCCGATGCCGGCGATCACGGTTTCGCCCGGATACCACGGCTTGTTGAAGCGGGCTCGCTTCCACTCGCGCGAGGGCAGTACGCCGCTGCCCTCGCCGAGCAGATCGATGCCGGTCGGCTGGCCAAAACCGAAGCGCCCCAGATAGCCACTGAAGCGATCGATGCCCATGTCGAGCGCAACCGAGTAGAAATAGGTGTTGACCGACATGGCAATGGCCTGCACCAGGTCGACGCGACCAAAACCACCGCGCACGTCGTCGCGGTAGGCGCGCGACTGCCCCGGAATGAAGAATTCGCCGGTCGACAGCACCGTGTCCTCGGGGCGGCGCAGTCCCAGTTCGAGTCCGGCCAGGCCGACGAACGGCTTCATCGTCGACCCGGGCGTGTAGGTGCCGCGCAGCAGGCGGTTGAGCAGCGGTTTCTTGTCGGCTTCGAGCAGGCCCTTGTAATCGGCGCTGGAGATGCCGTTGACGAACAGGTTGGGGTCGAAACTCGGCACGCTGACCATCGCCAGTATTTCACCGGTGCGCGGATCGATGGCCACCGCGGCACCGGCGCGGCCTTCGAAGGCTTTCTCGGTCGCTTCCTGCAGATGCGCGTCGATCGACAGGTACAGATTGTCGCCCGGCACCGGCGCGACGCGATCGGGCAGCACGCGCAGCGGGCGGTGATCGGCATTGACCTCGACTTTCTCGTAGCCGACCCGGCCATGCAGGCGTGCTTCGTAGCTGCGCTCGATGCCGGTCTTGCCGATGTGCGTGGTGCCGGCATATTCCCCCGCGTCGAGCTTGGCCAGGTCGTCTTCGTCGATGCGGCCGACATAGCCGACGGTGTGTGCGAATTCCGCGCCGAGTGGGTACGAGCGGGTCAGGTACGGCACCACGTCGACGCCGCGGAAGGCCCAGCGATTGACCGAGAAGCGCGCGATTTCCTCTTCCGACAGCTTGAGCCGCAGCGGCACGCTCTCGTAGGAACGCTTGTGCTTGCGCAGGGCGTTGAAGCGCGTGATGTCGTCGTCGCTGATCGGCAGCACTTCGGACAGGCGCGCGATCGTGGCCTGCAGGTCGCCCGCCTGCTCGGGGATGATTTCCAGCCGGAAGGCGGCCACATTCTCGGCCAGCAGAACGCCGTTGCGGTCGTAGATGAGGCCGCGCGCGGGGGCCAGCGGCCGGGTCAGCACGCGGTTGGCATCGGAGCGCGCGCTCAGCTCTTCGTGCTGGCGCACCTGCAGCACCGCAAAGCGCAGGCCGAGCAGGGCCAGGCAGGCGACGATGATGAGGAAGCCGGCGATGGCGCGGCGACCGAACAGGGCAGCCTCGAAGCGGGCCTCGCCGACGGGCTTGAAGCGTGTCGGTCGGCGCGGCGTGCGGGAACGCAGGCGCTTCATCGCGGCTCGTTGCCGCGTCCGCGCAGGCGCAGGTTGTCCAGCAGCACGAACAGCAGTGGCCAGGCCAGCATGCCGGTCAGTGGCGCAATCCAGAAGCTGGCCGGCGGCATTGGCTCGCCGGAAAAGCCGCGCACCATCAAGGTGACCACGCGGTCGTTGAGCAGCAGGGCAAGCACCGCAAGAGTCTGCTGGGCGAGCGGGAAGAAGCGCAATCGGGAGCGGAAGCGCAGCACGATGAAAGCCAGCACGACCAGCCGCATGGCCTGTTCGCCGAGCAGCTCGCCAACCAGCACGTCGCTGCACAGGCCGAGCGCGAAGGCCAGTCCCAGTCCCATGCGTTCGGGCGCCTCGATCGCCCAGTACACGACGATCAGTCCCAGCCAGTAGGGCTTGAATGGCTCGGCCGCAGGAGGCAAGGGCATCAACTGCAGCAGGAAGGCGAGCAGCGCGCTGGCCAGCAGCACCGAAAATTGCAGGCGGGCGCGATTCATGGCGACTCCGTTGCAGTCGCGGGTGGGCTGGCCGGCGCCGCGGTCGGCGCGGATGCGGGAGGCGGAGTCGCGGGCGTCGGTTCGGCGGGCGGAGCGGCCGGCGGCGCTGCGGCGGGCGGGCCATAGGGTTGTGGCTGATCCTGCAGCAGCAGCACTTCGCCACTGCGATCGAGGGCCGCGGCCGGCAGGGCGGTCGCCGCAATGAACATGCCCTTGCGATCGGTGCTTACGCTGCCGATGGTGCCGACCGGGAAGCCGGGTGGAAAGCGTCCGCCCAGGCCCGAGGTGAGCAGTTTGTCACCGCTCTTGATGTCGGCGCTGCGCGGGATGTCGCGCAATTCCAGCCGGTCAGTGGCGCCGCTGCCGTAGGCGATGGTGCGCAGGCCGGTGCGCTCGACGACCACCGGAATGGCATGCGTCGGATCGGTGATCAGCATCGCCACCGCGGTGTTGGGCAGCACTTCGACCAGCTGCCCCATCACGCCCTGCGCGTCGATGATCGGCTGCCCCACGCGCGCGCCCTGTGTCGCGCCGACGTTGAGCACCACGCGGTGCCGGAACGGATCGAGATCGACATCGATCAGGCGGGCGAACTGCACCGACAGGCCGAGATTCTTCTGTGCATCGAGCAGATCCTTGAGCCGCGCATTCTGCGCCAGAAGGGCGTCGAGCCGGTTGAGGCGCGCCTGTGCCAGCAGCAGTTGCTCACGCAGCTCACGATTCTCGCGGGCCAGCTGGTCCTGCGTGGCCACGGCCTCGCGCGTGGCGCGGGCGATGTCGGCCGGCAGCGCGGCCAGGCGATACACGGGCTCGACCACCACGCTGGCGGTCGCCCGCAGGGTGTGCAGATAGTTGGCGCGGTGGTCGATCACCATGATGGTGATCGCCGTGGCCAGATACAGGATCAGGCGCAGTGTGCTGGCGCCGCCCTCGGCGAACAGGCTGGCGGCATTGTCGCGTGCGATGGCCATGGGCGCCGTGGACGGAAGGCGGAAGTGCGTGGCGACGCGGCGACGGCGACCCGGGGCCGCTCGCTGCCGCGAGGCCCTGGGTCATTCGGTGGCGAAGAAGTCGCTGCCGTGCTGATCGACCAGCTCCAGCGCACGGCCGCCGCCGCGTGCGACGCAGGTCAGCGGATCGTCGGCGACATGCACGTGCAGGCCGGTTTCCTTGGAGATGAGCCGGTCGAGATCGCGCAGCAGCGCGCCGCCGCCGGTGAGCACGATGCCGCGCTCGGCCACGTCCGAGCACAGCTCGGGCGGGGTCTGCTCCAGCGCGCTGCGCACCGCGCTGACGATGCCCGACAGCGGTTCGTGCAGGGCTTCGAGGATTTCGTTGGAGTTGACCGTGAACATGCGCGGCACGCCCTCGGCGAGGTTGCGGCCGGAGACTTCGATCTCGCGCACCTCCGATTGCGGGAACGCGCAGCCGACTTCGAGCTTGATCTTCTCGGCGGTGGACTCGCCGATCAGCGTGCCGTGGTTGCGGCGCACGTAGTTGATGATCGCCTCGTCGAAGCGGTCGCCGCCGATGCGCACCGACTGCGAGTAGACCACGCCGTTGAGCGAGATCACCGCAACTTCGGAAGTGCCGCCGCCGATGTCCAGCACCATCGAGCCGCGCGCCTCGTGCACCGGAATGCCGGCGCCGATCGCGGCCGCCATCGGCTCCTCGATCAGGTACACGTCGCGTGCACCGGCGCTCTCGGCCGATTCCTTGATCGCGCGCCGCTCGACCTGGGTGGAGCCGCACGGCACGCACACCAGCACACGCGGGCTCGGGCGGAACATGCGTGCCCGATGCACCTTCTTGATGAACTGCTTGAGCATCTCCTCGGTCATCGTGAAGTCGGCGATCACGCCGTCCTTCATCGGCCGGATGGTGACGATGTTGCCCGGCGTGCGGCCGAGCATGCGCTTGGCGTCGGCACCGACCGCGGCGACCGAGCGTGGGCCGCCGGGGCCGCGATCCTGGCGGATCGCCACCACCGAGGGTTCGTTGAGCACAATGCCCTGGCCGCGCACGTAGATGAGCGTGTTGGCCGTGCCGAGATCGATCGACAGATCGTTGGAGAACAGTCCGCGGAGACCTTTGAACATGACGCGGCGCGAGCCTTTTTGAATGCGGGGAAAAGCGCGCAAGTCTAATGACTGGCGTGCGTCCGGGCAAGGAAAACGAAGTTAAAAAAGCCTTTTTCTGCGCGGACTTGCACACTTTGCACGAGGCCGGCCGCCAGTCCGGCGGGACGACCGGCTTCGGTCGCGCGCGCGACTCGGTTAAGCTTGATTCCTTTGCATGCCGCTGCGGCGGCTTTTCCCCGACTCTGCGCCGGAAGGTTTCGATGTCTGCACTGATTTGCGGTTCGCTCGCCTACGACACGATCATGGTTTTCCAGGATCAGTTCAAAAAGCACATCCTTCCCGACCAGGTGCACATCCTCAATGTGTCGTTCCTGGTGCCGCGCATGCGGCGCGAATTCGGCGGATGCGCCGGCAATATCGCCTACAACCTCAAGCTGCTCGGTGACGATCCGATCCCGATGGCCACGGTCGGGCAGGATTTTGCGCCCTACCGCGCGCATTTCGAGCAGTGCGGCATCCGCCTGGATCAGGTGCGCGTGTTCGAGGACCAATTCACCTCGCAGTGCTTCATCACCACCGACCTGGACAACAACCAGATCACCGCCTTCCACCCGGGCGCGATGTCCAGCTCGCACGAAAATCACGTGCGCGACGTGAAGGGCGTGACTTTCGGTATCGTCGCCCCCGATGGCCGCGAGGCGATGCTGCAGCATGTCGACGATTTCGCCGCGATGGGCGTGCCGTTCATCTTCGATCCGGGGCAGGCCATGCCGCTGTTCAGCGGCGAGGAGTTCCGCTCGATGATCGGCAAGTCGACCTATGTCATCGTCAATGACTACGAGTCGCAGCTGCTGCAGACGCGCACCGGCTGGAGCGCGCAGGAAATCGCCGCGCGCGTCACCGCCTACATCATCACCCACGGCCCGCGCGGCTCGGTGATCCACCTCAAGGATGGCAGCACGCACGAAGTGCCGCCGGCGCGCGAGGAGCGCGTGGTCGATCCGACCGGCTGCGGCGATGCCTATCGCGCCGGCCTCATCTTCGGCCTCATGCGCGGCTACGACCTGCCCACCTGTGGACGCATGGCCTCGCTGATGGGGGCGCTCAAGGTCGAGCATCCCGGTACGCAGAACCAGCGGTTCGACTACGCGCATTTCGCTGCCCAATTCCAGGCCCAATTCGGATACGCGCTGACACGCTGAGCCGATCCCTTTCCCTACCGCAGGAGAATCCAGCATGCACAAGACCGTTGCCGTGTTGCGCTTTTTGGGCGCGCTTGCCATCGTCGCGGCGATTCCCGCCTGCGGCGCCAAGGGGCCGGCGGTGGAGCTCAAGGGGCAGACGTTCACGGTGGAGATCGCCGATACCGATGCCACCCGCGAGCATGGCCTGATGGAGCGCACCGAAATGGCCAAGGACCACGGCATGCTGTTCATCTTCGACGACGACGCGCCGCGTGCGTTCTGGATGAAGAACACCAAGATTCCGCTCGACATGCTGTTCTTCGACGCCGATCGCCGGCTGGTCAGCGTGCAGCATGACGTGCCGCCGTGCACGGCCGATCCGTGTCCGCCCTATTCGAGCGGTGCGCCGGCGCGTTACGTGCTTGAGCTCAATGCCGGACAGTCGCGCGCCCTGGGAGTCTCGCCGGGGGATGTGATGACGATACGCCGCTGAGCCGGCGCACGGGTGCGGTCTGCCGAGGCGATGCCATCGAGATCGAGGGCAAACGGCAGGCCGCAGCGGTACGGCACCAGCAAGGCCGCATCACCGGCGGCGAAATCCTCGGCGGGAACGAAAATCTGCATGGCCAACTCCACTTGGGACGAGATGGCGTCATTGCAGCCGCTGCCGATGACAGGCTGCGGTAAGCAGGCGGTCAATGCGATGAAGAATTCTGGCCGGATGCGGGCGCCTGGACCGATCTGGCGCTGGACTCAGATTTCGACCATCTCGAAATCGGCCTTGGTCACGCCGCAGTCGGGGCAGGTCCAGGTTTCGGGCACGTCGTCCCAGCGAGTGCCGGGAGCAATGCCGTCGTCGGGCCAGCCTTCGGCTTCGTGGTAGATGAAACCGCACACGACACACATGAAGCTGCGCAGCGGTGCGCCGGAGACGGAGGCGGTGGACATGCGGTGCGACGATCGATGGAACGGAAACCGCGCATTCTGGCAGCTTGCCGCCGGTGACGAAAGCGGTGGCGGCCGATGAGTGCGCTGCGACGGGCGCGGATACGCGGGCTGTACGCCATCAGTGACGGCCCGCGCGAGGATCTGCCGGCGGTTTGCGCGGCGGCGCTCGATGGCGGTGCGAGCGTGCTGCAGTACCGCGACAAAAGCACTGACGCAGCGCGGCGGCTGCGCGAAGCGCAGATCCTGCAGACGCTGTGCGCGGCGCGGGGCGTGCCGCTGATCATCAACGACGACATCGAGCTGGCGGCGCACGTCGGCGCGGCCGGCGTGCATCTGGGCGAAGACGATGCGGCGATCGCCCAGGCGCGGGCCCGGTTGGGCGCGCGGGCGCTCATCGGCGTGTCGTGCTACGACTCGCTCGAACGCGCGCGGATGGCGGCGGCGGCGGGTGCCGACTATCTGGCCTTCGGCGCGTTCTTCGCCTCGTCGACCAAGCCGCAGGCACGGCACGCGCATTCGGAGCTGCTGCGCGCGGCCAAGCCGCTGGGCTTGCCGCTGGTGGCCATCGGCGGCATCGATGCTGGCAATGCCGGCATGTTGATCGCCGCCGGCGCCGATGCGGTGGCGGTGATTTCCGCGCTGTTCGGCGCCGCCGACGTCGGTGCGCAGGCGCGGGCACTGGCCGCGCTGTTCGACGCCGCGCGTTCGTAAGACAATGCCGCTCTCCCAGCCATCGTTCCGGCTCTGGCCGGAATCGGGCGCCACACGCGGCCGGGCCGCAGTGGCGCCGTCGTCACAGGATTAGCCATGACCAGCAACCACGAACTCTTCCAGCGCGCGCTTGCGCGCATTCCCGGCGGCGTCAATTCACCGGTGCGCGCATTCAAGTCGGTGGGCGGCGAGCCGTTCTTCACCCAGCGCGCGGACGGAGCGTATCTGTGGGACGTGGAGGGCCGGCGCTACATCGACTATGTCGGTTCATGGGGGCCAATGGTCGTCGGCCACAACCATCCGCACGTGCGCGAGGCGGTGGCGCGCGCGATCAGCGACGGCCTGTCGTTCGGCACGCCGTGCCCGGCCGAGGTGGTGATGGCCGAGACGATCTGCAGGCTGGTGCCCGCGGTCGAGGTGGTGCGCATGGTCAATTCCGGCACCGAGGCGACGATGTCGGCGATCCGCCTGGCGCGCGGCTTTACCGGGCGCACGCGCATCGTCAAGTTCGAAGGCTGCTATCACGGCCATGGCGACGCCTTTCTGGTCAAGGCCGGCTCGGGCGCGCTGACCCTGGGCACGCCGACTTCGCCTGGCGTGCCGGCGGCACTGGCCGATCTCACCCTGACCCTCCCCTACAACGATCTGCCGGCGGCGCAGCAACTGTTCGCCGAGCACGGTCACGACATCGCCGCGCTGATCATCGAGCCGGTGGCCGGCAACATGAATTGCATCCCGCCACGCGCGGGGTATCTGGCTGCGTTGCGCGAGCTGTGCACGCAGCATGGCGCGCTGCTCATCTTCGACGAAGTGATGACGGGTTTTCGCGTGGCGCTCGGCGGCGCGCAGGCGCTGTACGGCATCCGCCCCGACCTGACCACCTTCGGCAAGATCATCGGCGGCGGCATGCCGGTGGGCGCCTACGGCGGGCGCCGCGACATCATGCAGCACATCGCTCCGGCCGGCCCGATCTATCAGGCCGGCACGCTCAGCGGCAATCCGGTGGCGATGGCGGCGGGCCTGGCCATGCTCGAACTGATCCAGACCCCCGACTTCCACGCCCAGCTCGATCGGCGCACACGCCTGCTCACCGATTCGCTGCAGGCGGTGGCCGACGAAGTCGGCGTGCCGTTCAGCATCAACCGCGTGTGCGGCATGTTCGGCCTGTTCTTCAGTGCGGAGAAGGTCGAAACCTACGCCCAGGCCACGGCCTGCGACGTGGCGATGTTCAATCGGTTTTTCCATGCCATGCGCGAACGCGGCGTGTATCTGGCGCCGAGCGCGTTCGAGGCGGGATTCGTGTCCATCGCCCACAGCGACGAGATCATCGCGCAGACCACCCAGGCCGCGCGCGAGGCCTTGCGCGCGGCCCAGGGGTAGCCGCTGCGCCGCGCGCGGCTGGCGCACGACCGCGGCAGGCCGTGTGCCTGCCCGCGGTCCTTGCCTGCCGCAACTCTCGCCGATCCCGTTTCGAGCAGGTGCATCGCAAACGAATGTCGCAGCGTGTGGCGGGGCGCGGTCGTGCAAACGACGTGCCTCGGCCAGCCGCCACGCAACGCCTCAACAACCATCATCGGCAGCATCGTGCGCCGATCCTTGCCCTGGCGCACCGCAATTTCGCGGCGTGAAAAATCCGCGTCCTGCACCCGCATGCACAGGCGCCCATCAAGCGAAGTCCCGCGTCGTACAGCAACGCCGCCATCATTCGATCATTCGGGCCGAGTCCACTTCGTGGCTGCGCCAGCATGGTACGCTCACGCTACCACGCCGCCTCGCCACTGCGCGGATCGGCTTAACTCAAGTGTTAGGCCGCTCAAGGAAGATATGTCCAACCCCTACCTTCTGGCTGGTGCCGCATTCAGCGCAGTCGCAGCCCTGCTGCACGTCGGCTGTATCGTCTTCGGCGCCTCGTGGTATCGCTTCTTCGGCGCAGGTGAGCGCATGGCTCGACTTGCGGCATCAGGCAGCATCATTCCAACGATCATCACTTCGGGCATCGCTGCTGTGCTTGCCCTGTGGTCGATCTACGCCCTTTCGGCTGCTGGTGTCGTCCCAAGGCTTCCTCTCGTCCGCCTTGTTCTGTGCGGCATCGCAAGCATCTATCTGCTGCGCGGCGTGGCCGGATTCGCTCTTGCCATAATCGCTCCAGGCGATCGCGGCATTTCTTTCTGGTGCTGGAGTTCCGCCATTTGCCTTGGCATTGGTGCGTTGTATCTTGTTGGCACTCTTCAGGCTTGGCCTCAGCTATCACGCGCCACGACCTAACAATTCATGTATGGACTCCCTTTGCAAGTGACCGAGTAAACCGTTTTCCGGCAAGCGGTGCGGTTGCAGTCGTGTAGTCGGCCTTGGGGTGAGCGGCAGGCGCTCGGGCCATGATGGAATCCGCCGGGACGAAGCCACACGTTCAATCGGCCGCTGGGGGCCAGAAGTGTTATCGGCTTGCTCGTGCCGGGGACC
>WBZO01003167.1_pt1 | contig 19784 bp, 15 predicted proteins | sample 5204261 | NCBI WGS metagenome assembly WBZO01 (sample SAMN12412400, study PRJNA552823) | activated sludge metagenome | isolation source: activated sludge from anammox sidestream of wastewater treatment plant... | place: USA: North Carolina | collected 2017-09
TCCGGCACGTTCCTTACCGGGCTAAAAAGGTGTCTTTTTATCTCCAGCAGCCCAACCCCAACAGCATCTGAAAACGAGCAATTTTTCGTCAATTTTTCCTCCTTTTTTCCATTGCGTAGCGCCGCTACGGAGCGGAAAAAAGGGAGAAAAGTGGCGTAAAAGGGCCGCTTTTAGCCAAGTGCCCCAATCGCAAACAAGCTCTTAATTCAGTTTCCAAAAATAGGGAGAGAGCAACACCAAAATCGTAAACAGCTCAAGGCGCCCCAGCAACATGAGGAAAGAGAGGATCCACTTCGCCATATCGGAAAAGTGCGCAAAGTTGTCAACCGGCCCCACCCGGCCAATTGCCGGGCCAACATTACCCAAAGACGTGGCCACCACTCCTACCGAGGTCATAAAGTCGTAGCCTAATGCACTCATCATCACAGAACCTAAAACGAAGATCATCATGTAGAGCAGCAGGAATATGATGACATGCGTCACGATACGGGGAGCTACAACCTGGCCATTGAGCTTCAGCGGGATGATGGCCCTGGGGTGCAGCAGCCGCTTAAACTCGAGGTAGGAGTTTTTAAAAAAAACAAGGTGCCGGATAAATTTTATGCCACCCGCTGTCGAGCCTGCGCAACCGCCAAGAAAGAGCAGAACAAAAAACAACATAGTCAGTGCAGGTGACCAGGCCGTGTAATTGGCCGACACGAAGCCGGTAGAGGTGACAATGGAAACGACCTGAAGCAGGCTGTCCCGGAAGGCTTTTTCAAAAGACATCTCTAAATCCCCCCTGTTTTGAATAGAAAAAACGGTAATGGAAACTACAGCAGTCAACACTAGGATAAAAAGCAGATATGCTTTGAACTCATCATTTTGCCACACCCGCCTGAATTTTCCTTTGTAGGCCAGGTAGGTCAGGCTGTAATTCGCCCCCGAAATGAACATGAACAAAATAATGGGATACTGGATGGCCGGAGTGTCGTACGCCATAAGGGAGGCATTTTTTGTAGAAAAGCCGCCGGTTGCCATGGTAGTCAATGCATGGTTGACAGCATCGTAAAAATTCATACCTCCTATTTTCAGGATAACCACCAGCAAGGCCGTGAGGGATACGTAGATGTACCATAGCCGCTTGGCTGTTTCTTGAATGCGGGGAAGGATTTTCATCGAGGTTGGCCCTGGCACTTCGGCGGCAAACAGCTCAATGCCGCCAATGCCGAGCAGGGGAAAGATGGCAACCGTCAGCGCTATGATTCCCATGCCGCCTACCCATTGCGTCAGGCTGCGCCAGTACAGAATGCCTTCGGGTACTGCCTCTATGTCGTTCAGTACACTGGCACCCGTGGTGGTAATGCCTGACATCGTTTCAAAAAAGGCATCCGTCACACTGGGTATCTGGCCGCTAAACAGATAGGGCAACATGCCAAACACCACCATAGACAGCCATCCAAGTGCGACAATCAGGTAGCCTTCCCTTTTAGTGATACTCTTGTTTTGGGGTTTATTAAAAATCCACATTCCCACACCAAATACCAGGCAGCTGAGCGAAGAGAGCAGCAGAGGAATTGAGTCACCAGCGTCGAAATACAGGGAGAAGGGCAACCCCGTCAGCATCAGACTGCCAAACAACACCTGCAAAATACCGATGGTGCGGAAGACTTGCTTGAAGTTTATGATGGTGATTACCCGAGGGGACATTGACTTTGTTTTTTGATAATTGCACAGCAACGAGGAGCCACTTTCTATGCTGTTGCGTTTTTTGAAACTCCGCTTTTTTGAAAAAAAACAGGAGTCTGGTAAAATGTATTTCAACTACTTAGCAGAGAGGCTGTACACTTAGAGCTTGTTTGCTGCTAAAGGCGGTGGTTTGACTTGGGAGACAGGCTCACCCTCTTGAGCAGTTACCGTATCATTTGAATAACTCTTCCACTTTGAGAATAGCTTCGGGCATGGCAAAAACAATCACCTTGTCGTTCAATTGCAATTGGAAATTGCCGTCGGGAATTATCCCCTTTTCGTCTCTTATGACCCCCCCTATTCTGGCCAGCTTCGGGAAGTGAAGCTCCTTAAGGGGCTTACGGGTCAGGAAGTTGTTTCGGGTAATGACGAACTCGATGATCTCAGCATCCATCCCGTGCAGGCCGATAATGGCTTCCACCTTGCCTTTGCGAACAAAGCGGAAGATGTAGTTGGCAGCAATTAGTTTTTGATTGATCAGGGTGTCCACCCCGATATTTTGAGAAATAAAGACGTACTCTTTGTTTTCTACCAGGGCGATAGTTTTGTACACGCCGTTATTTTTCGCAGTCAGGCTGGCGATAATATTGGTTTCCGAGTTGGGTGTCAGGGCAATAAAAGCATCCATGCGGCCCAGCCCTTCCTCTTTGAGCAGGTCAATGTTGTCCGATTTGCCATTGATAATCAAGGTGTTTTGCAGCTCTTCGGCCAGGTGTTTGCAGCGCTCCTTGTTTTCCTCTATCAGGGTGACGTTGTAAGTCCCTTCCAGGAGCCTGGCCGTTTCATAAGCCACCGGTGAGCCACCCAGGATCATAATGTCATTGATATTCACCTTTTTCACGCCGACAAAATTCTCCATTTCACTGACCTTGTCTTTTCGGGTGATAAAATAAACGTGGTCATTGCTTTTAAGGGTGACCTCTCCCGTTGGGATGATGGTCAGGTATCCTCGGAGGATGGCAATAGGTCGCAGAGAAGGCTCTATTTGCATTTGTCTCCAATTTTTCAACTGGACGTTGACGAGGGGAGAGTGGTGGTCGAGCGTAATGCCGTAGAGGGATATTTCGCCTTCTTCAAACTCAAAGATGTCGGTAAAGGTGCACCTGTCCACCAGGCGCTTGATTTCTTTAGCTGCCAACCGCACGGGTGAAAAAACGGAATCTACACCCATGCTTTTGAGCAGCTCCCTGTTTTCTTCTGCCAGGTACTCTGTTTTAAGCACCCTGGCGATGACTTGTTTCGCCCCTAATTTTTTAGCCAGACTGGCCGTCAGCAGGTTGTTGCTCTCAGAGGTAGTGGTCGCCAGCACGAGGTCAGCTCTTGCGGCACCTGCTTCATTTAAAATGCGGATAGAAGAAGAATCACCCCGCAGGGTCAGCAGGTCCAGACGGGAAGAGGCATAATCCAGAACATCCTGGTTATCATCAATCAGGGCGATGTCCTGATTCTCGTAGCTCAACAACTCGGCAAGGTGGAAACCCAGGTTTCCCGCACCCGCGATGATAATTTTCATAATTTATCGGGCAATAGACAATCCCTTCCTAACAGGCTTGCAAATACAGGCCAGTCCCAGTTTTTTATAGGCGCCTGCTTCGGAAATGGAAAAACGGACAAAAGTAGCTTCATCAGCCCAAAATTCAAAAGCCGGCATAGACTCCGCAAGGCAACGTGATTTTTGAAATGAATTCCTCAGAGCATATTGGGGATTTAGTCACTTGGATAAAAACAGCCCTTTTCCGCCTGCTTTTTACCTTTATTCCGTTTCGTAGGGATGCGATGCCCCATCAAAAAGCTAAAAACTTGACAAAAAATTGCTCGTTTTCAGATGTTGGTTGGATGGGGCTCCGGAGAAAAAAGGACGCCTTTTTAGGAGCGTGCCGGAAATAAGTTGGGCATTTCGGCGAGTGTATTTTGCGGGCTGGCAAGGCAGTGAAATAGGCGCATAGCTTAGCTACGTAACTATTTCACTAACACAGCCAGCGCCCAAAAGACGCCGCCTAAATGCGTAAGTTATTTCCGACACGTTCCTTAGTCTGATAAGCTCCATTCAAACAGCATTCGGGCTCATGCACCAAAATGTAAACAAGCTCTTAGGCAATTTCATGTGAATCTTCCTGCAACAAAACTGGTAAACACTGGCAATTTTGTCCAATTTTGCACCGGCACAAACACGCCGCCATTGTCTAAGAGCTTGTATTAAAAGTCAACAGGTGGCAGCCGCCGCCAGATACCCTTTCGTAGAGGGATGCTTTTTTCGCCTCCGTAGGTAGCGGAGTGACTTGTGAGGCAGCCCTGGAATTGTGGGAGGAGTTGGACTCATCCCATTCAAAAAGCCCATAGAAGGAATGGGTTTTTGAAAGTAAAATGTGTGTTTTATGTTTTCTTCGACCCTTAGAGCTTGTTTGAATTTAACTCACGGGGCTAAAAAGTCGTCTTTCTCGCCCAAAACGAAGGAAATTTTTCAGCAATAGCCTTGGCTATTTCTTCAAGATTCCCTTCGTTTTGGATAAAAAATCCATCCTTTTTTATCTCCGGCAGCCAAATCCCAACAGCTTCCAAGTAGTTACTCAATTTTTAAAATCATTTTAAAACAGAAAAATGAAAGTTGCTATCATTTCACTTTTTTTCATCCTTGGCTTTTTTGCCCTTTCCTGCTCCACGGAATGCAGTGACCCTAGGACACTTAACCCCAACGGAGACAGCGAGTTAGCTTTGCTCATGCGGCTGATGTACGAAGACGGCATAAAAGTCAAAGCACAAATTCAAAAAGGAGAAAAGCCTACCATTGAATTTGATTTTGAAAAAATTCACACCGCACAAGCCACCGATCCGGCAAAGATGAAGACCCCCGAATTCGACGCATTTGCCTCCTCCTACGTGCAGGCTGTCAACGCATACCAAAACGCCGGCAAGGAAGAAGCGGGCACCTATTTCAACGGCATCGTAACTGCCTGCATGAACTGCCACAACGCAGTTTGCCCCGGCCCTCGTGTTCGCATCAAAAAGATGTTTCTGTAAAAACTCCACAATCCCATTATTAAAGTCAACCATTTATAAATCAGAAAATTATGCGTAAAATATTCTACTTCATTTTCCTGTGTACCTCCTCCCTCGCTGCTCAAAATCTGCCTCCTGTCATTTCCAATGTGGAGATCAATCTCATCCCCGATGGGCCGCAAAAATTTCTCATTCTGAGCTACGACCTGGAAGACGCCGAAAACGATTCCATTGAGATCAGCTTCCGCGCTGGAGAACAAAATGGGGTTCTTTTCAACTTCGACACGGAAAACGCCACAGGCGATGTGGGGCCGGGCATCCTGCCGGGCCAGGGCAAGCAAATCATCTGGGACTACAGTGCCTATGCCCACTCAGCTTGGGGGTTCCGCCTCCAACTGGTAGCCAACGACTTTCAACCAGTTAACCTACCGTACATCCTGTCGCAGGTGGACTCCTCCAGAATCTACGGCGATCTGGTTTTCCTGGAGGGCATCCGCCACCGGGCTTCAGGGTTGGCACATTTGCAGGAAACGAAGAGCTTTATCCAAGCGCATTTTGAAGAAAATGGTCTGGAAACTTACTTGCAGTCATTCCCCTACCTCGGTTATACAGCAGACAATATCATCGGTAGGACAGCTGGTACGGAAAGCGAAGAGACGGTGTACATCCTCGGCGCCCATTTCGACACCTGGGTTTCTGCTCCGGGGGCAGATGACAACGCCTCGGGCGTTGCAGGCATGCTGGAGGCCGTGCGCATCTTGTCGGATTACGGCTTTAAAAAATCCATCCGGTTCATCGGCTTCGACCTGGAAGAGCAGGAATTGAACGGAAGCCTGAAATACGTTCAAAACGGGATACAGCAGGGCGAATCCGTTTTAGGAATGATTGATTTTGAAATGATAGGTTATTACACGGAAGTGCCCAACACACAGACCATGCCGGCAGGCTTCAACCTCCTTTTCCCCCAGGCTTATGCTCAATTGACGGCAGATGAGTTCCGAGGTAATTTCATCACCAACGTAGGCGGAGGTATTTCTTCAGGGCTGGCAGCAGCTTACGAACAAGCTGCCCAACAGTATGTTCCAGCATTGAAGGTGCTCACTTTGCAGCCTTCCATCCTCATACCCGACCTGGCTCGCAGCGACCATGCTTCCTTTTGGTCAAAAAATATTCCGGCTATTATGTTGACGGATGGCGCTAACTTCCGCAATCCACATTATCACACGGAAGGCGACACCCTAGGCACCCTGAATCTCACTTTTATGTACAAAACAATTCAGGCAGCCATCGCAACACTCGCAGAATTGGCCGAAATCCAACACGTCGGAATCTGGCAAGACAACATAGCTAACATCTTCTCTTCCTCCACCGAAACAACCGCCTGCGAATGGCTCGTTTCACCCAATCCGGCCGAAAGGTTCCTGGAGATAAAATGGAAGGATTGCCAATCGGGTGAGGTGTCTTTGGCATTCGTGGACACAAACGGGCGAGTTCTCCGGCAATCAACTATTTCCCCAGCAGGGCAGCAGTCCCATTCTTTCACTTTCGATCTGGCTGGGCTGGAGCAGGGGATTTACTTTCTGCTGCTGCGCGGTAAGGACGGCATCTCCGGAGCGCAAAAAATCGTGCTCCACTGAGAAACGTGTCGGAAATAAGGATTGAAGAAAAAATAAAATATACATTCAAAAAGCCATTTCCACTACTGGCTTTTTGAATAGGATGGGTACAATTTACTACTGCCCTGTTTCTGACTTAGAGCACGTTGAGGGCTTGGTCACCTGGTTACAGAGAAGTGTGGGCAGGCACAGATCAGCCCTTGATTTTATGCCCTTGCGGTTCGAGCAATGCCTCGTACGCCCAAAATATTTTTCGGAAAACCCGGTGCTGCGTCAGCATCCAGTCTTTTGAGTCCACATCTGCAAAAAACCGTTCGACGATATCTGCCCGGCGCTCTCCGGTTTCAGCATCTTCCCGGTAGGTAGGGTAAAAACTGACCTTGCGCTGTTGTCCATCCGTCGTTTCGAGCGAAACGATGGAAAAGGGGATGGTCTGGCGGATGGAATCCTTTTTTTCATACCCATTGGAAAAGCTTTCGGCGACCAGGCTTTTAAAATTCGTCAGAAAGCTCTCCACGCTCGAGTTGTCAACAGGTCGGTTAATTGGCGGGACATTTTCATAAAAAGGCTTTACAGCATATCCCGAGCCAGTGCGTTCGAGAATAAAAGATTTGTTGCGCTGTTTGGGGTATTCGATGCTTACCCGTTGGATTTCGTCGGGGGAGTAAGAGAAAATGGCTTTATCCCGCCAATCGTCACCCGACAGTTCGTAACGGGTGCGAATCTGGCCAATCATCATCGGTATTCCCACGACCATGGGCTGCTCCGAGTTTTCCAGGATCATGTAAGTTCCCCTGGCGTCAGCTGTGGTTCCACCAACGTAGTAGCCTTTGATTTTGTCGCCACCTTTGTTGAAAATCTCCACTTTGATACCGGTAGCAGCCAATTCCCTGGCCACATTGACCGTAGCGCTCTGAGGTGGGACGTAGAGAAGCTCCACATGGGTGATGGCATCAAGCAACGGGTTAATGACATTCGGGTTGGCTTTTGAGTCGCCATTGACAATCCAGTGGTCACCCCTTCGCTCGAGGTGGGTGGTCTGGCCGTTGCGGTTAGCAATAAATATCTTGTAAATATCGCCAGGGTTTTCCACCTTAAAATTCCGTTCCCAGCCCAGCGTGGTTTTTTCTTTTTTTGCTTTGAAAAAAAGATACCAGGCCGTTGTGCCGCCGAGTACCAAAAAAATGAGTATGAGCCAAAAATTTCTTTTCATCAGCCTTGTCTGTTCTTTGTTTAGTTTTTGCTAAAAAGCTGCTTGTCAAGCGTATAACAGAATTGAGCTTCCATTTTTTCCCGCTGTCAGGTTTCCTCCTCGTGCCTCCTGGCATTCAGGAATGTGCCGGGGATGACTTACGCATTTGGGCGGCATCTTTTGGGCGCTGGCTGTGTTAGAGCTTATTTGTGATGAGGTCACTTGGCCAAAACACAAACAAGCTCTTAGGAACGTGTCGGAAATAACTTACGCATTGGGGCGGCGTCTTTTGGGCGCTGGCTGTGTTAGTGAAATGGTCACGCAGCTCAGGCTATGCTCTCAGCCTTGCCACCCATAAAACACCCTCGCCGAAGTATCCAACTAATTTCCAACGCCTTCCTCAGTTAACCGAGTTTTTGATACATCAATCCGTAGTACTCTTCCAACATGCGTTTTACGGAAAATTGCGTTCTTGTCGTGAGGATGCTCTGCCGCATCATTTCCACCCACCTGGAGCGTTTTTGGTAAAAAGTGGGGATGACCTCTTTGGTCAGCACTTTGTAGAGGGCCTCCATATCGTGTTGGTCCTGCACTTCGGGGTCGTGGTGCTCGAAGGCATCGCCGAACTGCCAGCCGTTCACCCCGTGTTGGCAGGCCTCAGGCCACCATCCATCGAGGATGCTCAAATTGAGTACGCCGTTCATGGCAGCCTTCATGCCGCTGGTTCCGCTGGCTTCTTTTGGCCGCACGGGGTTGTTTAACCAAACGTCAGCACCACGGGTGAGTGCTGCCCCAATGGTCATATCATAATTGGCAAGGAACACGACAGACTTCGGATATTTTTTGCTCATTTCCACCAGATTGGCCACGATGGCTTTGCCAGCGTCGTCAAGCGGGTGGGCTTTGCCTGAGAAGACGATCTGCACGGTGCGGTCGCGAAGCAAAGGCTCAATCACGGATTTGTCCCTGAAGATCAGGTCGCTGCGCTTGTAGGCAACAGCTCTTCTTGAGAAGCCAATGATAAGCTTTGATTTATTCAGCCGGACGCCGTTTCGCTGGGAGATAAGCTCTATGAGGGCCAACTTGTTTGCTTCGTGAGCACTCCACAGGTCTCCTTTTTCATCTGCTGCATCCAACATAGCCTGATCTACCCAAGTTGGCACGTGGATGCCGTTTGTAATAGCAATGATCTCCGAGCGCCGCTTAACGTCTGCCCACATTTTATTGGCCGTTTCGCCGTGAAGTTGAGCGACGGCATTGGACTTGCCCGATAGCCGCAGCGCTCCGACGGTCATGTTGAAGGGGTCTCCTCCGAGCCTGACCAGGTTTTTCTTCTTCAGGTTCAACTGTGCCCCCATGTACAGCAGCCGGTCCACTGGATGGCTTTCATTGCCCTGGATTACCGGCGTGTGTGTAGTAAATGCGATTTTTTTCCGCACCTTTTTCACGGCTTTACCAAAGGAAAGTGATTTTTTAGACCGCATTTCTTCGCGCAGCAATTCAAAGCCTGCGAAGAGGGCATGGCCTTCGTTGAAGTGGTACACATCCACTTTGATGCCCAGCGCCCTCAAAGCCCGCACGCCGCCAATACCGAGCACCATTTCCTGTGCGATGCGCTCTTCACCGAACCATCCATAAAGCTGGCCGGTAATCCAGGCGTCTGCATTTTCGGGGAGGTCGGTATCGAGCAGGAGCAGCGGTGCATTGCCGAAGGTGTCCACCATCCAGACTTTGCACTTGACGCTCCGGCCACGGATGGTCACCTCCACTGTGACGCCGGTATCTTTCAGGAAGTCGTATTTGTTGTTGTGGTAAGCATCGAAAGGCCGGCCATGCTCGTCAATCATCTGGTCGCCGTAGCCCTGCTTCCAGCAAAGTCCGATGCCGACGATGGGGTAGCCGTGGTCTTTTGCACCTTTGAGGTAATCGCCCGCCAGGATACCTAGGCCGCCGGCGTAAATTTTAAAGTCTGGTTTTAAGCCGTACTCCATGCAGAAGTAGGCGATTCGTGGAAGGCGTTTTTTTTCTTTTGTCATTTGTGTTCGGGTAAATGGGTGAATAAAAAAAATGACGTTTAACAAACCATCAAAATCAGTGGCCTTGTTTCTCAAGTGCGTTTTATCTCATTTTATGCAAACGGTAGTACTCTTCGATAGCGAGGGAAGTAATCAACTCATTGCTGGGTTTAAAATTCCCCTCTGCGTCTTGCGACAATACAACAAACTTCTCATTCAGCGCCTTGCCGGTGGCGTCCACATCTGCTGTGCGCAGGACCAGCTCGTGCACACGGTCGTCGTCGAGGTCGGTCAGCCAGGCGTCCTGCTGGCGGCAGCTCTGCCCATCACAGCGATAGCTGGCCAGGTCTATGACTTTGCGGAGCTTATTAGCTGCACCATCCCACTTGCAGAGAACCAGGTCGCTCGATACTTCCTGCCCTGGCACCCTTAAGATATAGAAATTCGTGTTTTCTACCCGATAGGTGCCGAATACTCCCCCCACCTCGTTGGGCTGCACTCCATCGGGCAAAAAACCAAAGGTATCTTCTCCGAACTGTTTACCTGCGTAGGGATAAGTCTCCCCTTCGGGGTCATCTTCCAAAGTGGAATACAGGTGCATTTTTAGCACGTTCACTTCTTCGAATAAATCCATAACCGACTGGTTAGCAGTGCCTTCCTCTACCTTGTCCTTGGTGTCAGCTGCGTCTTGAGCAGGCTGATTAGGCTGGCAGGCAGCAAATAGTACCAGCGCAAACAGATAAGTCAAATTTTTCATGTCGTCAAATAAATTAGTGAGTAATATATTGAAGGAAGTTACCGGGTATTTCTGGTTACTTGCAAAAGTAGCCATTTTAACAAGCCAAAGGAAAAATGGATTAATATTGTGTGCTACTCAGAAGCTATTCAAGTTTGGTTATCGGCGAGCGAAAGACGACTTTTTAACCCCGTGAGCTAAATTCAAACAGCTTCTCAGGCAAAGGTTTTAATTTTCAGCCCCTCTAACTCCCGCCAAGCAGGCGCAAATCTTCTAATTTTCCGCCAAAATCAGTCTGTATGTTAGCTAACCTCCTCTCTGATACCGTGACAAAACCCACCCCCGGAATGTTGCAGAGAATGCTTGCCGCAGAAGTAGGTGACGACGTTTTCAACGAAGATCCAAGCATTAATGCTCTACAGGAAAAAGCCGCCGCCCTGTTCGGCCGAGAAGCAGCCCTGTTCTGCCCTTCGGGTACTATGACCAATCAGATCGCCGTCAAAGTTCATACCCAGCCCCTTGACGAGGTTCTCCTGGATCACCTCTCGCACGTGTACCAGTACGAAACCGGCGGCTACGCCTTTAACTCGGGTGTGGGGGTCAATCTACTCATCGGCAAAAACGGCAAGATCACCGCTTCTCAGATTGAGGCGGCAGTCAAGCCCGAACAAGACTGGCTGCCTCACAGCCGCCTCGTCGTGCTGGAAAACACGACTAACAAAGGCGGAGGCAGCTTTTACACTTTAGATGAAGTGCGCCCCATTCACCAATACTGTGCAGCGCAAGGGCTGAAGCTTCACCTCGACGGTGCCAGGCTGTTCAACGCACTCGTCGAAACGGGAGAAAAGCCACAGAGCTGGGGCGAGCTTTTCGACTCCGTGTCCATCTGCCTGTCAAAGGGCCTTGGCGCTCCGGTGGGGTCGTTACTCATTGGGGATCAGGATTTTATAAAAAAGGCAAGGCGGGTGCGAAAGGTCATGGGGGGCGGTATGCGGCAGGCGGGCTACCTCGCTGCAGCGGGCATCTACGCATTGGAGCACCACGTGCAGCGCCTGAAAACAGACAACAACAGAGCCAAGGTTTTAGGTCAGGCGCTCCAGGGCATGCCCTGGGTAGAAAGTCTGCGCCCCGTACAGACGAACATCGTCATTTTTGACTTGCAGCCGCCTCTGACAGCAGCCACATTCTTAAAAAAAATAGCGGAAAAAGGCGTGCTGGCTTCTGCCTTTGGCCCCTCTACGGTACGCTTCGTGACACACCTGGATTTTACGGAAGAAATGCTGGAGTGGACCTTAAAAGTGATAGGTGCATTTGACCCCAAAGCCTAAGAGCTTGCTTGGCCCTGGGCGGAAAAGACACCTTTTTAGCCCGGCAAGCTCAATCCCAACAGCATCTCGGCGCAAGTACCAAAACGCAAACAAGCTCTAATGGCGGAAAGGAAAGTTGCCGCCCATTTCAAAGCTGCATTTCACCGGAGCCTAAGCACCGGAGCCGGAGGGGAAGATTCGGGATGCTCCTGTTAAAAGTCCGGTCGCAAGTGTTTTCAAAGCAATCGCCTCCGCCATGGAAACTTTTGTACTTTTATCCCTGCCAAAGGGAGATCCGTCTATTTTCCAAAAATAAAAACAGGAAATGTCTAAAAAATTGCAGAAAGATGAATTTGAGAAAATCATCCAACCACTGACACCCAGAGATAGGATGGCGCTGCGGGAGCAAGAGATCCAGCCCGAATGGCTGAGGGAAAATATCGCCCGATGCCAAAAACTGATGACTCGGGATTTGTGGATCGGGCCGTTTTGGATTCTGGCTTATGGCGTTTCGCTATTTTTAACCCGCTTCAGCAAACTGACCATTGGAATATTTGTTGTTGGAGCAGCCTATTTCGCTTACGCCGTTTTCTCAACAGGCTCTTTCGGCCAAAACCGCAGACGGGTGCAAGTGTACAAGGAGCTGTTGAAAAGATTGGAAAACTGATTATTGAACGTGCCAGGAATAAGTCATTCCGACACGCCCTAAGAGTTTGTTTGCGATTTGGTGCTTGAGCTAAAAACAAGCACTAAAACACAAACAAGCTCTAAACGCAAGGAAGCATGGAAAATCCGTTTAAAAAATACGCCAACCAATTCTCTGAAAATCGCCTGCTGAAAAAAGTGCAGGCCTTCGCCAGGCAACTCGGCCTCAAGACCGTGTACAGCGTGCTGTTGCTTTTTTATGCCTTCACGCGTAGGGAAACACCTGCCTGGGCCAAGAACATCATCGTCGGCGTGCTCGGCTACTTTATAGCGCCGATTGACGCCATCCCCGACCTGACACCTATCATCGGCTACACGGACGACCTCGGCGTACTTAGCTTCGGCCTGGTTACCATCGCCTGTTACATCAACCAAGATGTGCGGAATAAGGCCAGGAAAAAACTGAAAGACTGGTTCGGGGAGTACAACCTGGAGGAACTGGCAGAAGTGGACGAAAAGTTGTGAAAAAACGAAGTCCCACGATGCGTGCAGGTAATAGTCCGGGTATTTCAACACATGTACCAGGGCCAACAAGGCAGTAAAGTAGGCACACAACCCTCAATCCGTACCGCTATTTTACAAACGCGACAGGTGCCAAAAAGACACACCCCCATTTCCAGGAGGTTGAAAGGTGTTCCTTCAGTTAAAAGGGGACACTGATAAGTTGTACTCATCCTATTCAAAAAGCCTACAGTGGAAATGGTTTCTTAAGGGCTTGCTTGCGTTTTGGTGCTTGAGCCGAGATGCTGTTTGAATGGAGTTAAAGAACGTGTCGGAAATAACTTACGCATTTGGGCGGCGTCTTTTGGGCGCTGGCTGTATTAGTGAAATAGTTACGTAGCTAAGGCTATGCGCCTATTTCACTGCCTTGCCAGCCCCCAAAACACACTCGCCGAAATACCCAACTTATTTCCGGCACGTTCCTTACCTGGCTAAAAAGTCGTCTTTTTTTTACCTCAGGCAACCCCATCCAAACAGTTTCTGAAAACGGGCAATTTTTCGTCAAGTTTTAGCTTTTTTAAGTGACGCTACAGCACTACAGATTTGAAAAAAGGGAAAACAGGACGAAAAAGGGCCGTTTTTGATCAAGTAACCCCATCGCAAATAAGCTCCAAAAAAGAAAAGGGAGAAGTAGATAGCTCCTCCCTCGAACAACAGCGAAATAAAAAAGGATAATTGATCTTTAGAGTATGCCTGGTACTGGGTACTGAATCTCCCGGTTCCGAACGGCTCTTGTGTGCTGCCGTTCCGCCTTTTTTCAGTTGAGCAGTTCTGCTATCTCTTTTCAAAAACAGGAACGCTGACGAAGGGTCTCTCTCTCTCTTCAGCCCCGGCTCGAAAGCCTCTTAAAAGCTGTTTAGATTGGGTGGCCGCAGAGAAGAAGGGCGAAAAAGGCAACTCATTAGCCTGCTGAGCTAAATTCAAACAGCTTCTAAGAAACGGGGCATTAATAAAATGTACTTATCCTATCCAAAAAGCCTGTAGTCGAAATGGTTTTTAAAAACAAGGCGTACATTTTATTTTTTCTTTGACCCTTAGTCGGTTTTCAGTCCCCGTGCAAGCAGAGAAATCTCATTATTCAACACTTCGATAAAGCCGCCTTCGATGCGGAAGTTAATCGTCTTGCCTGTTTCGGTACCTTCTTTGATCGTTCCACTTTCCTCGTCGTAATACTTGTAATGGCCGCCGTTTGTGACCAGCGTAACCGTTCCCTTCTCCAGGGAAGAAACAATGGAAGCGTGGTTGTTCAGCACCTGGAATTCACCCATTGTACCGGGCACTTTCACCGAAAAAATCGGCCCCTTGAAAACTTCCTGATCCGGCGTGAGAATCGTGATATTCATAATGAAAATGGATATTAGATAATGGTTAATCCGATGTGCAGATGCTTAAGAGCTTGTTTGGTGGCGGGCTGGCCACGCCTTTTTCAATCCAACAAACCGCAGCGTTTTAGCTGTCGCCATAGCCACCCCACCATTTTAAAACAACCTCAGGCAACTTATTGCTCTGCTTCTGCCAACATCCTCTTACCCGCTTCGATGACTTCGTCAATGGTACCTTTGAGCATGAAGGCAGCTTCGGGGTATTCATCTACTTCGCCGTCCATAATCATATTGAAGCCGCGGATGGTTTCTTCAATCGGAACCAATACGCCGGGAGTCCCAGTGAACTCTTCCGCTACGTGGAAAGGTTGGGAGAGGAAGCGCTGAACGCGGCGTGCGCGGTGGACAACCAGTTTGTCCTCCTCAGAAAGCTCTTCCATGCCGAGGATGGCGATGATGTCGAGCAATTCATTATAGCGTTGTAAAATGCCTTTCACTCGCTGGGCGCAGTTGTAGTGTTCTTCGCCGATGATGAGCGGATCGAGGATGCGGCTGGTAGAGTCCAGCGGATCCACAGCGGGATAAATACCCAGCGATGCAATCTTGCGGCTCAACACCGTCGTGGCGTCCAGGTGGGCGAATGTGGTAGCAGGAGCCGGGTCGGTCAAGTCATCTGCCGGCACGTAAACAGCTTGAACGGAGGTGATGGATCCCCGCTTTGTCGAGGTAATGCGCTCCTGCATGATACCCATTTCAGTTGCCAGGGTTGGTTGATAGCCCACAGCAGAGGGCATACGGCCCAACAAGGCCGACACCTCAGAGCCTGCCTGCGTAAAGCGGAAAATATTGTCAATAAAGAAAAGGATATCCCTGCCTCCTGTAGGGTCTTCCAGGTCGCCATCGCGGTAGTATTCAGCAACTGTCAACCCCGAGAGGGCCACGCGTGCCCGGGCGCCCGGAGGTTCATTCATCTGACCAAACACCAAGGTTGCCTGTGAGTTGCCGAGAGCTTCATGATCCACCTTCGACAAATCCCAGCTACCCTTTTCCATGCTTTCTTTGAACTCCTCACCATATTTGATAACGCCAGATTGGATCATCTCCCGCAGGAGGTCATTGCCCTCACGGGTGCGCTCCCCTACCCCTGCAAACACGGAAATCCCCTCGTAGGCTTTTGCAATGTTGTTGATCAACTCCATGATGATCACCGTTTTGCCAACTCCTGCTCCTCCAAAAAGGCCGATCTTCCCGCCTTTCATGTAAGGTTCAATCAGGTCAATCACCTTGACACCTGTGTAGAGCACCTCTTTTTCAACAGAAAGCTCCTCATAAGTCGGTGGCTTGCGGTGGATGGGGTAAGTCTTCTCCCGAGAAACAGCACCGATGCCGTCAATCGCATCGCCGACGACATTGAAAAGGCGGCCTTTAATGACATCACCCACCGGCATGGCAATGGGCTTTCCCGTGTCTGTGACTTCCATGCCCCTGGTGAGGCCATCGGTAGAGTCCATGGCGATGGTGCGAACACTGTCTTCACCGAGGTGCTGCTGCACTTCGAGGATGAGCTTTTCACCGTTGGGGCGAATCAGCTCCAGGGCATTGAGGATTTCGGGCAGTCTGTTGTCATCATAAAATGCAACGTCCACTACTGCACCAATGATTTGCTTAATTGTTCCTGTATTTTTCATAAAATATCAATGATTTAGAAGCTTTTTGGATTTGGTTGTCAGAGATAAAAAGGACGAAAAAGATGACCTTTTAGTCCGGTAAGCTCAATTCAAGCAGCTTCTCAGGCTTGATCCGGTGAGTGATCTTCAAGGAAAAAAATACCCCCTTCTGAAAATCGCCGCAAAGATACATCTTTGGCATACTTTGCCAACTCTAAGAGGTGCAAAATGAAAAAAAGCAGTGTGGTAGGGGCAAAAGTAGAAACGAAGATGTGCCTACACTGCATTGCTTCAGGCAATTGAGATTTGCAGCGCTATTTGTTTTTAGAGCTTATTTGCGATTTGGTCACTTGGTCAAAAACGCAAACAAGCTCTAGAAAACTCCGCCAAATAGCGGGTCTGGAATTTCGGGTCAGAACCTCCTGCTTTTCGAGCCGTTATAGTCAGGATAATTTAAATAAAATCTATGTTTCAAGATCCACTCATCAGAATTTTACTCCTGCCTTTATCCCTGCTTTACGGCCTGGGCATCAGTTTGCGTGATCTATTATACCGGCAAAAGCTGCTGATTGGCGTGAGGTTCGACATTCCGGTCATTTCCATTGGCAACCTGTCTATCGGAGGGGCTGGTAAAACACCTCATACCGAATACTTGATCCGCCTGCTATCACCTTATCTGGAAGTCGCAACGCTCAGTCGCGGATATCGCCGTAAGACGCAGGGGCATCAGGCCGTCCATGTCTGGAACAACGCAGAGCAGGTGGGGGATGAGCCGCTGATGTTCAAGCGCAAATTCCCCGGCGTTCACGTTGCTGTGAACGAAAACCGGGCTTTGGGCATCCCGCAAATGATCCAGGAGGCTCCACAAACTCAGGTGGTTTTGCTCGACGATGCCTTTCAGCACCGTTCGGTTTTGCCAGGCCTCAACATCTTGCTCACCGAATACAGCCAGCCGTTTACCAAAGATTTTCTGCTGCCATCGGGTCGCCTGCGGGAGTGGCGCAGCGCCTATCGTCGGGCCGACCTCATCATCGTCACAAAATGCCCCCAGGATCTGACCACCCGGGAACGCCTGTCCATGGAGGCTCAAATCCATCCTTTCCCGCATCAAAAAGTCTTCTTTTCCAGCTACAGATACCTTCAACCCTGGTATATCCTGAATCCAAACTACAGGCTGGAATTACAGGAAGACATGGCCGTGCTCGCTTTTTGTGCCATCGCCAATATAAACTACCTAAAAAGCTACCTCGAATCAAAAACTGCAACCGTGCGATTACGGGAATTTGAAGACCACCACTACTTCAGCCAAGAGGATTTAGAGGAAATAGAAAGGATTTTTAAAACTCTGCCCGGCAATAAAAAATTGATCCTCACTACCGAAAAAGATGCCATCCGACTGGAACCCTACAAACAACAGATTTTGGAAAAGCAGCTCCCTCTGGTCGTGCTGCCAATAGAAGTCTATTTCCACGACCGCGACGGCGAGCAATTTGACAAGCTGGTGAAGGAGTTTTTACTCAACTTTAAAGCGTAATCAGGGGCTTTTAGAGCTTGTTTGCGTTTTGGTCACTTGGTCAAAAACGGCCTTTTTCGTCCTGTTTTCCCCTTTTTTCAAATCCGTAGTGCCACTTCAAAAAGGAGAAAACCTGACAAGAAATTGCTCGTTTTCAGATGCTGTTTGGATGGGGCCGCCTGAGAGAAGAGCTTGTTTGCGATTTGGCGGCAGCGGCCGTCATTGGACTTATGATACAACTTCAAGCAGGCGAAAAAGGGCCGTTTTTAGCCAAGTAGCCAAATCTCCTGCAAGCTCTAAATGCTGCTGCTGGCAGCCTGCACCTCTTCCTGGCTCTTCAGCTTGCCCAAACCTTTAGCAATGAGCATAGAAACGGTCATATCGCTAGTCACGTTGGCCATGGTGCGGCACATATCCAGCGGGCGGTCCACTGCGAAGATCAGCGCCAGGCCCGCTTCCGGTATTCCGGCCTGCCCCAATACGATGACCAGCATCACCATGCCTGCGCCCGGCACTGCAGCAGAGCCAATGCTGGCCAGGGTAGCCGTGAGGATGATGCCCAATTGAGCTGCCAGGTCGAGATTCATGCCGAAGGCCTGGGCGATGAACACAGCCGCTACCCCCTGATAAAGTGCTGTGCCATCCATGTTGACCGTTGCGCCAATCGGCAGCACAAAGCTGGCGACTTCTTCATCCACTCCGAGATGGTCCTGTGCCCGCTCCATGGTTACCGGCAAGGTTGCCGCGCTGGAGCTGGTGCTAAAGGCCAGCAACTGCGCCGGTGCCACACCCTTCATAAAAAAGGAGTAGTCCCGTTTGACAAAAATTTTAACCAGCGAAGGGTAAAAAACAATCAACAAAATGACAATGCCCGCTAAGACACAAAGTGAATAGCCAATTAGTGCGATGAACAAATCCATGCTGGGCAACTCCACGATCAGCGAAGACAGCAGGGCAAAAACGCCAAACGGAGCACTCAGCATGATGAGGTCAATCAGTTTCATAACTACTTCATTGGCTCCACTAAAAAACAAAGTCACCGGACGGGCTTTCTCTTCGGGAATGAGCATGAGGCCAATGCCAAAAAAGATGACGAAAAATATGACCTGCAACATGTTGCCATTGCTGGTGGCAGCACCAAAAATATTCTCGGGAACGATGTCAACAATGGCTTGAAGGGGGCCTTGTTCCTTAGCCAGTGCAGCATCTTCAATTCGCTCAGCGGCATTTTCACCAAATTTTTCCATCATCCCGATCCGGGTTTCTTCCTTGACAAAGTGGCCTGGCTTTACGATGTTCACAATGATCAGCCCCAGGCTGATGGCAAATGCCGTGGTAAATATGTACAAAACAAAAGTCTTCCCTCCCATCTTACCCAGCTTGGTGATGTCTTTCAGGTCTGCAATTCCCTTAATCAGCGAGGTGATGATTAGGGGAATAGCGATGAGTTTGAGCAGGTTGATAAAAATAGTGCCGAAAGGCTTGATCCAATCAACGACAAACTGCGTCCAACCCAGGGAAGCAGCCAGAATGCCAAACAGAATACCCGCCAAAATGCCAATTAAAATTTGCCAGTGAAGTGCCAGTTTTCGCATAAAACCTTCGTTGTGCGCCGGTATAATTTTACAAAAAGGCAGCTCCCTCCCTTTTTGTAAAATTCTACTTTAGCTGTTTTTCAAAAAAAATGGGTGTACTAAAAGCGCTTCAAAGGAAAGGAGAAAGCCTTAAACCTCAAAATACGAGAGGCAGGATGGCGCTTTGAAAGGACTTTTACCTGTTGATGAGGTATATAACAAAGAAAATGCAGCCTGCAATCAGGAGCACTTCCAGCGCACTACTCACTGAGCGATTAGGTATCCGCAAATTGATCACCGAAATAAGTGACACGATGAACGACAATGCGGTCATGAATCCAATCATTCCAGCAGAAACATTCACCACTTCACCCATGTTTTGCGAAACAGCCACTTGGGGGAACACGATCAGAAAAGCAAGGGTCAAAATAGAACTGAACAGCCCTGTAAGCACGCCTCCCAATATCAACTTCCAGGCGGGAAGGCTCTTTGTCAATCCGTTTACGCTGCGCACCATGCTGCTCACGACCAGCCACAGCGCAACCAGCATCAGCCCTGTAACCGTTTCATCTGCGTATTTCCCCAGGTATTTTTCAAAATTATCTTGGAGGAACAGGCAGGAGAGGAGGATTGCCGTGAGCATAAAGCAGGAGATGATAACCGACCGGGCCAAGACGCTGCTTTGGGCAGAAGGCTGTGTAGCTTTTTTGATAGCCATGGCAATTTTTGTGTAAAAATAGGCAATTTAGGAACGTGTCGGAAATAACTTACGCATTTGGACGGCGTCTTTTGGGCGCTGGCTGTGTTAGTGAAATAGTTACGTAGCTAAGAGCTTGTTTGCGTTTTGGTCACTTGGTCAAAAACGGCCCTTTTTCGCCTCAAGCACCAAAACGCAAACAAGCTCTAAGGCT
>WBZO01003168.1_pt1 | contig 19779 bp, 23 predicted proteins | sample 5204261 | NCBI WGS metagenome assembly WBZO01 (sample SAMN12412400, study PRJNA552823) | activated sludge metagenome | isolation source: activated sludge from anammox sidestream of wastewater treatment plant... | place: USA: North Carolina | collected 2017-09
CCGAGTACGGTGCTGTGAATTGCGAGCACGGCGCGCAGCCCTACATCTTCATTTTGAAAGAGCAGGATTTTTTCGTAGCCGTAATGGGACATGTAATCGAAAATTTTTTCGGTCATGTTTAATGCTCTTTCTATAAATTTTGGATGATCTCTTCACGCTTCTTTTTATATTCCTCGGGAGAGATGAAACCTTGATCAAATAGTTGCTTCAAATCTCGAAGTTGTTCTGTAATTGATGGAGTGGGCCTACTATGCTTCGCTCGGCTTTCAGCACTGTGCAATACATCCAGGAATTCTCGAGACGTGCTGTTTTGTTTCCACAAGTTACTTTTACGAGCAAATTGGCAAACCATGGCGCCTCCGTGCCCCTCAATATAGACCCTGACATCTTCTTTTTGATTAGATTCTCTGATCTGAATAATGTCTCTCAAGAACATTGACGATGTGTCAATCATATAGTTTCCATTGCCTGTTAATCTTGCAACTACTCCTTGATGGCTTACATCAGCTCTAACTACTCGTTGGTCAGTCACTACGTATATCTTGGCGCTTATCTCTGTGAAAAACCTCGAGTATTCTGTTTTGCAACAGATCATGACTTTTTCTGCATCGGAGAATACCGCATTTATCTTTTCACTAATTTCTTTCGGTAGTTTTGCGAATTCGACCTCTTGAGACGCGAATCGAACTGGGCCATAATTCTTCGCTACGAGGTATCCAAGAAAGCCACCGATCACGACTCCAAGCACCCAGCCGAAAAGATGGTTTTCCGTTAGACCGCCTATAGAGGAAAATAAAATTGCCCCCACGACAATTGGAAGCCCTCCACGAAGAATTAATAAAATGATGAGTAAAATAACCAAACACCCTGCCAATACTGGCAGATCCGCCAAATATATTTCCATTGATATTCATCCTCCTTGATTTTCGTAGTCAATCCTAATCATGTGTAGAGACTTTGTTCTTTGAAAGACCCTACAACGAGCATAACAAAACGCAGTTGCCAGCGCATAAAACGCGGATGTTGTATGCGTTAGGTTTGTGAAACAGCGCTTCGTTTGCGCGTCCGCCATATCGTACACCAACGCGATGATTTCAGAGAGTGGCGCACGGCATCCGTTCATCCGTTTCCTATCTATTGACCGCTCTCACCCGCAAAAATATCCCACCGCGCACCAGCACGGCTTCCGCTGGCGGCACATGTGTTGCGGTTGGCGCGGGCGCGCAAGCGGCGAGCAGAATCAAGGAAATGCCAATCAAGAATTGCAAAATGTATCTAAAAATATGTTCGGACATTATTACCCCGTTAGACATATGCTATAATCCAGTCAAGCGAGGAACTATGAAAGCAACAATTACCGAAATTCTTGACGACTTGCGCGTGGCGGATGAAATCACGCGGCGGTATGAGCGCCGCTTTTGGTTGAGTTCGGCGGATTTTTTCAAGTTGTATTCGCAAGGACTCTTGGACAATGGCGAGCATCGCAAAGAGTTTTCGGAATGGTCAGCATATTACCAAATCAAGCTTGACCGCGAGAAAGCGCTAGAAACTCTCTCCCAAGAGCGCATGCGACAATTCCAAGTTTCGGAGAATGCAACGATTGTAATTGACCCGCTTGAACCTGCCCTCGCATGATTTGATACTTCCATGCCATTCCCATCGCGCACGGAATATGAAGCTTTGGTTTATGGAATCACAACTGAATTTTCGGACGTGATTGTTTCTTCTACGCTGCGAATTTACAGTACGGCGGCGTTATCAAGCAATGTGGAGGGCCAAGTGGATTTTGCGAATGGGTTGATTCTTGAAGTATGGGAAGTGATAGATTTTAGAAATGAGCGCTTTGTTGATTATAGTTACGATGTTTCCTATCAAGGCGAAAAAATCCGCTACTACGACCCCCAACCACACCCCGAAATCGAATCTCTCCAAGCTACGTTCCCCCATCATCAACACAATCCGCCAAACATCAAACAAAATCGTCAGCCCGCGCCCGGCATCTCTTTCGATACGCCAAATCTCCATACGCTAATTCGCGATTGCGTCGCGTTGGGCGAATCATTGCGCCAAGCAACCGAATAGTTTTCTCCGACGCGCTCGTACCTATTTCAGTGCCGCTCCATTCCGCACCGCTTTCACCACCCCCAAAATCGCGTTTACCGTTTCAGCCGCGAAACGTTCATCGTCCACCAAGCCCGAATGGGTTGCGCCCTCAACGGTTACGAAAACGCTGTTGGTCGAAAGGTTCAATAAATCATTTTGCAACTCGCGCGCGACGCCTTGAAAATTTTCGCTCGCCGTGCCGACGACAATCACGAGCGGCTTGGCGCCCAAACTTTTTGTTTCGCGCACTTGCTGCAACGCGGCGGAAAACGCATTGTTCACCGCGCGTAGATTTTCAAAATATTTTACCGCATTGAAATACGCTTGCTCTGCGTTGCGCTGCGGTTCGGGCAATGCGGCGTCCGCTTTCGGAACGGGAAAGAGTCCCGCGCGAAAAAATCCAACGCGCGCGAGCGTTGGCGCCATATTCGATTGACGCGCGTCCGCGCCGACGCCTTCGGGCAAATTTTGTCGCCGCCACGAATCGGGATGCGTGCCTTCAAGCAGCGCCATTCCGACCACAGCATCAGGATTCAAGTCCGCAAATTCGCGCACGTACAATCCGCCGAGCGAATGTCCGACCAACACATACGGTCCCGGCACGTTTGCTTTTTCCAACAAGGTTTTCAATTCGCGCGCGTGTTGTTTGGCGTCGCGCGGTTCGGGACCCAAATCGCTCCAGCCGTGCCCCGCGCGGTCGTAGGCGCACACGCGCGTTGTTTTGGCAAGCTGCGGCTGCACCCAAACCCAATTCGACACTTGCGCGGGAAATGCCGCGTCCAGAATCACCGTCGGCGCGCCCTCGCCCGCGCAATACAAATGCAATTTGTAACCGCCGACGTCAATCAATTATCCGGGCGGCGGAAACGCGCGCGCCTCATTCCATTCCGATAACGTTTGATACGCGCAGCCCGCAAAAATCACAAGGACGATAAAAGCAACGATGCCGAGAAAGATTCGCACAAGCCATTTCATCCAAACCTCCAATCTCTAGAGGGGCGAAACATTCGCAGCGCTGCTGGGGTGATTGTTGGGCAATCTGGCGAATGTTTCGCCCCTACTCAATCCTCTCCCACGACTCTGCCGCCTTTTGCGATTCCACCAAGATATCTTTCACGCGCACCCAGCTTATCCGCGCTTGATTCGCTGTCAGCCCCTCACCCCAACCTTCCCAGCAATCCCAACACAAACATCACAAATCCGCCGCCCAGCAGCGCTGCCGCCGCGAGCAGAAACAACCCCAACCAAAGCCATACAACCACATTGATTATGCTTGCTTGTTTCATGTTTTATCCCTCTCATCTCTTGTGCGCGAGTCGCCGGCGCACACACAACGCTGTCAATCGAAAATCGAAAATCATAAATCAAAAATTATCGCGCCGTCCATCCGCCATCCACCATCAACACTTCGCCCGTCACGTACGACGACGCGTCCGACGCGAGAAAGACAACGGGCCCTACAAGCTCTTCGGGTTTGCCGCGTCGTCCGAGCGGCGTCAACTCGCGGATACTTTTTTCTTTTTGCTCATCGTGTTCGCTCGACGCGCCGGGCATGAACGCTTCCATGTACGCCGGCGAAAACGCATTGACGCGGATATTGTATTGCGCCCATTCCACCGCCAGCGAACGCGTCAACATATTCACGCCGCCCTTGCTCGCGTTGTAGGCGACGATGTTTTTGATGGCGACATCGCCGCAGATGGAGGAATTGTTGACAATCGCGCCGCCGCCGGTTTTGAGCATTTCGCGCGCGCACGCTTGCGCGAACAAAAAATATCCTTTGAGATTCACGTCGAGGACAAAATCCCAATCCGCTTCGGAATAATCCAGCGCGGGCTGCGCCGCGTCCACGCCCGCGTTATTGACAAGAATGTCAATGCGCCCCCACTGCGCGACGACATCGCGGACAATTTTTTCAATCTCTGGCTTTTTGGAAATATCGGCGGCATAAATCAGCGCGCGCCGTTTTTCGTTTTCAATCGCGCGCGCCGTGATTTCCAATTCGCTCTGCGTGCGCGCCACGACGGCGACATCCGCGCCGAATTGCGCAAGTCCAATCGCAATCGCGCGCCCCAGCCCGCGTCCGCCGCCCGTGACAATGGCGATTTTGTTTGTGAGGTCGAAAAGAGAAGATGGCATTTTCAATTTTCAATTTTCGATTTTCGATTCAAGAATTCCGTCGCACGTGAAAATCAAAATTCACAAATCGAAAATCGAAAATACGATTCACGCTTCCCCGTTCACTTGCAAATCAAAAAACGTTCCTGAATCAATATCGTACTCTAGTTGAAAAAAACAATCGCCGCCGTCGAGAACAAACACGCGCCGCGTTTGCCAATCCTCGAAATCCGCGCAAAACGCGTTGACGGCAATCACGCGTTTATCATTTTGCATTTCGCCCCAATACTGAAATTTGTATTGCGCGAGCCGTTCCGCTATCGGCGCCTTGAGCGCGCTAAATTCGGTTTGCTGCTGCGCGAGATACGCGGGCAAACGCGTTTCCATTTCCGCAATCATTGCGGCATCGGGCGTCCAGGCGCCATCGCCGAGAATCACGCTGGCGTACGCGGCGCGCGCAACGCGACTCGGCGTCGCGCCAACCGTTGGAGTAGCAGGCGACGCGGGGGCGGCAAGACACGCGCTGACAAGCAAGAGCGCGCCCAAGCCCAAGCCGAATGTGCTCAAGTGTCTCAACTGACGCATAGTTTGATTGGTAGCGGTTTTGCTTGGATTTTATCACAAGCTTGGACGAAATCGCAGACCAACAGGCAAAAACATAATTTGTTTTTGTTGCAGTGAATTAATGCGCGCACACAAACTGCGTCGCGCGCCATAACGGTTTGTCCTGCATCCAATCGGAATCCGTTCTAATTCGCGTTTAATCCGTATGCGGTACACTAGAACGCGCGGAACAGTTTGCGCCGCGCAGGCGTCTGGTGTATGCACTTTGTCAAAGGAAATTATTTGCCCAATGAATGATTGGCACGACCCAAACCAAAACGCCGCCGCTGCGCCGCAGCCAGAAGATAACGCGCCGCGTGGGTATGAATATGACTATCCGCGTCCGCCCGCGCGCGCCGCGCAGCCCGCGCCCCACGCGCTCCCGGAACGCGCGGCGCCGCCGTACACTCCGGGCGCGGAATACAATCCGCCCGCGTATGTTGCGCCCACGACCGCGCGTCACGCCAACGCGCGCGTATGGTTGACGCGCTTGGGGATCTTCGCGCTCGGCGCGTTTTTATTTCTCGTATGCGGCGGCTCGGCGCTCATAGGCGGCGCCTATTTGTATTACGCGAATGAATTGCCGCCCGCCGATAAATTGGCGACCGTCAATACTTCGCAATCCACCAAAATCTATGACCGTCACGGCGCGCTGTTGTACGAAATCGCCGACCCGAACTTGGGCCGTCATACGATTATTCCGCCCAACAAAATTCCGACCGTGTTGAAACAAGCGACGCTGGCGACCGAAGACCCGTCGTTTTACACCAACCCCGGCGTGGATTTTTATGGCCTCGCGCGCGCGATTTATTATCTGGCGCGCTATCAACGGCCCGTCAGCGGCGCGTCCACCATTACGCAGCAGCTCATCAAGACCGCGCTGCTTTCGCCCGAACAAACCGTCGAGCGCAAAATCAAAGAAGCCATTCTCGCATTCGAAGTCACGCGCCGTTATTCCAAAGATGAAATTCTCGCGTTCTATCTCAACACCATCAATTACGGCAATCATTCGTACGGCATCCAAGCCGCCGCGCAATCGTATTTTTCCAAAGATGTGACGCAGTTGGATTTGGCGGAAGCGTCCCTGCTCGCGGGTTTGCCGCAATTGCCCGCGATTTACGACCCGTGCATCAATCCCGACCGCGCGCTCGAACGCCAGCGCGTGGTGTTGGGTTTGATGCAAGAGCAAGGCATCCTTACGCCCGCGCAAGCGGCGACGGCGGCGCAAGAAATGACGCAGCGCGTCACGAGCGATGCGTTTGTCAATCACTGCAAAGCGGGACTGAATTACACGCGCGCGCCGCACTTTGTCGAATTCGTGCGCCAGCAATTGCAGGAAACTTACGGCGCGAATGCCGATAACGCGGGCTTGCAGGTGTACACCACGCTCGACCCCCAAGTCCAAGACATTATCGAACAAGAAGCGCGCAAACAAATCGCCGCGCTAAAAGGCAAGAACGTCAACAGCGCGGCGGCGGTGGCAATGGATCCGCGCAGCGGCCAGATTTTGGGGATGCTCGGCAGCGTGGATTTTAACGACGAAAAAATTGACGGCCAGGTAAATGTGGCGACGCGTTTACGCCAACCGGGTTCGTCCATCAAACCGCTGACGTATGCCGCCGCGTTTGAAAAAGGTTGGACGCCCGCGACGCCGTTGTACGATTTGATAACGGAATTTCCCAATGGCGCGCAGCCGCCGTACATTCCCAAAAATTACGATGACAAAGAACACGGCCTCGTCACCGTTCGCAGCGCGCTGGCGAATTCGTACAACATTCCCGCCGTCAAGACTTTATATTTTGTCGGCGTGCCGGAAATGATGGGCGTGGCGCAGCGTCTGGGTATCACGACCTTTGACAATCCGCAGCATTATGGTCTCGCGTTGACGCTGGGCGGCGGCGAAGTCAAACTCACCGAACTCACGAACGCGTATGCCGTGTTTGCCAACGAGGGCAAGCGCGCGCCGCTCACGCCATTTTTGAAAATCGTGGACGGCGCAGGGCGCACGCTTTATGACGCGGCGCGCAATGATTCGCAACCCGAACAAGTGTTGGACGCGCGCTATGCGTATCTCATTGCCAATATCCTTTCGGACAATGCCGCGCGCACGCCGGCTTTTGGCGCCAATTCGCCGCTCAAAACCGCGCGCCCGACGTTTGTCAAGACCGGCACCACAAACGATTACAAAGACAATTGGACGCTCGGCGGCACGAATGAATTTGTGCTGGGCGTCTGGGTCGGCAACCCGCGCAATCAAGCGATGCAAAATGTTTCGGGCGTCACGGGCGCGGCGCCGATTTGGCACAATGTTTTGGAACGCGTTTATCAAGAAGCCGACGCGTACAAAATCATTCCCCCGCATGGCTTGAACATTCCGCCGGGTTTGGTGCAGGCGCAAGTGTGCAATGAATCCGGTCTCGTACCGACGGAAAACTGTCCTGCCGACCACCGGCACGATGAAATTTTTTTGAACAATCAAGCGCCGACGCAATTTGATAACGTATGGACAAAATTAAAAATTGACGTCACAAATAATTTATTGGCGAATGAAAATTGCGCGCCCGAAACCATCGCGGAACGCGTGTTTGCCAATTTGCAGCCCGACCCGTTTGTGCCGTATGCCCGCATCCGCGAATGGGGCGCGGCGAACGGTTATCCGCTTGCGCCGACGGAAACGAGTCCGTGCGTCAATAACGCGCCCGTCACGCCCGAACCGGTTGGCGTAAAAATCAATCGTCCCGACCCGGGCGCCCAAGTTTCAGGAACCGTGGCGGTGAACGGCGCGGTGCGAATTCCCGATGGCGGCGCTTGGATTTTAGAAGTCGGCCGCGCGGGCCGTTGGGATACGCTTGCATCGGGCAACGCCGAAATGCGCGGCAAGTTGGGCCAGTTTGACGCCAACGCGTACGGCGAAGGCGAATTGGATATTCGGCTCACCGCGACGGATCAATGGGGACAGCCGCGCGAAGACAAAGTGCGCGTGTATGTCGTCGCGTTCACGCCGCCGACGCAAACGCCCGAACCGACGCGGCGTCCCACGAAAACGCCAACGTTTGAACCGACTCTGGAGCCGACCTTGGAACCGACGCTTGAGCCAACGCTTGAACCGACTTTGGCGCCGACTTTGGCGCCGACGGCAGAGCCCACGTTAGAGCCAACGCTGGAACCAACGTTGGAGCCGACCGCGCTGTCGCCTACGCCGCAAGCGCAAACGCCGGAACCAACGCAAACCGTATCGCCGCCCGCAACGCCAACATCATAAAATTCGAGACGCAGCATTCGCTGCGTCTCTTTTTTTTGCAAATCTCGCCCCGCGCGTACAATCGGCGCGCGCAATTTATCATTGGTCGTATGGAGGAAAAATGTATGCGTCTGCAAAATAAAAACATCGCGCTGTTTGTGGAAGAAGGTTTTGAAGATTTGGAATTTTGGGTGACGGTGATGCGTTTGCGCGAAGAAGGCGCGCAGGTCACGATTGTGGGCGTGGAAGCGAACAAGACCGTGCGCGGCAAAAACGCGTTGAGCGCGACAAGCGATGTCGCCGCGCGCGATGTAAACGCGCATGAATTCGACGCGGTGGTCGTGCCGGGCGGTTGGGCGCCCGATAAATTGCGGCGTTATCCGGCCGTGACAAAAATTGTGTCCGACGCGTACGCGCAACACAAAATCGTCGGCATGATTTGTCACGCGGGGCTGGTCGGCATTTCCGCCAATATCGTGCGCGGCCATCGCGCGACGGGTTCGCTCGGCATCAAAGATGATTTGGTGAACGCGGGCGCGACCTGGGTGGACGAACCCGCGTTCCGTGATGGCAATCTAGTGTGGGGGCGCGTGGTCCAAGATATTCCCGCGTTCTGCCGCGAATTGGTCAAGGCGCTTGAAAATCCGTAACGCCGCCGCTTTATGAAAACGCGCGTTGCAGCGCCGCGTTCGCCGCGTGATAGCCGCACATGCCGTGGACGCCGCCGCCGGGCGGAGTCGAGGAGGAGCAGATATAGATTTTTTTGTTGGGCGTGGTGTATGGATTCAAACGCCACACGGGTCGCCCAAAGAGTTGAAAAAAATCTTGGACGCCGCCGTTGATGTCGCCGCCGATGTAATTGGCGTTGCGCGCTTGGATTTGCGCGGGATTCATCGTGTTACGCGCGAGGATGCGATTTTTGAAACCGGGCGCAAAGCGTTCGATTTGATTTTCGATGCGTTCGGTCATGTCAATGTTTGACCCGTTCGGCACGTGAGAATACGCCCACAATGTATGCTTGCCGTGAGGCGCGCGCGTATCGTCGAACAATGAGGTTTGCACGACGAGAACATACGGCGCATCGCTCACGCGTCCCTCATTCGTCGCGCGTTCGCTCGCCGCAATTTCGTCGAGCGTTGGACCGATGTGAACGGTGGCGGCGCGCAATGCTTCTTTTGCCTTCCACGGAATCGGCGCATCGAGCGCGTAATCGAGTTTGAAGACGCCGGGGCCATAGCGAAAATTTTCGAGTTGTGTTTTGTAGCGCCCCGAAATTTTTTCACCGGCAATATTCAACAATTGTTTGGGCGTCACATCGAACAGGTACGCGTTCGCTTCGGGCAGGGCATTGATGTTTTCGACGCGCGTGTTGGTGATGATTTCGCCGCCGAGTGATTTCAGATGACACGCGAGCGCGTCGGAAATTTTTTGCGAGCCGCCGCGCGGGAGAGGCCAGCCAACCGCGTGCGCCGAGAGCGCCAACACCATGCCGAACGACGCGGTGAGCGGTTCTTCCAACGCAAGCGTCGAATGTGCGGCGAGTCCCGCAAACAAGCCGCGCGTTTTTTCCTCGCGGAATACTCGGCGCGCGAAAAATTTCGCCGACCAAATTGCCCACGCGCCAAAGTAACCGAGCAGAAATGGATTGCGCGGAAAACGCAAGAGGGAACCGAGAATCATTGGCGCAAAGGAATCCCAACGCGACGCGAGCGGCGAAAAAATTCTTGCCCACATCGCGCCGTCGCGCCCGAGATGGCGCGCGGTTTGTTGTACGTCGCGTTCGAGCATGACGGCAGTGCCGTCGTCCCACACATGCGCGAGCGGCGCGGAGGGCTGAATCCATTGCAAGCCGTATTTTTCCAACGGCAGGGTTTTGAAAAAGGGTGAACCGACGCCGAGCGGATGAATCGCCGAGCAAGTGTCGTGAACGAAACCGGGGAGCGTCAATTCCGCCGAACGCGAACCGCCGCCGACAGTTTCGTTCGCTTCATAGACGACCACACGTTTGCCTGTTTGCGCTAGACGAATTGCGGCGGCGAGACCGTTGGGACCGGAACCGATGACGATGGCGTCGAGATTATTCATAACGAATCATTTGACAAAAATTCGGTGTGTCATAAAATGGCTACTGAGATAGCCATTTTGGAGGAACAATGTCCAAGAGCTTTTCGATTGCCGAAGCACGTCATAATCTTGCCGCGCTGGTGCATGAACTCGAAAAAAAGCCCGTGATTGAATTGACGCGGCGCGGTAAACCCGTTGCGGTACTGCTTTCGTTAAACGAATACAAGCGGCTCCGCGCCCCAGCGAATGATGTATGGGAAGCGTACACTGCTTTTCGCAAGCGCGTGAATTTCGCGGACCTCAAGATTGACCCAACTATCTGGAAGGATGTGCGGGACCACTCTCCGGGGCGCGAGGTAAAGTTCTGATGCTAGAGTATTTGCTCGATACAAATATCGTGTCTGAATTCATGCGTCCAAAACCAAACCCGAAAATTTTGGCACGATTCAAGCAGCATAAAGACGAAATCGCGATCCCTGCGGTCGGATGGCACGAACTTTGGTACGGGGTCAAACGACTCGAACCTTCGCAAAAACAGGAAATGCTTGAAGCATTCCTTGAACAAGTACTTGCCCCGTCTGTGGCGGTATTACCTTATGACGCGCGCGCGGCAGAATGGCACGCGGCGGAACGCGCCCGTTTGACTCGCCTCGGAAAAATTCCTCCTTTTGCCGATGGACAAATCGCAGCCATCGCCTACGTCAATGACTTGATTTTGGTTACCCTCAACACCGCCGATTACGAAAATTTTCAAGAGCTTCAAGTTCAAGACTGGAGCGCGTAAAGCTTGCCGCGAATTCTGAAACCCCGCTTTACCTGTCCCCCTGTTTACCTGTTTCTTTCTTCAACCACACACTCACGCTCTTGGGCTGCATCGTCTCTTGCACCACATGCACCAATTCAGCCGTTAATTTTTCCAAATCCGTTTCATCGCGCACCGTTTCCGAAAATTTTTGCAGCACTTGCTGCGCGTCATATTTCTTGCGATAGAAACGGCGGTCAATGAATTCTTGAATGTGATTGCGTAGGGGAATGAATAACGCCGCAATCGCAAGCGTCGAAATGACGGTGATGATTTCGTTACTCCCCAAGCCCGTCACATTTGCAAAAATCTGCTGCAAGAGAATGACGCTGCCGACATACACAACTGCCAAAAGCGCGACGACGAGCGCGTAGGTCAGCGTTTTGCGAATGAGGATGTCAATGTCCCACAAACGATACCGCAAAATCGCGATGCCAACGGCAATTGGAATCAAGGTATAGCTCAATGTGCCTAGCATCGTGGCGAGATCGAACCAGATGCGTTCGGCGGGGGTAGGCGCGCCGCTCGTGCGGAGCAGGGCAAGAAAAACGTTCTGCGCGACGGTGAACACGAAAACGACTGCGATCGCATACACCAGCCATTTGGTCTGTTGGCGTTGGAGGGGCGAAGAATAGTAGCGATAGCGCCAAACTTGCGCGTATAAACTTCCGCCAAACACAATGATCACGGACGCGGTGACAAAGATGGCAAACGCGCCTGTCGGCGCGGAAAATTCATTATTAAAAATGCCCCATCCCAAACTAAAAATGAAGCCATACAGGGCGAGATAGCGCATCCAGCGCGGCACAAATTGACCATTGGGATAAAGCGCAAAAAAAGGAATCAGCAGGGGCCAAGAACCCAAATTGCTGATCAGTTGCGGAATCTGATACCATAACGGCGGATTGAGGTACGTCTCTACAAAATCGGTGAAAGTGGGATAGGCGATTGCTGCGCCAAAGCAAAGAAAAAAGCTCGAAACGAACACCGCAAAGCCATCATTGGGGCGGCGGAGAAAAATCAAAAGCGCGACGATGAAATAGATAGAAAACAGGATCGCGTCGCTAACCAAAAAAAATCCGGCGTAAAATCCCAGCGACAGACCCAGCGCCGCCAATCCCTGCGTAATGCGTTCGGAGGGATTCTGCAACAGGTTAAACGCAAGCCATAATGTCGCCCCGAACAAAAAAATGCTATTGAGTGCGAGGAATATCCAGATCCCCCGCGCCAACACGAGCCAACGGTTATTCATCTTGTCGCGCCCACTCCCCTTTCAATTGGCGTTCCTGGTCGTTCATCATCCATCTTTTTCAACCACACACTCACACTCGTCGGCTACATCGTTTCATTCACCACGTTCACCAATTCCGCCGTCAACTTGTCCAAGTCCGTTTCATCGCGCACCGTTTCTGAAAATTTTTGCAGCACTTGCTGCGCGTCATATTTTTTGCGGTAAAAGCGTTTGTCAATCCATTCTTGAATGTGATTGCGTACGGGAATGAATAACGCCGCAATCGCAAGCGTTGAAATGACAGTGATGATTTCATTGCCTTGTGTATTGACGAGGTTGGCAAAGATTTGCTGCAAAAGAATGATGCTGCCGAAATACACAACCGCCAACAGCGCGACGACGAGCGCGTAGGTCAGCGTTTTGCGAATGAGAATGTCAATGTCCCACAAGCGATAACGTACAATCGCGATGGCAATCGCAAACGGCAAAAACAAAAACGAAAGATTCGCCACAAAATAGATTAATTCTGCAACGAGACTTGTCGCCGCACTCATTTGCTGTGCGGCCAAGACAAGATAAATTACCGCGCCAATGATAAATATGAAAAGGATAATCGTCGCCAGTGCAAAGATGAGCCATTTTGTTTGCTGCTTTTGCAGTGGCGTCGCATAATTGCGATAACGCCAGACTTGGGCGTACAGCCCCGCGCCGAACATCAGGACGGCAGACCCATAGACCCAAACGCCAAACAATCCCTGCGCGTTGGCAAATGCATCGGGGAACGCGCCCCACAGCGCGCAAAAGAGAAACCAATACGCCGCGATATAGCGCATCCAGCGCGGCACAAAACGTCCGTCGGGGAACAAACCAAAAAAGACAAAAAAGAGCGAGAACGAAAAGAGGTTGTTGATAAAGTACGCGACGCGATAGACGAGCGGCGCGGTGGTGTATAACGCTGCGAATTCCAAAGCGGTGGGGAACATACTTTGCGCGCCAAACGAAATGAGAAAAATGGACGCGAGCCACGCCATCCGTTCGCGCGGACGCAAGAGAAAAATCGCGATGCCCACCACCGCATAACCGATGAAATACAACGCGATGACGACACTGTTGAACCAAAAATAATTTTCGTTCGTCCACCCGATATCGCGCAAGCCATCACTTAAGCGCGCGGGCAAATTGTCTGCAAGCTGGCGCGTCAAATAAATCGTCCACGCAATTCCAAACACGCTGTTGAGCGCGACGAATACCCACAACGCGCGCAGCCACGGCAGCCAGCGCGGATTGATCGTCGCGGCGGAATCTCGATTGAGGGCTAAGGCGGCGCTCGAATTCATGTTTCACCCTTCTTGGCGCTTTTGGCTTCCTGCTCCCCCGTCAACCACGCGACCTGTTGATTCAGCGTGCGAATGCGCGCCGACATTTTTTCCAAAAGATTGAACGCGAGCGTCGGGTCAACGGTAATTTGGCGCAGTAATCCTTTTTTGTCCACCGTCAAGACGCGCGCCGGCGTTAATGCGCGCACCGTCGCGCTGCGCGGCTGTTTTTCAAAGACGCACATCTCGCCAAAAAAATCGCCGGGTCCGAGCAAGCCCAACATTGTCTCTTGCCCATCCTTTTCGAGTGTCGCGACCACTTGCCCCTCTTGCACCACGTACATGCAATCGCCCGCTTCGCCTTGCTGTACGATCACCGCGCCCGCTTCGTATTCCTTGCCCAATGCGCCTTTGTCCATGTTGTTCTCCGCCTTCAAGACCAGATACAAATTCACTTTTCGGACGCGGATTGTCGCGGATAAACGCGGATTTCTAAATTGGGTTTTGCTGTTTCCGCGTGTCTCCGCGTTTATCTGCGTCCAAATTCTCTAGGTCTCTAATGCTTGCCGAGCGATTGACGGCGTATCTTTGCGCGTCACGAGACACGCCAACAGATTCCAAATCAAGCGCGACCAAAAAATCGGATGCAAAGTTCGCATGAACACTTCGCGGTAGGGCGCGCTGCCCGTGAACATATCCCACAACACCATGCTCATCCCGCCGTGCGCGGTGGGCGGATGTTTTTGCTCCTCCATCGTCATTCGCAAAATCGCGCGCCGCGAAAAACGAAAGCGTTGAATTTGACGAACGACGGCAAACATGAATTTACCAATGTTGTTATCCGTCTCCATCGCGCGGCAATACGCGCCGTACTGTTTTGCCAAATCCTCGCGCGCGATGCCGTGAAAGGCAACGTTCGACGCCGCCGCTTTTGCCGCGCGATATGCCGCGCCGATGCCGTCTTTGTACAAACGCGTCACGCCGCTGTCGCCGATAAAAACAACGCGGTCGCCGTACGGCTGCGGGCTGCCCGTGAGATTGATGCGCGGACCGCACCAACACGCGATTTTATCAAACGCAAAATTCGGCGGCATACTCGCTTTGACCATCGGGTCTGCCATGAACGCGTCCATCGTCGCCGGGTCAATGTCATCGCCCAAGAGCGCGACGGTGACGTATTCGCCTTTTGGCACAATCGCGCCAAATTCGATATTGGGGATGGTCGGCAAAAACGCGTGAAACGACGTGCCGATAAATTGTCCAATCGCGTCGTCGCCTAAATAGTATTCGCGGATGTACGCTTTCGTCGTCTTGGGCGCGTAATAGCCGAGGTTCAGGTTTTCAAACGTTTTCAAAAGCGCGGTGTTGACGCCTGTCGTGACCGCGACAAAATCATACGTTGCCGAACTGTTGTTGGACGCTTTCACGACAAAGCGCCGTTGCGCCAAAGGCGTCGTCTCGGGATCCGCGTCCCATTTCACATCGGTCACGCGCGCGCGGATTTGCTGCGCGCCTTTTTCGAGCGCGAGGCGCATCAAATAGCGGTCGAGCGAATCCCATTTCACATGCTTGACATCGCGGGGTCCACTGCCGCGAAACGTCGCGCCGATTCTTTTTTCGCGGCGCGAGGAATCAATTTTCACCGCGCCGACATCCATGTACAGCACATACGAATCAATCCCGCGCTGCACTACCGTCGTTGGAAAGTTGATGCCTTCGGTCGCCATGTGCTGCACGAGCGATTCGGACACAATGCCCGCGCACATGTTACAGCCGGGCGGACCGACGATAGAAAAATCGCGCGGCTCGTAAATGTCCACGTGAATATCCAACCCCATGCGGTCGGCGAACATCAAAACGAAATGGCTAAAAAAAGGACCCGCCGGTCCGCCGCCGATGACGGCAATGCGCGCGCCGTTTTCCAGTCCAAGATTGTTCGAGTTTTTCATGACACTTGCCTATCTTGATATTGATTTACATTCATTCTACATCTGCGTCGCAACGAAACCGTTACGACAAGCGTTACACGCGCGACAATTTGCTCATTCTATCTTGGCACGCGCCGCGCAAGCAACATGCGAATGGGTAGCCGCGTATGGCGCGCGCATTAATCTATTGTCCGTCGTCTGTCGTCTGTTGTCCGCTTTAACCACACACTCACACTCTTGGGCTGCATTGTCTCTTGCACCACGTTCACCAACTCCGCCGTCAATTTTTCCAAATCCGTTTCGTCGCGCACCGTCTCGGCGAATTTTTGCAACACTTGCTGCGCGTCATATTTTTTGCGGTAAAAGTGTTTGTCAATCACGTTTTGAATGCGATAGCGCAATGGCACAAAGAGCGCGGCAATGACGAGCGTCGAGATGACCGTGACAATTTCGTTTTGACCCGAATTCGTGAGCGTGGAAAAGATTTGTTGGAAACCGATGATGCTGCCTAAAAAGATCACGCCCAAGATGCTGGTGACGAGAGTGTAGGTCACTGTTTTGCGGATGATGATGTCAATGTCCCACAAACGCGAACGCAAAATCGCGATGGTGAGAAAGACGGGCGTGACATTGAGCAAGGGGTCCGTCGGCTTGTGATAGACGAGCAAAGCAATCACAGCTAACACAAACGCCACAGCCAAACCGTAAAGCCACCACTTGGTCTGTTGTCGTTCGGCAAAGCTCGAGACGCGGCGATACCGATAGATTTGGGCGGAAATCGCGAGGAAAACCAATATCGTAGAGACCGCGCCATAGACCTCGCGCCAATTTGGCAACGCAAAAATGGAAATTGCCGCGATTAACGAAGCGACAAAAAGCCAGCGCGTCCAACGCGGCACAAAGCGCCCGTCGGGGAAAATACAAAAGAGCAGAATCCATAGCGGCGTCTGCAAATTCGACCACACTTCATACGTCGGCGGCGCGCCAAAATAGGCGGTGAGCGAATGGTCAAGCACGCGCAAGCCGGTGATGGCGGTGATGAGACAAAAGAAGGAAACAAACAACGCCATGCGGTCATTCGGTTTGCGCCAAAAGAGCAAGAGCGCCAACGCGAACGAAATCACGCTGCCAATATAATCGCCCGCATCTACCAGGATACGAAAGGGCGCGCTAAATGGTCCCAAACCGTACAAGCCGGCAACGTCGGGATGCGTGATGAGGTTGACATAGACAGGCAGCGCCGCGAGCAAAACGATTACCGCCAGCGCCGCGCACACATACCACGCCGCGTGGGCGAGCGTGAGCCATCTGCCGTAAAGTTGGGAAGTAGATTCAGAACTGATCACGATTGATTCTGCTCAAAATGCTTTGACGGCTTGCGAATTATGTATATAATCATCATATACAGCAATGATAGACTGGGACCAAGTTGAAGGGTTCGATTGGGACGCGGGTAACGCGCGTAAAAGCAGCGACAAGCACGCGGTTAGTCAAGCCGAAGCGGAGCAGGTCTTTTTTAATGAACCCCTCCTTGTCGTCGCGGATGTGAAACATAGTCAAATCGAAGCGCGGCTCCACGCTCTCGGCAAAACAGAAGCCGGACGACTCCTTCATCTCATCTTTACTCTACGCGCAGAGCAAACATTGATTCGCGTAATCTCGGCGCGACCAATGCACAAAAAGGAGCGAGGCATATATGCCCAAGCAACTGAACAAGATACCGAAATTTAAGACCGAAGCGCAAGAACGACGCTTTTGGGAGGCGCGTGACTCGACTGACTATGTGAATTGGTCAAGCGCCGAACGGGTGCGTCTTCCCAACTTAAAGCCAACCACACAAACCATCTCCTTGCGTCTTCCCACTCCATTGCTGGAACGCATCAAAATTGAAGCCAACAAACGCGATGTCCCTTATCAATCCTTGATTAAAATTTGGCTCAAAGAAAAAGTTTTGTGACGAATTGATGCGAGAGTGTCACTCATTTTTCGCGATGAATTGATTTACAAAAAACGCCGCGCCTCTTAAAGCGCGGCGCTTGTTATTTTTTCTCCCCCGATTTTTTGCCGAACCAGCGCAGTGGGGCTGTCACCGTGTAAATGCCGCTCCACATTGCCGCGTTGTGCGTAATGTTTTTCGCGGCGCCCCAATTCCAACGCGGGTCAACGAGCTGCGTTTTGATTTCCACTTTGCCCGTCGAACCAAAATACTCGGCGAGATTTTTGAGCGTCGCCGCCCAAAATTCATCTTCCATTTTGCCGATGATGCCGAGTTTGAAAAAGAATTCATACGCGGGGTCACTCGCGCGAATCAACGCTTGCACCTGCGCGTACACGCCATCTTCGTCAAACGCCGAAAACGTAATCATTCCCGCGAACATGTGCCCCTGCGGCGTCATGAACGAAAATTGTTCGTCGTCGGCATAAATGACGCGGATGCCTGTGGAAAGCGGCATTCCGCCCGGGCCCTTTAGATTCAACACGGCGACTTCGCCCGGCGCGATTTCGGTGAGCGGCGCGTAAAAATTATTGCCACGGGGCCAGAACTTGGCAAAGTTCGCTTTCCAACCTGCGATAATGTCCTGCGGCGTTGCAGCTTTGCCGGTCGCGGGAACGCGCGGCGCAATCAATTTGATGCGGTACGTTTTTTGCCACATCTGTCCGAATCCTTGCAGTGGATTCGTCAACTGCCGTCCTTGCACATTCAAGTTGATAGAACCCGAAGGCATCTCGTGTTCCACGTGCAAGTGGTCGGTTGGTTTCGCCCACGCTTGTTCGGACGCTTTTTGTTTGTCGGAAGGAGGATTGCTGGACATGGTTCGGGAAGTTATTTGTTATTAGTTATTCGTTGTTGGCAAACATTTGAAACACGATTCAGTACGAACAACTAATAACGAATAACGAAAGACTATCCCGCCGCACTCAACGCGCTCGCTTCATCGGCATAAATGCCAATCGCTTCATTCAAACGCGTGAGTTGAAAAATCTGTTGATAATGGTCGCTCAAGCCGTAACTGAACATGCGCTGCTTTTGGCGATTGACGCGAATCAGTAACGTGACCAAGAGTCCAATCCCCGAACTGTTCATGTATTCGAGGTTGGAAAAATTCAGAATGATGGTGCGCGCGCCGCTTTTGCTCGCTTCTTCATACGCGTTCATCAAGGGCGTTTCCGCCGCGCCCGTCACTTCGCCCTGAATATCAATGATGGCGACATTGCTGGACGGAGTACGAACGGTGAGGTTGAGTTGTGGGTTTGCCATGGTTGTACAAGTGACAGGTGACGAGTGACAAGTGACAAGAGAGGTTTCACGTTTCACGTTTGACGTTTCACGTTTGACGATTCTTATCCCCTGGCTCTTGTCACATGACACCTTCTAATGCCGCTTGCTCATCTGGATAAAATTTCATGAAATCCGACAAGCGCGTAATGTTGAAAATTTCGACATAGTGCGGTGAGAGTCCGGTGGTCAATAACCGTGTGCCGCTTTTGCGCGCCTGCGCCAGCAGCATGACGATGAGGGCGATGCCCTTGCTGTTGATGTAACCGACGTCGCGAAAATTGAGCAGCACCGCGCTCGGTTTTTGCATCATCTCTTCGGTATATGCTTTTTGCAAAGCGTCTTCGCCCGCGCCGTCAATGTCGCCCTTTAAATCAATCACGGCAGCGTTGTTTTGATGGCGGACGGTTGCTTCGAGAGTTGCCATAGTATTTGCTCCGCGCGCAAGACGCGTTCTCTAACGCGAACGTCAGGCCGCCTGCGTTAGAGAACGCTGGCTACGCGTTTTCGTTGTCCTCCAAATGCCAAATCAATTCGACGGTGTGATGTTTTTCATCCGTGATGATATTCATTTCGTCCACAAATTGTTTGATGAGAAACAAACCCCAACCGCGCGGCGATTGCATCCCATCCAATTTCGCGTCAAGGTCCGGCGCGGGATTGTCGGGAATCGGTACACTGCCGCCTTCGTCGGTGATGTGGACGGACAAGAGTTTCGGCGATGTTTTCACCTCGACATGGACAGGAATGTCCGGATTGTTTTTATTGCCATGTTCCATCGCGTTCATGGTTGCCTCCGCGACTGCGGTTTTCAACTGTTCGATCCGCGCGGCAGGCAAAACTTTTTGCACCGCTTCCGCCACGCGCTTCATTACCTCGCGTTCATTGCCTTCGGCGCTCGGCGTTTCAAACTCGGCAAGAATTTTCCATTCGCCCGCCGTTGCATCGCCGTTCGTCGTTCGACGTTCGTCCCTCGTCGCGCGTTCCAACGTCATCAACGTCACGTCGTCTTCTTGTTCCCAATTCGGTCCGGTAAAAACTTCTAAATCTTCCAAGACCGATTGAATCAATGCCGCGCCGCCCGCGTGACTTGCCA
>WBZO01003169.1_pt1 | contig 19778 bp, 28 predicted proteins | sample 5204261 | NCBI WGS metagenome assembly WBZO01 (sample SAMN12412400, study PRJNA552823) | activated sludge metagenome | isolation source: activated sludge from anammox sidestream of wastewater treatment plant... | place: USA: North Carolina | collected 2017-09
TCGACACCTTCGCGCCCGCCGCTTGACCACCACCTGACCCCGGAGGTCACCATGCTCTACTGCCTCCTCGAGCTGGGGGAAGGCGGAGTGCCGCCCACCGAGTTCCGCATCTGGAGCAAGGGCTGGGTGGACACCTCCAAGGGCCGCTTCCTCTTCGACGACGCGGCCGCCAAGGCCGTGATGGCGGACTACGCGCGGCACGGCAACGAGCTGCCGCTGGACTACGCCCACGCCATGGTGGCGGGCGCCAGCGGTGACCCCGCGCAGACGGGCCGCGCCGCCGGCTGGATGCGCCTGGAGCTCCGCGAGGGCGAGCTGTGGGCGACCGAGGTTCGTTGGACCTCGGCGGCTTCGGCGGCCATCGCAGCCAAGGAGTGGCGGTACTTCTCGCCGGCCTTCCTCCACGACCCCAAGACCCGCCGCATCGAGCGGCTGGTGAACGTCGCGCTGACGAACCTCCCCGCAACCTACGGCATGACGCCTCTGGTTGCTCATCAACTCCACGTGGAGCCCATCGACATGAACCCTGCCCTACTGATTGCGCTCGCGCTCACCACGACCGCGAGCGAGCCCGAGGCCATCCAGCGCGCCCAGCGCCTGGTGGAGCTCGAGCGCGAGCTGCTGGCGGCGACCGGCAAGACCACCCTCTCCGAGGCCCTGGGCGTCGTCCGCGCCCACGCTGACAGCGCCAAGCGCCTGGAGGTGGTCTCCCAAGAGCTGACCGCGCTGAAGGCGGCCGGCGAGCGCGCGACCGCGACCGGGCTGCTGGACGCCGCCGTCCAGGCCGGGCGCCTCACGCCCGCCTCGCGGACGAGCGCGGAGGCCCTGTTCACCAAGCACGGCTTGGTGACGCTGCAGGCCTTCGTGGAGGCCCTGCCGTCGAGCGTGGCGCCCCCGGCTCCGCCGGCGCCTCCTGCGGCTGGAGCTGCTGGCCCCGCCGGCGCCGCGCTGAGCGCGGAGGAGAAGAAGATGCTGACCGTCCTCGGGGTGAAGCCGGAGGACTACGTGAAGTGGAAGCAGGAGGAGGCGGCCGCGGCCGTCTGAGGAGACCAGCATGGCGACGACTCAGCCTCGAAACACGCCCCAGATGGGCGCCGGGGTCATCCCCCAGCGGCTCCACCTGAAGGTGAAGACCAACGTGAAGATCAACCAGGGCGCCCTCGTGGCGCTCGACGCCGCCGGCTACGCCATCGCGGCCGCAACCGCCACCACGCTCATCGCGGTGGGGCGTGCGGAGGAGAGCGTGGACAACACGGGCGGCGCGGACGGCGCGAAGCTCGTCAACGTCACGCCCGGGGTGTTCAAGTTCGCCAACTCCGGCAGCGACGCCGTGGTCCAGGCGGGCACGCTCAAGGACTGCTTCATCGTCGATGACGAGACCGTCGCGGCGACCAACGGCACCAACACGCGCTCGCGCGCCGGCAAGGTCATTCAACTGGACGCGGACGGCGTCTGGGTGCTCGTCGCCCCCGGCGTCTGAGCGAGAGGACAACATGGAAATCACCCCTCAGAACCTGCGCAACCTGCGCACCACGTACTCTGGCATCTACCGCGCCGGCTACACCGGGGCCCAGCCCTGGAGCCCCAAGGTCGCCATGGAGGTGCCGAGCAGCACCAGCCAGAACGACTACGGCTGGATGCAGGACCTCCCGCGGATGCGGGAGTGGCTCGGCGAGCGCCACATCCAGAACCTGGCCGCGTCCTCCTACGTCATCAAGAACAAGGAGTACGAGCTGACCATCGGCGTCCGGCGTCCCGACATCGAGGACGACAACCTGGGGCTCTACAACCCCATGATGGCCGAGATGGGGCGCCAGGCGGCCAAGCACATGGACGACCTCATCGTCGACGTGATGCAGGGTGGGCACGCCCAGCTGACCTTCGACGGGCAGAACTTCTTCGACACGGACCACCCGAACGACCCGAACTCCCAGGCGGCGGGCACCCAGCAGAACTACTGGGCCAGCGGCAAGGCGCTGGGGGCGGCGACGTACGCGGAGATTCGCGCGGCGATGATGACCTACGTGGGGGCCAACGGGCGCCCGCTGGGCATCACGCCGAACCTCTTGGTGGTGCCGCCCCAGCTGGAAGCCGCCGCGCGCGTCATCCTGCACGCCGACATCATCGCCCAGACGGTGGGCGGCAACACCACCACGGCGACCAACGTCCTCAAGGGGACGGCGGAGCTGCTGGTGGTGCCGGAGCTGGCGAACGAGGCCACCGCCTGGTACCTGCTCGACACCACCCGGGCCATCAAGCCCTTCGTCTTCCAGCGCCGGAAGGCGCCGGAGTTCGTGGAGAAGACGTCGAACAACGACGACAACGTCTTCCACCACAACAAGTACCTGTACGGCATCGATTGCCGCGACAACGCCGGTTACGGGCTGTGGTTCCTCGCGGCGAAGGCGAAGGCCTGATGAGCACCGAGACGAAGAAGGTGATGGTGCGCGCCGTGCGCGCGCACTACCGCGCCGGCCGCTACTGGCCCACGGAGTGGACCGCGGCGGAGCTGGAGCCCAAGGCGCTCGAGCTCGTGGAGCAGGACCCGGAGCTGATGCTCCGGAACGCCAAGCCCGAGAAGCCCGAGAAGCCCGAGAAGCCGGAGAAGCCCGAGAGGCCCTGATGGCTCGCTACGCCGCCGCCGAGGACCTCGTCCTGCTCGCGCTGCCCGTTGGGGCCCTCGAGGGCATGGACGAGGACGCGCCGGAGACGGCCCTCGAGGCGGCGTGCGGCTTCATCGACGGCTACCTGCGCAGCCGGTACAGCCTGCCCCTCGCCAGCGTGGGGCAGGACTTGTGCCGCTGCGCGTGCGTGGTGGCGGCCTGGTACCTGCTGTCCGCCCGGGGCTGGGCCCCGGAGGGCCCGGACGAGGTGCTCCTGCGCACCTACGAGCAGCAGGTCTCCTGGCTCCGGGACATCGCCTCGGGGCGGGTGACGCTGGCGGTGCCGGCGACCGCGCCGGACGTGGAGTTCACGCCGGTGGTGGCGGGAGAGGACATCAGCGCATGGTAGCCATCAAGCTCAGCGGCAGCGGCATCGCCGCGCTGGAGAAGTACGCGGCGAAGCTCAAGCAGGCGGAGAAGGAGGCACGGCGCACCATCCTCGCGAACCTGGGCGAGGAACTGGTGGAGCTGGTCCACGAGGGCTTCGAGGCGGAGGCCGCCCCGAATGGCGAGCCGTGGAAGCCTATCCAGCGTCTGCCGAAGAAACGGCAGACGTGGAAGCGCGACGGCGGCAAATGGCGCAAGGCGAAGAAGAGTGAGGCCCAAGGAGTCGCCATCCTGCAGAAGACCGGGCGACTGCGGAACGGTTGGAAGCGTCGAGAGCTGACGGACACCAGCGTCACCATCGCACCCAGCGTCGGCTACGCGGGCTACCACCAGACCGGGACGGCTACGATGCCAGCGCGCAAGATGGTGCCCGAGGGCACGCTGCCGGCGCGGTGGAGCGCGACCCTGCAGGAGGCCGCTGAAGAGGTCCTCGAGGACTTGTTCAGCGAGTGAGCAGCCGGCTCAAGGCCATCGTCGCCGGCGTCGCGGAGCAGCTCGGCGACGAGACGGTGGAGATGGTGCTCGACCAGGTGGAGGTGTCGCGCCGCAGCGCGCCGGCCCGCGTGGTGTGGGTCCCACTGGGTGGCACCATCGAGCCGACGGACCATGTGGGCGGGCGCCTGACGGCGGGGACGCCGCCCGAGCGTCGCCGCGCGGTGTACGTCGACGCTCAGCGGGTGCAGGTGCGGCTCTGGGCGACGGGTGAGGATCGGGACAAGGCCCGAGACGCCGTGGAGACGCTCTTCCACCGGGTGGTGGCGGCGACCCGACGGGCCTTGCTCGCTGACGCGCGGTGGGGCGCCTGGGAGTGGGTGACGCAGCTCCCGGAGCGCGCCGGGGCCACGGTGCTGGGGCAGCTCATCGTTGCGGAGCTGACGGTGCGCGTGCCCGTGTTCGACCAAGTCCGCCAGCTCTCCACCGTCACCACGACGAGCACGCATGAAACGATCGAAATCAAGGGTGGCTCCGAGGTCACCGACTGCTGAGGGCAACATGAACGAACCGACCATCTACGACCACGCGCGCGCGACCGGTCACGCTCACCGCATGGCGGGTGGGCTGGAGGGTGACCCCGACCTGCGGCTGAGCCCGGAGCACCGGACCGCGGCGGCGGTGCACGGCTGGCTGGAGCATGAGCTCCACACCGGAAAGGCGATGCGCTTGAGCGCCGAGGACTACACCCGGGCGCTCGAGCACGCGGGCTCCACCCGGCGGCACCCGCCGGCAGTCTCGCCACATGCGCCCAAGGCCTCCGCGGACGAGCCCAAGGCCTCCGCCGACGAGCTCGGGGGTGCCCAGTGACCTTACCGTCTCAAGAAGTCGTCATCCGAGACCCCGGCCTGGGGCTCGTCGCTCCGGCGACGTCCCGGCTGGTCCTCCTGGGCTGCTGCTCCAGCGGCACCAACAACGCGGTGAAGTCCTTCTCCAGCATCAACGACCTGGTGAGCGAGCTCGGCCAGGGGCCGCTCGTGGAGGACGCGGCCTACGCGCTCCAGCGCGGCGGGGCGCCGGTGCTGTGCGTGCGCGTCAACGGCAGCATCGTCGGCGCGGCGGGCGCGGTCACCCCGGCGCGGGTGAGCTCCAGCACGGGCACGGTGGCCGTGGCGGGCGCGGCCTTCGACGCCTACGAGGTGACGGTGGAGGTGCTGAAGACCGGCACCCTCGGCGCCGCCCACTGGCGCTACACCCTGGACGGCGTCACCTGGTCCCCCACCCTCATGGTCCCGGGCGGTGGCACCTACGTGGTGCCCCAGACCGGGCTGACCTTGACCTTCGCCGCGGGCGCGGGCCCGCTCTTCTTCGAGACGGGCGACCGCTTCGCCTTCACCTGCACCGCGCCGTTCTACAGCCCCACGGATCTGGGGAACGCCATTGGCGGGCTGGTGGCCTCTCCGCTCGCCTGGGACTTCCTGGCGCTCTCTGGGGTGGCCGCGAGCGCCAGCGCGGCGGCGGCACTAGACGCGGCCCTGGACGGGCACCTGGCCGCGATGCAGGCCACTCACCGTCCCCGGCGGGGAATGCTGGACGCGGGCTCGAACGACACGCCGGGCAACGTGGTCACGGCCTACGCCGCACTGACCAGCCGGCGCGTGCTACGCGCCTACGGGGGCCTCCGACTCACGTCCGCCAAGGGCATCATCGGCTGGCAGAGCATCCGCAAGACGGCCCTGACGGCTTACGCCGCCCGGGCGGCGGCGAGCCTCATCTCTACGGACCTGGCGCGGGTCGCCACGGGGCCGGTGGAGGGGGTGACCTCCCTCGAGTACGACGAGTTCCGCTCGGGGCTCCTGGACGACGCGCGCATCGCCACGATGCGCACCTGGGAGGGGCGCCCCGGCTACTACCCGAGCTTCGGGTGGCTCGCCTCGCCGCCCGGCTCCGACTTCACCCGCTGGCAGTTCGGGCGGCTGATGGACGTGGCCTGCGCCACGCTCTACGCCACGCTGGCGGAGTTCATCAACGCAGGCCTCCGGAGCCTGGAGAGCGGCGCCCTGGACGAGCGCGACGCGGAGCGCATCGAGACCCGCGTCAACGACGCCCTGCGCGCCGTGCTGACCCAGCCGCAGAACATCGAAGGCACCGGCGGCCACGTGTCCGCCGTCCGCTACAGCGTCATCCGGACCAACAACGTGGTGACGACCGAGACCTTGCTCGGCGAGCTGGCGATGCGCCCGCACGCCTACCCGAAGTTCATCAAGACCCAGGTCGGCTACTCCCTGCAGGTGTGACCATGGCGCAACCCCAATACCCGCTCATCAACGGCCACGCCTACAGCTACAGCTCCATCGAGCTGGACCTGGGGACCGTGGGCATCATCACCGGCATCACCGAGGTCAACTACTCCCACGAGCTGGACCCAGGGGAGGTGCGGGGGCTACGTCCCGAAGCGCTGGGGACCACGCGTGGCACCTACAGCGCGGAGGGGTCGCTCACCTTCCTGTTCGCGGAGTGGAAGCGGCTGCTGGACGTCTTCGGCGACGGCTACCTGGAGAAGCGCTTCACCATCACGGTGACCTACGCGGAGGAGGGAAGCCCCACGGTGACGGACCGCCTCTTCGGCTGCCGGCTGAAGAAGCCGGAGAAGGGCTACTCCGAGGGCAACGACGCGCTGACCGTCAGCTGCGACATCCACGTCATGCGCATCGAAGAGAACGGCAAGACGCCGCTCAAGAACATGCTGAGGTAACCCGTGAACGTCGAAGAACTGAAAGAGAAGCACGGCAAGCTGGCTGTCATCGAGACGGAGGACGGCCAGGAGTTCGCCTTCAAGAAGCCAGCGCGGCGGGACTACGAGCGCTTCCAGTCCGCCGTCAGCGCGGACCGGGCCCGCATCCCCACCGCCTGCCGGGAGCTGGCGCGCGCCACGCTCGTCTGGCCGGCGCAGGGAGACCGCGGGGACGTGGTCGCCCTCGAGGCGGCCCTCGAGGACGCGCCGGGCCTCATGGATGAGCTCATGCCGCTCCTGCATGAGCTGGCGAAGAAGGGCGCGGCGGGAAAAGTAGTCTGAGCGCTCGCCTGGAGCGGGCGCGCAACGACCTAAGCTTCGCCGCCGCCTGCCTCGAGGCCTTCCGGGACGGGGTGGACGGAGAGGACGACGCGCCCAATTCGCACCTAGGCGCGCTGCTCGTCGCTGACTTCTTCTGCGACGTGCGCGCCCTGCGGCGTGCGTACACCAAGCCCAAGAGGTGACCCATGAGCGGAGTGAGCTTCACGCTGTCCCTGGTGGACAAGCTGTCGGGGCCCGTGACGCGGGCCACCGCTGCCGTCACCGGGCTCGCGGGCAAGGCCCGCCAGCTCAGCGGTCCGGCCGGGGCCGCTGCGGCGTCCACCGAGCGCCTCGCGGGGAAGGCCACCACCGCGGCGTCCTCCTCCACCGGTCTCGCGAAGGCCACGGACGACGCGGCGGGGAAGGTCGCTCGGGTCGCGGAGGCCTCCGAGGAGGCTTCCGGTGAGGTCTCCAAGCTGGCGGAGGCCTCCGACGGCGCCGCGGGGGGTGTCTCCAAGCTAGGGGGCTCCGCCCGCGGCATGGGCGGTGCGGGGGCGGCCGTGGCGAAGCTCGCCGGCGGCTTCCTCCTCCTGGCCGCGGCGGTCACCAGCGCGGTGGCGGTCATCGCGGGGAAGTTCGCCAAGGCGGTGTTGGGCGCCGCCATGTTTGGGCAGAAGACGGAGCTGGCCTTCGGGGCCCTGCTCAAGGATTCCAAGCTGGGCGCGGCGCAGTTCGAGCGCCTGCAGATGATGACGGTGGAGCTCGGGCTGGACCTCGAGTCCACCACCAAGGGGTTCTCCAAGCTGCTCACCATGGGCTTCGGGACGAAGCAAGCAGAGGACCTCATCCGCATGGGCGCGGACATGCAGAAGATCGGAGCCAGCGCCGAAGAGGTGGAGCGCTCGCTCTTGGCTCTCAGCCAAATCAAGGCGACGGGCTACCTGCAGGGGGACGAGCTCATGCAGCTCGCCGAGGCTGGGGTGCCGACGGCGAAGGTGTTCGAGATCCTCGCGAAGAAGAGCAACAAGACCGTCGCGGAGATGATGAAGCTCAAGGAGGCGGGGAAAATCACCGCCGACATGGCCATCGACGCCGTGGGGGAAGCCATCAAGGCCACCGCGGGCATCAGCAACTTCGGGGACGCCGGCAAGAAGTTCGCGGACTCCACGCTGGAGGGCATGTGGAAGCGCCTCAAGGCCCTGGGCGGGGTGGTCATGCAGCGCTTCGGCAAGGCGGCGCTGGGGCCGCTCATGAAGCTCGCCGGCCAGTTCTCCTTCGACCCGGAGAAGCTGCTGAACAGCCCACGCATGCGCGCCGCCGTCTACCTCATCGGCGCCGCGGCCACCTGGCTGGGGGACAAGTTCACCGAGCTACGGCCGCAAATCATGGGCCTCGTCAACGGGCTGATGATGGGCTTCGGGATGGCGTACTTCATCGTGAAGCCCGCCATCCAAGGCATCGCGGACCAGCTCTCCAAGCTGCGGCCGGACACCATGAGGGCCCTGGCCGCAACGGGGATGCTCGTTGTCGGCGCCATGGTCGCCGTCGCGGTGGGCGTCGGTCTGGCGGTGCTGCTCTTCCTTCGGCTCACGCAGGCAATCGCGGATGCCGTCGTTGCATTCGGCCGATGGATCGGCGTCATCGACAAGCCGAGCATCGACTCCGGCGGCGCCGTGAAGGCGGGGGCCAACATGGCCCAGGGCTTCATCGACGGGATGAGGTCGAAGCAGTCCGGGGTGTCGGGCGCGGCGGCGGGGTTGGCCAAGACGGCTCACGCGGGCTTCACCGCGGCCGATGACCAGCACAGCCCGTCGCGGAAGTTCATGGGCTTCGCCGTCAACTCCGTCGATGGGCTGATTGGAGGCTACGCCTCGCGGCTCTCCGCGGTGGAGGGCGCCTCGGCAGGGTTGGCCGTCGCGGCGCAGGACGCGTTCCAGGCGAACAGCTCGCCCACGGACTTCGAGCCGGCGCTCCCCGGGCGGGCGGGCGGCGCGGGCGGGGCTACGGTGACCGTGGGGAACATCGAAATCACCATCACCGCCGCGGACAACCCGCGCGACACGGCGCAGGAGGTCAAGGTCATGCTCGAGCGCGAGCTCGCGCGCCTGCTCGGCGGCACCAGCGGGGAGCTCGCGCCGGCATGACCCTGCCCATGTGGGACGACGGGGCCGACGGCGACGCGTGGTCCGTGGTGTGGCTGGGCGGGGAGCTGCTCCCTGGGCTGGCGGAGGTGACCACCGCTCCGAGCCGGGACATCGACGTGCAGAAGTCCTCGGGCAGCGACGGCGCACGCCTGAAGGACACGGGCTACCAGCCCGCGGAGGTGACCATCGCGTTGCGGATGAGCAGCCAGGAGCAGCTCCAGGCCTGGGAGGCGCTGCTCCCCAGCCTGCACCCGCGCCGCCCCGGCGGGCTCCGTCAGCCGCTGGCCATCCAGCACCCGAACCCCAACTCCTTCGGCGTGGTGAACGTCTACCCGAAGAAGATTTCCGCGCCCCCTCCGGTGGACGGCGTGTGGACGGTGACCATCGAGTGCCTCGAGTGGTTTCCCGGGCCGAAGAAGGCTCCGAAGGCCAGCGCGCCCAAGACCGGTGAGACGACCACCGACCCAGCCACGGCGTCACCGGCGACCATCGCGAGCCCGGACTACCAGGGGCCGCCGTTCAACGTGGGTCACGCCATCTCCATGTTGACCGGTCCCCTCAAGTCTCAGGGGATCCTCTGACGCGCCTCGCCGTCCCGGAGCTCATCACCGCGCGGCTCACGCTGCCGGCGTGCGGCTCTTGGTGGGCGGACGTGGAGGTGCTGGAGCTGGAGCTGCCCGTGGAGGGCGCGCCCGCCACGCTCGAGCTGCTCGACCAGGAGCTGGTCGGCTACGTGGAGCGCGCGGGCACCGTGGGCGAGCGGCACACGGCGCGGCTGCGCGGAGGGCGCGGAGGCTTGCGGCGAGAACTGCCGGCCAAGCACTACATCGGCGCGCCGATGCAGCTGGTCTTCGAGGACCTGGCGCGAGCCTCGGGTGAGGAGCTGGCCCCGGTGCCGGCGGCGCTCGGCGGGCGCGTGTTCGCCCACTGGACGCGGCGCGCGGGACGAGCCGCGGCGTCCCTCACGGACGCGGCGCTGACGGTGGGCGGCACCTGGCGGATACAGCGCGACGGCGCCGTCGAGCTGGTTCCGCTCACCTGGCCCGACCAGGACCTCCCGGAGCTCCTCCTCGAGGACGGGGACCCGGAGACGCGCTGGGTGCGGTACGCGGTGGCGGAACGCTGCCCGCTCCCCGGACGGACGCTCCGGGGGATGCGGACGCGGCGTGTGGTGGTGTGCTTGGGCGGCGGCGGGGCGCGCGCGGAGGTGTCGGGATGACGGTGGCGGAGGCGCTCAAGGCCTGCATCGAGGCCGTGGTAGGTCGGCGGTTGACGTTCACGGCGTGGTACCCGGCGCGCGTCGTGAGCCAGGACGCCCAAGGGCGGCTCGAGGTCATCCTCGACGACTCGCCGCTGGGCAAGGAGCTGGGTATGTCCGCGGTGCCTATCCGGCACGGCGTACCGGGGCTGACCGTGGAGGTACCACCGGGCGCGCGCGTGCGCGTCGGCTTCGACGCCGCCGACCCCGCGCAGCCGTTCGCCGCGCTCTGGGACGAGGGCTCGGTGACCTCCGTGTCCTTCGCCGGCGGGACGCGAGCTGTCGCGCGGGTGGGTGACCCCGTGCAGTGCTTCTTCCCTCCGAGCATGGCCGTCACCGGGACGGTCTCCGGCAACCCCTTCGTCGGGACCATCACCATCGTAACCCCCGGCACGGGTATCATTCAGGGCGGCGCGCCCAAGGTGCAGGCGTGACGCTGTCGCTGCTCGGCACCACCACGCTGGGCGTCGCGGTCCCCGTCGCGTTGGCCGCCCAGCTCGAGCTGGACACGAGCATCAACCTCGCGCTGCCGGAGGTGCAGGCGAAGCTCGACGGCGCACTAGCCGCACAAGCGCAGCTCACCATCACGCCGCCCTCGCTGGTCACTTCGCTGGTGGCTGCGATGGAGCTGGTGGCGGCGCTGGAGGCAGCTATCGCGCTGGACCTCCCGAACGCCTCCCTTGACCTCTCCATCCTCGCCAACGTCATCGCCGAGCTGGGGGCCACGCTAGGCGCCCTCTCCGCCTCGGCGGCCTTCTCCGGGTCGCTGAGCGCTCTCCTCGCCACGCCCGGCGTCACCGCCTACGCCTTCACCGGCAAGGAGCAGGAGCTGGGGCCGGACGCCGCCGCGCTCCTGAACGACGCCGTCCGCCAGAACGTCGGCGTGCTCCTCCTCGCCCACGACGGCGGCGCCATCACGGCGCTCCGCGCGATGTTCGGGCTGCCCTCATGAGCGACGAGCTGGGCCTCGACCTGGCGTGCGTGGACGACATCGACCCCGGGCTGAGCCTCTCCGACGGCCGCCAGGGCCTCATCGAGGCCATCGCCCGCCGGCTCATCACCCCGCGCGGCGGGCTCTTCTACGATCCAACCTACGGCTACGACGTGCGCCGCTTCGTGGGCGCCACCGGCGCCTCCGCGCCGGCCATCGCCCAGGGCGTCGCCAACGAGGCGCTCCAGGACGAGCGCATCCTCCAGGCCCGCGCCGCCGTCACCCTCGGCGCCGAAGAGCTGACCATCCGCCTCAGCCTGCAGGACGCCGCGGGGCCCTTCGAGCTCACCCTCGCCGTCTCGCGCGTGACCGTCTCTCTGCTCAGGAGCTGACCCATGCTCACCCTCGCTCAGCTCCGCGCCGCCATCACCGAGGAGGCGGCGCTGGAGAGCTTGCTCGCCCGGCTGTCGGAGCTGGGCTTCTCGGCCACGAGCTGGCAGCCGGGCAGCTTCCAGCTCTCGCTGGTGCGCGCCGTGGCCAACGCCTGGTCCCGCGTCGGGCAGTCCGTGGCCGCGCTCTCGAACTGGGCGTTCCTCGACTCCGCGGAGGGGGACGCCCTCACCGCGCTGGCGCACAGCCACTACGACTGCGCGCGCTTCCCCGCTCGCCCCACGCGGGGCTTCGCCTCCCTCACCTGCTCGGCGACCGCCGGCCCCTACACCATCATCGTCGGGCAGCTCGTCATCAGCGACGCCCACGACCGGCGGTTCCGCAACACCACCGGGGGCACGCTCAGCACCGCCGGCGTCCTCCAGCTCGAGTGGGAAGCCGAGGAGCCCGGGGACGCCGGCAACGTGGGGTCGAACACCCTCCAGAAGCTCGTCACGAGCCTGCCCGGGGTCACCGTCAACAACCCGGGCCTCCCCACTACCTGGGTAACGGAGGCCGGCGTCAACGAGGAGACCGACCCCAAGCTCAAGGAGCGCTGCCGCACCCGCTGGCCCACGCTGACCTACGCGTCGCCAGCGGACGCCTACCGGCACTTCGCGCGGGCCGCGTCCCCCGGCATCGCGCGGGTCCTGGTGGACGCAGACAACCCGCGCGGCCCCGGCACCGTGGACGTCTACATCGCCGGCGACGGCGGCCCCTCTGGGGTGGACGACGTGAACGCCGCCCAGGCCTACATCGACCAGCGCCGCCCCGTCGGCGCAAGCGCGCTCGTCGTCGCGGCGACCCTGCAGAGCGTCACCGTTACGGCGACCGTCTACCACGACGCCACCAACGCCTCTGTCATCTCCCAGGTGGAGGCCGCGCTGCGGGCGGCCATCCGAGCGGCGCCCATCGGCGGCTACGACCTGTCACCGGGGCCCGCGCACGTGCTGCCGTTCTCCCACCTGGTCTCCGCGGCCCGCGGGGTCCCCGGCGTGGTGGACGTGGTGTTCGTCAGCCCCACGGGCTCCCTCGTCGTCGGCGCCTACTCGGTGACCTTCGGTGGCGTCGTGACGCTGACGCCGCAGGTGGTCACGCCGTGAGGACGCTCCGCGACTACATCGAGCGCATCTCGGCGCCGTGGTTGCTCGGCCGCTGGGCGCGCCGGCTCGTCGGCGCCTGTGCGGGGCTGATGGGTGACGCCGTGCTGGAGGCCTCCTCCCTGGCGCTGCTGTCGTCCCTGCTCCGGCGGCCGGAGGTGCCAGAGGACGCGCTCCGCAGCCACGGCTACGGCCGCCTGCTGGAGTGCTATCCCTCGGAGACCTCCGAGCAGTACCGCGCGCGGATGCTGCAGGCCTGGGCAGCGTGGGAGTTCGCCGGGACGGAGCAGGCCATCGTGGACCAGCTCGCCGCTGCGGGACGCCCAGGCGCCCTCGTCTACGACACCTTCGACTGGCCGGACCGGCCGCCCACGCCGTGGTGGTCCCAGTTCTGGCTGCTCTACGAGGCCGGGCAGCACGCGGTGCCGCCGGCCCACACCTGGGACGAGCCCGGGCTCACGTGGGGCGCGGACGCGGTGTGGAGCTCCGGCCTGACGCGGGACCAGGTCGCGTTGTTTCGGCAGGTGGTGCGCAAGTGGCGCGCGGCTCACGTGGTGATGCGCGGCATCTACTTCGAGACCAGCGCCACCTGGGACACCGGACAGGAATGGGACGGCCTGGGGCTCACCTGGGACGACGGACGAGCGGAGATTGAACCATGAGCCAAGTCATCAGTGAGGTGTCCACGTTCACCCCCACCGTGAGCGGCCCCAGCGCCGGGGACGGCCTCAACGCGGCGGTGATGCGCGGGTTCCTCGGCGCGCTAGCGAACCGGACGCGGTTCCTCTTCGACCGCATGCCCGAGCTGACCGCGGACCTGGGCGGGACCCCGGCGACGCCCAACCTCGCCATCAGCGCGACCTGGACCCAGCTCTCCGGGTTGGCTGCCACCATCATCAATAGCGTGGCCGGTGAGACCTACCTGGTGCTCGCTCGCGCCAACTTCGTGTTCACCGTGGACGACGGCTTCCTGGACTTCAAGCTGGTCGCCAACCACACCATCGACGGGCCCTCGGACATCCCTGGTTCGCAGCTCAAGGAGGTGTTCCTGCCCGGGTGGCACCGCTCCATCGTGAGCTTGGGCGTCTTCACCCTGCCGAAGGGCGGCACCTGGAACTTCCGCGCCTACGCCCAGAAGGGGCTCTCCGTCGGTGACGCCGATTGGTGGGGGGAGTCCACCATCCTGGCGGTGCGGCTGTGAGCTGGTTCGACGACCTCGTCGGTAAGCAGCTCGTCACCGCCGGCGGCGCGCTCGTCCCCCAGCGCAAGCGGCTCCGCGTGGTGGGCGCGACGTTGACGGACGACGCGAACGCTGACGAGACGGTGTTGGAGGTCACCGGCGGAGGCGGTTCCCTCACGCCTCCCGCCGACCCCACCGACGACGGGCGCGCAGCCTACGCAGCCGCAGGCGATCTCGCCTACGCCGCCGGGACGCACGTCGCGGAGGGCGTCTTCGTCGCTGGCGCGACGTCGGCGGAGTGGTACGGCCTCGGGCCAGTCGGCGTGGGCACGCTGGAGGCGCACCGCTCCTCGGGCTCGGCGGGGGTCTTCGGCCTCATCGCGAGCGCCGCGCACGCCACGGCCGCGCAGGGCGCGCAGCTGCTGATGATGCGCTCGCGCGGGACGCGCGCAGCTCCGAGCGACGTGTCCGCGTCGGACGTCGTCGGGCAGCTGACGATGACGGCGCGCAACGCGGGCGCGCCCGCGCCGTTCTTCAGCATCGTCACGCGCGCCATGGTCGTGGGTGGCAGTCCCGAGGGCGAGACCATCCTGGCCGGCACGGGCTCCGGGAGCGCCTCATACTACCTGCGCCTCACGCAGACGGAGACGCACGTCTACCGCACGCTCGTGCTGTCGGATGCCGCGTACCAGGACGCGGGCGTCTTGCAAACGGATGCATCTGGCACCGTGCGCACGTCGAAGGTGCTGGAGCTGCCGGGGGTCGCGGGCGTGCCCTCCTACGTCCCAGACGTCGGACAGGTCGCGGTGCTCGATGGCGGTTGGCTGTGCGTGCGCACGTCCGAGCGCGCGTGGACGCTGACCGGGGACTTCGCCGTCACGACCACGGACGACACCGTCACGACGATGGCGACGATGCCTGTGCCGAGTGACAGCGTGACGAAGGTCTCCTACGAGATACACGCTTACACCGCGTCGGACGCGGAGGATTTCGCCGGCCTCAACGGCGCGTGCTTCATCGCTATCTGCGACGGCAGCGGGGCGGTGACCGGTACTGGACTTGGCGGCGGAGCAGGCGACGGCATCAGCTACCCGTCGACGTCGCGCCCCGCGTGGGCTGACGCCAGCATCTCCGATGGCGGTACGGCGACTAACGCCGTGATGCTGAGTGCCAAGCCGAAGACCGGCGCCAGCGCGACGGTGCGCTGGAGGATGCGCGTCGAAGCGATCGTGAGGCTCGACGCATGACGCCGCAGCTCCATCGGCCGACGCTGAGAGAGGTGGTGCGTTACGCGGCGCCGCCGCTGGGGCCGTCGTTCTTTGGTGCCGCGTGGGCGGGCTCCACTGCGGGGCCCACGCCGCCCCCGCCCGCCCCCGCCGCCATCTTTGGCGCGCGACTCCGAGTGTGGCTGAATCCACGCACGCTCAGTGGCTCCGACGGCGACGAGATCACGAGCCTGCCGAATCTCGCGGACACCGGCCTTATCGCGAGCGTCACCGGTTCCGGCGGCTCATCGCCCACGCTCTCACGCATCAGGTCCGCGCGCGCGTTGCGCTACTCGTCGCTGCGCAAGCTGAGCGGCGCTTTCGCGAGCAAGCTCACGCAGCCCACGACTACCTTTATCGTCGGCTGCGCCGATGGCACGCACACCACAACGCGCTACTTGGTCGATGGCAACAGCGCGACCGACTACAACCGCCTCTACCTGTCGGCCACGACCTGGCCGGCGCAAATGACGGGCTCAGCAAACACCGCGATCAACTACGCGTCTGCGCTGAAGAACAACGAGCCTTTTGCCATGTCCTTCTTGGCAAGCGGGCTCTCGTCGCAAGTGCGCAAGAACGGCTCTGTGGTAGTGGCGTCAGGCTCGGGTACCCGCGTCTTGGGCGGCTTGACGCTCGGCTGCAGCTTCACAGGGTCGGCCGCAGCCAACGCGCAGATCGGCGAGGTGTGCGTGGTCACTGGCACGATCACGGGTGACGAGCACGACGCGATGCAAGCGTACTTCGCGCACCACTACGGCGTAGGCGAGACGCGCGCACAGCTCATGATGGCTGGCGACTCGAACACGGCAGGTGTGGGCTCGACGAGCGGCCGCGGCTTCCGTGATGCTGTCGGCGCGTGGGGCTGGGCGGAGAAGCGACTCGGCAAGTGGGTGGACACCGTTGGTATCCGCAACAACGCAGGCACGCGGTGGAACTCACAGCATCGCGGCTCGTCTGGTGACGTGATCAACGATCTACAGACCAACATGCTTGGTGAGATTGGTGCAGCGAACCAGTATCCGCCGGACATCATGTTCCTGATGATTGGCACCAACGACGCGCGCAACAACGGCGCGAGCTTCACTGGTGCGACGACGCGCTTGCAGACGCTGCTGAGCGACATCCACAGCGCCAACGCAAGCATCAAAGTCCTGGTGTCTACCATCCTCGCGTGCAACCCGAGCGACACCACGACGGCCGCAAACATCGCGACTTTCAACGCGGCGATCCCAGGTATCTGCGCGACGCTCGACGCGGGCGAAGTGTGGCTGAAGCAGGCCGACATGCACGGCGCCGTGGGCGCCTACAACGGCACCAACTTCTCCGACAGCTACCACCTCTCCGATGCTGGCTACGCGCTCGCCGCGGCACACGTCCAGTCGCAGGTGCTGCGATGGCTGTGATCATCCTCGACGAGCTGCTTGCTCTCGCTCTCCTGCTCGCGCTCGTCGCGAGCCTGCTCGCCGCTCTTCTCGGAGGCTACTCATGACCTACTTCGCTCTCGTCCGTGACGCCCTCGCGTCGCTCCACCCGTCCGCCCCGTGGGTCGCTCTCGCCGCGGCCATCTTCGCCATCCAGTGGGCGGTCCGCCGGCTCCGCCCGTCGCTGTGGACGCGCGCCTTCGGCTGGCTCCCCGAGGACCTGCCGGAGGTCGCGCGCACGTCCGCGCAGGCCGCACCGTCGCTCATCGCCGGCGCGCTGGTGCCGGCCATCGCCAGCGGCGGGGACCTCCGGGAGGCGCTCATCGGCGCGCTGGTGGGCGCCGCGGCCCCGGTCGCCCACCACGTCCTGAAGGCGGCGCCGGGCGTGCCCTACCGCGGGCAGCTCGCGCCGCAGAACGCGCGGCCTCCAGCTCCTCCGCTCCTGCTCCTGGCGCTGAGCCTCTTTGGCTGCACGCCGCCCGTCGAGCCATGCAGCGCGGACGAGCTAGCCATGCTGGAGATGCGCTGCCTCCACGAGGTCCTGGACGCGTGCGAGGACTACCAGGGGCCGGTCATCGCCCAGTGCCCGGCCTACCAGCGCGTCATCGCAGAGTGCGACCTGCGCCTGGCGGCCTGGGAGCGCTGCGGGGGAGGCGCGTCGTGAGCGGCATCGTCCCCTCCATGCTCCTGGACGCGGCATCGAGGCTCGCGCCGGACGTCGCCGCCCTCGTCCTCGAGCTCGTCCACCAGCTGCTGACGCTCCCCGCTGCGGACCGGCGGGCGGCGGCTGAGCGGGCCCTGGCGGCCGCGGCGATGCGGGAGGCGCGCGGAGCGCTTCATCAGCGGATGTGGGATAAGCTCCGAGGAGGAGGTGGCAAGTGACGAACGGCCAGCGCATCGTGAGCGTCTGCGAGACCGCGCTTGGGCCCGGCCCGATGGGGCGGGACACGCGCAGCGACTACTACCGGTCCTTCGTCTCCTGCGGGCTCGACGCCGACGGAGGGCGAGCCCTCTCCACCGTAGCGACCTCCTGCGCCATCTTCGTCCGCGCCGTCCACCACTGGGCGGGTCGCCCCGCCAAAGCGCCTTGGCGCCCAGGGTGGCCTATGTTCGGTGGGTGGCTGGGGGACCTCTCCAAGACCCACGTCTCCTGGACGCGCTACGTGGCGGGCGTGAGCCCGCGCCCGGGGGACGTGTTCTTCGTCGAGCTGCCGAAGACCAACAACAACCACGTGGGCGTCTTCCTCGAGGAGATCGCACCCGGCAGGTGGAGGACCGCCGAGGGCGGGGGCTCGGGCGACGGAGGGACGCGCTGCGCTTTCGGCGAGCGGACGTTGGGCTCGCGCTTCGACGCCTGGGGACGGACGCTCCAGGGCTGGTGGGACGCGGAGCGCCTAGTGCTCGGGGCGGCGCCCCTCATGCCGGAGCTGGGCCCAGTGCTCCCCTCGGCGCGGCGCACGCTCCGACGCGGCTCCCAAGGGGAAGACGTGCGGCTCGTCCAGCGCGCCGTCGGCGCGTCCGTGGACGGAGACTTCGGCCCCCGCACCGAGGCGGCGGTGAAGGCCTGGCAGACGCGACACGGGCTCGTCGCCGACGGCGTGTGGGGGCCTCGCTCCTGGGCGAAGCTGGACCAGGTGCAGCCGTGAGCGTGGGCAACGGGCGCATGCCGTCCACCCCTGAGCTGGCTCCGGTCAGGTCGCTGGCCGAGAACACGCGCGACGACCTCCGAATTTTGCAAATCCGCGTCTCGCGCATCGACGAGAACGTGATCGAGCTGCAGTCAGCGACGGCCGTCAACCAGGCCCGGCAGCGGGAGGAGCACGTCCGCGCCGCCGAGCACCGCGCCACCCAAGACGCTGCCCTGGCCGACCTCCGCGCCGAGCTCGTCCGCGTGCACGGGGCCGCGAGCATGGCCCGGTGGGTCATCATCTCCGTGGGCATCCCGGTGGGGCTCGCCGCGGCGAAGGTGCTGGTGGGGCACTAGGCCGCTGCCAGCCAGCGCCCGAAGCTGAAGCCGGCGGACCAGCCAGCGGCCCACGGGGTCGTGTCGTTGGCAGCCTGGGGAAGTTCCCCAGCTGCGATGCCACCCGGGGCCTCTCCGTGCACCTCAGCGGCGAGAAATTGCGCGTTTTCCGCTGTACTGAGGGGATCCTGGTAGCTTGAGGTGCTAGCGGGGTAACTCTCGTGGGGGTTCAAGTCCCCCCCTTCGCACTCAGTACTATCAACGGGTTGGGCGGGGCCCTGGGGTCCCGAGAGCGGCGCGGGAGCCCGACTTCCCCAGGCGGCTTCCCCAGATGCACGCTCAAGCGCCCGCTCCGCTGCCACCTGCTGGTGCCGGACGTAACGGTCCGTGGTGCTCGTCCGTCGATGCCCAGCCATGGTCGCCGCGCCTACCAGGTAGCCCGTGTCCGCGAGCTCCGTGATGCGCGCGTGCCTGAGGCCGTAGGCGGTGAAGCGCTCGGCCTGCCCAGGCTCCAGCACCGTCGCCGCGGCGGTGGACAGCGCTGCGCGGTAGTCGTGACGGCCGAAGAGTCACCGTCTGGCCAGGCACGTGGTTGTCGGCCTCTTCGATGACGACCACGGCGCCGGCCCCAGGGGGCGCCAGCGATCAGGCAGCAGCGCATCGAGCTCGTCGTCGGTGGTCGCCGTCGCGACGCGTTCGAGGACGTCGCTCCGCACCCGCGGGCACGCGCGGGATGTGGAAGCGCCCCTTCTCCAGGCGCTTGTACAGCAGCACGAAGCCGCCCCGATGCCAGACCAGGATCTTCACTCGGTCGCGCCGTCGTCCGACGAACGCGCAGAGGTCGCCGCTGTACGGATCGAGTCCCCACGCGGACACGATCGCGAACAGCCCATCGTGGCCGCAGCGCATGCCGACCGGCGCCGAGGCCAGGTACACAGCGCACGCTGTGCGGCAGCGCGAACATCAGCGCTTCAACGCCTGCACGAGACGAGCGACGTAGCTCACGTCCACGGCGGCGCTGCAGCGCAGCACCACCTCGCCGAGGGCGATCTCCACGGCGGCGTCACCGACCGCCGCGCGCGAAGCCCCGCCGACCTCGATCTCGATCGGCACCACGTCGGCCGCCCCGTGCTTCGCACGGGTATCACGCCGCAGCTCGCTCGACCACCACTGAAGCGTACTGGCCGCGAGCCCCTCCCGCTCAGCGAAGTCGGCCGCCCTCAGCCCGCTCTTTCGCCACCCCGCCACCGTGCTCCGCCACCACTGCCGCGTCCGCCGCTCGTTTGCCATGCGCGGATTGCACGACGCCGTCGACCGCGGACGCAACCACGTGCCTGGTCAGACGGATACAGCCCGGCGGGCGTCCTCGGTGGGCACACCATGCCGCCGACGCCTCTCGCGCGGTCGAGCCTCAGCGGCACCACCCCGGCGCAGGCATCGCAACCCTCGACGCTCGTCGTGCCGCGGGCTCCCCGCGTGTCGTGGGCCACGAGCCCCTCCCCCAGCCCAGCGAGTGGAGAGCACCGGCGCAAGCTCGTGGACTTCGCGGG